>Ga0208398_100230_pt1 | contig 47516 bp, 42 predicted proteins | sample LakWasMe79_HOW10_2_FD_183905 | JGI IMG/M metagenome (GOLD analysis project Ga0208398, IMG submission 183905) | Freshwater sediment methanotrophic microbial communities from Lake Washington under simulated oxygen tension - Sediment Metagenome... | ecosystem: Environmental > Aquatic > Freshwater >...
AATTGAAAAATACTATTTAATGACATTTGTTTTTGTTTTTAGTAGTGCAAAATTACTTCATTATTTAAAGCTAATGTTAAGCCAATGTTAACAAATCTTCTTCAATCTGAAAACTATTCAGAAAAGCCACTGTTTTCTCAATATCGTAATGAAGAATTCTATCTTCCTTTACCAACGGAACTTCATTCCTGTAAGATTTTAAAAACATTTCTATAAAATCACTTGATTGTAAAGGTCTTCGGTATTCTATTGCCTGCGAGGCATTCATCAATTCAATAGCCAAAATACGCTCCAAATTATCCATTACACGCAAACATTTTGATGCGCCATTGGCTCCCATACTTACATGATCTTCCTGACCATTGCTCGAAACTATGCTGTCTATACTCGAAGGAGTTGCCAATTGTTTATTTTGGCTTGCAATACTTGCTGCTGTATATTGCGGAATCATAAAACCTGAATTCAAGCCCGGATTATCAACCAAGAAAGCTGGAAGATTTCGCAGTCCGGAAATCAGCTGATAGGTTCTGCGCTCTGAAATACTTCCTAATTCTGCCAAAGCAATAGCCATAAAATCCAAGGCCAAAGCCAAAGGCTGTCCATGGAAATTACCTCCAGAAATAATCTGGTCACTTTCGATAAATATATTTGGATTATCGGTTACCGAGTTAATCTCAGTTTTGAATACTTTTTTTACATAATCGAATGCATCTTTCGAAGCTCCGTGCACTTGCGGAATACAACGAAAAGAATACGGATCTTGAACGTGAGTTTTTTGCTGTTCAATTATTTCACTTCCTTCAAGAAATTCTTTTACTCTTTTGGCAGTCGCAATTTGTCCGTTATGAGGACGGATATAATGAATCAGTTCATTAAAAGGCTCAATTCTTCCGTCAAAACCTTCCAATGATATTGTCCCTATCAAATCGGCTAAAAAAGAAAATTTATATGCTTTCATTATTATATGAGCACCGTAAGCACTCATAAATTGAGTTCCGTTTAATAAAGCCAACCCTTCTTTTGACTTCAAAACAATAGGTTCCCAGCCAAAATGTTTCAAAACTTCTGCCGAGTTCACTTTTTTGCCTTCAAACCATACTTCCCCCTCGCCCAACAAAGGCAATGACAAATGTGCCAAGGGTGCTAAGTCTCCGGAAGCTCCCAATGATCCCTGCGTATAAATAACAGGCAATACATTATTATTATAAAAATCAACTAAACGATCCACTGTCTGCAATTGCACTCCTGAATGTCCATAACTTAAAGATTGAATTTTAAGCAACAGCATCAATTTCACAATTTCATTCGGTACTTCCTCACCTGTACCGCAAGAATGCGATTTTACAAGGTTTTCCTGAAGTTTAGACAGGTTTTCGTTTGAAATTTTCACATTACAAAGTGATCCAAAACCAGTATTGATTCCGTAGATAGGTTCTGAATGAGAAGCCATTTTGGCATCCAGGTATTTTCTGCACTTTAGAATATTCGTTTTTGCATTCTCCGAAAGAGCGATTGATTTATTCTGGGAAATAACTTCCTGTAAGACTTCAAAAGAAAGCAATTCGGTACTTATATAATGTGTATTCTCCATTTTATATGTAGATATTTATTGTTTTTATGGTTATTTATAATTTCTTCGCCTGTTCGCTATCGCTCGGGTCGCAAATCATCATTAGTATTGGCAACCAATTTAGAAGATGCTCATTTCATTTGATTTTAAGTGTCCAAAATTCCATAAATCAATATTAAAAAGCAATGTTTTTTGATAATAATTTAAAAAACAATTTAAAATAAATATTTAAAAGCTTTTCAACTTCTTCATTGGCCACAAATCTTACTTCTTTTTTAAAATTAATCTGTCAGTTATCGTTTTTAAAGCTAAACACAATCATTTTCGATTACCGATAAGTTTCAAAAGCGAACTTGAACTCACATTAAAACAAGGATAATCTCAATAAACAAAGAAATAAATTATGCAATATTAAATTTGAATCCATATTAAATTCAAATATTAAACTATTCGCAAAAACACCCCAAAAAGCTTTGTTTTTTAATGAAAAACTGTACTTTTGAAAAATCAAAAATGAAAGACTTTAACAGCACATATCATCCTACGATAACAACTCAAATTTGGGTTGCTCTTGCTGTTACAACTACATCTACTACAACTACTACCCCTTAGGGGTATACATTTTACATATAATCCAGTTGCTGTACTTTTTTCTTAAAGAGAGAAAGTCATGGGTGTATAGAAACCTTTTGCAATTAAAAAACAAAAATACGATATAAAAATTGCTCAGATTTAAAACACTGACAATCAATAGCGATAACAAATCAAATTAAAAAATACATAATAATATCTACGTGTGAAATGAGCTTAATAAAAAATTGGTTGCAAATACCAATGAAAGTATGCGAATTACATACGACAAATAAAAAACAATAAATATCTACGTATGAAAGTATTAAAATTTGGCGGAACTTCGGTAGCCAATGCAGAAAACATAAAATTAGTTTTAGATATAGTCATAAATAAATCACAAGGCGAAAAACTTGTCGTTGTTGTATCCGCCTTAAGCAAAGTAACCGATTTACTGCATTTGGCAGCTTCAAAAGCAGCATCCAATGACGAAAGTTTTAAAGACATTGTTACTGAAATTGAGAAAAAACATTTAGAAGCACTTAAACAGCTTATTCCAGTAAGTGAACAAAGCGGTTTGTTAAGTCATATAAAAAGAATCATCAACCATTTGGAAACACTGCTTGACGGCTGTTTTCTTTTGGGAGAATTATCATCAAGAACTTTGGATACAATTCTAAGTTTTGGTGAATTATTATCATCATACATCATTGCCGAAGCTTTAAAACAAAAACTAAAAAACAGCGGTTACAAAGACAGCCGTGAATTGATTAAAACCAATAATCATTTCGGAAAAGCGGCAGTAAACTTCGAACTTTCAAACCAACTGATTGCCGATTTTTTTGCATCAAATGAAAATCAGGTGATTGTAATGCCAGGTTTTATAGCGACTTCAGAAGACGGTATTATCACAACTTTGGGCCGTGGCGGTTCGGATTATACTGCAGCTATTATTGCCGGAGCTTTAAATGCAAAAGATTTAGAAATCTGGACAGATGTAAATGGAATGTTCACTGCCAATCCAAAAATTGTAAAACAGGCACAACCTATTGCAACAATTTCTTATCAGGAAGCAATGGAATTGTCTCATTTTGGTGCCAAAGTATTATATCCTCCGACTATTCAGCCTGTTTTGAGAAAAAATATTCCAATTTTTATCAAAAACACTTTCGAACCGCAGGCCGAAGGAACTTTGATTTCCAATAATGTTTCAAAGCAAATAAATCCTGTAAAAGGAATTACCCATATTGACAATATCACTTTGATCACTCTTGAAGGTTCCGGAATGATTGGTGTTGCCGGTTCTTCCAAACGTTTATTCGAAGTTTTATCCAACGAAGGCATCAACGTAATTTTTATTACTCAGGCTTCATCGGAACATTCTATATGTATCGGTATTTTAAATTCGGATGCCGAAACTGCTGAAAATGCAATCAACAAAGCATTCCAAATCGAAATTGCACAAAACAAAATAGACCCTTGTATTGTTGAGCAAAACCTTTGCATTATTGCTTTGGTTGGTGAAAACATGAAAAACCATCAAGGTTTAAGCGGTAGAATGTTCAGCACTTTAGGAAAAAACAATGTCAATATCCGTGCGATTGCCCAAGGTGCTTCAGAGCGAAACATCTCGGTAGTTATCAATGAAAGAGACGTCAAAAAAGCACTGAATACTTTGCACGAAAACTTCTTTGAAGAAAACACTAAGCAATTAAACCTATTTGTGATGGGTGTTGGTAATGTCGGCGAAAAATTCATAGAACAGATTCACCAGCAAAAAAAATTCCTAAAAGATAATTTAAAAATAAACGTAAGGGTTATTGCAGTTTCCAATTCAAAAAAAATGCATTTTGACGAAGATGGAATGCCTCTGAAAGAATGGCAGTCACTTTTGGAAAAAGGAGAAACAGCCAATAAAAATCAGTTTATTGACAAGGTAAAAGAACTCAATTTACGTAACAGTATTTTTGTGGACATCACCGCAAATGAAGAAGTTTCCAAAACTTACGATCAGTATTTAAAGCAAAACGTAGCTGTAGTAACCTGCAACAAAATTGCCTGTTCATCAGCGTATGACAATTATAAAAGCCTGAAAAGTTTATCACGTCAGTTTAATGCTCCTTTCCTTTTTGAAACGAATGTCGGTGCCGGACTTCCAATCATCGATACGGTTAAAAACCTAATTGCGTCCGGAGATAAAGTACACAAAATACAAGCTGTTTTGTCTGGAAGTCTGAACTTTATTTTCAACAATTTTGATGAAAACAATAGTTTTCATGATGTAGTTAAAGAAGCAGGTGTTCAAGGATTTACAGAGCCTGATCCAAAAATTGATTTAAGTGGAATTGACGTAGCCAGAAAGATACTTATCCTGATTCGCGAAAGCGGTTACCAAATGGAAATTGAAGATATTGAAAACAAAGCCTTCCTTCCAAAAGAATGTATGGGAACAACTAATAATGATGCTTTTTCCGCCTCGTTAAAAGAACACGCAAGACACTTCGAATCCATTTTAGCCGAAGCCAAAGAGAAAGACAGCCGACTAAAATTTGTCGCTCAATTTGAAAATGGAAAAGCCAGCGTAGGTTTACAGTTCATTCCAAAAGATCATCCGTTTTACAATCTGGAAGGAAAAGACAATATCGTTTTATTCTACACGGATCGTTACGTGGATCAGCCATTATTGATAAAAGGCGCCGGTGCAGGAGCAGCAGTTACCGCATCAGGAATTTTTGCCGATGTGATTAGAATAGGAAATGTATAATTTAAGTTGATGGTTGGTAGTTGATGGTTGATGGACAGAATCCAGAAACCGACAACAGACAACCAACAACCAACAACAATATTTATGACTGAAATTAAAATATTCTGCCCAGCTACTATTGCGAATCTTTCGTGCGGTTTTGACGTACTCGGACTTTGCCTTGCCACTCAAGGAGACGAAATGATTGTCCGTAAATCGGATGTGAAGGGTGTTCGTATTACCAAAATCGTAGGTGCCGATTTACCAATGGAAACTGAAAACAACGTTTCTGGAGTTGCTGCCTTGGCAATGCTGGAAGAAGTGGAAACCGAATTTGGTTTTGAAATCGAAATCTACAAACACATCAAAGCCGGAAGCGGTATCGGAAGTAGCGCGGCGAGTTCTGCCGGAGCAGTTTTTGGCATCAACGAATTGTTGGGAAGACCATTCACCCGAAAAGAATTGGTAAAATTTGCCATGCAGGGCGAAAAATTAGCCAGTGGAAACGCCCATGCCGACAACGTTGCTCCTGCCCTTTTGGGAGGTTTTACATTGGTAAGAAGTTCAAATCCTTTGGACATTATCAAAATTACCAGCCCATCTGAATTGTATGCAACAGTTGTTCATCCTCAAATTGAGTTGAAAACATCAGATGCCCGTTCGGTATTAAAACAAACCGTTTCACTGAAAAGCGCCATTACCCAATGGGGAAATGTAGGCGGATTGGTAGCCGGTCTTTACACTCAGGATTACGAATTAATCGGGCGTTCATTGCATGACGAAATCATCGAACCTATCCGCTCTATGCTGATTCCGGGATTTGATTTAATCAAGCAGACCGCTTATGAAAATGGAGCTTTGGGTTCCGGGATTTCAGGTTCAGGCCCTTCTATTTTTGCGTTAAGCAAAGGAAAAGAAAACGCCGATAAAATTGCCAAAGCCATGAGTGCCGTTTACGAAGAAATGAATCTGCCTTACGAAATTCACGTTTCCAAAGTGAACGACGAAGGAATATCAATAATTTAATAAAAAGTAATTAGTGACTAGTAAATAGTAATTAGCTAAAATACTATTCACTAATCACTAAGCGCTAATCACTAAAAAAAAATGAAATATTACAGCTTAAACCATAATGCACCAAACGTTTCTTTTCAGGAAGCGGTAATTCAAGGATTAGCAACCGACAAAGGATTGTATTTCCCGGAAACTTTAACACCCTTAAGCCAAAGTTTTTTTGATTCAATCGAAAGTTTATCGCACGAAGAAATCGCTTTTGAGGCCATCAAACAATTTGTGGGGGACGAAATTCCAACCGAAACTTTAAAACAAATCATAGCCGAAACCTTATGCTTTGACTTCCCTGTTGTTGAAGTTGAAAACGGAATCTATTCCCTTGAATTATTTCACGGCCCAACCATGGCTTTCAAAGACGTTGGAGCACGATTTATGTCGCGTTGTTTGGGTTATTTCAACAAAGACAAAAAAGACAACAAAAACACGGTACTGGTAGCAACTTCCGGAGATACGGGAGGGGCTGTTGCCAGTGGTTTCTTGGGCGTTCAAGGTGTTGATGTGGTAATTCTTTACCCTTCTGGAAAAGTGAGCGACATTCAGGAAAGACAGTTGACGACTTTGGGGCAAAACATCAAAGCGCTTGAAGTAGACGGTGTTTTTGACGATTGCCAGGACATGGTCAAAAAAGCGTTTTTGGACGAAACCTTAGCAGATAAAAACCTGACTTCGGCGAATTCCATTAATATTGCCCGTTGGTTACCGCAAATGTTTTACTTTTTCTTCGCTTATAAAACATTGAAAAGTCAAGGAAAACCTCTAGTTTTTTCTTGCCCAAGCGGAAACTTCGGGAATATTTGTGCCGGTATCATTGCCAAGAAATTAGGATTGCCTATCGATCATTTTGTAGCTTCTACCAATGTAAACGATACGGTACCAAGATTCCTTGAAAACGGAATTTACGAACCAAAACCATCTATCGCGACGATTTCGAATGCTATGGACGTAGGAAATCCAAGTAACTTCATTCGTATTCAGGAGATGTACAACAACGATTTGGCTCAATTCGAAAAAGATTTCAGTTCTTATACTTTTACCGATGCTGAAACTTTGGTCGCGATGAAGGATATTTATAAAGACAAAAGAGGCTATATCGCAGAACCGCACGGTGCTGTTGGCTATTTAGGGTTGAAAAAAGAATTAGCAAACAAACCAAATGCGATTGGTGTTTTTCTGGAAACTGCGCATCCAATTAAATTCTTAGATATTGTAGAGCCAGCTTTGGGCGTTACTTTACCACTTCCTAAACAAATTGAAAGTGTAATGAACAAAGAAAAAGTAAGCACCAAAATCAAGACTTACGAGGAATTGAAAGCTTTCTTAGGATAAAATAAATCCGCTTAAAAATTAAACCGCAGATTGCTTCGCCGATTCGCTTTGCTCGGGTCACAGATTTTATAATTTGTGAATCTGCATTTTTTTTTATGCATCATTATTTTTGGACGGTACAGGCCACGGATGACACGGATTAAACAGATTGACACGGATTTTTTTTTAAATTATTTAAAACACAAGCAAAGAAAATCTGCGAAATCTGCAACCCGAGCGATCAATGCCATTAGCTAAGGTTTTCTCTACAAGCTATTTAAAATATAGCTCTCGCAAAGCCGCAAAGTCGCAAAGAAATCGGTTCCAAACTTTGCGACTTCGCGTCTTTGCGAGAAAAGACAAAGCTTGACTTAATGACATTGTCCGAGCGATAGCTAACAGGCGAAGCAAATCTGCGTAAAAAAAGAAAGGCTATCCTCATCTGACAGCCTTTCTTTTTAAACAATAATCGAAACATATACTATTCCTATTTTTTGTAGATTTAAGATTTTACAGTTTGATATGCTAAATCAACACCTACAGGTAATTTCTCTTCTTCTTTATCTTTAACAAGAAGCTTTATAGCCAAAACAACAAATCCTGTCAATAGAATAATGATTCCTAATATATAAAAAGCATTTGTGTAATCAATTAAATCCTTAGTTTGTGATACTCCGCTTTCGTCAATCACGTCTTTAGTAAATTTAACTGCTTTAGCTTTGAATAAGAAAGCAATTAACATCGCTCCGATATTTCCACCAGCTCCTACAATTCCGGCAACACTCCCTACTGCTTTTGGATTTACGAATGGCACAAGACTATAGGTTGCACCATTTGCCATTTTTAAACTCATTCCAAACAAGAACATTAAAAAGATAGCAACCCCTAATTGATTTGTCATACCAAAGAAAATAACACCTACACCTTCTACAAGAAGCAGTAACGCAAGCAATAAATTTTTTCCCGAAAAACCATATCTCTTACCTACTTTGTCAGCAACTATACCTCCTAATGGTCTTGCAAAAATATTGATCATTCCAAAAATACCTGCACAAACTCCTGCTATTTTCAAGCTAGCGCCGAAAGTATCAGTAAAATAAATCGGAGCAAAATTATCAATAGTGATCTCAACACCAAAACAAGCAGCATAAGCAATCGTCAAAACCCAGGTACGGTAATCTTTTACAGCCAGCATAAATGTGTTTTCTTTATTCTCATTTTCAATTCCAAGTTCCTTATAATTACCATTTGGTAAATCTTTGGTAAATCTGAAATATAAAAAAGCAAAAACCAATAACATTACTCCAGGGACAACCATGGCATATCTCCAGCTATCTTCCTTAGTACACACTCCCAATCCCACAAATCCTGCTGCAATAAGAGGCATGGTAATATTAGCTAAACCGGCACCAGCATTTCCAAATCCTCCTGCCGTAGCGTTTGCAGTTCCTTTAATGGATGGCGCAAACATTACTGAAGTATGAAACTGTGTGATAACAAAAGAAGCACCGATAACTCCGATAGCCAATCTAAAAAACAGGAAACTTTCATAAGATTGTGAAGTACCAATTAGTAAAACCGGTACGGAACAAATCACTAATAACCAGGTATAAATTAATCTTGGTCCAAATTTATCAACTAATCGGCCTATTAATAATCTGGCGATGATAGTTGCCGATACAGATGCAATTTGAATGTTACCTAATTGGTCTTTTGTCAGGTGCAATTGCTCTTTAGCGATTGGCATAAGTGAAGCCATCCCAAACCATGCAAAAAAGCAAAAGAAAAATGTTAACCATGTAATGTGGAAGGTACGCATTTGAACACCCTTGCCACTAAAAATGTTTAAACTCGAAAGCGGTTGATTTGTTGATATTGAACTCATTTTGAAAAAAATTAATTGTTTAACACTGTTTTTCTTTTCTAAGTATCAAACTTACGTCTAAGTATTTTACTTATTTACAGGACAAAATTAGGCCTTTTGTTTTGAACAAAACCTGCCAAAACGCAGTTTTTGAAAAAAAATTAAGTATTTATACGTAAGTATATTGATTTATATAAATTTCAAAAATCTCATCGATAAATAAAAATCCAGATGCGGTTTTGCACACGTTCCAATCTTAGTGAGTTTTTGAAATGGTTTGGTACTTCTATTCTTCTTTATATTTAGTATTTTTCCTTCGTACTTTTCGATATATTTGTAATAATCAATAATAAAACGCCGCCACTTCATAAAACCAGCGGAACACTATCTGTAATTTCAGAAAACAAAAATTATAAATTTAATATTCATAAAAATTAGTCCTATGAAACCAGAAAACTTAACAGAACTAAGCGAACAAACGCTTTTAAAAAAAGTAAAAGAGATAAAAACCAATAAAATAATTGATGCTGTAATTATTGGTGTCACTATAGGAATTGTAGTTTATAGCGCAGTAAAAAATGGTTTTGGCTTTTTCACTTTCTTTCCATTACTAATAACATATATAATAGTTAGAAATTCGAACAATACTAAAATCTTAGAAGCAGCAATACAAAAAGAATTGGAATCTCGAAACTCAAACTAAAGTGATAGATTGGATTAATATCAAAACAAATAACACCTTTTTAAATACCCTCACTAGCGACTGAGAAAACCATAATATTTTGCCAAACAAAAAAATGTAATCCAGAAAAACATTATATTTAACTATCTAAAAAACAACACCATGGCAAATAATAAAGTAACACTTTACAGAGTTTTTGCAGCCCCCATTGAGAAAGTCTATAAAGCATTCACAGATGCAGATGCAATGGCATCTTGGATACCACCTTATGGTTTTGTGTGCAAGGTACATAGCATGGATGTGCAGATTGGAGGAAAATACAAAATGTCATTTACCAATTTCACTACAGGTAACAGTCATTCCTTTGGTGGCGAATATTTGGAAATTGTACCCAATGAACGATTAAAATACACCGACGAGTTTGACGACCCAAACTTACCGGGGCAAATGATTACCACAATCGAACTGCGAAAAGTACTATGTGGCACCGAACTTTTTGCCACACAGGAAGGAATACCGGATGTAATTCCAACTGAAATGTGTTATTTGGGTTGGCAGGAATCCTTAGACAAATTAAAACGTTTGGTAGAACCGAATATCCCGGATGCTTAAGGCAGTAAAAAAATACGACAGTTTTTTACATAATATTATCATTCCGACGAAGGAGGAATCTCCGCAATCAAAATCCCCAATCTTTGTCGAGCTTCTTACGGAGATTCCTCCTTCGTCGGAATGACAAACTGTGTGTGAAACAAACTGAATTTAACTCTTTCGAACACTTGTGTTTTAAAAACCTATTAGGTCTAATCTGAAGAATAACACCGTTTATTTTCAACATTATTCTTTAAAAAAATCAAAAAAAAAAATGGCAAAACAAATTTTTATCAATTTAGCAGTAACCGATTTGCAAAAATCTATGAACTTTTATACTGCTTTGGGCTTTTCAAACAATCCACAGTTTTCGGACGACTCGGGTAAATGCATGGTTTGGAGTGACAACATTTTTGTAATGTTGTTGACACATGAAAAGTTCTCCAACTTTGCCACCAAACCTATTGCTGATACTAAATCAAGCGTTGCGGGACTTTTTTCGTTATCGACTGACAGTGTCGACGAAGTGAACAGCATCGTGACAAACGGACTCAATGCTGGGGGAATAGAGCCGAGCGAAATGAAAGATTATGGTTTTATGCAACAACGCACTATCGAAGATTTTGACGGGCACACTTGGGAAATTTTCTATATGGACATGTCTAAATTTCCAGGAGCGTAACAAAATGGAATGGCAAGCGACTAACTCATTTTTAGTTAACATAAAAACACCATGACCTTAATTGCAATATTTTTTCCGTTTGTCTCTTTCTTTTTACGAGGACGAATACTCACGTCTATTCTCTGCCTGATTTTGCAAGTGACTTTAATTGGCTGGATTCCCGCAGCAATTTGGGCCGTTATTTCACTACAAAACTCAAGAGCTGACAAACGCAATAATAAGCTGATTAAAGCTTTGAGAGTAAAGTAACAAGCAAAGGTCTTACACACAGTTTGTCATTCCGCCGGAGGAGGACAAACTTTTCGGATGATTACAAAACCAATTCTTCAAACAACCTCTGAATGGTTTTTTCTAAATCATCACAGAAACCGGAATGTGGTCTTGAAGTTTGTATCGCCGAGCTTCGTATAGCTGTCAACCATCGAAAACGTGACGGAATATCAAACTCGCCAATAGGTCCGCCGGCTTTGCCGCCCTGCGCAATTTTTTGAAAAGATGCTAAATTCAGTTCGAGTTGTTCCAAGTCAAAATCCTCCGAAAACATCAGCAATTTTGCCTCATTAACAGAATAGAGCATTCTTATGAATTTGGCTTTTTTGCAAAATAAAATAATGCCCACGTTCAGAAATTCTTCACGCTCCACCCTTGGCACAACGCGAATAACGGCGTACTCATATAAGTTTTTCTCTTGCATTTTCGGCTTCGTTTATAAAAATTTCTGAATGGTTCAATCTCGTCCATAAAAACTGAAAGTAAACGGCTCTGATTTCGTCTGGAGTTTGCTCGCTGTCTTCCCAATGGAGCCAGTCTTCCGGAATATAATTGACAATATCCTGAAGTATTTCTTTGGTAAGCAACTTTTTAAAAGCTGTATCGATGGCTTTCAGTTCGGTTGCCTGAGGCAGTAACACGTGATCTTTTATTAATGTAAAAGGACTTTTGGCATGCGTTTCCCAGCTGTTCCAGGAATGATGGAAATACAGAGAAGCACCGTGGTCAATGAGCCATAGTTCTTTGTGCCAGATAAGCATATTGGTATTTCTGAACGTACGGTCAACATTTGTAATAAACGCATCCAGCCATACGATTTTAGAAGCCAGATCTGCAGACAGTTTTGTCACCACGGGATCATAAGTAATCGCGCCCGACAAAAAATGCAAGGCTAGATTCAGTCCTTGACTCCCTTGCAGCAAGTCCTGAATTTCCTCATCGCCTTCGGTGCGCCCAAAAGCTTCGTCGAGATTGGCAAACACCAATTCGGGCATTTTAAGGTTTAAAACTCGTGCAATTTCGCCTCCTATCAATTCGGCAATTAAGGCTTTTACGCCATGTCCGGCACCTCTAAATTTCAAGACATATTTAAAATCATCATCTGCTTCAGCAAGTGCCGGCAGTGAACCGCCTTCCCGCAGGGGCGAAATGTAACGCGTGACATTTACGGTTCTTAATTCAAGTGGTTTTCTCATAGTACACTTTTATGAACTGCAAACTTACAACTTTAAAGTTGCTAAGAGACTGAGATTCTAAGATTCTGAGTTTCTAAGATACTGAGATGTTGATATTAAAACCTAAACTCTTAAATTCTTAACCCCTAAACTTTTAAACCTTAAAACTTTAAACTTAGAAATTTTCTAAAGTCCAAAACTCAAATACGCTTTTCCGATATTGGCAATAATATCCGAAGCGATAAAAGACTGATATCCTGTTTCGGGCAAAGCAATATCAGCAGTCAATCCGTGAAGATACACGCCCAGTATAGCAGCATCAGCAGGCTTGTAAGCTTGCGCCAAAAGACTTGTTATCATCCCCGTGAGCACATCACCGCTTCCAGCCGTTGCCAGTGCAGCGTTTCCGGTAGTATTTACATAAATCATTTCACCATCGATAATGTAAGTTGGTGCGCCTTTCATTACAATCACAACTTGGTTCATAAGTGCAAAAACCACGGCCTTCCCAATTTTATCCCCATCAGAATGCCACTTTCCTATCAGACGCTCCAATTCTTTGGGATGAGGAGTCAGAATAGTTTTTGGCGGAAGCAAAGCAATCCAGGAAGGATTATGAGACAAAATATTCAGCCCGTCAGCATCAATAACAAGCGGAAGGCTGTTGTTTGACAAAAAATCGTGAAATGCTTTTTGAGTTGCTGTTTTCTGTCCCATTCCGGGACCAATACCTATGGCATCAAAATCCAAATTTAGAGCAATTTCTGAAAGATATTTTTCATGGCCATCTGTCACAACCATCGCTTCCGGAATGGAAATCTGTACAATTTCGTAACCGCATTGCGGAACAAAAGCACTAACCAACCCGCAACCGGTTTTCAACGCCGCTTTTGAAGCCAAACATACAGCCCCGATTTTTCCATAACTCCCGCCTACCAGCAAGGCATGACCTTGTATTCCTTTATGCGTGTATTTGTCAATGGTTCTGTAACGTTTTAAAACCTCATTTCTGTCGATAACAATAGGACTGTTCATGAGTTTTGAATTTTCTTTTAAAATTACAAAATTCTAAAACTCAAATTCCAAAAAATCTGAATCTAAACTATTGGTTGCTAATTATATTTTAAAAAAAAATGCAATAGTGAATATTTAACCGGTTTCCGCCGGTGCTGTAAAACTAAATTGTAAACGTAAACTTATTGATGGGTTAACATTGCAAAAAGGGAATTAAAATATTTTTGTTATATAATATCAAATCAAATATTTTAATGAAAAAACTATTCCCAATTGCAGTTGCCCTGTTTTTTGCTTTCAATGCCAACAGCCAAATCAAGAACTATGCATCTCTTAAAGTAAAAATCACCAATCTTGAAATCGATTCACTGGTCATTATCTCATACAAAGACCCTAATTTCAAAAAAATAATTAAAAAAGTTGACAACGACGGAATCTTCAAGGACACAATAAATGTACACGGAGACAAATATTATATAAGCAATTGTTCAAGTGTTTTTCCAAATGGCATATACCTCAACAACGGATATGATTTAAAAATAAGTGTTGATGCCAAAGAACCTGCAAAAAGCATCACTTTTAGCGGGAAGGGCGCAACCGAGAATGAATTTGTAGCCGCTTTTGCAAAAAACGAAGAGAATTTTGATTATGAGTCTTTAATGCAATTGGACCAATCTGCATTTGACAAGCAAACAGAACAAATCAGACTGAACTTATTTGCCACACTCGACAAGAAAAAATACGCATCAGATTTTGTTGTTTACCAAATCGGCTATCTGGATAACTTTATCGAAATGAAAACCCAAGCTTATAAAACAATTTTAGAGGAACGAAAATAAAAAACTGTATCTTCTTTTCCTTTGGCTCTGCCAATATTGTTATTCTTCCCTGACTCCCGATGTGCATAAACGCTGTCACAATCTACGGCAGAAAAGGCACATCAACAAAAAAACTACTGAGAAATAAGTAATCTCTCAGTAGTTTTCTCTTTTATAATCCCCATTAAAAACAAATTGCTTTCAAAGGCAAAGACCTATTCCTTTACAATTATTATGCTGGCTTTGTAACCAGTCCCCACATTCCACTGATCTGCCATAACGGCTACTCCTTTATCATCAAAAACCTCAAATTCAGCAGTGTTTGGCGAAGCAAATCCTTCATTCAAAGCTTCAATATCAATCCTGTTTACCCCTTTTTCCAATTTTATTTCAAATCCTTTGAAAGTACCGTCCAAAACAACTTCGGGCTCAATAACTTTATTGTTCAAATACACCTTTACCTTATCACCATCCAAAAATGCCGCATCACGGCAAAGTATTTTTGATGTCATGGATTTGGTTTTCAAACTTCCCAAATATTGATTTTTTCTGTAGTGAATATCGCCGGTATTAGCTTCTTTTTTATACAAATAAGGGTTATTAAAAAGCGTATTTGGGTCAAATGGCAATGAATCCTTTTTTTTCACAACTTCCGGAGGCGTGACTTTTGGAGGAGTTTCTATTGGAGGTATCGCTTTTTCTTCTATTGGATGCTTCGGCGGAATAGGCTTGAATGTAGTATTAAAATCGTCCTGGGCAAAGCAACTCAATGACATTCCTGCAATAGCAACAAAAAACAACATCCTTTTCATAATCAATTAATTATTTTAAACATATCTATATTAAAACCAATTCTATACAGCAAAAAACACACAAGCTGACTCTTAATAATATAACATCCGATTATACTATTTATTGCATTTTTTCAAAAAAGTAATTCAAAAAACCTGAATCCGATTATTCTTTTTGGAGCAGAAACATTTGTCTTTTTTGGAGGCACAGTCCCGTTATCCGTTGCAATTTCCAGTGCCGAACCCCGGCACTGGAAGATTTTCACTTCTACCGGGGCTAAAAGCCGGCATATCGCTTTTTTGGATTCAAAGCGATTAAAAAGAAAAGCAAAAGATTAAAATACCGTCTTTGAATTCCCCTCCCGGTCTTAGGGTAATTTCATGCACCTTTTCTACAATAAAGCCTTACTTTTCCAGCTTTAAACCAAAAAAAATCCTTTTGGGTTAGAAATCTTGGAATATTTATAAGAACTTTGCACGCTTTTTGCAAATGCACATGCAAACAGCTTTTTAGGAATTATAAATTGATCATCCCCTGATGAAGAAGAAAATAGAAATTTTAGCGCCGGCAAAAGATTTAATCCACGGTATAGCCGCAGTAAACAGTGGCGCCGATGCACTTTATGTTGGAGCTCCCCAATTTGGAGCACGTTCCAATGCTACCAACTCGATTGAAGATGTTGCTGCCTTGGTAGAATATGCCCATTTATACAATGTTCCTGTTTTTGTGGTTATCAATACCATTCTTTACGATAACGAATTGGAAACCTGCCGTCAGATGATATGGAAGTTGTATGATATTGGTGTTGATGCGCTGATTATTCAGGATATGGCTATTATGGAAATGGACTTGCCTCCTATCATTCTGCACGCAAGCACGCAGGCCAACAACAGAGATGCGGACAAAATGAAATTTTTGGCAGATGCAGGAATCAAACGTGTGGTATTGGCTCGTGAATTGAATTTACACCAAATCAAAGAAATCAGCAATGCTACTGATGTGGAATTGGAATTCTTCGTAACAGGCGCTTTGTGCGTTTCTTTCAGTGGTAACTGCTATATGAGTGTGGCCAATGGAGAACGTTCTGCTAATCGTGGTTCATGTGCTCAAAACTGCCGTTTACCCTACAATCTGATTGATGGTCATGGAGAAACGCTAATCAAAAGTACCCATTTACTTTCTATCAAAGATTTTGACGTTTCAAACGAAATTCCAAATTTGGTCGAAGCTGGAGTTTGCTCTTTCAAAATCGAAGGCCGTTTAAAAGATATCGTCTATGTAAAAAACAATGTTTCTTACCTTAGACAAAAGCTGGATGCTTTCCTGGAAGGCAACGATAAATACACCAAAGCTTCTTCAGGAAAATGTACCTATACATTTGATTCGGCTTTAAACCGTACCTTTAACCGTGGTTATACCGATTATTTTGTTAATGAACGTCACGCTACTATTGGTTCTTGGGAAAGCCCAAAATCAAAAGGACAATATATCGGTAAATTAATCAGAACGGTTGGGAATGCCTACGAAATTGAAAACGGAGAACTATTGAACAACGGTGACGGTTTGTGCTACATCAACGATAACAATGAAGCCGAAGGGATTTACATCAATAAGTCCGAAAATGGTTTGGCGTATCCAAATGTTCTTAAAGAAATCAAAGACGGAACTTTCATATACCGTAACAATGACGCCGCTTTTATCAAAATTGTAGAACGTGAAGACAGTGCGGTCCGCAAAATAAGCACTTCATTATTGTTATTCGAAAACGAAACCGGTTTTGAACTTCTTGCCACCGATGAAGACGGCAACACAAGTGCTGTTCGTTTGGATCATCCAAAAGAACAAACCAAAAACAATCAATCCATTGAGGACAACATCAAAGCGCAATTGTCCAAAACTGGATTTACGCCTTACACCGCCTATGAAATAACAGTTCAGTTTTCGGACAATTGGTTCCTGCCAATTTCAAAAATCAATGAAATGCGCAGAACGGTTTACGAGCAATTATCGGAAACCCGTTTGAAAAATTACAAACGCGAAGAACGTAAAATAGAGAAAACGAGTCACCCTTACCCGGAAACCAAATTGGATTTCATGTATAATGTTTCCAATAAACTGGCGCGAAAATTTTATGAGCGCCACGGTGTAACCGAAATTGAGAAAGCATTTGAACTGCAATGGGATCCTGGTAAATCACGCGTGATGACCACCAAATACTGTATCAAATACGAATTGGCCAAATGCCCGAAATACCATAAAGACACCATGGAAACCAAACTGAAAGAACCTTTGGTGCTGAAACAGGGAGAATTGGAGTACAAACTGAAATTCAACTGTAAACCTTGTGAAATGGAAATTTGGGAAAAAGACGCCGAATTTGAAATTGAGGAAGATTAAATAATTACCAATAACAAAACATTTAAAAGCCACAAAGTAAAGAACACTTTATTTTGTGGCTTTTTTATCACTTTTAGCTCCAAAAATTGAGCAACAAATAACAAACTTCAAATTCATCACTATATTATTTAAAATCCTAAATTTGTGAGAAGCCAATAAATTTATCATGAAAAAAACAGTAACACTCCTATCAGTCATAACATTCTCTTTTTTTTCCTGCAAAAACGAAGCTGAAACAAAAGAAATACCCAAAGTTGTTGTACCGTTTTATCAAGTTGCCAATCAACAACAGACAACAACAACTTCGCAGCCAAACCAAAATCCATTGTACCAAGGGAATTCAAATCAAACTCAAACTGCCCCGGTTACAGTTGCAAAAGGTATGAACCCTCCTCACGGTCAGCCAGGACACCGTTGTGATATTTCTGTGGGAGCGCCTTTAACAACTCCGGCCGGCAACGGTAATACTGTAAATTCTCCTGTAGTTTCAAATTCAAATATGACTGTTTCTGCACCTGTCATAAGTACAGCTAAAGTAGCAAAGGGAATGAATCCAGCCCATGGTCAACCGGGACATCGTTGTGATATTCCTGTAGGAACACCATTAAATTCTCCAATAGCAGCACCTAAAACAACCGCACCTCAAATTGTTTCAAATACCAATGAAGCTACGGTTCAAACCCCAAAAGGAATGAATCCTCCTCACGGACAACCAGGACATCGCTGTGATATTGCTGTCGGATCACCTTTAAACTCACCAGCAACTGCCACTAAAGCGGCAACTACGCCAGCCGAATCAAATTTCAGCGTAACCATGCCGGTAACAAACGATACTCCGGCCGTAACTCCTTCTGCGCAGTAAAGTAAAACTGCTCTAATATTAAACGCAACTTACAATGTTAAAAACCAAATAGATAAACCTTTTTTCTTAACTTTATAAAAATAAAAAATCAGATTACACTTACTTATAAAAATAAGAATAACTGATAATGTTTTGTTTAAAATAGTTAATATTAATTTTTAAAATAGATTAAAATGAAAAAAGTATTGTTCTTGACCGGTGATTTCACTGAAGATTATGAAACTATGGTTCCTTTCCAAATGCTGGAAATGGTAGGTTATACTGTTCATACCGTATGTCCGGGCAAAAAAAAGGGAGATACTGTAAAAACTGCCATTCACGATTTTGAAGGCGACCAAACCTACTCCGAAAAACCAGGGCACAATTTCGCATTAAATTACAGTTTTGACGATGTAAACATGGCTGATTATCATGGATTGGTAATAGCAGGTGGAAGAGCCCCTGAATATTTACGATTGAACGAAAAAGTGATTGAAATAACCAAACATTTTTTCACAGCTGATAAGCCCGTTGCAGCTATTTGTCACGGCATCCAGATTCTGACAGCTGCAGATGTTGTTAAAGGGCGAAAACTGACCGCATATCCGGCTGTAGGCCCAGAAGTAACACTGGCTGGAGGAATATTCCAATCCATTCCTGTAGACGGGGCATTTGTAGATGGCAATCTAGTTACCTCTCCTGCCTGGCCGGCTCATCCTAGTTTCATTCGGGAGTTTCTCAAAATTATGGGTGCCAAAATTGAAATATAATTTTTCACTGAAAAATTTACCCGCATAAAACGAATTAAAAATTCAGATTAAATAACTCTCTATAAGAACCGCAGCATTAAATCATTTTGCTGCGGTTTTTTTTATTACCGCATTATAAAGAGTTACTATGAAGAATGATTTAAGAATTCAATTTTATAGATCTCTTTCTTTATCTTTGAAATCTTTTCTTGAAAATTATTAAAAAATAAATTTAAACATAATGAAAAGAGTTTTTATGACCGCCATTGTAATGCTTTTTGCGATTCTGTCAACTTTGGCACAAAAAAAAGAAGTATGTTATATAAACACTTCTTTAGGAAAAATCACAGTAGAATTATATCCCGAAAAAGCTCCGGTTACTGTTGCCAACTTTCTAAAATATGTTGATGCCCGTTTATATGACAACAGCAGTTTCTTCAGGGCTGTGACACTGAACAATCAGCCTAAAGATTCTATAAAGATTGAGGTTATACAGGGGGGCGAAATTGATTCTACTAAAACATTTGCACCCATCCAGCTTGAAACCACAAAACAAACGGGTCTCACTCATAAAAACGGTACGCTATCTATGGCGAGAGACAAACCCGATTCGGCTACCACAAATTTCTTTATTTGCATAAACAATCAGCCCTCTCTAGATTATGGAGGTAAAAGGAACAAAGACGGACAAGGATTTGCCGCTTTTGGCAAAGTTGTAAAGGGAATGGAAATAGTAAAGAAGATTCAACAGCTTCACCCCGAACAGGAACAATATTTCAAACCCGAAATACAGATTATCTCCATAACAAGGAAAAAATAAAATACTGAATACCTCTTAAGCCCCCTATTATTTAAAGTCAAAGCACCTATATATAGTTTATCATTATGATTACAATTGCAACATTAGAAGACGTTACAACTTTAGAAAAATTAATTAACTCCGCATACCGTGGTGAAACTTCCAAAAAAGGCTGGGCAACCGAAGCTGACTTATTAGAAGGCAAAAGAATTACTTTAGATGAATTACATAAAATAATTGAAAATAAAAGAAATACAATTTTAAAATACACAGAAGACAATCAAATAATCGGGTCTGTTTTGCTTGCAAATAAAGGAAACAAACTCTATCTGGGAATGCTGGCCATTTCTCCAGAACTTCAAAATAAAGGCATAGGAAAAAAACTATTGCAGGAAGCAGAAGTTCATGCTTTATCTTTAGGATTATCAAAAATTGTAATGACTGTTATTACCATCAGAGAAAAACTGATTGAGTGGTATAAACGTCATGGTTATGTTGATACTGGAGTCAGAGAACCTTTCCAACTCAATGATTCAGATTCCATTATTACAGACCGTCATTTAGAATTTATGGTTCTGGAAAAAATACTTTAGCCATTTCATACCCATTTGTTATTATTTTATAAATTAGTAAAAAAAATATAAAATATGAAATGAGCGTAACCGAAAATTGGTCGCAAAACCAATGATGATATGCGAATTACATATGACCAATAAAAAACAATAAATATAAACATATGAAAACATTAGACCAATGGTTTGAAGAATATGCAGTAAGTCATCAAAATCCTAAAAACAAGGCAATACACTACATTTGCGTTCCCGCTATTTTCTTTTCCATTGTGGGCTTATTAATGAGTATTCCCAGTAATTTTTTGAACAATATATTGCACCTCAACCAACCAATTATTGAGAATTGGGCTGTCGTTGTCTTGATTTTTGTATTACTGTTTTACCTCCGCTTATCTTTTGCCATGGCTGTCAAAATAGCCATCTTCTCGATTTTGTGTTTAATTCTTAATTTTTACATTGGCCAGTTTGTTCCTCTGTGGGCATTTTCAATTGGTGTTTTTGTTATTGCTTGGATTGGACAATTTTATGGACATAATATTGAAGGCAAAAAGCCATCATTCCTTAAAGACATTCAATTTTTAATGATTGGACCTGCATGGGTTGTCAATAATTTATTTCCTAAAAAGTAACAACCCATCAAAAACACAACATTCTAAAAACCAATAAATTAACCATTTTTTTTTTATTATCTTTATGTGTCCTTTTTTATTGTAATTAATATTAATTTAACTTGATATTTAAAATGGAAAACAAAAAGATAATCACCGTATTTGGCGCTACAGGTTCACAAGGCGGAGGACTTGCGAGAGCCATTTTGGCTGATAAAAGCAGTGAATTTGCAGTAAGGATAGTTACCAGAGATTCCAATTCAGAAAAATCCAAAGCATTCTCACAATTGGGCGCCGAAATAGTCGAGGCCGACATTGATGATATCCAAAGCATTAAAAAAGCTATAACTGGAGCCTATGGCGTTTATTTCGTTACTTTTTTCTGGGAACATTTCTCTGTTGATAAAGAACTGCAGGAAGTGAACAATTTTATTGAAGCTGCAAGGGAATCCCATTTACAGCATATCATTTGGTCAACATTGGAAGATACCAGAAACTGGATGAAACTGGATGATGACAGAATGCCGACTCTGCATGGCAAATACAAAGTACCTCACTTTGACGGAAAAGGAGAAGCCGATCACTATTTTAGAGAAGCCGGACTGCCTACCACCTTTTTGAGAACTTCATTCTACTGGGATAATTTAATTCATTTTGGAATGGGTCCCCAAAAAGGAGAAGACGGCAACTATTACATCGCATTCCCAATGGACGATAAAAAATTGCCGGCCATAGCTGCTGAAGATATTGGTAAATGTGCTTATGGTATTTTCAAAAAAGGAAAAGAATTGATAGGAAAAACTGTGGGCATCGCAGGGGAAAAGCTAAATGGTGATGAAATGGCTGAAAAACTATCAAAAGCATTGGACAAAAAAGTGCTTTTTAATCGTGTAACCCCAGAAGCATACCGAAATTTTGGTTTTCCGGGCGCCGATGATTTGGGCAATATGTTTCAGTTTAAAAGAGATTTCAACGATGACTTTAATAATGCAAGAAACGAAGTTTTTGCAAAAGAATTGAATCCGGAACTTCAAAATTTTGATATGTGGCTTTCTGTAAATGCCTCAAAAATTCCGATAGAATAAATTGCAATAATTTCAGGAGATAAAAATAGAATAATCAATCTTTTTTTATCTCCTGAAACATGCTTTTTTCATTAATATGATTCGTATTATTCACAAAATACATTTTCATCATTCCTCTGTTTTTTACCTCTACCTCCCCCCTGTATTCACAATCGAAAGAGTCTTTTATAAAGCTAAATGTATTTTCAGAAACATTGATTTTTCCCGGAATTGAATTCGATTCCATTCTGGAGGCAATATTTACTGTATCACCCCAAATGTCGTAAGCAAATTTCTTGGTTCCCACTACACCGGCAACTACTGGTCCGGTATTAATTCCGATACGGATGTTAAAACGAGTATGATTAAGAGGGTTTTCTCTATTGGAATGCTGTACAAATGCTAAAATTTCCTGAGCAGCAAGTATCATTTTATATGCATGGTCTTCTGTCGGGAAAGGCAATCCGCCGGCACACATATAGGAATCTCCCAGTGTTTTTATTTTTTCCAAATCATATTTTTCAATAATTGCGTCAAATTTTGAAAAATAATAGTCAACACTTTCCACCAGTTTTTCCGGAGATAAGTTTTCGGCATATTGAGTAAATCCTTCAAAATCGGTAAACAATACCGTTACCGATTCAAATCTTTTCGCCACTACTTTTCCGCTTTCTTTCAGTTCCAATGCCGTTTCTTCGGGAAGAATATTCAGCAGTAAATTGTCTGATCTTTTTCTTTCAGCTTCAATGATAATATTTGTTTTCTTGATAAAACGATACCTTCTGAACAATCCAACGGCAAGAAAGAAAATCAAAACCAGTGAAACTATAGAAGAAATAGCAATTATTTTTTGGGTCCGTTTCTGCTGAGTCATCAGATCAACTTCTGCCTGTTTCCTCGAAACTTCAAAATTTGTTCTCAAATTACCCATTTTCTCAACCTCTTCCAGATTTTTGACACTGTCACGATAGGTAATATATTTTTTATAATAGATAAATGCTTCAGGTATCTTTCCAGATTGTTGATACAATTCAGAAAGCATCAAACTTGACTTTTGAACTTGGTCTTTTAAGCCTTGTTTTTGAGCAATGTCCAAACTTCTTTTTGCATAATCAAGCGCAGTATTCCATTCTTTTCGCTTAAAATAAATATCAGACATATACAGCAGGTAATCCGATATGCCATAATAGTCCTCTTGTTTTTCCAGGATCGAAATAGCTTCACTTATATTTTTAATTGCCAATGCTTCTTTGCCCTGCTTGGCAAAGACCATCCCTATGTTTCCCAAAGTATAGGCAATACCGGTAAGGTAATTTTCTTTTTTAAAGATTACCCCTGCCTCGTTAAAGTAATTTAAGGCTAAATTGAATTTTAAATTCTTGGAATATTCATCTCCTGCATTCAGTAAAGCAGTTGCCAACGAAAGTCTGTTTGTTGTTGTTCTTAAAATTTGAATTGCCTTATCATAATACAGCTCAGCATTCTCAGTGCTCCCCATGGTGGAATACACATCGGCAATACACATATACGACATTCCTTCTCCTGGAACATATTGTGCTTTTATTGCAGCATCAATGCTCTTGAAATAGGAATCTAAGGCTATGTTCAAATTTCCTGAAATTCTGTTTTTATTTCCCTTTTGACTGTAACCCCGATACAAATACAAGTAGTTTTTCTCAGCCTTGGATAAAGCAATGAGCTCTTCGGCATATTTCAATGACAATTCAAGATTATTACTTTCATTAAAAGACAGATTCCTTAACAATTCCATTTTTTCAGAATTATTAAGCGTTTTTGTTTTATAAATTTTCACAAGACTGTCCGCTACCTTTTGATCTTGAGCAAAAACAATAAATTGCTGAAAAAACAATAGCGTTAAATAAATCGTGATGGTATTGAAATAGCTAAATAATCTTTTTACTATCATGCATTTCCCATTAATTTTGGATCAATACGAAAACTTTTTTTATGTAAACCACCCTTATGAACACTACAATACATTGTGTATACATCTTCTCTGTTTATTAATCTTAAATCCTCTTTGACCCTGGCTTCCACTATACTATTTGAGCCTCCATTTCCCATAATAGTTTTATCATGAAAAAAATCAATATCATGAGGATCTACAATTTCAGGATGATACACAATACTGTCAATAGCAATTGAATACCCTTTATCTGCAGACTTTCCAATCCACTTCACATTTTTATGAAGATATACGTGAGATACAAAATCGATTACTTTACTACTATTCTTTTTTCCCAAATTATCATCTGTTAATTTGCAATAACTGTCAACTATACTGCGTTCAGGCTCTATTGGCGGCATAATTTCATTCAAATATTTGTACAACTCTTTGGCTTTTACTTCTAAGGTGATTTTTACTTTTCCTCCCTTAGACAATCGTATTTTTAAAAACCCTTTTTCAGTCAAATAAAATTTTAGTTTTCTGTCCATTGCAATTAATATTTAAGGTTTATAACATGTCTATAACCATAAATACAATAATAAATTGAAAACGGCAGATTCTTTGGGAGTATAACTTCTTAAAAAGCAATTTGAAAGATTGGTTACATTATAAAAACCAACTTTATTTTTTATATAAAACCAATAAAAAATAAAATTTACACTACGTATTGGCTATTAATTTAGGGTCTATTAAATACGATTTGGCCACATTGTTATAATGGATGCTAAATTCTATTTTATAAATATTTTGCGTTTTGGCCATTTCAACTTGGTCTTTAATCGTAGCCACAACCTTGCTGTTGCAACCTCCGGTTCCCATGATAGTAATGTCATCTTCCAAAAAACACTTGTCATTGGGATCATTCAGATCAAAATCATAAACTATTCGGTCTATTGCCACAGAATAACCGCTATCTGTTGTTGAACCTATCCATTCTACGTTATGCCCAAGATATACATTTGATAAAAAGTCTTGAACTTTTCCATTTTCAGAAATGCCATCGTTATCATCGGATAAAGTACTTACAGTATCAATTTCTTCCTGGGAGGGATTTGACATTTGATAGAGACTGCTGGCATCAACAGTTAAAACTATCTGAACATTTTTACTCATAAATTTTAGATTTAAAAGATTAATTAATTCCAATAAAATTTATAGGTTAAAAAAGTCGGTTTGAGGAAGTAAAAAATTAGATTATTATTACTTTTTACCAAAGTAATAACCAAATTTAATGCTTTTTAATTTAAAAATTAACAAATAATAAGAAAATATAAAGGCAAAACACCTAAAAATTGTATTTGTAAAAAATAAATAAAAAATAAGAACCCAAAAGAAGTAATTTTCTTAAATTTACAACAATAACCAATTGTTTATTAATGCAATACAATCATTTTCATACTTACTTCAAAACCAAAGAAAATATGAAATCGCCATTAAAAAGCAGTTTGCGTAAGCAAACACAAACAAATTAAAAGGTGATGACATATATGACCGATAACAAATAAATTCTACATATATGAAATTCAACCAAGAACCCATAGACTGGAAAGAAATATTCGAACTGAAAAACATCATTCTTAATTTGGTTGGAGTAGCATTAATTACATTGGCATTAAAAGGTTTTATGATTCCCAATAAATTTTTGGATGGAGGAGTTATAGGAGCTTCCATATTAATTCATGAAATATCACATGTTCCTTTTGGAATATTAGTGCTTGTACTGAACATCCCATTTTTGTTTATCGGTAAAACTGTTCTGGGCAAAACTTTTGCCTTACAAAGTCTAATTACCTTTTTAATGATAGCAGCCAGTATGACATTTATAGACATTCAACCTGTAACATCCGATCGTTTGTTAATTGCTTTATTTGGAGGTTGCTTGATTGGAATGGGAATGGGATTTGTGATTCGGAGTGGTGCCGCAGCAGACGGTATCGAAATACTAGCCTTATTCACAACCCGAAAAATTGGTCTTAACGTATCAGAAGTTATTTTTGGAATTAACTCATCTCTATTTCTTTGTGCCGCATGGTCTTTTGGTGTAAGTACTGCTTTATACTCGATAGTTACTTATTTTTCGGCTATAAAATGCCTCGATTATATTGCCCATGGAATTGAACAATACACTTCGTTACATATCATTTCATCCAAAAGCGAGGAAATAAAATCATTAATTGTACAACAATTTGGCAAAGGAATCACGGTAATTAAGGGAGAAAGAGGTTTTTTGCCACATGCTTTCCATGAAAAAACAGATTGCGACATTATAATAACAGTTGTAACCCGATTAGAATTACTGAGAATAAAAGAAGAAGTTAGCGAATTGGATCCGCATGCTTTCATGTACATTCAATACATCAAAGAAGCAAGAGGCGGTATTTTAAGAAACAGAGCTAAGCATTAGAATATGAAAAACTGGGATTTATTGTGCCATACCGTTATGAATTCTTTAAAAGAAAACTTAGCTCCTTTTTTAACCTATCACGATTGGAAACATACTGAACATGTTATCAGAATGGCTGAATATATTGCACACAAAGAAAACATGTCTGAGGAAGATATCCTGCTCATAAAGACCGCTGCTTTATTTCATGATGCTGGTTTTATCAGCTCTGTTGCTGATGGACATGAAGAAGCAAGCATAGAATTAGCCAAAGACAAATTACCTCAGTTTGGGTATAGCAAATCTGATATAGAAATCATTACTGGAATGATACGCGCTACTTCAATTCCTCAAGAACCCAATACAAAATTAGAATCTATTTTGGCCGATGCTGATTTAGAATATCTCGGCACTGATAGTTTTGAACGTATTGGAACCAATTTATATTTTGAATTAAAGCATACAAACCCAAATCTGAGCATAACCGAATGGAATGATATACAAATTAAGTTTCTTCAAACTCATCAATACCACACTCCGTATTGCATTCAATACCGAAATCCAATCAAACAAAGAAACCTTGAATTGCTTATCGAACAAAAAAACGAAAGCTAGTTTTACCAAGACACAACAAACTCGATTCACACATTTTTTTTAATCGACTAATGGTTTTCTTAGAATCCATGTATATTTACTTTCCCATAAACTAAATACGCATCAGATTATACGTTTTGATATCGTTCTCTAAAACTTATCAAAATATTAACCCCCAAATTGCTATGAAAGAACTAAAAAAACTACTGATTGAGTTAGAAAACAATATACCCAATCAAGAATTACTGAACCCATTGGTTTCAAAATCTTCGGTAGGCTGGCACATTGAACATAGCCTATTAACAATAAACTTAGTTATCGGATCTACTTACCAATCAAATCCCCATAATTATAAAAGAACTTTCAATCTTAATCGCTCGCTCGTATTTACGCTTAATAAAATTCCAAGGGGAAAAGTTAAAGCACCACGAATGGTTCGGCCGCAAGAGGATTTTACGACCGATTCATTAATCAATCATCTGGAAAAAGTAAGAGCCAACCTGGAAAAATTAAACACTCTTTCCGCAAACAATTATTTTGAGCATCCTTTTATGGGACATTTAAATTTGAAGACGACGATTCAGTTTTTAAAATTACATACCATTCACCATATTAATATTATAAAGGATATTATTGAAAGTAAAAGTTGAAATATTGAAAGCTTTTTTTCTTTTTAAATACTTTTCTCTTTTTTGAATAATATTGTTAAACTATTACTTTAAAAACTAGTACATATCTTTTTAATTTTAAAATGAATAGAACTATAAAATTTAATTTTATTAAAAACCACCAGCCTAATTAATAATCAAGCCTGAATCCCTAATCAGAATAAGTCTTTTGCAAATTCAAAAGGCTTATTTTTAGCCATTTACACCCATTACCACATAAAACAAATGTTAACAGATAAGGTTGTAATCAATTAAAAATCATTTTTTTAGAATTTTAATTGATTTGTTTTCAGTATTTTTGTTAAAACATTTGTTAAATCAATCGTCTCTAACCCAATGAGATGGATTTAAAAATTGATTTTTAAGGACTCCCCTTCCTCGTATAACATACATTCTTCGGTAAATTATAAACACTTTTATCAATTTATCAGATGATTTTTAAGTTCAGCATATAACCAAACAATAATCTTATTCTATGTAAATGGAAAACAAATCTCTTTTGAAATCGGCAATTTTAATGGTAATCATAACTCTTTGTGTGGTTCTATGCTGGGAAATGTATCTCCGGAATCTTGGTGTAAATAATTCCTACGATGACGGCCCTCCTCTATGGTCGCACACTAGAGAAAAAGTCTATCAATCGCCAAGTTCAACAGTCGTTTTTATAGGTTCCTCCAGAAACAAATATGATTTGGACATTGCAACCTGGAAAAAACTAACAGGTTTTGACGCTGTTCAATTAGCAATTGAAGGCAGCTGCCCAAGACCAATATTAGAAGATCTCGCAAATGACCCTTCTTTTAAAGGAAAAATAATCATAGATATAACTGAGGGGTTATTTTTTTCAAACGCTCCTCCTAATAACGAAAAACCAATAGAAAACATTAAATACTATCACGACAGAACACCAGCTCAACAAGCTAGTTTTACATTGAACATTCCTTTGGAGTCCTTATTTGTCTTTCTTGACAAAGACAATTTTTCGCTTAATGCAAAATTAGATGAAATGGAAATCCCCAGTCGTCCAGGAGTTTTCATGATGCCAATATTTCCTTGGGAATTTAACCGTAATACATTTGACAGGCAATCAGCAATGACCAAAGATTTTGTAAATGACCCAAAGCTATGTAATCAGGTAAAAGGAGTCTGGCATTTCTTTAGTGAAATGAGAAAGGGTGCGCCGCCAATGCCGGAAAAAGAATTAGATGCTATTTTCAAATCTGTAAAAATAGCTGTAGACAAAATAAAATCCAGAGGAGGTAAAGTATTATTCGTTAGAACTCCTTCAAGCGGCCCATATTACGAAGGCGAAAATATGGCGTTCCCAAGAGAAAAATATTGGAACAAATTACTCCAAACAACCAATTGTCCCGGAATCCATTTTAAAGACTACCCGGTAATTTCAAACTTTAGTTGCCCTGAATTTTCACATTTAAGTCCTGCTGATGCGAAAACATTCACCGAACATTTCATTGAAATACTTAAGAATGAAAAAGGCAAAGAATTTCCTCTTTCGAAAAATCAAAATTAAATTAACTCCCTATAATTATGATATTCAACTCCTATACATTTGTAGCCTTTTTTATAATTATACTTATTCTGCACCATCTTCCAATTTCATGGAAATTCAAAAAAATAAACCTGCTTATTGCCAGTTACATCTTTTATGCCGCATGGAATCCGCCTTTTATACTACTGCTATGGCTTTCTACGGTGATTGACTTTTTTGTCGGTAGAGCGCTTTTTACCCAAAACAACCCACATAAAAAGAAACTCCTTTTGGTAATAAGCTTAATCGGCAATTTAGGAATGCTTTGTTTCTTTAAGTATGGCACCTTCTTACTTGATAATTTTGTTTCGGTTGTCAATCTTTTGGGAATGAAATATCATCCTGCAACACCTAGCATTATACTTCCAGCCGGGATTTCATTTTACACTTTCACAACTTTATGCTACACTATAGACATGTACCACAAAAGAAGTGAACCAGTAAAATCAATGTTGGATTTTTCTTTGTTTGTTACTTTTTTTCCGCACTTGGTTGCCGGACCTATTGTACGTCCTCCACAATTGGTTCCGCAATTTGAAACCGAAAGAATTGCTTCCAAAAAGCAAATGTTTGACGGTTTATTACTGCTATCATTAGGATTGTTCATGAAAGTAGTTTTGGCAGACGGAATGCTGTCCTCAACAGCCGACACAGTATTCAATTCCACTGATATTCTGTCCGCATTAGATGCCTGGATAGGTGTTTTAGCATTTTCCGGACAAATATTTTTGGACTTCGCCGGTTATTCAACCTGTGCCATTGGAGTTGCTTTGTGTTTAGGTTTTGTACTGCCTCAAAATTTCAATTACCCATATGCCGCTATTGGTTTTTCTGATTTTTGGAAACGTTGGCATATTACATTATCCAGTTGGCTTAAGGATTATTTATACATTCCCCTTGGAGGAAACCGTCATGGTAAACTCCGGACATATTATGCACTGATGCTCACTATGCTGCTAGGCGGTCTTTGGCATGGTGCCAACTGGACATTTGTTGCCTGGGGCGGTTTACACGGACTTTATTTATGGATTGAAAAATACCTTAGAGACCGAAAAACAGCTAATCTGCATAAAAGCACTGATAAATTATTCAATGCAAAAAAAGATAATGGACTGACTGGCTTTTTTTATGCCCTGCTGACTTTCATACTCGTAAATATTACATGGGTGTTTTTCCGTTCCAATACCTTTTCTAAAGCATGGCAAATGCTAATTTCAATGACTGGAACAGAAACTGACGGTAAAGCATTGCTGACTACATTGGCCATTATTAAAGTTTCGGTAATAATTCCAATTATGGTGATTACTCATTGGTTTATGAGAAATACCAAAGTTCTTGATGTTGCCCATCAAATGAGCTGGTGGAAACTAGGAATAGCCTGGTCAACCATAGTATTATTACTGATATGGTCCCAAGAAAGCGGAAATTCTTTTATATATTTTCAATTTTAGCCTAAAAATGGCTGTTTTCATTATACTGAATTATATTTTATTCCTCAACAACACTTATTAACAGCACTTTACACAAAGACCTCTTTTTAAATATATTTCAAAGTTTACAGGCTTTGTCAGGCAAAATAAAAACTATAAATTAGCACTCTAATTTTTATAAACAAAAACAATGAAAAATACTGCTTTAACGCACATACATGAGGGTCTGGGAGCGAAAATGCTGCCGTTTGCCGGATACAATATGCCTATTCTTTACGAAGGGGTAAATAGTGAACACGAAACGGTTCGAAATGCAGTAGGTGTTTTTGATGTGTCGCACATGGGGGAATTTATACTTTCTGGTCCAAATGCTTTGGCATTAATTCAAAAAGTAACTTCTAATGATGCTGCAACTTTGACTATTGGAAGAGCCCAATATTCTTGTTTGCCTAATAATGAAGGCGGAATTGTAGATGATTTGATCATTTATAAAATGAAAGAAGAACAATACTTACTTGTAGTAAATGCTTCAAATATTGACAAAGACTGGGATTGGATTTCATCACACAATGATTTGGGTGTTGAGATGAGAAATCTTTCTGACGAGTATTCTTTACTTGCCATTCAAGGACCAAAAGCGGTTGAAGCAATGCAATCTTTATCATCAATAGATTTATCAGCCATAGCATATTACCATTTTGAAGTGGCAGATTTTGCAGGCTTCCCTGAAATTATAATCTCTGCAACCGGCTATACCGGTTCAGGCGGATTTGAAATTTATTGTAAAAACTCAGAAGTGGAAGCAATTTGGAACAAAGTTTTTGAAGCCGGAGCTGCTTATGATATTAAACCAATTGGTTTGGCAGCAAGAGACACCTTACGTTTGGAAATGGGATTCTGTTTGTATGGCAACGACATCAATGATACAACTTCGCCTCTGGAAGCTGGATTGGGTTGGATTACCAAATTCAACAAAGAATTTACTAATTCTGATAATTTAAAAAAACAAAAAGAAGAAGGTGTAACCAAAAAATTAGTTGCTTTCGAAATGCAGGAGCGCGCTGTACCAAGACATGACTATGAAATAGTTGATGGTACCGGAGCAGTAATTGGAATTGTAACATCCGGAACTATGTCTCCATCGATGAATAAAGGTATCGGATTAGGTTATGTAACAACAGCAAACAGCCCAATTGACAGCGACATATATATCCGAATCAGAAAAAATGATGTTCCTGCCAAAGTGGTAAAACTTCCTTTTTATAAAAAATAAAACACTATTTATAGATACTAAAATTTTTAGACACTAAAATCATTAGATTCATAAAATCAAGAATTACTATAAATAATAACTCAGAATAGAATATTTTTTTTTTAACTTAGTCTTAGTATCTAAGAATCTTAGCAACTAATAAGAAAAAAAGGTATTTATATGAAAAAAATTACACTAGTATTTCTATTTTCCACATTCTCTCTATTTGCGCAAAATAGCGATACAAGTTGTGATATTTTATTCAAAATAAACAAACTGCTCCAACAAGAGCATTTTAGCCCAAAGCCGGTAAACGACAGTTTATCGGCTTATCTTTTTGATGAGCTATTTAATGACTTAGACCCTTCCAGAAACATTTTTTTAAAATCTCAAGTCGATACACTGTCCAAAAAGTATCGTCTCAACCTAGACAATCTCATCCTTGCCAAAAATTGTTTTTTTATTACAGACATAAAAAATGAATATAAAAAATCACTACTGAGAAATAAATTAATTTTAGAAAAACTCAACCGGGAAACTATTGATTTCAATATAAAAGACACAATCCGATTCAAGCAAAGAAACTTTAATTTCTATTTGAAAGAAAATGAAGTTGAGAAAGCTCTAAATAAAAAAATCAGGTTTGAAGTTTTCAGTGATATTTCAGAAAAAAGCAAAAACCTGGATTCATTGAAACTCAATTTTAATTCGATGAGCCATATATCAAAAAAGGATATTATTGAAAATGAACTCTGCAAAATAAATACTTTACTTTCTGACGGCAAATCATTTGAAGACAACCTTTTCAATATATTTTGCGGCTATTTTGACCCACACACCAACTATTTCAGCAACGATACAAAATCCAGTTTTGTATCAACTCTGTCCAAAGAAAAACTTTCATTAGGGTTGGATGTCAGTCTAAATGAAAAAAATGAAATTATTGTAGATGAAATAGATCCCAATGGACCTGCTTTCAGGACTGGAAAACTAAAAAAAGGGGATCAGATAATCGCAGTATCCAATCAAAAAGAAACATTGGAAGTTTCGTGCTCTTCATTAGAATCCATAGCAACTCTGATGTCATCTGAACTTAATACGAACATAACATTAACCATTAAACGAAATTCAGGAAAGAACTTTAAGGTCACTATTGAAAAGCAGATTCTAAAAGATGAAGAAAACACAGTATATAGCTTTATAATCAATAAAGACATAAAAGTAGGCTATATAAAAATACCTAGCTTCTATTCAAATTTTGAAGGAGGAAACAGTAAAGGATGCGCTCAGGATGTCGCCAAAGAAACCATTAAATTAATGAAAGACAACATTAAAGGTTTGGTTCTTGATTTAACAGACAATGGAGGCGGTTCTATGGAAGAAGCAGTAAAACTAGCCGGTTTATTTATAGATTACGGTCCCATATCCATAGTGGTTGATAATAAAAAACAATTATCAGTGATTAACGACCCATATAGAGGCGTTATTTACAAAGGTCCGGTTGTTATAATAATCAATGGAAATTCAGCCTCAGCAAGTGAATTTTTTGCTTCAATCATGCAGGATTATAACCGTGCACTTTTGATAGGAAGCACTTCTCTTGGAAAAGCCACCATGCAGACAATTGTCCCTTTAGAAAAAAATGACGACCAGCATTTTGTAAAACTAACAATCAGTAAATTTTATAGAATCACCGGAAAAAGCCATCAAGCAGTTGGAGTCATTCCAGATGTGCAAATTCCAACTATTTACCAAGATGTTTTTCAAAAAGAAAGCGAATTTCCAACAGCTTTAAAAAATGAAAGCTTAAATTCAAGAATTAGGTTCACCCCTTATGTGAGTAATGAATTAATTGAATCGCTTGCTCAAAAAAGCAGAGACAGAGTAGCTCAGGATGCCTATTTCAATTCCATTATTGCAATCAATTCAAAAATTGATACTATTATAAAGAAATCTAAATTTGAAATTCCGATGACTTTGGAAGCTGTTTTTGAAAATCTAAACAATGTCAACAACCTATCAGAAGAAATTATTAACTTCAAAACAGATGATTTGAATTTAAACGTATCCAATTCAGAATACAACAAATCATTACTTGAAATCTACCCTTCGCTTATTGAGTACAACAAAATGCAGCTTGATAATCTTAAATCCAATCACTATCTTAATGAAGCAATAGCCATTATATCCGATTACAAAATATTAAAACAAAATAAAACAAACTAATTACGTGTTATTTGCAAAAGATTTTCCCTTGGTTTTTGGAAAAATAAGGAATAGCTGTATTTTTGCAGGACAAAAATAACAATAAGAAATGGGAAGAGCATTTGAGTTTCGAAAAGGTAGAAAAATGAAACGTTGGTCTGCAATGGCCAAAGCGTTTACCAGAATTGGTAAAGATATTGTAATGGCTGTAAAAGAAGGTGGTCCAAATCCTGAAGCCAATTCAAGATTAAGAGCCGTAATTCAAAATGCCAAGGCAGCTAACATGCCTAAAGATAATGTCGAACGTGCTATTAAAAAAGCAACTGATAAAGACACTGCCAACTATAAAGAAGTTTTATTTGAAGGTTATGCTCCTCATGGGATTGCCCTTTTGATTGAAACTGCCACAGATAACAACAATAGAACTGTTGCAAATGTTAGAAGTTATTTCAACAAATGCAATGGAACAATGGGAACTCAGGGTTCTGTAGAATTCATGTTTGACCATACTTGTAATTTTAGAATACCTAAAGAAGGTATTGATCCAGAGGAACTGGAATTAGAACTAATTGATTTTGGTGCTGAGGAAGTTTTCGAAGACGAAGATGGAATATTAATTTATGCTCCATTTGGAAGTTTTGGAACAATTCAAAAAGAATTAGAAAGCAGAAAATTAGAAATACTATCTTCTGGCTTTGAAAGAATTCCACAAATCACTAAAAAACTAACTGAAGCTGAAATGGCTGATGTAGAAAAGCTAATTGAGAAAATGGAAGAAGATGATGACGTGATGAACGTTTATCACACAATGGAAGAATAAATTCTCATACCATATAAAACAAAAAAAAACTCTAGAAAACATCTAGAGTTTTTTTTTGAATAAAAAGAAAAATCAGGATTTCCTTTTCATTCAAATTTACTAACACAAAATATTATTTAACCGTTAACATTTGAGAATTTGAATTCTGAGAATTTGTAACTTTCAATAAATAAGTACCTTCCGGAAGATTAGTAATATCAATTTGATTCTTATTACCTGTAAACACTTTTAATCCTTGTGTAGAATAGATTTCAGAAGATTTAATCACTGCTGTTGACTCAACAGGATTTGAAAGAACCAATTCCTGCTTTACAGCAGTAGTACCACCCTTTTTAACTGGTTTTGCAACTCCTTTTTTCCCTGTATTTTTAGCAACTGAACTAGCTGCAGGAGCATCATTTGGAGCTAAAACAGGAGTACTGTTATATAACTCCGCTACTTCACTTTCAGATAAAGCAGTATCATAAATTTTTAAATCATCGATATCTGCATTAATACTTACTGCCGTTCCCATTCTTCCAATACTAAAAACAATACCGGAAGTTAATTTTCTAGGACTTATTGAAGATTTAATTAATTCTCCGTTTCTGTAAATCTTTGATGTAAGTCCATCGTAAGTAGTTACATAATTATACCATGTATCATTTGCTAAAGAAGCAGTAACAATAACATCATTCGCTGCTCCTCCTCCTGCAAGATTTATGTCGGATTTGGCAGTCGTTGTACTTTGCTGCAACAAACCAAAATACCTTGCATTATAAGATGAACCATAACCCCAAACATAATTTGCAGTTGCAATATCATTATATTTAACCCAAATAGAAACTGTTCTTTGTGAATTAGCAACCGGCAAATTAAGAGCCGTCACTTCTATCGCACTGTTAGTAACACGTATAGCGCTATTAGCTGCACCTGTTCTATCACTTACAAATTTGACATTACCCAAAAATGAAATATCATTTTTTGTATTAGCAAGAGTACCGTCAAAATTAAATTCTTGAATTGGTGTTTGAGCATTTGCTAAAAAAGTAAACACAAACACAGCTGAAAGGAGTACTGTTTTTTTCATAAGCTGTAGGTTTAAATTTGAGAATAAATAATTGTGGCTTCATTTATAGTTTCAAAGTAAAACTAAATCTCACCCAACACCTAAATATTTCGATAAAGTGTCAAAATACTCGTCAAACCCACTAAAAAAGAGTAAAAATGTTCCGAAATCATTATAATATTTTCAACAAAACATTGATTATATCCATTTAAATTTAACATTATTACCATTTTACTGATAATATAAAAAAAACACAATTTAAATACAAAGTAACACCATAGATCACCGCAGATTTCATACCACTTACAGGTTAAAAAATGATATAAAAAATCGGAACAAATTTTTTGACATAAAAAAAACTCCAGTTGTAAACTGGAGCTTTTCACTAATAAAATATATTTTTATTTTATAAATTCAACTTTTTGGGCTTCTTCTTCATTAATACTATCAAAAAATCCTTGATCATTCATCCATTCATCACTAAACACTTTACTCATGTATCGTGATCCATGATCTGGAAAAATAGCAACAATATTACTGTTTGCATCAAACTCCCCTTCTTCTGCATATTGCTTGATTGCCTGCATAACGGCACCAGATGTATAACCAACAAACAATCCTTCTTTTCTGGTAATTTCTCTTGCCGAATGAGCACTTTCCTCATCAGACACTTTGATAAATTTATCAATAATATCAAAATCTGTTGCTGACGGGATTAAATTTTTTCCCAATCCTTCTATTCTGTAAGGGTAAATTTCGTCATTGTCAAATTCTTTTGTTTCATGGTATTTCTTCAAAACAGAACCAAAAGCATCTACTCCAAGTATTTTAATATCAGGATTTTGCTCTTTTAAGTATTTTGCCGTCCCCGAAATTGTTCCTCCGGTTCCACTGCAAGCTACAAGATGAGTAATTTTACCGTTTGTCTGTTTCCAGATTTCCGGCCCGGTAGACTTATAATGAGCATCAATATTCAACTGATTGAAATACTGATTAATATAAACTGACCCTTTTGTTTCTTCATGCAAACGTTTTGCTACATTATAATAAGATCTGTCATCATCTGCGGAAACGTGTGCGGGACAAACATATACTTTGGCGCCCAAACTCCTCAACATATCAATCTTATCTTTGGAAGATTTTGAACTTACCGCAAGAATACAATTGTAACCTTTTATGATACTTACCATTGCCAAACTAAAACCGGTATTCCCTGAAGTAGTTTCGATTATGGTATCACCCGGTGATAAAATCCCTTGTTTTTCTGCTTCTTCAATAATATACAAAGCAATTCTATCTTTCGAAGAATGACCCGGATTAAAGGATTCAACTTTAGCGTAGAAATTACCTTTTAAATTCTCGGTTACATTGTTTAGTTTAATAAGTGGAGTATTACCTATTAATTCCAAAACATTATTATAAGCGTTTATTTCTTCTTTCATAAAAAAATAATTTATCTGAGAGCATTTTTTTAATAGACCCCGATATTATGCAAATCTAACAAAAAAAATCTAATTAGATTTCAATTTTCTCTAAATCTAATAAAAAACTATACTCTTTTGCCAATTCCTTAATTGCTTCAAAGCGACCAGAGGCTCCACCGTGTCCTGCATCCATATTTGTATCCAAAAACAAGAGGTTTTCATCGGTTTTCAAAGCTCTTAACTTAGCAACCCACTTAGCTGGTTCCCAGTACTGTACCTGCGAATCATGCAATCCGGTTGACACATACATATTGGGATATTTTTGCTGTGCTACATTATCGTAAGGAGAGTAAGACAGCATATAATCGTAGTATTTTCTAACGTTAGGATTTCCCCATTCATCGTATTCTCCCGTTGTAAGCGGAATACTATTATCAAGCATAGTCGTGATAACATCCACAAAAGCCACCTGAGCAATGACTCCATTGTATAATTCAGGAGCATTATTAACCACAACTCCCATCAACAAACCACCAGCGGAACCTCCTTCGGCATACAAATGTTTTGGTGAAGTGTATTTTTCGGCTATTAAAAATTTAGAACAATCTATAAAATCGGTAAATGTATTTTTCTTTTTCAAAAGCTTGCCATCTTCATACCATTGCCTTCCCAAATCCTCGCCACCACGTATGTGTGCAATCGCAAAGATAAATCCTCGGTCCAACAATGTCAGTCTGGTTGTCGAGAAAGTCGCATCCATAGAATGCCCGTAAGAACCATAAGCGTACTGAAGCAACGGATTGTTACCGTCTTTCTTCAAACCTTTTTTATAAACCATCGAGATCGGAATTTTAACCCCGTCTTTTGCAGTAGCCCAAACTCTTTCTTCTATGTAATTATCTTTATCAAATTTACCACCGAGTACTTCCTGTTCTTTTTTAATTTCCTTGGTTTTGGTTCTCATATTGAAATCAATAACCGAAGAAGGTGTTCTCATCGACTGGTACCCAAAACGCAATATTTCGGTATCAAAATCAACATTGGAAGTCGCGTAAGCCGTGTAAGTTTCGCTTTCAAAAGGAAGGTAATACTCCCCTTCCCCGCTCCACGGCATAATTCGGATTTTATTCAAACCATTTTCACGCTCTTCAACCACCAAAAAGTCTTTAAAAATTTCTATATCTTCAAGCAAAACATCAGCTCGGTGCGCAATAACCTCTTTCCAATTCTTTTTGGCAGTAGCATTTACAGGCGTTTTCATCAGTTTGAAATTCTCGGCCTTGTCTTTATTGGTAATAATAAAAAAACTGTCCCCATAATGACTGATACTGTATTCCATTCCTCGAACACGTTTTTGAAAAATCCTAAACTCACCATCCGGATTATCGGCTTCCAAAATTTGGTATTCCGAAGTCAAAGTACTATCAGATTCAATAGCCAAATATTTTTGAGATTTGGATTTCGCTATTTCCACATTGAAGGTTTCGTCTTCTTCAAAATAAACCAAAATATCCTCGGCCTGTTTTGCTCCTAATTTGTGTTTAAAAATTTTATGCGAACGCAAGGTAACATCGTCCTGGTCCGAGTAAAAAATCGTTTTGTTATCATTGGCCCAAACGGCGCTTCCGGTAACGTTCTCTATTTTATCCTCTAAAATTTCGTTGGTTTCCAGATTTTTTATCTGAATGGTATAAATTCTTCTCCCCACGATATCATAGCTGAAAAGCGCCAATTTATTATCCGGGCTGACACTCAAAGCTCCTAATTGAAAATAAGGTTTATCCTTAGCCATTTCGTTACAGTCGAACAATATTTCTTCGGGAGCCGAAAGACTTTCTTTTTTTCGTGAATAAATGGGGTAATCCTGCCCTTTTTCATAACGGGTAATATAGTAATACCCATTGTACAAATAAGGAACCGATTGATCATCTTCCTTAATTCTGCTTTTCATTTCTTCAAAAAGAGCAGTTTGAAAATCTTTGGTATGCTTTGTTTTTTCTTGGTAGTAGGCGTTTTCCTGATTCAAATAATCAATAACCTCTGGATTTTCACGGTCATTCAACCAAAAATAATTATCGATTCTGATTTCGCCAAATTTCTTTAATTTCTTAGGAATTATTTTGGCCACTGGAGCAGTAGTATTTTCTGGCATCGTTAGCAGGTAGTTTTAGAATTCAGTTTGCAAAAGTAACACAAGCAATTTCAAATCGAATTCGTTTTTTATCTTATTTAACTTAATTAAAAATCAAATTCAGTAATTTTGTTTTTCAATAATTTAAAAATCACCAAAATGGATTTAATGGGAATGATGGGTAAACTTAGAGAAACCCAACAAAAAATCGAAGATACTAAAAAACGCTTAGACACCGTACTGGTTGACGAACAAAGCAACGACGGTTTATTGAAAGTCACTTTGACAGCCAATTCAAAAATCAAGTCGATTGCCATCGATGATTCACTATTGGAAGACAAAGAACAATTGGAAGATTACTTAATTTTGGTACTGAACAAAGCCATAGAAAAAGCCTCAAAAATAAATCAGGCCGAATTGGACGCCGTAGCCAAAATGGACATGCCAATGATTCCGGGAATGGATAATTTGTTTAAATAATTTTTTGTCTCAGGTTTAAAGTTTAAAGTTTTAGTTGCACAACTTGAAACCTTAAACTTTAAACTTTTACACTAACTTTTTTCCTATTAAGCATAAATAACATATCGACACACGCCCCAAAATAATTCAAAATATGAAGTTTTTAACAACAATTCTGTCTGTTACTTTTGCTGTATTCTTTTTTTCATGTTCAAATGACAGTTCTTCCTCTAGCACCAATCAAGTCAAAGATGATTTTAGCTATTTATCTGTAAATTCTTCCGGACAAATACAAAAAATTGGAAATAATACAGGTAAAATCAGTCCCTTTTCTCAAATAGAAGGATTAAAAAGTGAAGATTTCATTAATTTAAATACTATTGCTTCTAATTCAGAAAAAATATTTTTAATTAATTATATCCCTCCCATTAACAAACTTTACATTTTTGACAGAAAAACAAAAACAACAAGATCAAAAGAATTAGTTTTTCCAAAAGAAATTACTGGAATGGAACCTACTTTAACTTCACTTATATGGGATGAAAACAAAAAAACACTTTATGGGATTATAGTAGATAATCCCTATATAAATTCTCCGGAAAACTCATGCTATTTTATAAAAATCAATCCTGATAATTTAGAAACAAATTACGAAGGACTGATTTTCAATCAAAGAGCATCCAGTACTGCTTTTTTGAACAATGGTAAAGTATATAGTTCATTCTATACTGATGGATTTACTATAGAAATAGATTTAGAAAACAATACAGCAAAAAAAATATTATTTAATAATTCTAAAATCTCATTTTTAAAAGCAAGTGTTTACAATAATAACACCACTTATTGCCTAAGAGTTGGAGAAAACGGCTATACAATATTAACTAAATTAGATTTAAATAATAACACTTATGAAGATTTATTACCAAATGAAAACTTCGGAACCTACCCACCTCTTGGAAATGGCTTTATTGACAAATCTAATAATCAATACATTAACTATATGCTTAATAATAGTCAACCTTGTATTTTAAAATATAATATTTCAACCAAAACCTATACAACTCTAAAGGTAACATCTGATACGTCAATTAACGATAATCTTTTAATTATTGACAAGATTCCAAATTAAAAAACAGTTAAATGATTTAAAAAAAACCTTGCAAGATTCATATCCTGCAAGTTTTTTTTTTGAATTTTACAGATATTAATTTGATGAATTTATGAGTACAAACTTAACTTTCAAAAAAGCAACCGAAGAAGACATTGAATTCCTGCTTTGGCTCCGGAAAGAGACAATGATCGAGCATCTAATCAATTCAGGAATGGATGTAAGTGAAGAAAATCTTTTAAACCGAATAATACATCAATTTGAAAACGCCAGAATAATTTTACTCGAAGATCAAAAAATCGGACTTTTAAAAGTAACCGAAGACAAAAATAAAATTGAAATCCTTCAAATTCAAATCTCACCAAATCACCAAAACAAAGGTATTGGCAGAAAAATAATCCAATCCATCCTTAAAAATGCTTTAGCAAACAAAATCCCCGTAAAACTAAGTGTTCTCAAAACAAACAAAGCCCAAACGCTGTATAAGAATCTGGGCTTTGAAATATATGATGAAGATGAATTTTCGTATTTTATGAAAACGGTTTAAACTTATAAACTATTTTTAAACAACCTTAAACTTTAAACTCTTACAAAACAATCTTCTGCAAGGTCTCCAAAACATAGGTATGCATCACTTCTTTATAATCGAGATGTGTCACAATTCGGAGTTTACCATGCCCCAGCGAACTTATCAAAATATTTTTCTCTTTCAGTTTTTCGATAAGTAATCGCTCACTCAACCCTTCACGTACCGAAAAAATCAAAATATTGGTTTCAACAGGTTCAATATTTCCAATCCAAGGCAGTCTTGATAATACAGTTGCAATTTCTTTGGCTCTCCTGTGGTCATCAATCAATTTGGCAATATTATGATCCAATGCAAAATTTCCGGCAGCTGCAAGATACCCCACCTGGCGCATACCGCCACCCAATATTTTACGAACACGCAAAGCTCTGTGAATAGTTTCCTTGTCCCCTAAAAGAACCGATCCGATCGGCGCTCCCAATCCTTTAGACAAACAAACCGAAATCGTATCAAACAGTACTCCAAATTCTCTTGGGTGCTGTTTTTTGGCAACTACAGCATTCCAAATTCGGGCACCGTCCAAATGGAATTTTAAGGCATTGGCATCACAAACCGCCTTTATTTTCTTTAATTCTTCCAAATCGTAACAAGCTCCTCCCCCTTTATTCGTAGTGTTTTCAACACAAACCAAACTCGTTAACGGGCTATGGTAAAACTCCGGATCATTTATAGCTCCAGCCACTTGCTCTGCAGTAATCATCCCTCTATCTCCATCCAGCAAACAACAGGAAACACCACTATTGAATGAAACCCCCCCTCCTTCATAATTAAATACATGGGCAAATTTATCAGCAATTAATTGTTCTCCGGGCTGGGTGTGCAACTTAATCGCAGCTTGATTGGCCATAGTTCCCGATGGAAAAAAAAGTCCTGCCTCCATACCAAACATCCCTGCCAATCTTGCCTCAAGTGCAATAACGGTTGGATCTTGCTTATACACATCATCGCCTACCTGGGCATTAAACATGTATTGCAGCATTTCCACCGATGGTTTGGTTATCGTATCGCTAATCAAATTTATTTCCATAATCTAAAAACTATATCCTATTTTTGCATTCAAAACTAGTAAAATTATTAGTAGCCAATCCTGCTATCCGCTGCAATCTTTTTTCAAAACGTCTTTTTTTGTAAAAAGAAAAAAGAGCTTCCGACGGTCGCTTTTTTTCTTAAACAAAAAATAGCCCTTTTCAAAAAAAGGATTTCCACTGTTATCAGGGCTAAACAAGCCGGCCTAATAATTTCACTCGCAAAATTACTATAAATTTATGACAACTACCGAACAAATAAAAGGTATTGTAGAACGCCTTGGTGCGTTGAGGAGGTATCTTTGACGTTGATGCAAAACTTATCGAAATAGCCAACGAAGAAGAAAAAACTTTTGCCCCCGACTTTTGGAATAACGCAAAAGAAGCCGAAATTCTTGTAAAAAACCTTAGAGGAAAAAAGAAATGGATTGAAGATTACAACAAAGCTGTCGAATTGACAGATGAGTTGCAGCTTGCCTATGATTTTTACAAAGAGGGAGAGCTAACTACCGAAGAATTAGATCATCAGTATGATTTAACTCAAGCACATATTGAAGCAATTGAATTCAAAAACATGCTTTCAGAAGAAGGTGACAGTTTGAGTGCTGTACTTCAAATTACTGCCGGAGCCGGCGGTACCGAAAGTTGTGACTGGGCCGAAATGCTGATGCGTATGTACATGATGTGGGCTGAAAAAGAAGGCTATAAAATCAGGGAGCTGAATTTTCAAAAAGGAGATGCTGCGGGAATTAAAACCGTAACACTCGAAATCGAGGGCGATTATTCTTTTGGATACCTGAAAGGCGAAAACGGCGTTCACCGATTGGTTCGTATTTCTCCTTTTGACAGTAATGCCAAAAGACATACGTCGTTCGTTTCGGTTTATGTGTATCCTCTTGTTGACGATACCATCGAGATTGAAATCAATCCCGCCGATATCGAAATCACAACCGCACGTTCCAGTGGTGCCGGAGGTCAAAACGTAAACAAGGTAGAAACCAAAGTACAGCTGACGCACAAACCAACCGGAATTCAGATTCAGTGTTCGGAGACCCGTTCCCAACACGATAACCGAACCCGGGCAATGCAGATGCTTCGTTCCCAATTATATGAAATTGAACTCAAAAAACAGCAGGAACAGCGCTCTGACATTGAAGCAGGAAAAATGAAAATCGAATGGGGGTCTCAAATACGAAATTACGTAATGCAACCTTATAAGTTAGTAAAAGACGTTCGAACCGGACAGGAAACCAGTGACGTTGACAGTGTTATGAACGGAAACATTGACGGTTTCCTAAAAGCATACCTGATGATGATGGGACAGCGTGAAGAAGAATAACTTTACAACATACCTAAAAACAGTGCAAATTGCCTTCCAATTCTTTTTGGAGGGCTTTTTTTTTAGCTTCAAAGTGATTAAAATAATTTGGAAAACAGCGTATTAAATTATGATTTTGAAGTTAAATTTTCCTTTCCTTTTTCGTTATGCAATTGCTAAAACGTTATCGATTAAAAAACTGATAAATAACACAATACAGACACAACATATAACCTTTAAAGAACATTTTTCACAAACAAATTAGCTACATTTGTTAAGTATCAAACTTCAAATTTATTAGCAATATGAGCAAAAGTTTACCAGAAAAATACAGACACCCTTATACATTTGATAAAAAATATAAAAAATCCGCTGTTTATTTCTCAATGGAATTTGCCATTGACCAATCACTCAAAATTTATTCAGGCGGATTAGGTTTCCTTGCCGGGTCGCATATGCGCAGCGCCTATGATTTAAAACAAAACCTGATTGGAATAGGAATTTTATGGAAAAAAGGATATTATGACCAATACCTAAAAGAAGATCTTTCCATGGGAGCGCTTTTCAGAGAGAAAAACTACAGCTTTCTCGAAGACACCAACATACGGTTCACCATCAAAATCAACAATCATGACGTCTGGATAAAGGCTTATTTCCTTAAACCGGAAACCTTCGGAACGGTACCGATGTTTTTTCTCTCCACAGACGTTCCCGAGAATGATTATCTGGCCAAATCGACCACATTCAGACTATACGATTCCAATCCAAGCGCCAAAGTAGCACAAACTATGGTTTTAGGATTAGGCGGTGCCAAATTATTGGATGCCTTGGATTACGAACCGGACATTTACCATTTAAACGAAGCTCACGCTGTTTCTTCGGTTTTTCATTTGTACAACAAATACAAAAGTGTTGAAAAAATCAGAGAAAAAATGGTTTTTACCACCCACACTCCTGAAGAAGCAGGAAATGAAAAACACGACATTTATTTCCTTGAAAATTTAAGCTTTTTTGATGGAATTCCATTAGAAACTGTCAGAGAGATAACCGCCATTCAAGACAATACTTTCAACCATTCGCTGGTAGCATTGCGATTGAGTCACAAAGCAAATGGAGTATCCAAATTGCACGGCGAAGTTTCAAGAGATATGTGGAAAGACTACAGCGGAATTTGTCCGATAATACATATTACCAATGCCCAAAACAAAAAATATTGGGTAGATCCATGGCTGGACGATGCTCATGCCAGCAATGACAGGGAAGAATTAATCAATCGAAAAAAGAGACTGAAAGCTAAATTATTTGAAGTTGTAGCTGATCAAACGGGGAAGATCTTCGATCCCGAAATTCTTACAATCGTATGGGCTAGACGTTTTGCAGAATATAAAAGACCCGATTTGATTACCCGTGATTTTGAAAAATTTAAAAGTTTAATGACAGATACCAAAAGACCCGTTCAAATCATATTTGCAGGCAAACCCTACCCGACTGATTATGGTGCGATTCATAATTTTGACAATCTTTCGCATATAAGCAAAGAATTTAAAAACATGGCGGTACTTATCGGCCATGAACTGAAATTATCCCGCCAGTTAAAAAAAGGATCCGATATTTGGTTAAACAATCCAAGAGTTACAAGAGAAGCTTCGGGGACATCGGGAGTAACTGCTGCCATGAATGGTTCCGTTAATTTTTCAACCAATGATGGATGGGTTCGTGAATTCAAAGATTTGAATGAAACCAAAAATTCTTTTGTACTGCCAATTGTTGATCATACTTTACCTGTTTACCAGCAAGACCAAATGGATTTGGATAACCTATACAGAATGTTGGAGGAAGAAATACTACCACTCTACTACGACTCTCCCGAAGAATGGTGGGATTTGGTAGAAACCAGCATGAAACAGATTGTACCGTTTTTTGATTCCGCCCGAATGGTTGATGAATATTATACCAAAATGTACAGTTAAAAAAATAATTTCAATGGCAATATCAATAACAAAATTGTAATGCCATAAATTTTAAAACTAAAAAAAGACTAAAAACCTTGTTATCTAAAAAATAGCGAGGTTTTATTTTTATATGATTTTAAAGAACGTTAAATTGCTAAATATTTAAAATAATTCATGCAAACAGAATAATTTCAATCGTTTTCGTAAATTAGCACTCGTTTCAAAAAATACATTTTTACAACTATGGATTTAAACTTCAATAAAAACGAAGATCACAATAAACTTTTACTTTCTGAACTCAGACAAAAATTTGCCAAAGTCAAACTTGGCGGAGGTGAAAAAAGAATCGAAAAACTCCACGCCGAAGGCAAAATGACCGCCAGGGAACGCATTGACTATCTTTTGGACGAGAATACAAAGTCAATTGAAATTGGTGCTTTTGCTGGTAAAAACATGTATGCTGAACATGGAGGATGCCCATCCGGAGGTGTAATTGTCAAAATTGGATACATCAAAGGAAAACAATGCATAGTTGTCGCCAATGATGCAACGGTAAAAGCAGGTGCCTGGTTTCCTATTACTGCCAAGAAAAACCTGAGAGCCCAGGAAATAGCATTGGAAAACCGTCTGCCTATTATCTATTTGGTTGACAGTGCAGGTGTTTATTTGCCTTTACAAGATGAAATTTTTCCTGACAAAGAACATTTTGGACGCATTTTTCGGAACAACGCCATAATGAGCAGCATGGGAATTACTCAGATCGCAGCCGTAATGGGCAGTTGCGTTGCCGGTGGCGCTTATCTTCCTATCATGAGTGACGAAGCGCTGATCGTGGACAAAACCGGAAGTATTTTTCTTGCCGGAAGTTATTTGGTAAAAGCTGCCATTGGTGAAAACATCGACAATGAAATTTTAGGCGGAGCAACAACTCATTGTGAAATATCTGGAGTGACCGATTATAAAGCCAAAGACGATAAAGACGCTTTAGACAAAATAAAAAACATTGTCGATAAAATAGGTGATTTTGATAAAGCCGGCTTCAACCGTGTCAAAGCAGAAAAACCCGCCTTGGACGAAAAAGAAATCTATGGTATTTTGCCGGTTGCCAGAACAGAACAATACGACATGATGGAAATCATCAAGCGACTGGTTGATAATTCAGAATTTGAACCTTACAAAGAAGGTTACGGTCAATCATTAATTACTGGATATGCCAGAATTGACGGCTGGGCAGTAGGAATAGTAGCCAACCAAAGAAAAGTAGCCAAAACTACCAAAGGCGAAATTCAGTTTGGAGGTGTAATTTATTCAGACTCTGCAGATAAAGCAACCCGTTTCATAGCCAACTGCAACCAAAAGAAAATCCCATTGGTATTTGTTCAGGATGTTACCGGTTTCATGGTCGGTTCCAAATC
>Ga0208398_100231_pt1 | contig 47504 bp, 34 predicted proteins | sample LakWasMe79_HOW10_2_FD_183905 | JGI IMG/M metagenome (GOLD analysis project Ga0208398, IMG submission 183905) | Freshwater sediment methanotrophic microbial communities from Lake Washington under simulated oxygen tension - Sediment Metagenome... | ecosystem: Environmental > Aquatic > Freshwater >...
ATACAGGAAGCTCACCAGGGAGCGCGTGCCCCACAGGCTGCTTGCCGGCCCGCTGTAGGCGTCCAGCCAGCGCAAGTCATCCCTGAACACACCCTGGGTGGGTCGGCCGGCGGCCAGGCCGCCCTCGGCAATGAAGTACTGCCAGTTGAGCAGATAGGCGCGCTTGGCAATGCCCGGCGCTAGCGCCTCTGGCGCTTCCAGGGCACAGGCCAGCAATGGCGCGCTGGCCGCGAAACGATAGCAAAGGCTGCGGCCGAACAAGGGCAAACCTGTCGGGGTGAACAGGCATTGGTACCAGTCGCAGAACGCACGCAAGGCCGCGGCGCCAAAACTGGCCAATTGCGCCGTCGCGGGCATCTGGCGCAACCAGAACAACGGGTAGTGAAAGCCCCAGGCGTTGTAGAAATCGACCTCGCCCTTGGGCCCATCCACGAAACAACCATCGCTGCGGGCAAATTCACAGATGCGTGCCAAGCGCGCGGCGCTGCTGAAGCGATGGCGCGGATCCAGCTCGGTCAGCACGGCATCGATCAACACCACGAACAGATGCCAATTGTTGTCGGCCGTTGCGCGGCCGACGCCCTGGCGCAGCCATGCCAGCAGGCGCTGTTGCGTTGATGACGCCAGCTCGGCCCACAGGTCGCCGCGCAACAACCAGAGCGCCAACGCCACATCGGCCGCCTCGCAGATCAGCGTGCTGCGGTCACCAATCTGCCCCCAATAGTCCGGCGACGCGGGATCAAAGGCGCGCGACAGGGTCAGCCGCATGTGCGCACGCATCTGCGCCGCCAAGCCGGGCTCGGCACCGGGGCTGGTGACATAGGCGGCCCAGACCGGCATCAGCCGGCTGACGCCTTCGATGGCGTCGTTACGCGCGCCATAAATGCTGGGATATCCGGGGTAGTAGGCAAGCGTGCCGCCCCGCACCGCATAGTGCCGCTGTGCGGCCCAGAAATACGCCACCAGTTCGTCCGACAGGGCCGAGGCGTCATCACCCAACGCTGCGGCGCGCCCAAGCATGGCGGCATCGCCCTGCCGATAGGGGCGGCGCATGCGTAGCAGCCGCTGCAGGCGCTGCCACTGGAAGCGCCCCAGCTTCGCGAGCTCAGCGCTTGAGGGCATGGGCCGGCATCTTGTCCTGGAACCAGCGCAGATAGCTCAAGAGCAGCAGCTTGTAGGCCCCGCGGTGGCTGCGCCTATGCTGCAGCGCCAGCCTGAACGCCGCCGCAGCCTCACGGAACCAGCTCGCCTGGTAGAGCTCGTAGCCATGGCCGTACCAGCTCTTGGACAGGATGATGTCCAACTGCTGCTGGCTGATTTCGCGGCCGAGCTGGTCGCGCCGGCCATACTTCTTGAGTGCGGCGCCAATGATCTCGGCGCGGAAATTGCGCACAAAGGGCTTGTTGGTGATGCTCTGCGGGTTCTGGCGATAGAAGGCGTAGAGGTTGTCGAGTTGCGCCATCGGCGTCACGTGCAGCAGTTGCAGCCAGAAGTCGAAGTCTTGGCCGCGCCGGTAGTCGCGGTTGAACTTGATGCTGCGCATGGCTTCGCGCGTCACCAGCAAGGTGTCGATGTGATAGATCGAAGTCTCGAGCAGGCGCAAATAGGTCCAACCACTTTTTTGCGGGTCGAACAGTGCCTCGGCCTGGTACTCCTGCCGATCGGCCTCGTCCAGGGTGTAGTCGTCCGGCACGGCCAGGAAGCGGCCGCATACCGCCTGATACTCGCTCTGCGAGCGCAGATAGGCCACTTGCTGCTTGAGTCGATGCGGCGCCCACAGGTCGTCGCCATCGTTGAACGCAATGTATTCACCGCGCGCCAGCTCAACGCCGAGATTGCGCGCCACCGCCGAGCCGCTGTTGTCCTGCCGTACATACTTCACCGCATCGCCGAAGGCGCGCACGCGCTCCGCCGTGTCGTCGGTGCTGCCATCGTCAACCACGATCAGCTCCAGTGCGGGGTAGTCTTGCCGCAGGATGCTGGTCAAACAATCACCGATGTGCTGAGCGCCGTTGTAAACGGGTACGACGACGGAAACCAGGGGCCATGCATTCATGTTGGGTGAGCTAGCGCGGTTGGAGTTGCGGATCAGGGCTGGCGCGTCGCCTGGCCCAGGCCGGGCAGTTTGGCGAGCAGAATGCGCATCAGGTTGGGGGCGAAACACAGCATCGAGCCGGGATCGTCGCGGGCCACGCGACGCAGGGCCGCGAGGTCAATGTGCACGCCGCCACGCAGCAGGTGCAGGATGGTGCCCACCATCGAGTAGCGCGATTTGTGCAGCTGCGCCTTCATATAGGCGCGCTGCTCGGCGTTGAGCGGCAGGCGCCGCAGGATCAGGCGCGACAGCCGGATGTAGTTGCAGACCAGATTGAGCGACCGCGCCGAGCCCCAGCCCGCGCTGTCGAAGATGTTGACGCCAACACCCTCGACCGCACCGATCGCGGTAGAAAAACCAACCCGCTTGGCGCGCAGGGCGAGCTCGAGCTTGAAGTAGCGATCCTGGCCATTGAAGAGCTCGGCATTGAAGCGCAACTGGGGCGCGCAAGCACGCCGGTAGACCAGGGTCGAGGTGCTGATGACGCCGCTGCTTCGCAAGGCGAAATCGAAGAAATCGCCACGATACGCATGCAAGCCCGTGGCGGCGTCCAGGCCATCATGCTCGGCCGCCACCAATTGGCGCCCCGAGGCCGTCGGCCAATCGAAGCGAGTGCCCTCTTTGCCGTAGCGCTGGCTGTTCGCAAAAAACATGTCACACCCGGCGGCCATGGCCGCCGCGGCCTGGCTCAGAAAATCGCGGGTCCAGACATCATCGGAATCGAGAAAAGCCACCAGATCGGTATCGGGCTCGACCAGTCCCAGTGCGTGATTGCGCGCCGCGCCCGGGCCGCTGTTGGGCTGGCGCACCACCTTGATCCCGGCATATTGCGCCATCAATTCGGCCAGTTCGTCGCTGGCAGCGATGGGTGCACCATCGTCCACGACGATCACCTTCAGGACATACCCGCCGGACTGAGCCATCACCGAACGCACGGCGGCCGTCAGCAGCCCGGCCTGCCGTTGGAAGAACGGGATGACAACCGCCACTTTCAGGGCTTGCATGGCAATCTCTTTCTCAGCTTGCGCGGTCGGGCAGGCGTGCGCCCGTCGCCAACGCATGCAACTCGGCGGTGTATACCGCGGTGAACAGGTACCAAGGCGATCCCGACTGGCGGCCCAGCAACTCCAGCAACAGCTTGGGCAGCAGGAAGCCCAGTCGCAGGGCCCGTCGGTGCTGCCTCAGCCCGGTGGTCAGGTAGTGCGCGAACTCGCGTCGTGCACTGTCGTAGTAGCGGCAGTCGAGCGCCGACAATGTGGCCACCAGCGTCTTGTCCTCGTACGGTATGTCGGCGTACATCGGATAGCTGGCCTTGATGGTGGCGTCGTGCAAACGCCCGGACTGGGTCCAATCGAGTGGCAAGCCCATTAGGAAATCGAACAACTGATGATCCAGATAGGGGCAGTGAACGGTCGCCACGCTGGACTGGATTGCGTAAGGGATTGAGGCGATACAGCGCCGGGTACGATTCCAGAACAAATAGGAGCGCAGCGGATTGGTCTGCTGCTTGTGCCGCTCCAGCTCTTCGATCATGCGCGCGACCGCCAGCTCAAAGCTCTGTTCGGCCAGCGCAGAAGCCGTCAGCACCTTTGCCAGCACGGCCTCATAGCGACTCTCACTGAGCAGCAGCACGGCGAGTTCACGCAGTTCATTGGCCTGAAACAGCTGCGCCTTTCTAGCGTCCTGCATATGGCCGGCCGACAGAATGTCGCCCGCGAGGCCGTCATAACTCAGGCTTGCGGTGCGCGCCAGTTCGGCTGCCAGCGGCATCGACCAGCCGTGGCCGCCACCGCAGTAACTGGTCAGCTGGATGTCCTTGCGCACAGCCCGGAAGAACGACGCAGGCTTGTCGATGACGCGATGCGTCAGCCCCAGCCGCTCGCACAGCAAGCCGGCGATGCGCGCGTCCTCGTTGGTGGCGGGGGGGCGGTACTTCACGGTCAGGCAAGCCCGCGGCCGTGCGCCCTGGCGCACCAGCTCGAGCAGGATGTGCCGCGAGTCCCGCCCGCCACTGAGGGGCACAGTGAAGGCTTCGGCATGCGGGAGCCGCTTTGAGACGGCGGCCGCGAACAGCTCGCCATAGCGCGCGATGGCGCCATCAAAGTCGGCGGGAACTTCCTGCGCCAGCCTGGGGTGCATGCCGCGCGAATGCAGGCTCAGCCGCCCTGCCTCCCACACCAAGGTGGCACCTGGCGGCAGAAAATGCACGTCCTCGAACGGCGTGTCCTCGCCCACAAAATGCCCGAGCCGGTGCAGCACGGCCAGCGCGGGTGCATTGAGCCGACGCGCCGAATTGCCTCTCAGCACGGCGGCCAGCGAGGGAGACAGCCAGATTTCGTCCCCCACGGCCGAGTAGAAGAGTGGATAGACACCGAAGCGGTCATTGCGCACGGTCAGGCGCTGTCCATCCCAGCGCCACTCGAGAAACACCCCTTCGTCGCCTTCGTCGCCGCCCAGGCGGCGCCCAAGACTGCATTCGGCCTGGCCATGCACCCGCACGCCATCAGGGCGCCGTTGCAGGCCCAGGTAAGGACGCGCGTCGCGGTCGCAGTCCAGCCAGCGCCCCTGCGGATCACCGAAATACTCTGTCATCGGCACCATAAGGACCTCGAACGATCAGCACCTGCAGGCAAACATGGTGGCCGCATCTCAGACCCACCGCCTACGCAGCGCCAAGAGGCGCTGCACCTCTGCATAGACCGGATGCCCGAGCATGCGCAGGCCCAGCAGCCAGCCAAGCAGCGCCGTCGCGCCCCCGGCCAGAAGCAGCGCCAACGGATGCCCAGACAGGAACTCGAGATGAGCGCCGGACATCGCCAGCAGCAGCGGCAGGCAAACGGCAAAGGGGACCAAGGCCAAGCCACGCCAGATGCCGCGCAGGAAGCTCAGCCCACTCAGTCCAAAGGCCTGCTTCAGTGCCCATTGGGACAGGAGGGCTTCCACGCCATGCGCGATCAACAGCAGCCAAACCACCTGATGCAGATTGAGCCAGACCGAGGTGAGCAGGGCCGCCACACGCACCGTCTGCGAAATCAACTCCGTGCGCAGGCACAGCGCGGCCCGCCCTGCTGCGGTCAACGACAGCGTGAACAGTGAATAGGGCGCGGTCAGCATGGAGGCCAGGCAGTACACCTGAGCAATTGGCACCGATCGAGCCCACTGCTCACCAAAAACAAACAGGATCAGCGGTTCGGCGAGGCTGGCCAGCACTGCCAGGGCCGGCACCGTTACCGCGATCAGGTAGGCGCTGGCCTGGGTGTACAGGTGCGCGGCGTCACCGCCTTGCCGCAGGCTGCTGGCGAAGGTCGGGAAATGCACGCTGCGCACCATGCTTTCAATGCGCTCGATGGCCATCTTTTGCAGGCCGACACCGCGGCTGAAGATGGCCACCTCGACGAAGCCCAAGGTACGTCCGAACACCAGGTCCGGCGCACTGGAACCGATCTGACGCACCACCGAGCCGACGCTGATCAAGGAACCAAACTTGAGCACATCGCTCAATCCACGCAGGGTCGGCAACACAAAGGTCTCACCGGGACGCAGGAAATTCAGAAAGCTGGTCTTGAACACATGCATCGCGATCGAGCCCCAGGCCATGCTGAGATAACTGGCGCCATGCATGGCAGCGGCAATGGTCACACCCGTCTGTACCACCGCACCCAGCACGGTCGCCCAGGCCAGTTTGCCGAACTGCAACTCACGCCTGAGCACCGACAGCAAGGGGGCGCCAAAAGGCATGATGAGGAAGTTCACCGCCAGCATTGCCAGCACTTCGCCGATACCTGGATGGCCGTAGAGGACGGCCATCGGCCGACTGATCAGAAACAGCAGCGCGGCGATCAGCCAGGAACTGCCAATACTCACGGTCACCGCGGCCCGAAACTGTTCCTTGCCGAGCACGGGTGCCTGCACCAGATACTGGCCGACTCCAAACTCGCGGAAGATGTGCGCGAATCCGAGCACCGATACGGCCACCGAGAACACACCGATCTCGTCCGGGCGGAGCAGGCGCGACACGATCACTACGTTGGCGAAACCCAGAACGAAGGTCACGGCTTCGGACAGGCCAGCGATTCCCAACGCTCTACGCACCACCATTCACAGCCCTTTTCTTGCTCCCCCAATGGGATCGCGCATTATGGGTCAATGATTTCCTTGACCTGGCTCCACTGCGCCACAAGCCACGCATTCAGGGGGCGCCGCACAGCCATCGATGCAGAATAATTCACGGGCTTGGCCGGGCCAGCGGCATAAACTCCGCGCACCGCATTTACCCGCCAGCCGCCGCATGGCCGGCTGCGCATTCAAACCACCGCCCCTGCTTTTTCAACATGATATTGACGCCCCTGGCTACTGGATTCCCGCGTTTTGCCAATCAGGACTGGGACGCCATCGCCAAGCGCGACGGGGCCGCCGCGGCCTGGGCGAAGATGGCCGAGCATGGCGATCTGCCCAAGCTGCTTGCGCAGGTGGGGGGCGACTTTGCCGTCGGACTGCGCGACTCGCGTGGCCGCATCTGGCTGGCAGTGGACCGTTTTGCGCAACGCACGCTGTGCTACCGCGTCGATGGCGGCGAACTGCGCTTCGCCGAGCGTGCCGACGCCCTGGCGGAAGCCAACGAAGCCGTCAGTGCTCAGGCGGTTTTCGATTACCTGTATTTTCACGACGTCCCTTCGCCGAGCACCATTTACCAGCAGGTGCACCGTCTGCCGCCCGGCCACTATGCGCTGTTCGACCAGGGCAAACTGACCGTAGCACCCTACTGGATCCCAGCCTTCACAGAACCGCGCGGCGCCTCGTTCGATGCCCTGCGCGATGAGTTTAGGGAGCTGCTCAAACGCGCCGTGCAGCATCAACTGGATGGCAGCAAGCCCGCCTGCTTCCTGAGCGGCGGAACCGACAGTTCCACCGTTGCCGGCCTGATGAGCGAACTGGGCGTCGGCCAGGTATCGAGCTATTCAATCGGCTTCGATGCACAGGGCTATGACGAGATGGCGTACGCGCGACTGGCCGCTCGGCGCTTCGGCACCGCGCATCACGAGTACTACGTGACGCCAGAGGACCTGCTGCGCAGCATTCCCGCCGTGGCCGCACATTTCGATCAGCCCTTCGGCAACTCCTCAGCTCTGCCCGCCTACTACTGCGCCAAGATGGCGCGTGAGGACGGCGTCACCCGCCTGCTCGCCGGCGATGGCGGCGATGAACTGTTTGGGGGCAACTCGCGCTATGCCAAGCAACGCGTATTCGGACTGTACGAGCATGTGCCAGCACTCGTCAGGAAGGGGCTGATGGAGCCCTTGCTGGGCACCGACGCCGCCTCTGCGCTGGCGTTGACGCGCAAGGCCAAAAGCTATGTAGAGCAGGCGCGCATGCCAATGCCTGATCGCTTGCAACTCTACAACCTGATCATGCGGCTTGGCCCGGCCGAAGTGCTGAACGCCGAGTTTCTGCGCCAAGTCGACCTGCAAGCGCCGCTGCGATTGCAGCAGCAGGTCTGGCAGCAAGCCGGTCAATGCCATGCGCTGAATCGCGAGTTGGCCTACGACTGGCGCTTTACCCTGGCCGAGAGCGATCTGCCCAAGGTGAATGGCGCTACCAGCATGGCGGGCGTGAGTGTGGGATTCCCGCTGCTGGACCAGGGGCTGCTGGACTTCTCGCTCAAGCTGCCGCTCGACTACAAGCTCCGGGGCCATCAGCTGCGCTGGTTCTTCAAGGAGGCGCTGCGCGGCTTCTTGCCCGACGAAATCATTGCCAAGAAGAAGCACGGCTTCGGCCTGCCCTTCGGCGTGTGGACCGCGCGCACGCCGGCGTTGATGGTGCTGGCGCGCGAATCCTTGCACGGCCTGGCTGGGCGCGGCGTGCTCAGATCCGATTTCGTCAAACCGCTGCTCGAGCAGCGGCTGCACGAACACCCGGGCTATTACGGCGAAATGGTCTGGATCCTGATGATGCTGGAGCAGTGGCTGCAAGCGAAGGCCCCGCATTGCCGTTTCAATTGAGCCGGAGACGGCCCTTGGCCAGACTGCGCCACTATGACTGAACTATGAACGTCTATCTGACATTTGACATCGAGGTCTGGTGCAATGGCTGGGAGAACCTCGATCAGGCCTTTCCAGGCAGCTTTGACCGCTACGTCTACGGTCGCTCGGCACATGGCGAATACGCCCTGCCCGAGACCTTGGCCATCCTGAACCGCCACGGACTCCTTGGCGTCTTTTTTGTCGAGCCGCTGTTCGCCACCCGTTTCGGCGTGCCAGCGCTGGAGACCATCGTCCGGTTGATACGCGACGCGGGGCATGAGATCCAGTTGCATCTGCATCCGGAGTGGACCGACGAGGCCCTCGACCCCATCATCGCGGACTGCAAAGTAAAGCGCCAGCACCTGTGCTACTACACACAGGACGAGCAGGTCGCCCTGATTGCCCGCGGGCGCGAACTGCTGGAGGCCGCCGGCAGCGGCCCACTGACGGCCTTCCGGGCCGGCAGTTTTGCCGTCAACCGCGACAGTTATGCCGCGCTACGACGCAATGGCCTCAAGCTCGATACCAGCTTGAATCGTTGTCACGCGGTGAGCGGCGCTGATCTGGGCGATGACTGGCCATCGGATTCGCCCTTCGTCATCGACGGCGTCAGCACCTACCCGGTGACGGTGTTCAAGGATGGCTTTGGCAGGCTGCGGCCGGCGCAGGTCGGCGCCTGCAGCGCCAGCGAAATGCGCGAGGCACTCGCGACCGCCGCTGACGCCGGCCACGCCGCCTTCGTCATCGTTTCGCACAATTTCGAGATGCTGAAGGCGGGTAGCAGCGAACCTGATTGGATTGTGGCCCGGCGATTCGAGGCCCTGTGCGCCCATCTGGCCGCGCACCGGGAGCGCTACCAGGTGCGCGGTTTTGGCGCGGACCTGGAACTGGGCGCCGGCTCGATTGCGACGACCGACGAATGGCCTCATGCACAAATGCTCAGCACGGCGCAGCGTCACATCGAGCAGTTGCAGCGGCGCCTCCACCTGTGAGGGCAAACCAGATGAATGCCCTGCCCCGTACCATCGAGTTCGGACCAGTCGCCGATGTGCCTAAGCCCTTGGAGCAGTGATGAACGAATGGAAGGCCTCGTATGTGTGGCTACGGCTCAGGCTGGGTGACATCACCTTGTTCAGCTTTCGCCTGCCGATGCAGGTCAGGCAGGAGCGCCTCGGCGGCAACTTGGATCCAGCGTCGGCCCTGCAGCAGGATGCGTCCCTGATCCCTGCCGGCAGCCAGGGTTTGTTGATTCGCGGCTTGCCCATCAACGCCAGTCTGCCGACCCTGTCCACGCAGGCTGGGCTGCTCTGCTATGCGCCGCTGCAATATCAGCACTGCCACGTCGACCTGGGCCTGGGCTGGGACGCCTATACCCAGCGCTTCTCATCCAAGACACGCTCCACCATTCTGCGCAAGGTGCGGAAGTTCACCGAACATGGTGGCGGTGCCATCGAATGGAAGGTCTACTCCCGCCCGGAGGAGATGGCCGAATTCCTTCAGCACGCCCGGCAGGTCTCCAAACAGACCTATCAGGAGCGATTGCTGGACGTCGGTATCCCGGGCTCGGAGGAATTCACGCGCGACGTGCACACACTTGCGGAGGCCGACCGCGTGCGCGCCTTTGTGCTGTTCGACCGGCAGCGGCCCGTGTCCTACCTCTACTGCCCGGCTGAGCAGGACGCATTGATCTACGCTTATCTCGGCTATGAGCCGAGCTATGCGAACCTGTCAGCCGGGACGGTGCTGCAATGGCTGGCGCTGGAATACCTGATGCACGAGGCGCGCTTCAAGTATTTTGACTTCACCGAAGGCCAGTCGGAGCACAAGCGCCTGTTCGCTACGCATCAACGGCAATGCGCCAACGTCTACTTCCTGCGCAACAACCTACGCAATCGACTGGTGGTGCATGCGCACAAGGCAACCAATGCATGCTCGGCCGCTCTGGGCCGCATGCTGCAGCGCGCCGGCCTCAAGGCCAAGTTCAAGCACTGGATCCGTCGGTGAACTGCGGCGCGGGTTAAGCGGAAACAGGGCTCTTGCGCTGTGTCAGCAGGTGGTCGCCCACAAACAGCGGAATGCCAGCAAACTTGCGAAGCGGCTGCATGGGCCCCTCCAACTCCCAGCCGCGGGTTTGAACCCAGACCCGGGCCATCACCGTCAATGCCATCACGTTGTAGGGCAGGTCGTAGTAGGCAAGGCTGAGGAAGGCGCCGCCCACCGCGAAGCCGATCAACGAGACCTGCACCATTGCGCCCAAATGGCCGCACCATTCGGACTGCGGGTGCTGGGGCCCATTCTTGCGCAACCACTCTGCCGAACTCCACGTCGACACCCAGAAGCACAGGTAGAGCGCAAGGCCTATGAAGCCATGCTCGCCCATCATGTGGAAGTAGATGCTGTGCGCTGACACGACAAAGTTCGGATCTGGCGCATACATCGCATAAATGGCCTTGTTCCAGATACTGAAACCGCCCCCGAGCAGATTGTCCTTCGCAAGGTTGAAAGCCAAATGCCAGGCATTGAGGCGCCCGGTCGCGGACTGGTCGGCCTCATAGGTCTGCAACGTCTCCATGCGCGTCCACCAGTTCTCGGGCATGAAAGCCAGGGCCGCAGCGCCGACGGCCACCAGCAAGATGCCCATGCCGACTTTGTTCCGACTGCGAAACCACATCACTGACAACATGGCGCAGATCGCCAGCAGGGCGCCGCGCGAATGCGAACCCAATGCCGAGACTCCGCAAAGCAGCATGGCGCCCGTCATCGCCTGTTTCTGCCAGGCTTTGGTCAGCGTCAGTTGCAGGAAACGCAGCATCGGCACCGTCATGATGACAGCCACCGCCAAGGCATTGTTCTCCTGGATATAGCTGCCGCTCGGTCCGTAGACGCGCGAACCACCGCCGGAAACCAGCGTGAATATGCCACCCTTGACGCCGTAGTAGGCCACCGAGAGCGCCATGATCCAGGCGAACACCATCATCTCGCGGCGCGTACGCACCAGCATCACCGTCACGAAAATCATCAGGTCGATCTTCAGAACCTTGGTGAGTTGCTCATAGCTCGACTCCGGAAAGAACGCCGTCGCGGTGGTGAGGCACATCCAGGCAATCAGGATCGCAAACCAGGTCATGGGTGTACCCAGCCAGGGCGAGCGCTTTTCGCTGCTAGTGAGCATGCCGACGAGAACGCACAGTGCAATGACTTGCGCCAGCGGCGCTTCGTTCATGAAGCCGTAGGTCAAGCGGTGGGGATTCATGGTGCTGATCCACAGCCACAGCATGGCGCCCACGAAGGGAAAGCGCAGTGCCATCAGGCAGCCCGGCGCGACGATCATCAGGAGCAATAGGTCACGCATAGCTAGTGGGCCGGCAGCCGAAGATTACGCAGCATGCGCAGGCCGAAGCGCAGCCTGCCATGGTCCCAGGGTGTGAAGCGCGGCAACTGAAACGGGTCTGCACCAGGGCGAGCGGCTCCCCACGCGGTAGAAACGGCGGCATCGAAGCCAAGTTCTCTGGCCAGCGCCGCATGTTCGCTCAGATAGTCCTTGCCCGGGCGGCCGTTGGGATAGGCGAACAGCGCCACGCGCTCGCCCAGCAACTGTTCAAGCGCACGCTTGCTCTGCGCCATCTCCTGGCGCGCGTCGGTCAGGTCAAGGCGCGCCAGGATCGGGTGCGACACCGTATGCGCGCCGATTTGCATGCCGGCGCGTCGCATGGACAGCACCTGTTCGCTACGCATCATCAGATCTGCCGGCAGCGACACGTCGGCCGCATGCGCGACTCGCTCCGTCAACGCCAGCCTGGCCTCTGGCTCCATGTACTTGATCTGCGGCAGCAGTTGCGCAATGGCCGCCCGTCGCGCCGCGACCGTTGCAAGAGCGTGCTGTCCCAGGCCAAGCGGCTGCAGATCAAGCTGCGGCAGGCTGGTACGTCGAATCGACTCAATCACCGTGTCGTTCCACATGCGCCCACCGTCGAGAAAACCGGTGGCGATGAAGAAGGTCGCCGTGAGCCCATGGCGTTGCAACAGCGGCCGCGCCACGCTGTCGTTGTCCTCATAACCATCATCGAAGGTGATGGCAGCCGCCCGCGCCGGCAAGCAGCCGGCCGCCAATTGCTGCGCGGCCTCGTCCAGCGGCAGTACCCGGAACCAGGCCTTGATCCACCCCAGCAGTTGATCGAAGCGCCCGGCGTGCACCTCGTCGGGAAAGAGCTCATCAGGTTCGGGCAGGACGCGGTGGAAGATGAAGATCGACAAGCGCGCGCGCCCGTCCGCGGGCGACATCAGCGAGAACGCCATGCGCAAGGGGCTCATGCGCGCACTCCTGCGGCCGCCGTGCCCTGTCCCACCACATGGCTCACGACATAGCGGTACTTGCCGTTGCCCAGCGTCGGGATATGGTCCAGCAACTCAATCTCAATTTGCACCGCCTCGCCAAGACGCTGCCTGAAGCCGCTCACCAAGCGTCCGCGCAAACCCTCGTCCAGCCCGGCGGGCCGCACCAATTGCAGCCGGGTCAGATGAATGGTTTCCTGGATGATCTTGAAGGCGTCGATGCCGTCAATCTCGCGCATCATGTAGGTAAACGCCTTGCACGGCAGCAAGGTACCGTCCAGTGCCTGGACAAAGTCGTTGGTGCGCCCCTGCACCTCGGCCAGCATCGGCAAGCCCCTGCCGCAGGCACAGGGCTGGGTGGCGCGCACCGCCACATCGCCGGTACGGTAGCGCACGAAGGGGAAGTCGCGCGAGCACAGATGCGTCACCACGACCTCGCCCGCTGCGCCGTCGGGCACCGGTTGCCCGGCCTCATCCAGCAGCTCGACAATGATGTCCTCGGCGGTGATGTGCATGCCGCCGGCAGGACACTCGTGCGCGATAAAGCCGGCGTCGCGGCCACCATAACCGTTCGCCACCGGCGCACCGAACACGCGCGAGATGATCTCGCGTTGATGATCGTGCAAGGCCTCGGAGGTAACAAAGATGACGCGCACGCCCAGATCGTCGAGTCGCACACCGCGCCGCTCGGCATGCGCGGCAATGTGTGCGATCGAGTAGGGGTAGCCGAACACCATCTTCGGGCGCAAGGCACGGATGCGGGCAATGTAGCCGTCGAGGTTCGCCTCCGACATCTCGAACGCACTCAGCAGCGTGCTGCGCATCAGCTGGTCCCGCAACACACGCACCCGATCTTGTGCGCCGAGTTCGATCGGCGACCCCCAGATCACCACCTCCGGGTCCCCGATGTCCACGCCCCACCAGCGCGTGGCGCGCCACTTGGCCGCCACGTCATGGCTGACGCGCTCACGCCCGATGTAAAAGCGCAGCGGCTCGCCCGAGGAACCTCCGGTCGACGACATCGTCAGCTGTTGCGCCTGCGGATGCTTCATGGCCTCGCTATGCGCGCGGATCAAGGGCTTGGTAAGCATGGGCAGGCGGCGCAAGTCGGCCAGCGTCTGGATCGCTGCAGGGTCGAACGCGAGGTCGGCAAAGAGCTGCCGGTAGTAAGGCACCGCGCGTCCGGCCTCGCACAACAGTTCGCGCAGGCGGCGCAACTGGTGGGCGTGCAGTTGTGCGGCGCTCCACCATTGCGAGGCTTCGAGCTCACGCCGCACCGCCACCGTGTCATGGCGCTTCAGTGTCTCGTGCAGCGGAAACAGGAAGGCGGACACGAAGCGGGTATAGATGCTGTCGTCGTTCATTGCGGGCGCCTCGTACTGATCGCCTGGCGATAGGTGTTGAGCAAAGCGGGGGCGACCCGCTCCCAGGTATAGCGTTGCACCTCCTCAAGTCCGGCGTCGATCAGTGACGCGCGCAGCTCAGCCTTATCCAGCACCTGAGCGGCGGCATCCGCCAAGGCGTCGGGCTGCGCGGGCTCGACCAGCCAACCTGTCCTGCCATGCTCAAGCAGATACGGCACCCCGCCCACCGCCGTGCTGACCACCGGCACACCGCTGGCCAGCGCCTCCAGCACGGAGTTGGGCATATTGTCCTTGCGGCTGGGATTCCACATCAGGTCGGCTGAACGGTAGAGCGCCGCCATGGCCGCACGGTCCAGCCGCCCGGCGAAGTGCACCGCCTCGCCCAGACCCAGTTGCGCAACCAGCGCCTGCAGATTGGCACGCTCCGGCCCGCTGCCAGCGATGGTGAGGTGCGCCGTTGGATAGTGCTCGCGCAGCAAGGCCAGCGCGCGAATCGCCGATGCATTGTCGTAGATAGTCTCAAGATTGCGCGTCACGATCAGGTGCGGCCCCATACCCTTTTCTGCGCCCGCGCGCGCCGGCGCATAGCGGGACAGGTCGACGATATTAGGCACGATGCTGGCGGCCATGCCGAAGCGCCCGAACACGTCCAGCAGAAAGCCCGAAGGGACGATCAATGCACTAGCGCGCCTCATGGTGGCCCGCACCTGGCTCTGCGCCCCTTGCAGGAATTCGGCCGCGCCGCCACCGCGGTAGTTCACCACCAGCGGCGTGCCGCGCCAATGAGCAAGCCAGATCGCCGGAGCGGCGAACAGGTGCCAGGCCCAACCGGAGTTCGCCATCAGGTGAATCACGTCCTGCCTGGCCAGCATGCGCCACAGGCGCAGCAGATAGGGCAGCAGACGAAAGCCCGCACGCAGCCCCGGCACGCGGGCCACCCAGCCGGGACGATACGGCGCATTCGTCTGCAACAGTTCGACGCGGGCGCCGGCGTCGCCCAGCAGGCGCGCCAGCTGTTCGGTCTGCAAGGCCATACCGCCAGCGGGCGGCGCCAGCGGCCCGATCACGCCGATGCGCAGCCCATCGAAGCGCGCGCTGCTCACGGGCGTGCCTGGCTAGCGGCAGCAGCCGTCGGGGTCACCAGCACAGGCCCAGCACCTCGGCCTTGAAATCCTGGGCATTGGGCAGCTTCACCAGATCCAGCAGCACCTGATCCGGCCGGGCCAGGGCGGCCACGGCGGCGGCGATGTCCGGGCCTGCGAGCCCCATCACCAGCACCTCGGCATCGGCCACCACCTCGGCCAGTTCGGGCTTCAGCATCAGGCCGATATGCGGCAGATGCTTCTGCACAAAGCTGCGGTTGGCACCCAGCAGGCTGGCCAAGTGCACCTCGGGGTCGTAGATCGAAAGCTGCATGCCCTTGCCCAGCAACTGCTCGGCCAGGGTCACCAGCGGGCTCTCGCGTAAGTCGTCGGTGCCGGTCTTGAAGGAGAGGCCGATGAAGCCGATCTTGCGCTTGCCAAGCGCCAGCAATTTGTCCAGCGCCACGTCCAGATGCATGCGATTGGACGCCAGGATGTTGGAGAGCATCGGTAGCTCCAGGTCATGCACCTTGGCCAAATAACTGGTGGCACGCAGGTCCTTGGGCAGGCAGGAGCCGCCGAAGGCAAAGCCCGGCTTAAGGTAGGCCTTGGAAATGTTCAGCTGCGTATCCTGGCACACCAGGTCCATCACTTCGAAGGCATCAACGCCAAGCGCGTCGCACAGGCGCGCGGTTTCATTGGCAAAGGTGATCTTCAGTGCATGGAAGTTGTTGCAGCTGTACTTCATCATCTCGGCCGCACGCACCGAGGTCCTGAGGAACTTGCAAGGCAGGTGGCCGAACAAGGCCTGCAGACGCTCCGCCGCATGCTCGTGATTGGCCCCGACGATCGTGAACGGCGGCTTGTCATAGTCGCGAATCGACGATCCCTCGCGCAGGAACTCGGGCTGGAAGCACAAAAAGAAGTCCTGGCCGTCCCGCTTGCCCGAATGCGCCTCGATGATGGGGCGCAACACATCCTCCACCGTGCCCGGCACGAGGGTCGAGCGGAACACCACCACATGCGGCTCGGCCTTGTGCTTGAGCGCGGCACCGATCTCGGCCGCGAGGCGCAGCACCGCCCCCTGATCCTGGCTGCCATTGGCGGCCGAGGGGGTGCCCACGCAGATCAGCGAGATCTCGCTGCCCAGCACCGCCTGGCGGGCATCGCTGGTGACGCTGACATGGCCGCTGGCGGCCACGCGTGCCATCAGCTCGACCATGCCCTCCTCGACCACCGGCGTCTTGCCGGCCTTGATCAGGTCCAGCTTGGCCTGCTCGATATCCACCCCGATGACCTCATGACCATCGCGCGACAAGCAGGCCAGCGACACCGCACCCACATAGCCCAAGCCAAAAATACTGATCTTCATTTCTTGACACCTGTTTCCTGCTTCGAGCCGCGATTGCGGACCCCTTCGATGATCTTGTCCAGCCGCTCCATCGAGCGCGGCCAGGCATGGTGGCTGAGCATACGTGCCCTGCCCGCCTCGGACAGGCGCGCACGCTCCGCCGGGTCGGCACAGATGCGCAGCACCGCGGCGGCGCAGTCCGCGGCCGAATCGGCCACCAGCAAATGCTCCCCCGCCAGTGCGTCGACGCCGCCGGCCGCAATGGTGCTGGTGACCACCGGAACCCCCATCGCCATGGCCTCGAGGATTTTGTTCTGGGTGCCGCGCGCAATCGCCAGTGGCGCCACCATCAATGCGGACTTTCGCACATAGGGCTGCACCTGGGGCACCGAGCCGGTCACGGTCACGCCAGCGATCTCCCCCAGCTTGCGCATCGCGGGCGAGGGATCGGCGCCAACGATGGTGAGCTTCATCTGCGGGCGCTGCGCCTTGATGAGGGGCCAGGTCTCGGCACAGAAGCGCGCCATGCACTCCTGGTTAGGGTAGTAGTCCATGCGCCCGATGAAGCTGATGGTGTCGGGGTCGTAGGCCGTACCCTCCCCATCCACGTTCGGGCTGAAGGCCTCGGCATCGACGCCGTTCGGGAACCAGTCCGTGGCGGCGCCGGTGCCGTGAGCGTTGAGCGTCTCCCACTCGGCACGCGTGGTGGCGGTGCAGAGATCGAATTTGCGCGCCAGCAGCTTCTCGGCACGCAACATCTTGTGGCCTTCCAGCGTGTAGCCCAACGAGAGAGGAAACGGCTTGTAGTTCGCATACTCCAGCCATTTCTGCGAATCCATGTCGCCGAAGTCGAGGATCTTGGGAATGCCCTCGACGTCCTCCACATACTGCGCGACCGAGGAGCAGTGCACGAAGATCAGGTCCCACTGCTGCGTGGCGAGCAGTTGATCCACCCGGCGCTGCAGATCGCGCGAATAGAAGAAGCCCATCGACGAGGGCGTGAGCAGGGGCAGCCGCGCCACCATGCGCAGCGCCTGCACCGGGTTGTGCACGCGCGCCAGCTCGAAGGCCTTGCAATGCTTTTCCAGCCCCTGGCCTTCGGCGGTTTCGGCATCCGAGCGGCTCAGCGAGCACACCGTCACCTGATGGCCCTGGGCCGTCAGGTGACGGATCATGTTGAAGGGCCGGATCTTGCCGCCGCGCTTGGGCGGAAACGGGAAGCGGTGGCAGAGGTAGAGGATGTTCATGCGGCCAGATAGCTCTTCAGTTCATGCGCCACATCGGCGGCCGTGCGGCCGTCCAGGTAGATGCGGCTCCAGATTTCCAGATTCATCAGTGCCAACAAGGCGTCGGTGCCGTCGATGCGGTTGGCCTCGTGGTCGGCGATCAGGCCGCTGACCACCGCCGGCACGAACAGGCCGCGCGCGCCCACCACCTCGGGGCTGAGCAGGCGGCGCAGCAGCGGCGCCAGCTCCTTCTTCAGCCAGGCGCCCATGGGCGTGCCGAAGCCGCGCTTCTTGCGATGCAGGATGTCCTGCGGCAGCAGATCGGCGAGCGCGCTCTTCATTACATGCTTGAGCACTCCGCCCTTGACCTTGATGGCGGCCGGCATGGATGCCGCCAGCTCCAGCAGCTCATGGTCCAGCAGCGGCACGCGGCATTCCAGCGAGACCGCCATGCTCATCTTGTCGGTGAGCATCAGCAGGTCATCGGGGAGCTGGGTCTGCATGTCCACGGCCAGCATGCGGTTGAGCTCGTCCTCATGCCCGGCCCCGGCGAACGCGGCGGCGAGCGGGTCGTAGGCGGCGCCGGGCTTGAGCAGCAGGCGCGCGATCAGGTCCTGGCTCAGCACCTGCAGATAGCTCTGGTAGCGCGCGTCCGCGCCCATCTCGGCCGAGGCCAGAAAGCCCTTGGCCAGGCGCAAGGTGTTGAGCAGGCCGGAGTGCCGATCGGCCGGCAGGCTGCGCGCTGCACCTGCCAGCAGGCCGCGCAACCAGCCCGGTAGCACCTGCAGCTTGCGCGCGTAATGCCCGCCCAGATAGCGGCGGTAGCCGCCGAACAGCTCGTCGCCGCCCACGCCCGAGAGGATCACCTTGACATCCTGGCGTGCGAACTGCGAGACCAGATAGGTGGTGATGAAGGCAGTGTCGGCCACCGGCTCGTCCATGTGCCAGAGCAACTGGGGCAGCAGGTCCACCACATCGGGTTTGACCACGATCTCGCGATGCCTCGTGCCGAAGAGCTGGGCCACCTGGCGCGCATAGGGCAGCTCGTTGTAGAGCGCCTCGGCCTCGCCGCCCTCGAAGCCGATCGCATAGGTGCGTATCGGCTCGCGGGTCTGGCGCGCCATATAGGCCACCACCGCGCTGGAGTCCACGCCACCGGAGAGGAAGGCCCCGATGGGCACGTCGCTGACCATCTGCATGCGCACCGAGCGCTCCAGGCCGGCACGCACCTCGGCGATCCAGTCGGCCTCGCTGCGGCCGGTCTGCATCTGCGGTGAGAGCTGCCAGTAGCACCACTGTTTGACCTGGCCGCGCTCCACGCTCAAGAGCGTGGCCGGCGGCAGCTTGCGTATGCCCTTGAACATGCTGGCAGGCGCGGCCACATAGCCGAGCTGCAGATAGCTGGGCAGCACCGCGGTGTCCAGTTCGGCGCGCACGCCCGGCAGGGCCAGCAAGGCCTTGGCCTCGGTGGCGAAGGCCAGTTGCTGGGCGTCCTGCAGCACATAGAGCGGCTTCACGCCGACGCGGTCGCGGCCGATCAGCAGGCGCTCGCGGCGCGCATCCCAGAGCGCGAAATCGAACATGCCGTTGAGGCGGTGCACAAAGGCGTCGCCTTCGGCATCGTAGAGGTGCAGCAGCACCTCGCTGTCGGAGCCGGTCTTGAACTTGTAGCCCTTGGCCTGCAGCTCGCTGCGCAGCTCGCGGTAGTTGTAGATCTCGCCGTTGCAGACCAGCCAGACGCTGTCGTCCTGGTTGGACAGGGGCTGATGGCCGCCGGCCAGGTCGATGATGGACAGGCGCCGCATCGCGATGCCGCAGGCACCGTGGATATGCTGGCCCTCGTCGTCCGGCCCGCGATGTTGCGTGACATTGCCCATCGCGGTGAGCCAGGCCGGCTCGACCGGACGGCCGTCAAATCGATAGAGTCCGTGGATTCCACACACCTTGGTCGGGCCTCAGCTCAGAACGGGTTGAACATCGTGGCCACGCGCGGCCAGGGCACGCCGGTAGACCTCGCGGTAGCGCGCCACGCTGGAAGCCCAGGTGCGCTCCTGCTCGACGAAATGGCGCGCCTGCTGGCGGATGCCCGGCCATTGCGCGCGCTGCGCCAGCACCTTCTCCAGCGCCTGCTCGAGCGCGGGCACATCACCGGCGCGGAACAGGAAGCCGGTCTCGCCATCGCGTATCAGCTCGCGGTGGCCGCCCACATCGGAGGCCACGAACATGCGGCCCTGGGCCATCGCCTCCAGCGGCTTGAGCGGCGTGACCAGTTCGGTCAGGCGGATCGGTAGACGCGGATAGGCCAGCACGTCGATGAGCTCGTAATAGCGCTGCACCTCGGCATGTGGCACGCGGCCGGTGAAGATCACCAGCTCCTGCAGGCCCAGACGCTGCACCTGGGCGCGCAAGGCCTCTTCCTGCGGCCCGCCGCCCACCAGCAACACGCGCAGCTTGGCGTGGCGGGCGTGCATGCGTGCCACCGCGTCGAGCAGCAGATTCAGACCCTCGTAGCCGTAGAAGGAGCCGGCAAAGCCCAGCACCGTGGCGCCATCCAGCCCCAGCCGGCTGCGCAGCGCCGCATCGGGCTCGACCCCGAACTGAAACAACTGCGCGTCCACCGCGTTCGGGATCACCGTGATGCGATCCGTGGCCACGCCGCGCACCGCGATGTCGCCGCGCAGGCCCTCGCAGATGGTGGTGACCTGATCGGCACGCTTGAGCGCAAAGCTCTCCAGCGCGCGAGAGAGCTTGTAGCGGGCGCTGCCCTCGGTGGTGCTGCCATGGTCCACCGCCGCGTCCTCCCAGGAGGCGCGCATCTCATAGACCACCGGGATGTTCAGGCTGCGCCGCACCCACAGCGCCGGCAGCGCATTGAGCACCGGCGAATGGGCATGGATCAGATCGGGCCGCTCGCGCTCGCAGACCTCGCGCAGGCGCCGCGCGGTGAGCCGCATCTGCTGGATCAGACCCGCGCCGGCCGGGCTGGGTGTGCGCAGAAAACGCAGGCCGCTGGCCGCTTCTTCCAGCTGATCGCCGGCGCCCTGCTTGGGCGTGGTGAGGTGCAGGGTCTGCCAGCCCAGCGCACGCTGCTCGCGCAGAATGGCCAGGGTACGGAAGCTGTAGCCGCTGTGCAGGGGCAGCGAATGGTCCAGCAGGTGCAGGATCTTCAGGCTCATGCGTGGGCCACCGCACTTTCCGGTTGCTGGATCTGCACTTCGCCGCCATCCACCACATTGCGCAGGAAGGCTTCGAACATCAACAGGGTCCAGAGCGGCGCGCTGTAGTCCTGCGCGCCTGACTGATGCTCGTCCACCAACTGGCGCAAATACGCAGGATTGAACCAGCCGGTGGCAGCCAGGCGCGGGCCGAGCACCGCGTCGCGCACACGTTGCTTCAGCGGCCCGCGGAACCAACGCGCCAGCGGCACGGCGAAGCCCTTCTTGGGCCGGTAGAGCACATCGTCGGGCAGGCGCGGTTCGGCCGACTTCTTCAGCAGGTACTTGCCCTCGTTGCCCCTGATCTTCAGGTTCGAGGGCAGGCTGGCCAGCCATTCGACCAGTTCATGATCCATCAGTGGCTCACGCACTTCCAGCGAATGGGCCATGCTCGCTCGGTCCACCTTGGTGTTGATGTCACCAACCAGATAGGTCTTGGTATCCAGGTACTGGATCAGCGCCAAGCCATCGTCGGTGTCGGCGCGCGCTGCATGCCTGCTGAACACCTGTTCGGCCGAGTAGCCCGCCAACTCGGCCTTGAATGCCGGACTGAAGAGCCGGGCCCGCATGGGCCCGCGAAAGATCGACATGGCATGGAAGTAGGCCTGCACCGAGTCGCGCGCCAGGCCTTCGAAGGTGGTCTTGGCGCGGAACACGCGCGGCGCCCAGTTGGCCTTGGGGTACAGCCGACCCATGGTGCCGAACAGCGGCCGCCGCAGGGCGAGCGGCAGCTTGGCTCGCATGCTCTCCTCCATCAGGTGCATGCGATAGCGCCGGTAGCCGCCGAAGCTCTCGTCACCGCCATCGCCCGACAGGGCCACGGTCACATGCTTGCGCGCCAGTTGGCAGACGCGATAGGTCGGAATCGCCGAGCTGTCGGCATAGGGCTCGTCATACAGCCGTGCCAGCGTATCGATGAGGTCGAAGTCGTCGCTGCCCACGACCTCGAGGCGATGGTTGGTGCGGTAACGGTCAGCCACCATTTGCGCGAACTCTGACTCGTTGAAGGCCGGATCGTCAAAGCCAATCGAGCAGGTATTCACCGGCCCCTCGGACAGGCCGGCCATCGAAGCCACGACAACGCTGGAGTCCACCCCGCCCGACAGGAATGCGCCCAGCGGCACCTCTGCGATCAGGCGCAGCTTGACCGACTCGTCGATGCGGCGCGTCAGCTCGGCGCAGGCCTCGTCGACGCCGATCTTGCGATCGAGCGTGAAGCGCACATCCCAGTATTCGCGCGGCACGGGCATCGCCTCACCGCGTCGGATGCACAGGCTGTGTCCGGGCGCCAGCTTGCGCGCCTGTTTGAAGACGCAGCGCGGCTCAGCTACATAGCCGAGCGCAAAGTACTCCTCCAGCGCCGCCGGATCGATGTCGCGCTTCATGTTGCCATGCGCGAGCAGCGACTTCAGTTCGGAGCCGAACAGCAGTTGCCCGTCGTCAAGCAGGGCATAGAACATGGGTTTGACGCCCAGGCGGTCGCGCGCCATGAAGAAGGTCTGGCGATTGCGATCCCAGAGCGCGAAGGCAAACATGCCTCGAAAACGCTGCACGCAGGCCTCGCCCCAGGCTTCCCAGGCATGGACGATGACCTCGGTGTCGCTCTTGGTGTGGAACACATGGCCGAGCGCCTGCAGTTCCGGAATCAAGGACTGGTAGTTGTAGATCTCGCCATTGAAAACCACCACCACGCTGCCGTCTTCGTTGAACAGCGGTTGTTGGCCGGTGGCGATGTCGATGATGGACAGGCGGCGATGTCCCATGCCCAGCCCTGGCTCCAGATGCAGCGAGCCTTCGTCCGGGCCGCGATGCAGCTGCGAGTCGTTCATGCGCTGCAAGCGCGTGCGCTCGATGTCACGACCGCCGCGGGTGTCAAAAATTCCGGTGATTCCGCACATGGTTGTTTGACTCTAGAGCGTCTCGTAGACGCGTTGATAGCTGGCCACCATGGCCTGCAGGCTGAACTGGGTCTCGGCGCGTTGACGCGCTGCCCTCCCCTGAGCCCGGCACATGGCCGGATCGGCGGCGTAATTCTCAATCATGCCGGCCAGGTGTTCGACATCACCAGGAGCGAAAGTCGCGCCGACCACGCCTTCTTCCAGCAACTCCAGATTGCCGCCCACGGCAGTGGCCAACAGCGGCAGGCCGGTCGCCATGGCCTCCAGCAAGGTGTTGGAAATGCCCTCGTTCAGCGATGGCAGCACGAACAGATCCATTGCGCCCATCAAGTCGGCAACATCGTCGCGCGGGCCGGTGAACCAGCAGGCTGATGCGATGCCAAGCGCTCGCGCCTGCTGACGCAATGCGTCCAACAAGGGGCCATCGCCAACAATCATCAAGCGCAAGCGCGTCAGCCATTCGGGCCGGCGCGTCAGCACGGCAGCGAAGGCACGCAGCAATGTGGCCTGGTCCTTGATCGCCTGTACCCGCCCGACCGTGCCAACGATGAATGCTTCGCTGCCCGCAAAGCCGGTTGGCAGGAGTTGCGGACCGCTTGCGGCAGGCGGCTTGAAGCGGCTGGTATCGACGCCGTTGTAGATCTGCGTGATGCGCGTCGCTGCGATACCCCATTGCTCGGTCATCAGGCGTTTGAGATCGCGCGACACGCACACATACGCACCAACCAGCGGTGCATGCAAACGACGCAGCATGGTCGGTTTGGTAGCGCGACCGCGCAGATTCGCCACGTCAAAGCCGTGCTCGCTGTGCACGGTCTTTGCCCTTGCCAGGCGGGCCGGCAACAGCCCGTCCAGACCCGAAAGGTTGCGGCAATGCACAATATCCGGCCGCAGGCGCCGAAACAATCTCCAGAGGCGCCAACGCAAGCGCCACACGCCGATGCGCGAGCGCCACATCGCCACCAGTTCCACATCGTTGCGCTCGATACGCTGCGCGAAATCGGTGTAGTCCTCGATGCAAACCACGGCATGCCGGAAACGGTCATGCGGAAGGCGGTTGATCAGGTTGACCAGGCCGTTCTCCAGCCCACCGATCGCGAGTCGGTGTATCACATGCACGATCAGCAATGGTTCAGATCTAGATGACATCGGCATGCCGCACCTGCCGTGCGGCTCTGGGCTCATGGCGGCGTGCCGCGGGCTTGCTGCAGGCTGGCCTCGATCGCGCCCCAGTGCTGCTGCACGAAGTCGCGCAAGGACTGTTCGGCACCTGCGGTGTCGCGCTCGCTCGCGGCAGCGTAGACCATCACAACGGCCGAGTCATCACCCCGTCCGAGCAGCCGCGAGGCGGCAGTATGGAGCTTCGCATAGACCTCGCTGGAACTCCATTCGCCCTGGACCCAAAAATAGCGCAGCACCAGCAAGCGGCCGACCGTGCCCGGCGGGGCATCCGCACGCTTCAGTAGCTCGCCTTGCACCGGCAAGTCGACGCCTGCCAGCCGCAGCGTTGTGCCGCTGCTGGCCACGCGAGCCCAGCGCGGATCGCCGGACGCCACGATCACGTTTTCCGAGCTGATCAGCTTGCTCTGGTGACTCTGCTGGCGGTAGTAGGCCAGATACAGCCCAATGCGCTGTTGACCTTGAACATAGACCGCCTGCAACTGGGCCGCCGGGTTCGCGTAGACCGGCGTCCAGTCGCTCAATGCCGCTGCGCTGCGCGTCCAGCCCGCGATTGCGGGCGCGTTCAAGCTGGGCCCGGGCCGAGCATCGGCATCAGCATCTAGTTGTCGCAGAACCAGGGTCGGAAGACTCAAGACCAACATGGTCAACAGCGCTACCCACAGTGGGTATGGCGCACCGATGGCGCCGTGAGCGGCCGGGGACGCAGCGGGCGCCTGAGCGGACTCGGGCTCCTGCCAGCGTGCACCCAGCATGAACATCGCCAGCATTACGACGCCAAAGAACACCCAGCCATAGATCAGATGATCGGCTCCGACGGCCAAGGTGTTGCCTGACACATGACCCAACAGCACGATGCCATAGGCCCGAATCCAGTTGGCCAGGATTGGCAACACGATCGCGAAGCCAATGAAAAGCAGACGGCGCTTGTAGGAGCGATAGTTGAGATAGGCAAACAGACTGCCAACCATCACGGAGGCAATCAGGTAGCGCACCCCGCTGCAGGCCTCCACCACCGACCATTGCCCCGACGGGATGATGAACTGCAGACCCTCCCGGTACACCGGTATGCCCGTCAAGCGCAAGGCCGCGACAGTGAAATCTGCGGTGTATTGCATCAGCACCGGCAACATGAATTCGCCGATGGGCACGCAAAAGAACAGGAAGCCCAAAGGAAAGGCAATGCGTTTGCTGACCTGGCCACCAAGCAGGGTGGGTACCAGCAACACGATCATGGCAACGACCATCAACTGCGTTGCAGCATTGCTCGATACCAACTCACCAAGCAGCCAGCCCAGGCCAAGAACTAGCATTGGCAGCAGCAGCAGCGGCGCCGGGCGAGCTTGCAGCGGCGCCAACTCGTGGCGCCGCCGCCAGATCAGCCACAAACTGATCGGCGGCACCAGAAAGGCATGCGCAAAGGTCTCCGAGCGCTCCCATATCCGTACCATGGCCAGCAGGCTGCCATGGAACAAGAGCCCCAGCAGCAGCAAGACAAGCAACAGGGCCAGTAAGGGCCTGCGCCAAGGCAGCGGCGGCAGGGCAACGCCCGTATTGCGCAGCACCCGGATCATGCGCCGAGCTCGTGAACGAACGGGAGTTTGGTCATGCGGCGCTTTCTCAGCCCAGGTTGCGAACGATGAAGGGGCCGAGCCAATTCGCCCAGCTGATCGGCAGCTTGCGCCAGGTCTTGATCAGCATTTGGTACTTGGCATTGGCCGGGTTGTTCTGGGGCACAGATTGGCGCTTGTAAAGGCAATACTCGTAATGCAGCGGCATCGGCTCAAAGCCCCAGTTCTTCTTGAACGCATAGGAGCCGGTGCCCTGCTTGCTACGACCGTAGTCGAACACCCTCAGGCCGCGCGCGCAGGCGCGTCGCATCAGCTCCCAATACTTGAAATCGTTCGCGGCCAGATCGCGAGCAGCCTCGGCATCTCCTGCGTAGTAGGGCAAAACCTCGTCACGGAAATAGAAGCTCATCACCGTGCTGAGCGGCTGGCCCGCCGCATCGGTGACCGTCAGCACCTCGCAATCGCCGCCGAAGATCTCGCGCAGCAACTCGAAGTAGCGCTTGGGCATGGCCGGCGTGCCATGGCGGTGCACATTGTCCGCATACAAGGCGAAGAAGCGCTCAACCCCCTGGTCCAGATGGCTGAGCAGCCCGTTCTTGATGCCCTTGCGCACCATGGCGCGTTGTTTGCGGGGGATGGCCAGCATATTGGCCTCCTCGTCAGGCAGGATTTCCTTGCGGAAGGTGACATACAGGTCCTGCTGCGGCCAATCCGCATGACGCTGTTGCACATGGCGCAGTTCCAGGTGCTCCACCCCCAAGCGCTGCGCCAGGAGTTGCGCCTCGCGCTCCAGCAATTGCGCCGCTTCGTCGTTGAGCGCGGCAACCCCGCCATACACGCCGAAGGGCAGGCTCACCAGCGCATGGCCGAACAGCAGGCTCTTGACCTGCGCAAGTGGCAACACGCCCTCAATTTGCCCGTCCCGCTCGACATACAGGAACATGCAAGCGTGGCCAAAGGCCTTGCGAATGACCTGCAGCCAACCGGCACGGTGAAAGAAACTGGCGTCCGGACAGGACAGCACGAACTCGTCCCAACGTCGTGCGGTCGCTTGATCCTCGACGCGCAATTGCAGCACCTGGCACGCCGCTGTCATCAGTGCGCCCCCTCGGCCAGACCGGCTTGAGGCAGGAATATTTCGTCCATGCGACCCCATTGAAAATCGCCCAGCAGCTGCGCGATGCGCGCAAAGGTGCGGTCTATATTGACGTAGTGCCTGAAGCGGGTCTTGGCATCGATACCGGCAATGCGCGGCTGCTCGGCATCAATCTCCCAGGGGTGGAAATAGAACACGGCACTCTGCCCGTCGTACGCGTTGACACGCTGCAGCATCCAGCGCGACAGGCCATAGGGCAGCAGGCGAAAGTAGCCGCCGCCGCTGGAAGGAAGATTGCGCCCAAGCAGGCGCAACGTTGTGACCGGCACCTCAAGCAGGCCGTCCCGTACTGGGTAAGCGAAGCGCGGCGAATCTGGCATGCCGTAATGGTCATGCTGGATCGGATAGACGCTGGAGCTGTAGCGGTAGCCGGCTTCCTGCAGCACATCGAAGGCCCAGAGGTTGCCCGTACCGATCGAGAAGCTGGGGGCACGGTAGCCCAGCACGGCCTGACCGCCCAGATCCTCCAACAAGCGCTTGGCGCGCACCACATCTTGACGAAAAGCTTCGGGGCTCAGATCGCTCGCGCGCTCATGCCCGTAGCCGTGCGACGCCAGTTCATGGCCGGCCGCAACAATGCGCCCGACCACTTGGGGATAGCGCTCCGCGACCCAACCAAGCGTAAAAAAGGTGGCCTTCACGTCGTGCTCAGCCAGCAGCGCAAGAATGCGCTCGACGTTGCGCTCGACGCGGCACTCGCGACGATCCCAATCGGCCCGCGCAATATAAGGCGCGAACGCGGAGACTTGGAAGTAATCTTCAACGTCGATGGTCATCGCATTGCGCGGAACACTCACGGCTTGCCCTCGCCAGTGCCACGCACCGCCTCGACGAACTTCTGCAGCAAGCCAAGGGTCTGCAGGTTGATGCGCTCAAGCCGCATCAGGCTGGATTCCAGGCTCTGCAGACGGTCCATGACCTGGTGCTGACCGAGTTGGCCGAAGTCCGTGGCAATGCCATCAAGCGCGCCCGGTGCATGCTGAAACTGGCTTACGTCGATGCTCACCCCTTCGTCGGGCAATGCCGCCAGCGCGCGCTGTGCCCCATGCGCCGGGGCCACAGCCGGCAACTCGTTCTCCTTGGCCACGTCTTGCAGCACTTCCTCTACATCGGCCACACACAAATGCGTGCGACCGGCCATAAAGCCCAGCAGCAACAGGCGGTCGCACAGCGAGTTGATGCGCCGCGGGATGCCATGACTGGCGGAATGAATGGCGACAAAGGTTTCCGGGTCGAAGCTGGGCTTGCCGGTACTGCCGGCGCACTTGAGCCGATGCTCGACGTAGCGCTGGGTCTCATCCTCGGCAAGCGGCCCGATATGGCAGGTGGCCGCCACCCGTTGACGGAATTGCTCCATCTCCGGGCTCTGCAGGATCTGTCTGAACTCCGGCTGCCCGACCAGAAATGTCTGCAGCAATGACTGGTTGCCGAACTGGAAATTCGACAGCATGCGCAACTCTTCCACCGCGCGCGGGGTCAGGTTTTGCGCCTCATCGACGATCAGCAGGCAGCGCTTGCCCTGCGTCACTTGTCCAACCAAGAACGCCTCAAGCGCCATCAACAGCTCGGACTTAGAGAGCTCCTTGACCCGCACGCCAAATGCCGCCCCCACCATGCGCAGCGTGTCTTCGGCATCCAACTGCGTCGTAACGACATTGCCGATCACCACATTGCTGCGATTCAGGCTGTCGAGCAGCCCACGCAGCAGGGTTGTCTTGCCAGCGCCAATTTCGCCGGTGATGACGATGAATCCGTCACTGCGCAGCACCCCATAGTCCAAATAGGCTTTGGCACGACGATGCTGCTTGCTGCCGAAGTAAAAGCTGGGATCGGGGCTGAGCTGAAAAGGCTTGCTGCTCAGGCCATAGAACGATTCGTACATGCTCTAGAACTGCTGGACCAGGGTGACGAACAAGGCGTTCTCCCGGTAGGGTTTGCTGAGGCTGTAGAACTGCGCGTGTCGCATGCCAAGCTGGCCAGTCAGCTGACGGCCTAGGCGGGCGTTCCAGTTTGCTGTCAGCGACTTCAGGCTGGTGCTCTGGCTTGATAGTTGGCCACGCGTGCGCAAATAGCCGGCGGTCAGCGAGACTGAAGCCTGCGGCGTCAGGCGACGACTAAGGCTGAGCGATGCGCCTTGTTGTTTGACGAGCCCGCTGCTCACCAGATCATCCGGCTGCCCGGGTTGCGGCCCAAGCCGAACCGAGCGGCTTTGATTGATGGAGCCAATCAACGACGTGCGCATGCCAGTCCAGGAGAACGAAGCCTCCTGACGTCGCGAGCGCGTTGCCGCGTTGCTCACAAAACCGCTGCCTACAAAAGCATCCGCGGCAAGGCCATTGGCCTGCAAGAAGGCCTTGACCAATTCGTCACGTTTGACCGGGTCAGGCTGAATACTCGCGAACTGCTGGAACAGCAATTCGTAGTTGGTCAATTGCCCGCCCGCCCCGATCACGCCGCCCGCACTGGCGCTGGTGGCATCGCTCAAGCGAAAGGCGGAACGCGCCATGCGATGGTCGAAGCTCAAGCTATGGCTGTCGCCATAGACGTGATGCTGCCAGTTCAGCAGCACGTTGGTACGCGGCGTCGGCAGCCAAGACACATCCGCTCCGTATGTGGAGCCGGCCGTCTGGCGGACCGAGCCCAGATCGCTGCGCTCCGCGCCAACCAGGGCGCCGACCGTCCAGTCGACGTCGGGATGCCAGCGCAGCCCGGCAGTGTGGTTGGAGGTCTGGTTGCTGCGGCCCAATTTGATGGTGTTGCGCTGGATCTGTGAGCTCAGATACCAGGTGAATGGGCTGCCCGGAGTGGCCAGGCTGTCAACACGCAGCGCGGCACTGCGCCCGCTGCCGTCACCAGCCACGTTGTTCCTGGTTCGGGTCTCGCTCACCGTGCTGCGCAGGTCATAGCGCATCAGCCCGAGCAGTTGGCCCCGCACAATGGGCGTGACGCTGGCCGTTGCGGTCTCGGCCTGATTCTGGTTCACGAGCGCATTATTGCTCCCCACCGCGCCAAAGGCGGACAGGGCTTGCTGCCCGATCTGGGCGCGCGTATCCACGCTGAGCCAATCGTCTACCAGGGTGACGCTGGCGTTCGCGGAGAGCGCATTTTGGGTTCGATTCGCGCGCTCGGTCTTGTAGTACAGCAGCCCGTTGAGGCTGTAATCCAGCATCAGACGCGTTCGAGCTGAGTTCATCGATACGTTGATGCCAGGAGCCATGGTCGTCACGAGCGCACGATCCTTGGCAGCGTCATCCAGCAGCAGGTTGTCGGTGAACATCTCGGTAACCGACAGGCGCGGCACTACCTTGATGCCCGAGCGACCTTGGCCCGACTCGCCACCTTGGGCAGCGGCGCCGCCCATCAGCCCAAGGCACACCAAGCAGCAGCCCCCCGCCCTTACAAAGCGGGATGAAATCCCCTGCCCCAGCACCACCAATTCAAGCGGCCTTGGCAGCATCGTCATGGGTGTATCCGTAGCCGTAGCCGTAGCCGTAGCCGTAGCCGTAACCTGTCGACGCATTGCCACGGGCATGATTCAGGATCATCAGCTTGAGGGGGCAGGAATCGATCGTCGACAAGGCCTGCTGCACGGCACTTTGCAAGGTCTTGTCGGCATGCACGACGACCACGATCTGCCCCATATGTGAGGCCAATACGCGTGACTCGGTGGTAAGCAGAAGCGGCGGGGAGTCAAAAATGATGATCCGATCCGAATACCGCTCGGCCATATCGTTCAACAACGCGGTCATGGCATCGCTGGCGAGCAACTCGGTCGCCCTGGGATGTGGCGTGCCGCTCGGCAAGACCGTCAGCTTGTCGATATTGGTACGCAGCAAGACATCGGAAATGGAGGCGCGTTCCTCTAGGATGTCCAGCAGACCAGGCCCGGGCGGCAAGCCCAGCATGCGCAAGACCGACGGGCGGGCGACGTCAGCGTCTACCAGCATCACCGTATTGTCCATCTCTGCAGCAATGCTCATGGCCAGGTTCAGCGAGGTAAAGCTCTTGCCCTCACCCGGCAGCGCACTGGTCACCATGATGAGGTTGGCATGGTTGATGGTCTCGGCGCCTTTACCCATGGCGTTCTTGATCAACGGACGCTTGATGACGCGGTATTGATCGGCGAGCATGGAACGTGGTGCGTTGGGTGTCAGCAGACCCTGCGCCAAAAGCATGTCGAGGTCGAGGTCCACGCGCCGCGACTGCGCCTGACTCTCTGCTGGCACTTCGGCTGACTCGGCTCGGGCAGTCTCCGGCACGAGACCTACGGCCTGCCGCTCAAGTTCGGGAACATTTGCACCGGCTTGACGCAGTTGCTCCAGGCGCTGCGCGGCTTGTTCAATAAGGCTACTCATCGCTTACCCCACCTGCTTGGCCAACATAATCGCCATCACCGCCATGCCTATCGCAAATGCCCCAACCAGCCCCAAGGTAGCGGCGCCAAAACGCACCAGATCAACACGATCTCGGCGCTTTTCTCCTGGGGTCACGAGGCTGGAGACCACCCCCAAAATTGGTAGCCCGCTGCGACTGTGCAGCTCTGCCGCATCATGGAACACCGGACGCAGTTGACAGGCCACAAAACAGGTAAACACCCCCGCCGCCAACGAAGCAACCAAGGCGCCCGCCAGAAGCAGTATGCGATTGGGGGCGACCGGCTTGTCCGAGGCGCGCGGCGGATCAATCAAGCGGAAATCCGCCACGCCACTGGCCACGTCCAACTCACCGGATATCGCGGCAGATTCACGACGGGACACCAAGTCCTCGTAGTTCTTTTTGTGAATCGCGTAGTCGCGGTTCAACTGCGCAGCTTCCGCCTCAAGTTGCGGGGAGGTTTTCATCGCATTCAGGGCAGAGGCATAGCGGCTGGAATACTCCTGCACCCGTGCACGAAGCGCCGCCACCTGTACCTTGCTTGCCGCCAACATACGCATCAACTCTTGTTGGGCAAGGCTGCTGCCAGCGCCCGACGTTGACGGCGCTGCCATACCAGCCTTGCGCAGCTCCGCAACTTCCTTGCGCTTCTGTTCTTCGAGGTCCTTGATCAGCTTTCGAACGCTAAGGACATCAGGGTGGACGTCCGTGTAGCGCTGCAGCAAAGCATCAAGGTTGCGTTTCTGCGCCTCAATGCGAGCATCAATCTCAGGTGTCGCCACGCTCAGTGCCGACTCCTGCAGCAAGCTCTGCGTGGTGGAACTACTCCCTTTGGATCGCTCACCTTCGATTTGCTGCTCCGCGGCGTCCCGCGCGTTTTCTGCCTCGCGCAATTCAAGTCGGGCACGATCCAGCTGGGCTGACATCTCGCTCAGACGCCCTGCCGAGTCCTTGCCATCAGCTGCCGTCAGCTCGATGTTGCGCAGCCGAAACGCCTTCAGCCGCCCTTCCGCTTCCTCGAGCTTCGCCTCGTAATTCTTAATCTGTTCATTGATAAAGGTCGCCGCAGTGGCGGTGTCCTTGCGGCTCGCGCCAAGACTCGACTCCACAAAGATCGACACAAAGGACTGCACCACCCGCTTGGCTGTTTCCGGGTCCTTGTCGCGGTATGCAAGCGTGTAGAGGTTGTCACGCGCGGTACTTTGTATCGACAGCGCCTTGGTGACTCGGTCTATCGTTGCTTCCTGCTCCGACTTGGACTGACTCTTCAAATCCAGATCGGCCATGCGCACGAGTTTCTCGACATTGGGTCGACTGATCAGCGTGCGACTCAGCATCACGACTTGCTGCTCGACATTGGGCTGCACGGCCAAGCCCGACATCAGCGGCTTCAGGATCGACTGCGTATCCACATAGATCCGAGCACTGGCCTCAAACCGATCGGGCATCAATAGCACGACGACGGCCGACACAACACCGACCAACCACGCCACCACCACGCCATACCAACGGTACTTCCACATGCGCTTTGCAATGGAAAGTAGCTGGGCTATCAATAAGTCCATCGGAACAACACTTGGTAAGGATGGGGAACCAGATACGGCGACGAACTCTCGCACCCCATGGGGACACGACCAGCATTAGCCGACTTCCGGGCACAAAAAAAACAGCACAGCCCAAATTGGGCCCCGCCGCTCAAAACAGGCTTTGCGGCACGATCAAGATGTCACCCGGACGCATCTCCACATTGGCCGACACGTCACCGCGCTTGATCAAATCTTTGAGCCGCACCGAATACTGCTTGTTGCCCTCCGACGAGCGCAGGATGCTCGCGTCGTTACCCGCAGCGAAGTCGGTTAGCCCCCCCACCGCGATCATGACGTCTAGAAGCGTCATTTTTTGCTTGTACGGCAGGAACTGCGGCTTGGCAGCCTCGCCAACGACGCGAATTTGCTCACTGTAGGGGCCGACAAAGCCGGTCACGATCACCGTAACGACAGGATCGCGCACGTACTTGGACAATTGCTTTTCAATGTCGCGCGCAATCTCAACAGAATTCTTACCCTGCGCCACCAACTCATCTATCAGCGGTGTCGCGATCTTGCCGTCTGGTCGCACCGGCACAGCCATCGACAGTTCTGGATTGCGCCAAACGATGATATTGAGGCTGTCGCCGGCACCAACGATGTAACTGTAGTCCTGCGCAGCAACATCGGCCGGCGCTGCCGGGTACTTGGACGAACCGAGACTGGCACAGCCACCCAACACCAAGGCCATTGAGCCCACCAACGCGGTCCGACAAACAGCACCTACCAACTTGTTTTTTTGCTTCACGTCACATCCTCTCTACGAACTGTTTCAGCGACTGCACGATCATGGCACATCGCGAAGGATGCGCACGCGAGTAGCTCCCCCAATCGCGCCACAGGGGAAGGGAACGCCACCCTAGCTACCAGTATCGGCAACTTTGCTTTGCACCTGCGGATCCACGCTGCGAACCTCGTGACGTTCCGCACGCAAGCAACATCACAAGGAATGGCTACCACAGCACGATGCGATTCAACCCCAGCTCGCACCTACTATGGAATCCCGCGAGTAGGCGTACGGGGCGCGGACGCAACGGACCAACGGGTCCGATCAAAGATCGGGTACCCAACAGCCCCGAGACTTCAGCGATCCATTTGGCCGCGTAGTATCGGCCGAATGAACATCAACATCAGTCGCTGAAGCGGATTGGCATTCCCAAGCGGCCGCCACGTGAACCTGAGTTGCTGCCGATAGGCGTCAAACTGCATGGCCCACGGCGCCGCGCGCAGCTTCCCACGCTTCAGGACGACCTTCAACACTGAGGTCGCCATGACCCCGGCACACAACTCGCATGCCATCATGGTTGACGGCCCCTGACGCTGCGCAAAATTTACAGCCTCTGGAACGACCATGTAGGTGCGCTGGAGCATGGCAGGCGACAAACCAGCAATGAAACGTGCATATTGTTCCTGCACCGAAACCCCTTCAAACCTGAAATAGTCTTCGAAGCGCATCGCGCCAGGCTTGAAGTAGAGGAGCGATACCCCCATACCTAGCGGCGCAGCCGTCAATGCAGGAATTGCCAGGTGCTCGCAAGCATTGAAGAGCAGGCGCCGCGCCTCCATCGCGAAAAAATCAATGCCGTCCACGTAGACATCAACATCGCGCAAAAAGTCGCCGATATTTTCTGCCGTGACTCCCTGCCTGAAGACGCGCACGTCAGCCTCGGGATTGATTTCACGCACCATGCGCGCCAGCACTTCCGCCTTTGGCTGACCAAGCGTGGCCATCGAGGCGCCGACCTGACGATTGAAGTTGTGCACCTCAAAGGAGTCAAAGTCCGCTATACAGAATTTACCGACACCCAGGCGCGCCAACGTCAACGCGTGAGCACCTCCCACCCCACCAAGCCCCGCAATTGCAACCCTGGTTTGCCGCAGAACCTGCTGCTCCTCGGGAGTCACCCAACCAATGTTCCGCGAGAAGGCGCGGCTGTAGTCAAACAAGGATGCGGTTGCCACGAACAAGCCTCCAATTCAAGCTTCGCTTGCAAGAAGGAACTATCATGCCACGCCCCCATGAGCGCCCTTTGAAATCTGCCGCAACCCTGCGTAGACGCACTCCAAACCAGTGCCATTGCATTGCGAAAGGTCTTTTGAATGACATCGGACGATACGCTTCGACAAATACTTGACTTGGCGCGCTGGGCACCCAGCGGCGACAACACCCAGCCTTGGCGCTTTCAGATTCTTGATCCTCACCATGTCGTAGTGCACGGTTTTGACACGCGTGAGCATTGTGTCTACGACCTAGATGGCCACCCTAGCCAGATTTCCATCGGTGCACTGATAGAAACCGCCGCGATTGCCGCTAGCAAACATGGCCTGCGTGTACAAGCAAGCCGCAGAGTCGACGCGCACGAGACTCGCCCAATATTCGACCTGCATTTCCACAGCGACCCAGGCATCACCACAAGCCCGCTGTACGACAGTATTGAACGGCGTAGCGTGCAACGACGCCCGCTCAGCATGCGAGCCCTCCAGGCGAGTGAGCGCCAAGCGCTGGATGCAGCTGTTGGCCCGAAGCATGATGTGGTCTGGCTGGAAGGACTAGGCCAACGCATGCGAGTCGCGATGCTGATGTTTCGCTCGGCCAGACTTCGTCTGATCATGCCTGAGGCGTATGAAGTGCATTGCGACATCATCGAATGGAATGCCCAGTTCAGTCGCGATAGAGTGCCTGATCAGGCGCTCGGCACGGATCCGGGTACCACGCGTTTGATGCAGTTCGTGATGCGCGACTGGAACCGGGTGGTGTTTTTCAATCGCTACCTCGCCGGAACATGGGCCCCGCGAATTCAGCTCGACCTAATTCCCGGCTTGGCATGTGCCGCACATTTCGTCATCTGCGCGAAGGCCGCACCCAAAGACATTGACGACTACGTTGAAGCCGGCCGCGCCGTGCAACGATTCTGGCTCACCGCCACCCATTTGAGTCTGCAACTGCAGCCAGAGGTCACTCCACTGGTCTTTGCTCGCTACGCTCGCGAGCACCGTCAGTTCTCCAGACTCGAAGGCATGAGCGAACAAGCCGCGGAAGTTGGCGCTCGACTTGCCCGCACCGTCGGATCGTCCAACGCAAGCCTCGCCGTCTTTATGGGAAGGGTTGGTGCCGGACAAGCCGCCCGCGCGCGCTCCATCCGCAAACCCCTCAGTGACTTGTTGCTGGACGACACAAGCGCGTAAAGCGACACCAAACCGCCCCGCCATGCCCCCCCTCGCCCAACATCGCACTGGACATGTCGAGAATCTTTACATGAACCATTCCGCACACTCTTGAACCATAGCCAACTCATTGATAAATAACGACTATTCAGACGTGGCATCAACATTGCATAACCAGGGCAAGCCAATCCCGGCGGCAACCGCAAGAGAGTCAATATGAAACTGATCAAGAAAATGGCCTGCATCGCAGGCGCAGCCATGACGCTCGCTGGCACTGCTCATGCAGCTTCGATCGTCAACGACTGGGGCTTCAACCCCAATGGCACCGGCTTTGCTACTGCCACCATCATCAATGAGAACCTAGACTTCAGCGGCCGCGCACTGATTGTGTTGACGCCGACAAGCGCCACGACGTTCAGCTTCAAGGAGTATGCGACGTTCAGCGTGACGCAGTACGACGGCGGCGTTCCCCTGCCGACGCCCAACTACATCACGGCGATTTTCGAGGCTTCCGGTACCGGCACCTTTAACGGCAACTTCACCTTTGCCACCGGGACGATGGATATCTACTCGGACACCGCCAACAATTTCGGCTTGCTGAGCGCCAGCACCACGCTCATCAATGGCTCCAATGATGGCACCAAGATTGGTAGCTTCAACGTCTTGGCTGGCGGCGGCGGCCAGGTGGACGGTACGGGCAATCCGACCGGTAACGGCAAGGTCATCGTGAACATGAGCGCAGTGGCGGGAGATCTGACTGCCGGCTACTGGTTCAATCCCACTGGTGGCGACTTGAGCGCGCAAGACATTCTGTCCTTCGCGTTCACCGATGCCAACCCCCTGCAAGTTCCGACCGCGAGTAACGTCAAGGAGTACGCTTGCGACTTCGCTGGCCTGACGCCGGTGGGTGTCAATTGCGCGACCGGCGCTGGCTGGAACCCTGCGACAAATCCTGGCCTGCTGTGGATTGGTAATAACGGTCAATTCAAGCTGGCAACTGTGCCGGAACCCGCGTCCCTGGCGTTGGTCGGTCTGGCTCTGCTGGGTGCCGGTGTTGCGCGTCGCCGCGCCAACCGCGCCTAATGATGAGGCAAGGGCCTGCCCAAGGGCCCTTTATTCCTCGTCAATGAGAAACAAGAGGCCGCTAATGCGGCCTCTTGTCATTTCTGCCTTTCGCGCTAAAGCCGCGAGTCATTTTTTTCGCCCGACGTCGACGAGACGGCGGGCGTAATGGGCAGGTATCGCATAGCTGATGCCCGAGGGGCTGCTCAAAGCAGTTTCCTTCCGTCCCTTGACAAGTACCATATTGACAATTCCGAGCACTTTCCCGGACTCGACATCCAGAACCGGCCCTCCGCTATTGCCCGGGTATGCTGTGGCGTCGAGCTGAATGATGTCGAAAGACCCTTCACGTAGTTGCCGAATTGCTTGCGGATTCAGCCCTCGAGCAGATGGGGGCGGCAGGGCAATCGCGGTTACTGCAGAGACGATCCCGCGATGGGTGACTGGCGAAAAGCCCAGCGCTCCACCTAGCGGAAAACCCATCAACGCGACAGTTGCACCCTCTCGCGTTGCGCCGTCGGGCGCCAGCACAAGCGCCGGCAACGCTACCCCATCAAAGCGCAGCAGCACCAAATCATGAGCTGCATCCAACCCCACGACTCTTGCGCTGCGCGCGCCCCAAGAGCCAACACCATCGCGCGCCTGGATCACGAGGCGTCGGCCAGCCATGCCAATCTCGCCATCGGGCGGCAGGACATGGGCGTTGGTGATCGCGAGATCCCCATCGCCCACAACAAATCCGGTACCTCGAAAAGTGAAGCGTGGGCTGTCCGTCTCGGAATAAGTGCCAATCAGCAGCAGTGCCGGCTTGCTTTGCTCAATCAAGGCCGGCAGGTCGGCATGCGCCGCGACTACTTGAAGGCATAACAAAACCCCAGCTATGGTCAGCCGCCGACCGCGCAGAGCTTTCTTCATTGCATCAAATCACCCGAGGTATGGCCCACCTCCAGCGCTGCCACGCAGCGACGCCACACGGCGTCCGGTTCGTCCAATTTGAAGCCGTAATAGGTTCCCGCCTCCGTCTCGCGGCGCCGCATGACGCGCACGCTGACTTGCGAGCGCTCGCCCTTGCCTAACTCAATCATCGCGACGCCTTCGGCTTGCAGGGGAAGTTCAAGGCCGGATTCAGCCTGGAATCCGGACAGCGACATTTCAATGACATTGAATACGAAGGCCTGCGCGCCTGCTGACGGACCGAATCGAACCTCACCAGGGCAATTGATCGAGTAACGCTGATGTTGCCGCATCGGATGGTTGGGTAAACTTGCCCCGCCAAGCATAGGCAACACAGCCCGATACTCCACCATCGTATAGATTGACCACAGCAAGGCCTTGCGCCGGTCATCCAAATGTTCAAGAACTTGGCTCTTCTTATTGAAGAAGTAATCCAGGAGCTCCGGGGTCATTACCGGATCATTGGTCGTGAAGTAGCGACGCTGCGGAATTCTTATATTCGGCAACTTCAATTTGAAAAAGTATTTATAGAGGTTCTTGTGCGTAGGGCGTCCCCGGTAGCCGGCCTTGAATAACTCCGCGGCATACTTGAGATCCAAGGTCGCACCGACCGCTGGTGCACCGTTTGCAAAGTCGTAGCTCTCCACAACCTTTTCCTGCAATCGGTCAAAGAAAAGCAGTGCCTCGTATAGTTCTATCTTCTCCGGATTCACAGCGATCACCAAATGGCGTGTATCAAAATACTCTGAACAATACTCCCTCATGAATTTCATCAGCGGGAACAGGATCGCCCCACCCGTCTTTCGAAATTCCGGATGCACTGCTAACGCTGATATTTCCGCGACTTTCCCGCCCTTGGCTCTGACATGCTCCAACTCGAAAACCGATTGCAACGGGAAACCGAAAACGCCTTCGCGAATCATTGAAATCGTGCCCACGACCCGGCCATCATACTTGGCACACAGTGTGGTGGTGGTGGGCAGCGCGTGATAGATCGTTATGCGCATGCCGCTGGGATCAGGCTTCATGAATCCACTTGATACATATGCATCATGAAGAATACGAAAGCATGCTTCAAGCTCCTCCCGAGTTTCGGCAATCTTCAACTCGAGCCGACCATCAGGCTCCGGATCGCAATCCACCATCAAGCGATAGATCGCGAAGCGAAGCGACGCTGGCACACCCGCGAACAAGCGCCGGAGTGCATGATGGAATCGCTTCCGTAACGTCGATCGTCGAATGTGACTCATGCGAACTCCCCACCGTCAGTTCATCTGACCAGGCACAGGTCAAAGTGTTGCCAACAACCTTCTGACCTCATTCTGTTCTCCAAACTTGTCCCCCAACGCGCGCAACTTATTTAACTCCTCCCGGGCCATGTCCTTTCCGCCGGCGGCCATATAGTATTTGGCCAACGCCATGCGGAAATCTCCAATTTCCGGCGCCAACGCAACCGCACGCTTCTGCGTTTCGATCGCCTTGTCTAGATCACCAGCATCCGCATAAACCTCTGCCAAGGTACCAAGCAACGGTGGCTGATTTGGCGCCAGTTTGACTGCCTTTAACGCATATTCCAGCGCCCCGGGCTTTTTTGCTCGCATCAGCAGCCATGCACAATTATTGGCGGCCAAGATATGGTTAGGCTGCAGTTCTAGCACTTTCTTGAATCGTTGCTCCGCCAAATTGAAATCAGAGCGCAACAGCGCGGCGTCGCCCAAATAATGGTAGAAGACCGCGTCCTGGGGGTGTCGTCTAAGCCAATCCACCTCAAGTTGCGCCGAATCTGCGGCCTTGCCTGCCGCAACCAAGGCCCGGTGCAATTTGATCGCCACTTCCGACGTTGGATTTTTTTCAATGGCGTCTCGGTATGCGGCGATGGCGTCAGGCCAGTGCTTCTGCACTGCCTCTACGTCACCTTCGTACACTTTACCGACAATTTCGGAGCCCGGTTGCGCTTGTAATGCTCTTGCCAAGCTACGCGCATCTGAAAAACGGCTTGTCGCCATCTGAATCGTCAGGAGCGCTTTCTGCGCTGGCAGATAGTCAGACTTTATACTGAGTGCTTTCTTGAGACTTTGCATCGCCGAAACATAGTCCTGCTTTCCCGCAAATAACTCTGCCTGGCCGAGCAAGGGTACCGGCGAATTTGGTTGAAGGCTGATCGCCTTAGTCATGGCCGCCAATGCTTGGTTGAAGTCCCCGGCGGCCGCCTGCACCTTCCCATCCAATACGCGCAAGTCGGAGTCGTCAGGAAATGCAGTGATCGCGTCTTGGGATGCCGCCAATGCCTGCTTAACGTCCTTGCGATCCAGGAGTAGTCCGATCAACGCGCGACGCGGACCGGGCTCACCGGGCACTTGCTTCATCACCTTGGTCAATTGCGCAACCAATTCGTCCTTGCTAGCCCCGGCTTTCTCGTGCACCTGCACAACAGCCATCAAGGCCCGCAAATTCTTCGGGTCGACGTCAAGTATCTTCTTGAAACGCGCTATGGCTGCTTCACTGCGGTTCGCCTCGATATCAAGCGCCGCCAGACTTTCGGCCGCAGGCAAAAAGACTGGGTCAATTTTCAGCGCAGATTCAAATGCCGAGCGAGCCAGATCCGTGTTACCACGCGCAAGTTCAACTCGTCCACGCAAGTTCGGTCCATTTGGTTTGCTGGGCTCCTTCTGCTCAAGTGCGCCGATGGCTTTGAGCGCCTTATCCGCATCCCCCAGACGCAAATAGGTCGTTATCAACGCCATATCCGGCGCCGTGCTCACGCTGTTTGCAGAGATGGAGTGCAATTCATTTAAGGATTGATCAATATTGCCCCGCGGCATCTGCAACATGACCAGAATCGTCCGGCTTCGTGCATCTCCTGGGTTGAGCTTGGCAAGTTTTGCCAAGTAAAGTTCCGCATTCTTAAGGTCGCCTTGCTGCAGATAAGCAGCAGCAACTTCAGCATACGCATCAAGACTTACATTGGCGCCCGCCAGAAGAGGATGCAATACTGCAATAGCCTTGCTGTAGTCACCTCGCCTGGTGTGATTTTTCGCAAGCAATATCCGAATCTTCTCCGAATCTGGTTGCATGGCAAGGGCTTTACTGAGATAACTATCAGCTTGCAGCAATGCCCCACGTTGGAATTCTATTGCCCCCGCGAGATGCAGAATTTTTATATCATCAGGCGCCAATTTCAACAGTTGCTGAATATTCTCCCTAGCGAGCACCAAGTCCTTTTTGGCAAGCGCAAATGATGCAACAAGCAGGCGCGTCTGCGGGTGGTTCGGACCAAGGGCAACCAAATTATCCAGTCGCTTCTTCGCGCCATCGAAATCCTGCTTTCCGATCAGCAAAGTAATTGCGTGGAAATATGCAACTCTACTCTTCTTATTTAGTGAGAGGGTCTTGTCAAATGCCTGCAGGGCTTCGTCAAGTTTGCCCCCAGCTTCCAGCAATTGCCCCTTCAAGAGCCAGGCATCGGCTAGCTCCGGATACTTTGTCTGCAGCGTTGCCAGCGCAGTCAGCGCCGCATCTACGGCGCCGGACGAACCGAGCAATCGGACACGGGCCAATTGCACTTTCACGCTGTCTGGATCAATGCTCGCCGCGTTCTCGATCGTGCCCTGAGCCGACGGATAATTGCCTTGCACCGCGTACGCGCTACTGAGATATATTTGCAACTCTGCCAGCTCCTGTGGCGATGCGAGCTTTAGCTGCCCATACTCGGCGATTACTTGATCCTGCTTGCCTTGCAGCAATAGTGCCTGCGCATATTTGCTCGCCAGTTTTCCGGCGGGATAGCCGAGTTCCCTGGCCTTGTCCAATTCAATCAAGCCGCCCTTGGCATCACCCCCGTCCAAAAGAACCTGCGCAAGCAAGAACCTTGCCTCGGCCAGATTAGGATTCTTTTCCAGTGCGCTCTTCAATTGGATGAACGCTGCCGCCCCATCATCCTTGGCGATGCTCGCCCTTGCACTGGCGATTGACTTCTCTGGTGAGCCTCCGTCACATGCAGCCAGGACAAACAAGGCTAGCGCCACCGCGCTCACGACTGGCACTGTTTTCACTGTTTTCAAGCTCGCACTCCCGACCATTTTCTAGTCATTTGATTTGCAGTCGGTTCATCAGGTCATACAGAGTGGGACGACTGACGCCCAGCAATTCAGATGCCTTGACGATATTGCCGCCCGCGCGCGCCATCGCTGTAATGACAGCGCGCCGTTCGGCAGACTCTCGCACTGCGCGCAAATCAAGCGTCGCGAGCTCGCCCCCTTCGGCCGCCGGCGACTCCAAACCCAAGTCTTCCGCCGATATACGGTCGCCATCCGTCATGATGCAAGCACGGCGCGTCAGATTCTGCAGTTCGCGAATATTGCCGGGCCAAGCATGTGCCTCGATTGCGCGCACGGCATCGTCAGCCAGGCTGGGCGCCGCGCGCCTGAGCTCAGAAGAGTACTTGCGTACAAAAGCATGCGTTAGCAAGACTGCATCACCCTGACGTGCCCTGAGCGGTGGAATATCAACCACGATTTCCGCCAAGCGATAGTACAAGTCTTCTCGAAACAGTTGCTGCGCGATCAGGCCCTGCAGATTCTGGTGCGTAGCACCGACGATGCGCACGTCAACGGAGATCTCGTTACGGCCGCCTAGTCGCTCAATGCTGCGCTCCTGCAGGAATCTGAGCAACTTCGCCTGCAATGACATTGGCAGATCGCCGATTTCGTCCAGCATCAACGTGCCGCCATTTGCCGTCTCGATCTTGCCAACAGTGGTCTTTACTGCCCCAGTGAATGCACCCTTCTCGTAGCCAAATAGCTCGCTCTCAAGCAAGGCGTCCGGTATCGCCGCGCAGTTGATTGCCACGAATCGCCCCTTGCGGCCTGACGCTTCATGCAACCCCTGGGCCAGCACCTCCTTGCCTGTACCGCTTTCGCCAAGCAACAACACCGTAGCACTGCTGGTAGCAACCTTTTCGATCGTTCGGCAAATCTTCAGCATGGCGGGGTCGCGCGTCAACAGTCCGCGTAGCGCACCATCGGGCTGCTGCATCTGTAGCCTGCGGTTCTCTTGTTGCAGCTCATACAAGCGCTGAGCACGCTCGACCGTCAAGCACAGTACATCGGGATCGACCGGCTTGGCGAGAAAGTCGTAAGCCCCCATGCGAATGGCGCGCAAAGCGTTGGACTGGTCGTTCTGCCCGGTCAGCACGATGACCTTTGTCATCGGCTCGAGCTCGAGCAATCGTTCCAGCAGCTTGAAGCCCTCGCTCACGGAATCTTGGTCAGGTGGCAGCCCTAGGTCCATGGTAACAACGGCCGGCGTATGCCGGCGAAAAAGCTGCAGCGCACTTAAGCCGTCATGCGCCAACACGGACTCGAACTTATCGAGCGACCATTTGAGCTGCTTTTGCAGCGCAATGTCGTCCTCGACAATCAGCAGGGACGGTGACGCAGGGGAATTCATCGTGCGGTGCTCATCTCGAGACCCATGCCATGCCCTGGATGAAAGATTGGTAGCAGTATCGTTACCTTGGTCCCCGAGTTCACTTTGCTCTCCACTTCAATTTTGCCGCCCAGTTCCTGCAGGTATTGAAAGCTCTCATAAGCGCCGATGCCCATCCCGGTGGACTTAGTCGATTGGAACGCCTTGAAGAGCCTCGTCTCGATGAATTCGGCAGACATTCCACAACCAGTATCGCCGACTTCGACACAAGCGTGACTGCCAGACTGCTTGAGCGCAAGCCAAACGCGCCCATCGCTTGGTGTTGCATCAAAGGCGTTTTGCACCACATGCCCAATCACACGCTCGACGCGATCCTCATGGCCGCGTGTACTCAGCGGCTCTGGCACTTGCAGTTCAAGAATTCGACCTTTGCGTTGAGCTGATTCAGCCAGTTTGCGGGCGATCGTGACGAGATCCACACCGCCTGCAACGCCATGGGGTTTCGCCCCCTCCCGTAGCTGCAACATCAGCTGTCGCATCTTTTCCAGGGAGTTCTCGACCGTGTCCAACATGTCTTGCTGAAATTCAGGGTTGTCACGCAGGCGCTTGGCGTTCTTAAGCATCAGCGACAACTGCGTCACGATGTTCTTGAGGTCATGCACGACAAAAGCGGACATCCGGTTGAAGGCTTCGAACTTGCGCGCTTCCAGCAACGCCTCCGTGGCTTGCATTTGAATTAGATAACTGGCGGCCTGGCTGCCTGCGGTTCTGAGCAAATCCCGCACCTCCCAGTTCAGGTCGATTGCTGTGCGGGGCTTGGCAAGCACCACAAAGCTCATGAGCTCACCCGCGGTCAACAAGGGCACGATAAGCCAGTGGCGCTGCTCATCCGACAATACGGCCGGAACCTTCACATCCTGGTAGCGACGTGGCGTGGCGCGCCATTCGTCAAGATCGACAATCCATGTTCGCTCATGAAGGAAGCGGACGAAATTCGAACCTGGCTCAACGGTTTCGCGGCACTCCGGCAGATTCCACCGTGCCGACTGGAAGAATGCCCCGTCGCTACCATGTCTCAACCAGAGCGAACCACCAGGGCTTTCAACCAGGTTGGCAAGCCCCTGCACGACGGACTCGCCTAATTGATGTGGCGAGCCGCTTGACGCCAGCATGGCCGTGAAGCGCAGCCACTCCTCGCGGTAGTCGTAGCGATAGCTGAAGAAGTTTTTGCTGATGTATACGCGCAGACGCGCGCGCATCGAACCCGATAGGCCAACTAGCAGTGCCACCACCACTGCCACGGCAACGAGCGCCTGCTGCAACGCCCGCCCCCACTCGCCACCCGTGTAGCGCACGTAATAGCCAACCGCAGACACCATCAGGAGATAACCACCCACAAGCAGAAGCGTGGCTGAGTGGAACGCCGCAGCACGAGACACATGGAGCCGGCTCGTCCATTGACGGTTGCGGCGACTGGCCATCCAAAACAACGGGACGGCGGCGGCGTGCACTGCAGTCCTGATAGTCAGGGCGTCGCTATCGAAGTCCTCAAACAACGCGGCTTGGGAAAATACAAAGAGGTCAAAGGCAAAGATCGCTCCCAAGCCGAGAAAGATGGGCTTGACACTCCAGAGCGCATCCTTCGAAGCATTGCGCAGCACCTGCTCAGCAAGCAGCAGGCCACAGACTGCCAGAGCCAGTGCCGCATACGCCTGCGCACGCTCCAGACTGAAAAGAGGCAACGCCAACATTTCGCGCCCTAGCACCAGCCCCAGAGGTGCTGCCACAGCGGTGCAGGCAAGCAACAACCACCCCCCGGACAAGCGCCCAAGAAGCGCTCCACCGCGTCCGCCCGCCAGCAACCCCAGGAGCACGGTAAACCACGCTCCGTAACGAAGTGCATCCAGCAAGGGAAGCAATATGGCGAGCGTCCAATGCCGCTTGGGCCACCCACCCTGTTGCGAGGCCGCGTCCAGGGCGGACCAGGCTGCCGTCAACAACAAGGCCGCAACGAATGCGAGCGATACGGGCCGATGCTGGGGCTGCTTAGCAAGATACCAGAGGGCCCAAAGCCCAAGCACCAGATGGGCCAAGGCAGCAATCAGTCCCGATGCTGCCCCCAGATTGAGGCCATGTTCAAACATGCGTCGTGGAGCCAGAAGTGCCGCTTCGTTGGAGGCGGCTGGTACTCAAGATTGCCTAACGCATGTTAGCGTCCAGAGCGCTATGAAGCGGCAACGGACCACTGTGACCAGTCGGCCCACACGCCCGAGGCGTTGGCACTGATTCAGCGAGCACCTTTGCCCGTCAATACCACCGCCACTGTTTCGAGCAAGATCAAGAGATCCAGGAACAGTGTGTGATTCTTGACGTAGTAGAGATCGTACTGAAGCTTTTCAACGGAGTCCTCGATAGTGGACCCGTACTCGTAGCGTACCTGCGCCCAGCCGGTCACGCCGGGCTTTACGCTGTGACGCACCGCGTAATAGGGAATCTTCGCGACCAATTCATCAACGAAGTATGCACGCTCGGGTCGCGGACCTACCAAGCTCATCTCGCCCTTGAGCACATTGATCAGTTGAGGCAACTCGTCAATGCGAACCTTGCGGATAAATCGACCGACCTTGGTAACTCGGTCGTCGTTCTTCGTGGCCCAAACTGGCTTACCGTCTTTCTCAGCATCGGTACGCATGCTGCGGAACTTGACGACGTCAAATACAGCGCCATTCTGACCTACACGTTCCTGGCGATAGAACACGGGGCCTTTGGACTCAAACTTCACCAGCACTGCCGTCAGCGCCATGATTGGGGCAGTCAGCACCAAGATTGCCGACGAGAACAGGATGTCGAAAAGGCGCTTTACCGCCGAGCGGAAGGCGCCTTGATTGAAGCCGTCGCCAAACACCAGCCAACCGGCATTCACATGGCTGATCTTGATCTGCGCCAGCGTCTTCTCAAAGTGAGTGGCGATGTCCACCACCTTGATGCCGTAAAGCTTGCAGTCCAGCAACTGGCGCAAGGGCATGCTGCCACCACGGCGCTCTGACAGCGCCACAACGATTTCATCCACACCGAGATGCAGAGCTGTATCGGTGAGGCTCCCCTTGGACTCAATCAACTCGCCATGCGGCACTTCTGAGCGATCCTCGTTGGGGCCAGGGTAATAGCCAACCACCTGTGCATGCGGATCGGCGGCACGCAGCGTATTGCCGACCGACAGGGCTGCAGCACCGGAGCCAAAGATCAAGATCTTGCTGCGCGTGCGCGATTGACCGATGGGGTGCGCAGCATAGACACGGTGAACCATCACCGCCGCCACTGCCCCCATGGCGGCAAGGATCAGCAGATCGCGGTGACTTGCATTGGCCGGCACTAGACTGAAGATGCCATAGGCCAGTGGGAGGCCTATCAACAGCGCAAGCAAGGCACGCGCGCAGGACTCGGTCAACGATCGATTGTGAGCATGCTGATACAGACCGGACGCCGAATTGATGACGAACATGCAACCTGCGAGCGACAGGCCGTGCGACGCAGCGAAAGGAATGACCTGCCCAGCACCATCACCCTGACTGAGCACGACCGAAAAAATGGCAACGATGATCAGTCCGAGGTCAAAGAAGACCTGGACCAAAGTCTGTCTATGCAGGTAATGGTTGAATATCCGAATCATGCCTGTCCCCAATTGCACGCCTTCAGCACCGTTCGGTTGGTGAGCAAGCCGAATCTAGCGGTCTGTCAGAGGACTACCAGAATCCGCCGACCAAGGAGCTGCTTCGAAAGGGCGCAAACCGTACTGCGAGGCGATCATGCCTCCAGCGGACACTCTTGAAAGCCCCCCGTTTGAAGGGTGAGAGTGGCTTGAACCGCGGTTAATCACGAATTCAGGGGACAAACTCATTTCCCGCTGGATTCCCGAGCCCCGCGGCACTGGAGGCGCCGTGTTGAACCATGCGCATTCAACCAGCAAGCGCCCCGAAACCAAACACGCTGGATGCCCAGCCACGTGCGTTTTCCACACCGACCCGGCTTTCCCATCCATCACTGTGGGGATGACACAAACAAAAAGGCGCCCACCGAAGTGGGCGCCTCAGGCAAAAGCAGATTCCTAGCGCTTAGCGCACCACGGCGATCTGCTCGCGCGCACCGCCCTTGTAGGTGAACAGGGTCAGCGCGCCATTCTTGATGTCGCCCTTGCCGTCGAAACCGATCGTGCCGGTCACACCCTTGTAACCGTCGGTCTTGGCCAGCACCGGCAGGTACTTGGCAGGCTCGGCCGAGCCGGCCTTCACCATCGCCGCCACCATCACATTCACGGCGTCGTACACGTAGGGGGCGTAGATCTGCACGTCCACCTTGTACTTCTCCTTGAACTTGGCCTTGAAGCTCTCCATCGACTTCTTGGATTCGCCTTCCACGCCGCCGGCCTCGGCGCACACCACCTGGCCGT
>Ga0208398_100232_pt1 | contig 47445 bp, 54 predicted proteins | sample LakWasMe79_HOW10_2_FD_183905 | JGI IMG/M metagenome (GOLD analysis project Ga0208398, IMG submission 183905) | Freshwater sediment methanotrophic microbial communities from Lake Washington under simulated oxygen tension - Sediment Metagenome... | ecosystem: Environmental > Aquatic > Freshwater >...
CAGAGCTTGCTGCGCGCCTCGGGCGTGGTGGCCCAGTCGAAGTCCTCGCCACCGAACTCGCGCGCAATCTCCTGCACCGTGGCGGCCTGCTCGGCCACGCTGGCCGGCGAGCCATGGAACTCCATCAAGAGCATGGCCGACTCGCGCAGGCCCAGGCGGTCGTGCAGGTTCACCGCCCGCACCGTGTTGGCGTCCAGCAGCTCGCAGCGCGCGATCGGCACGCCCATCTGGATGATCTGTATGGTGGTCTGCACCGCCGCATCGATGCTGGGAAAGAAGCACACCGCCGCCGACACCGCCTCGGGCAGCGGATAGAGCTTGAGCGTGACCTCGGTGATCACGCCCAGCGTGCCCTCGCTGCCCACATACAGGCGGGTCAGGTCGTAGCCGGCGCTGCTCTTGCGCGCGCGCGAACCGGTCAGCGCGATTTCGCCCTGCGCCGTCACCACCGTCAGGCCCAGCACGTTCTCGCGCATGGTGCCGTAGCGCACCGCATTCGTACCGCTGGCGCGCGTGGCCGCCATGCCGCCCACCGAGGCATCGGCACCCGGGTCGATCGGGAAGAACAGGCCCTGGTGCCGGATCTCGTTGTTGAGCTGGTTGCGCGTCACGCCAGCCTGCACCGTCACGGTCAGGTCCTCGGCATTCACACGCAGGATCTTGTTCATGCGCGACACATCCAGGCTCACGCCACCCTGCACCGCCAGCAGATGGCCCTCCAGCGAGGTGCCCGCGCCATAGGGGATCACCGGCACGCGATGCTGCTGGGCCAGGGCCACGACCAAGGCCACCTCCTCGTTCGTCTCGGCAAACACCACCGCATCGGGCGGCGGGACGTCGAAGGGCGATTCGTCGCGGCCATGCTGCTCGCGCAAGGCCAGCGCCACCGAGCAACGACTGCCAAAGCGCGCCTGCAAGGCCTCCAGCATCGCCGGCGGCAGGGGCCGCGGCGCGTAGTCGGGCAGCAGATCGCGAGGCAGGGCAGCGTTCATGGCGGAATCCTCCGGGCCGGTGGAACAGCCATTCTAGGAAGTGCGGGCTGAACCCTTGCTGAAAGATGATTGCGCTCTCGCAAGCCACGCCACTTGTGCGCCGGCCATTGGGGTGCCACCATCCTGATGCAGCCTGGAGGCCCACATGTCCGATCTTGCTTCATCCCTGCTGATCCTGTTGGTGCTGGTGCTGGCCCTGGCCGGTGCGGTGCGTTTCGACCTGTTGCCGGCCATCGTGCTGAACCTGTTCAAGGCCCCCAGCCCGCCGGTGCCGCCGCCACCAACCGAGCTGCATCACGGCGCTGGCTTCCCCGAACCTACCGAGCCGGCGCATTCGCAGATGACACGCAAGCCCGGGTTCCATCGCAGCGGTCGGCGCGGCTGATCCACTGCCGCGAATGGGGGCTGGTCGGCCCCTGCTTGGCTGCGTAGACTAGCAACTGGTCAAGTCAGCGGTCCTGTTGCCCAAGAGCACAGGTGGGAGCACGCGCTGAGTCGTTCGGGTGGCAACGCCACCCTTTCCGCGCTCTGAGGAGAATCTCCATGAGCCTGCTGAACCGACTCACCATCCGCCGCAAGCTCCTGCTGTTGAGCCTGCTGGTCTTGCTGGCACTCAGCATTCCCTCGGCCTTCCAGATCAAGCAGGCGCGCGAGCTGGCCGCCGCTGCCGAGGCCGAACTCGAAGGCCTGGCGCCCGCGCGCCAGCTCGTCAAACTCACCCAGCTCACCCAGCAGCACCGTGGCCTCGCGGCCGCGCAACTGGGAGGCAACACCAAGGTACAGGATGCCCGTGCGGCCAAGAACGCCGAGGTGAAAAAGCAGTTCGCCAAGGTGGACGGCATGCTGACCCAGCTGGAGCTGACCGAGCCCATGCGCAAGAGCTGGCAAAACGCCCGGCAGCAATGGCAGGCGCTGTCCGGCGAGGTCGATGCCAAGTCGCTGAAGGCGGCGCAGAGCAGTACCAAGCACGCGCAGCTGATCGCGGTCTACTTCAAGCTGCTGGACCAGTTGGTCGACCAATCCGGCCTGATCCTGGACCCCGAGGCGGCCACCTACTTCCTCATCACCGCCAGCCTGGTCAAGCTGCCACTGGCCACCGAGGCCCTGGGCCAGGCGCGCGCGCGCGGTGCCGGCTTCCTGGCCGAGGCACAGATCGGCCCGGAAGGCCGCACCCTGCTCACCGGCCTGGTGCAGCAGGCCTCCGACCAGCACAGCGGCATGGTCACGGCCTTCGAGAAAAGCTTTGCCGTCGACCCCGAGCTGAAGCGCCAGCTCGCCGGTGCCATCACCAATCTGGCAAGCCAAGTGGAAGGTTCGCTGCACCTGACGCGCCAGGAACTCGTCGCCGCCACCGAACTCAAGTACCCGGCGCCCGACTACATCGCCAGCTACACCAGGACCATAGACGCGATGTTCGTCTGCGGCGAGCAGGCCATGGATGCGCTGGACAAGCTGCTGAGCCAGCGTGTGCGGGCCCTGCAATGGAGCAGCTGGATCGTGCTGATCCTCTTGGCCCTGATGATGGGCGTCATCCTGCTGTTTGCGCGCGGCATCTCGCGCAGCATCATCGTGCCGCTGGGCCATGCGGTGGCGCTGGCCGACCAGATTGCGCGCCGCGATCTGAGCGGCGACGTGGACGCCAGCTCCAGGGACGAGATCGGACAGCTGAACCAGTCGCTGCTGGCGATGCGCGACGGCTTGCGAGGCGTAATTGGCGAGGTGCGTGGCAATGCCGACCACGTGGCCCAGGCCTCGCAAGAGCTGGCCCAGGGCAACAACGACCTCTCGCAACGCACCGAGCAGCAGGCCTCGGCGCTGCAGCAGACCGCCAGCTCGATGGAAGAGCTGACCGTGACGGTGCGCAGCAATGCCAACCAGGCCGCCGAGGCCAGCGGCCTGGCCCAGCGCGCCTGCGAGGTCGCGCTGAATGGCGGCCAGGCGGTGGCGCAAATCATCAGCACCATGGCCGACATCGAGGCCAGCAGCCGCAAGATCGAGGAGATCATCGCGGTGATCGACAGCATTGCCTTCCAGACCAACATCCTCGCCCTGAACGCTGCGGTGGAGGCCGCAAGAGCCGGCGAACAGGGGCGCGGCTTTGCGGTGGTGGCCTCCGAAGTGCGTGCGCTGGCGCAGCGCAGCGCCGAGGCCGCCAAGCAGATCAAGCAGCTGATCTCCACCAGCGTCAGCCAGGTGGGCGCGGGTGCCAAGCTGGTGAATGGCGCGGGCGTCACCATGCAGGACACCGTCAGCTCGATCCGCAGCCTGGCCGAGCTGGTAGCGCGCATCAGCCAGGCCTCCACCGAGCAGACCGGTGGCCTGGTGCAGATCAACGAGGCGGTCTCGCACATGGACGAGCTGACGCAGCAGAACGCCGCCCTGGTAGAGCAGACGGCCGCGGCCGGCATGAGCTTGCGCGAACAGGCCCAGCACCTGGCCGAATTGGTGAACACCTTCCGGGTGCCCGGCACGGCTTGAGGCAAGATGCAGGCTTTACGGCCCGCTGAGCATCAGAAAAAAGATGGCAAACCGACTTTCCCAGATCGCCACCCGCACCGGTGACGACGGCACCACCGGCCTCGGCGATGGCAGCCGCGTGCCCAAGAACCACCTGCGCGTGCAGGCCATGGGCGATGTGGACGAGCTCAACTCCCAGCTCGGCGTGCTGCTGGCCGAGCCCCTGCCCGAGGATGTGCGCGAACTGCTCATCACCATCCAGCACGAGCTCTTCAACCTCGGCGGCGAACTCTGCATGCCCGGCTATGCGCTGCTGAAGATGGACGCGGTGCTGCGCCTGGACCAGGCCCTGGCCGACCACAACGCGAACCTGCCGCGCCTGAAGGAATTCATCCTGCCGGCCGGCACGCGCAGTGCCGCCATCGCCCATGTGTGTCGCACGGTGGCGCGGCGCGCCGAGCGCGCCGTCGTCACGCTGGCCGGGGCCGAGCCCATCAACGAGGCGCCGCGCCAGTACCTAAACCGGCTCTCCGACCTGCTTTTCGTGCTGGCCCGCGTGCTCAACCGCGCCAACCTCGACGGGCTGGGCGGCGACGATGTCTACTGGCACAGCGAGCGCCTGAAGCAGCAGGGCGACTGAGCCTTCAGTCCAGCGCCGCCGCGGCCTCCCTGAGCCGCTTGGCATAGGCCTGGCGCAGCGCGGCCGGCGCCTCCACCTGCACCTGGCCGGCATGGCGCAGCAGGTCCATCAGCAACTCGGTGGCGTCCACATAGGGCAGCTCCAGGCGCCAGCGGCCATCGTCCAGCCAGGCGCTGCGCTGGCTGGGGTGCCATTCCTCGCGCGCCACCCATTGCGCCGCCTCGGCGCTGAACACCAGCGTGGCCTGTTGCGCCTTGCCGCCGGCAAAGATGCCATAGCCCTGGTCCAGCTCGGCCTCCAGCTGCTTGCTGCTCACCGCCTTGGACTTTTCCTCCAGGACCTGAGCCTGTTCGATGGCATCGAGCGCGAAGCGCCGGAAACCCTCGCTCTGATGGCACCAGGCGTCCAGGTACCAGGTATTGCGGTAATGCACCAGGCGCTGCGGCGAGACCACGCGCTCGCTGACGCTGGCGCCGCCGCCCGAGCGCTTGCGATAGCGCAGGCGCAGGCGCTGGCGTTTCACCACCGCGCTGCCCACCGTCTCGAAATGCTCGGAGGGCACGCGCCGCCGCGCCGTAACGATGAGCTTGACGCGCTTGGTGAGCTCGCGCGCCTCGGCTTCGTCGCTGCCCAGCATGCCGCTGAGCTTGTCGAACATGGGCTGCAGATGGCGCGTCAGCAAGCCCTCGTCGTCCAGGCTGGACATCAGCTGGTGCATGGTCAGCAGGGCATGCAGCTCCTTTTCGCTGAACCAAACGCCGGGCAGCTCATGCTTGGTGCCGCGCCACTGCTGGCCGAAGCGGTAGCCATTGGCCAGGGCGTCGTACTCGATCGGCGCATCCATGCGCTCGCGCAGGTACTGCAGGTCGCGCTTGAGCGTGGCGGGCGAGACCTCCAGCGCCTCCAGCAGGGTGGCGAAGCTGACGCATTCGCGCGCGCGAATCAGCATCTCGATCTTGTAGAAGCGCTCGGTCCGGTCCATGCCCTCTCCCGTATTTACCCGCAGTTTGAGCTAGCTCACGCCATGAGCTAGCCAGCGCCCACACTGTGCCATATGGTTCCTGACAAGCGTGTGGCAGGTGCCTTAACCGGAGAGAGACCATGGCACAGATCGCAGCAGCACCCCGCGTCACCCAAGAGCGCATTCCGGCGCAGATCGAACTGGGCATCACGCCCGACGAGGTCCAGATGCCGGATCTGGCTCCCCTGCCCGCCGGCAAGCGCGTCGGCTTCGAACTGGGCTGGGACTATGCCCACCATGGCGTCACGCCGCCGGTGGAACATCTGTTCAGCAACTCGCCGCTGCGCCAGGGCTGGCAGGCCGGCCAGGCCACCTTCGGCCGCCGCACCCTGAAGGCCCGCTCGCACACCCTGCTGTGGCTGCAGCTGCGCACCCATGCCTGGACGCGCGGCCGCCATTTCGAGACCCTGCTGCTGACCCCCAACTACCTGCAGCAGCTCGATACCGATTGGTGTCCCATCACCCGCGATGCGCTGGACCAGCGCTCGGTCGACCGCGTCCGCGACGACGCCGGCTATGCCGCCGGCAACCTCGCGGTGATGAGCCGCGCAGCCAACCAGGCCAAGGCCAGCCGTGGCTGGGCCGAGGCCAGCGAGATCGCGCGCAGCCTGGCCATGGGCCCCTTCAAGGAGATCGCGGGCCTGGGCAGCCAGGAATGGCAGCGCATCGCGGTGCTGTGCAGCTTCGTCACCGAGCTGCCGCACGAACAGGCGGCACTGATCCCGCTGCAAGTGCTGCCGCCGAATCGGCTGCGCCTGTTCAACCCCATCCAGGCCTTGCAGGCCCTGGTGACGCGCCAGCTTGCCACGCCCGGCTGGAGCCAGCGTCTGGCGCGCATCGAAGCCCTCTTGCCCACTGACGCCCAGCGCGCCGACTTCAACCGCTTCGTGCTGGCCCTGGTGCCGCGCGTGCTGCAGCGCCAGGGCCTGGTCAGGTCGCAGGAAATCCGCTGGGCGCTGGAGGATGCTTGGGGCGACGCGCTGGTGCAAAAGCGCTGGGCCAGGTTTGCCTTGCACATGACGGCGGCGCAGGCCGAGGCGGTGCTGCACAAGGCGGTGGCCAAGAAGCTCTGCCCCTTGCGCGTGCAACAACATGAACATGCCACCGAGGGCTGGGCCCTGCCCTGAGCGGCCGGGCAATTGCGCTCAGGCCGGCAGGCCCTGGTGCAGGCGCTCCAGCGTGCCCGCCTGGTCTTGCAGGGCCACGAAATAGCCTTGCTCGGCGAACCATTGAGCCCAGTTCATGGCCAATTGCTTCTGCGGCAACCAGGGCCCGGTGCGATCCATCTGCACGCGATTCTGGCGGCGTTCGTAGAACACCACCCTCCACATATTCTTCGAGATCTTGTTGTCGAAACTGCTCATAGCCGCCGCAATGTACCAAGCCGCAGGAGCAGGCCCTGCGAACAAGTCAACAAAAGTCCGCCAGCAGCGCATCGGACGTACGCAGTTCGCACGCGCCGCGCGCCATCGCGCTGCGGCTGCGCTTCAGCCAGGCTTGCAGGTCCGGGTCGTCGCTGACCAGCAGGCCGGCCCTGCCGGCAACGGCCAGTTCCAGCGCCGACCAGGCCGGCGCGCCCAGCCCGGCGGCAGCGGGTCTGGATGCCGGCCTCAGCACCTCGGCATAGGGCAGGAAATCGGCCAGCAACTCCTGCTGTTGCGCCGGGTTCAAGCCAAAGCCCGGATAGGCCAGGCCGCGCATCAGCTGTTGCGCTATCGCCGGGCTGACCAGGGGCTGGATGCGGCCCGCCTGCCAGGCCTGCCGCAGCGCCGTGGCACGACCATCGCCACGCAGCAGGCTGGCCAGCAGCACGCGCGCATCGATGGCCACGCGCAATACCTGCGTGGCCGTTTTCTTCTTTCCCCGGCTGCTCATTTGCGGCCGACGCGGCGCGCTGAGGCACTCAATGGTTTTGCTGCCGCTTTCTTGGCCGCGAGCGGTTTTTTCCTGGCCGGCATTTTTCTGGCCGTCGCCGGCTTTTCCAGACCCAGCGCCCTCTCAATGGTTTTGTCGCTCAGATCGAGCTCGGCCAGCTTGGCTCTCAGGGCATCGCCGCGCTGGATGCGCACCGGCGTCAGCACGATTTGCCCGGCCTTGGTCTGCACGTCGAAGTACTGCACCGGACCCAGTGGTTCTGTCACGCTTTTCGGCAGGGTCAATTGATTCTTGGAGGTGATCTTCGCGAGCACTTGGTGGAGAGTCTGAAAGTAAGGAGGCATTACTTTAGCGCTTTCCGACAGTCGCTCGGCGCTCAGGCAAGACCTGACCCCAAGCCTGTGAACTGAGACGCGCAAGTAAATAGTCATGCAACGCGCGTAAAAAAGCCCGGTCATGCCGGGCTCTCTGATATGCGCCGTCTGGCCGCTCAGACCAGCGAGCGCTGCAGGCGCAGCTCCTCGAGGCGCACATTGCCCACCTCGGTGGTCTTGGTGGTGTTGAGCTCGCGCTTGAAGCCGGCCAGCTCGAAGAAGCGCAGCGCGCGCTCATTGCGCAGATAGGTCCACAGCGTGACCTTGGTGCAGCCCTCTTCCTGCAGGCCGTCGCGCGCGGCGTCCCACAGCGCCAGGCCCACGCCCTTGTCCCAATGCTGGGGGGCGGCATACATGGCCCAGATCTCGCCGGTGCTGGAGGGCGTGCCCTTGTCGCGCGAACGGTCGAAGCCCACAAAGCCCATCATCTCGTTGTCGATGTGGGCGACCATCACCTGGGGTTCGCAGAGGTCGATCGCCTCGCGCCAGAAGGCCTGGCGCTTTTGCACCGAGAAGCTGTCCAGCGTGGCTTCGGGCAGCAGACCCTTGTAGGCGTCCTGCACGGCTGCAACGTGGATTTCGGCAATGGCTTTGGCGTCGCGCAGGCTTGCGGGACGTACCTGAATACTCGGCATACGAAGAACCAGTGGGTCGAAAATGAAAACGAAGGGCGGAATTTTCCCAGCGAAAAGCGCCCTCGGGGCCGCTTGACAGCGCGATATTTTCGGCCTCAGTTTGCGTGCAGCAGCGCCTGGCCATGGGACTGGCGGGCCTTGGCATAGTCCTGCACCGAGCGCTTGAGCGCCGTCCTGGCGCTGCGCTGCAGGCGTGCAAGCAAGCCGTGCTCTACCGGCATGCTGCCCAGCTCGGCGGCATAACGCTGGGCCAGATCGTCCTGCATGCGCAGCAGCAGATGGGCGGTGGTCTGCGCGTCCGCCAGCGCGCGGTGGGCCCGGCCGGTGTCGGGCAGGGCGTGGTAGCGCGCCAGCGTGCCCAGCTTGCAGTTTGGCGCCTCCGGATAGAGACGCCTGGCCAGCAGCACGGTGCAGGCGAACTCATGGGCCGGATCGCGCTCACAGCCGGCGCGCTCGAGCTCGAAGTGCCAGAAGCCGCGATCGAAGGCGGCGTTGTGCGCCACCAGCGGGCAGCCGCGCGTGAAGCTGGCCAGCTCGCGCATCACCGCATCGGCCGGCGGTGCCTTGACCAGCATGGCGTTGCTGATGCCGGTCAGTTGCTCGATGAAGGGGGGCACCCAGGTGCCGGTCTGCATCAGGCTCTGGAACTGGTCCACCACCCGGCCATCCCGCACCAGCACCGCGGCAATCTCGGTGGCGCGGCCACCGCTTTGCGGCGACATGCCGGTGGTCTCGAAGTCGATGACGGCAATGGTCTCGGACATGGCTGTTCAGCGCTTGGCGGGGTACTTGAGCGCGTTCTTGGCCAGCTTGGCTTCCACCGCTGCGGCCAGGTCCACGCCGCTGTGGTCGGCGATCTGCAGCAGGTATAGCAGCACATCGGCAATTTCCTCGCCCAGGTGCTGGTGCATGGCGGGATCCTGCGCGATCGCCTGCGACTGCTCGGGCGTCAGCCACTGGAAGATTTCCACCAACTCGGCGGCCTCCACCACCATGGCCATGGCCAGGTTCTTGGGCGTCTGGTAGGGCTCCCACTGGCGCTCGGCGGCAAAGGCGCGCAGTCGGGATTGGAGCTCGGCGATGTTCATGGGCCGCGAGTGTGCATGCCATCAGGCCCGACGCCAAGCCCGATCTCGCCGGGGGCGGCGAGCTGGCAACAGCGCAGAAATTTCTGTCCGGCCGTTCTCAACAACATGAATTTAAATACTTGAATTGGTAGCCGTAGTAGAGGCAGTCCGATTCTGTGGATAAGCAAACTTTTCCCATGCCGGACAAGGGCTTGGGAAATTCACAAGCCTGTGCGCCGAGCCCTTGTTTGTGGGCGCGCAGAGCTACAACAACTTGGCCGCCAGGCCCTTGCCTGTGGTTAACTGTGCAACTGCGCAAGACTTGTCCACAGACTTGTGACTGGACAAGCCCGCCCAATGTGTTAGCAGACCTTAGTCGATGCCGATAACCTTGTGCATCTGCACCGAGAGCCGCCATTGCGGATGGGCCATGCAATAGGCCACTGCCTCGCGGGTGTGCTGCCTCTGCAGCAGCGAGTCCATCGGCTGTAGGAAGAAATGCTGGAACTGCAGGCCCGCGAAACGCTCGGGCCGCGCCAGCGGCTGCGGAAACACCAGCTTGAGCTCGTCGCCCCGGGTCAGCACGATCTCGGCATCGGCCTTGGGGCTGACGCAGATCCAGTCCAGCCCCGGCGGCGCCGGCTGCGTGCCATTGGTTTCCACCGCGATCTCGAAGCCGCGCGCATGCAGGGCGGCAATCAGCGCCTCATCCACCTGCAGCAGCGGCTCGCCGCCGGTGCACACCACATAGGGCTTGCCGGCCTGGCCCTGCGGCCAGCGCGCGGCGATCGCCTCGGCGAGTTCCTCGGCGCTGGCGAACTTGCCGCCGCCCTGGCCATCGGTGCCGACAAAATCGGTGTCGCAGAAATTGCAGACCGCGCCGGCGCGATCCTGCTCGCGCCCGCTCCAGAGGTTGCAGCCGGCAAAGCGGCAGAACACCGAAGCCCGGCCCGCCTGCGCGCCCTCGCCCTGCAAGGTATAGAAGATCTCCTTAACGGCGTAAGTCATACGGGTATCAAATCATCCGCCGCCGAGGCGCTCACGATCGCGCCCGAGCCGCGGGTTTCGTACATGTCCACCCGGTCCAGCTGGGACAGCACGGCGCGGCCCTTGGCCAGCACCCAGGCCGAGAGGCTGGCGGTGTCGCCGTCGGGCAGGTCAGCAATCTCGTAGAGCGGGCGGTGGTCGATGGCATTGAAGATGGGATCGAACAGCGTCTTCACATCGCCGAAGTCCACCGTCCAGCCCATTACCGCGTCGAGCTCGGCGCTCAGATGCAGGCGCAGCGTGTAGGTGTGGCCATGGATGCCACGCAGCGGGCTCTCGGCCGGCGCGCGCTTGAGCTGGATGGCACTGTCCAGCGTCAGCTCCTTCCAGATGCGGTATTGGCGGCCATCGAAATTGGCGCCGCATGAGCCGGTCTCGTACACCGTCACCCAGCTGAGCTCGGGCAGCAAGGGCTTGATGCGCGCCCACAGCCAGGCCGAGATCACCTCGCTGGTGGGGTTAGTCAGGCCCTCGAGCTCGTTAAGGCATTGATAGTTGAGCTGGGCATGCAGGGGCGCCCAGATCTCGTCGAGATGGTCGTAGTCCACGCTCAGGTCGCGCTCGCCCAAGTCCTGGTTGGCATGGAGGATGACCTCGAAGCCATGGCCATGCATGCGGCCGCATTTATGCCCCAGCGGCACATTGGGCAGCCTGTGCGCGGCCTGGAAGCGGTAGCGGCGCCAGACATGGGCCTGGCCGTCCACATCCAGATCCACGCCCGAGTGCTGGGTGCTCTGGATGCCGATCTGCTGGATGCCAGGCACGCCGTACTCCGCCTCCAGGCGCTGGCGTATCCAACGCGCGATGTTCTCGTCGGTGGGCTCGGCGATATGGCGGTTCAGCAGCGCATGGTCCAGCGGCTCGACGCAGGCCAGCAGGCGCCGGCGTAGCTCTTCCACCTCGGCGCCCGGGAAGGGGGCAAACGAGCCGGCCGGCAGCAGCGCGCGCACGCTGGCGAAATAGCTGTGGCCATGCAGGCCATGGCTGCGGTGGCCGACCGGCAAGGCGCCAATCTGGCAAGCCGACTCGAAGCCGGCCGAAGCCACATGGAGGGTGGAGGTATTCATGGAACCAGGGAGCTGTGTGCGCACATTTTCGCACCGCACTCTCTATCAATTGAATTTGAAGGTTCTCAAGGTGGTAGTCGTAATAGGGCGGACGTGCATTTGTGGACAAGCGGCATTTGTCCAGGCCTGACAAGTGCTTAGGCGTCGCCAAACCATGTGGGCCGGCGCGCACATTGTCCCGGCCCCGCCGATAACAACTTCGCCGCACGGCCGAGGCCTGTGGATAAGCCCTCAGTTGTTCAAGACTTGTGCACAGATTTATCCATGCCCGCGCCGGTAGCGCAGCAGGCGGCCGCGGTAGGCCTGGGCCGAGGGTAGATCGCGGTGCAGCAGGGTCTCGTCCAGGCGGTAGCCCAGCGCCGTCATACGCTTGCTGAAGGCCGCGCGATTGCCGCGTTCAGGGTCCACGATCAGCACCTCGCTGACGGGCGTGGCATGGCGCTCAATGAAGAGCGGCAGGGCGCCGCCCTCGTCGCGCTCATACAGCACATCGCTGCCCATGATGAGATCGAAGCGGCCCTGCACCCCGGGCGTGAGCTTGGCGCCCTGGCGCTCGGCCGGGGCGGCCGACCAATCGCCATGGCAGTAGCGCATTGGCGCCAGCTGGTTGAGCAGGAGGTTCTCGAGCAGAAAGGCGCCCGCCAGCGGGTGGCAGTCGCTGGCCGTCACCAGGGCGCCGCGGCGGTGGCTCACCAGGCTGGCCAGGGCCAGGCCGCAGCCGATCTCCAGAATGCTTTCACCCGCGACGAGGGGGCGGTCCGCCATCGCCTGGGCCAGCCGCAGGCCCGAGGGCCAGAGCAGGCCGAACAGGGGCCAATGGGCGCTGGAGATGCCCAGGGCCTCGGCCTGGCCCAGCGGGTCGGCGTATTGCTGCTTGTCCAGCAGCAAGCGGATGTCCAGCGCGGCCACCCCGTCGAGCTGGATGCGCTGCTGTTTGACCTGGTAACCCGGCATGCCTGGCGTCCCCTGCGTGATGCGTGACTGAGTGAATCGGCGCAATGCAGCACAGGGCTGTGGGGCAAGACGGCAGCCCGAGTTTAGGCCTTGAGTCGAAGTGGCAGGCTTCGCAGCCTTTGCTGCGTCAGCGCGAACAAGGCATTGGCCAGCGCCGGCGCAATCGGCGGCGTGCCGGGTTCGCCCACGCCGCCGGGCGCGGCCGTGCTGGGCATGAGATGGGTCTCCACCACCGGCATCTGCGCCAGACGCAGCAGCTCGTAGCTGGGGAAGTTGCCCTGCTCCACCGCGCCCTGCTTGATGGTGATTTCGCCGAACAAGGCCGCGCTGAGGCCGTAGACGATGGCGCCCTCCATCTGCGCGCGCACCGTGTCCGGATTCACCACGATGCCGCAGTCGAGCGCGCACACCACCCGGTGCACGCGGGGTTTGCCGTTGCCTTCCAGCGCCACCTCGACCACCTGGGCGCAGATGGAGCCGAAGGATTCATGCAGGGCGATGCCGCGCGCCCGGCCGGCCGGCAAGGCCTGACCCCAACCGGCCTTGGCGGCGGCCAGCTCCAGCACGGCGCGATGGCGCGGCTTGGCGGCCAGCAGGCCGCGGCGGTATTCGAACGGGTCCTGGCCGGCCGCGTGGGCCAGCTCGTCGACAAAGCTCTCGGTGAAGAAGGCGTTGTAGGAATGGCCCACGCTGCGCCAGGAACCCACCGGCACCGGCGTGGCCACGCGCAGCTGGCGCACGCTCAGGTGCGGCACCGCATAGGGCAGGTCGAAGGCGCCCTCGATCTGGTTCTTGTCGGGTGCATCCATCGCCATGCTGGGCAGCAGGCGCTCCATGGTGGCCAGGCCCACCGAGGGCGCCGCCACGCGGTTCAGCCAGGCCAGCGGCCGGCCAGCCTCATCCAGCGCCGCCTCGAAGCTGGCCATCGCCGCGGGGCGGTACATATCGTGCTGCATGTCCTCCTCGCGCGACCACAGCAGCTGGATGGGCTTGCCGGGCAGGCGCAGCGCGATCGCCACTGCCTCTTCCACCATGTCCAGCTCCAGGCGCCGGCCGAAGCCGCCGCCCAGCAGCGGCACATGCAGGTCCACCTTGTCGCCGTCCAGCCCGGCCACTTGGGCAGCGCGCCAGCGCGCCAGCGAGGCCACCTGGGTGCCGCACCACAGCGTCAGCCGGCCGTCCTTGAACTGCGCCGTGCAGTTGATGGGCTCCATCGCCGCATGGGCCAGGAAGGGCACCTCGTAGACGGCCTGCAGCTTGCGCCGCGCCTGCCCGAGTTGGCCCGCGGCATCGCCCTGGCTGCGAAAGCCCGTGCCGCTCGCGCCGCCCTCCAGCGCGGCCCTGAGCTGCTGGCCGATCTGGGCCGAATCCAGCTGGCCATGCGGGCCGGGCTCGAAATCCAGCGGCAGCGCGTCGAGCACGCGCCTGGCGCGCCAATAGCGGTCCGCCACCACCACGGCGGCGCGGCCGTTCGGCAACACAAAGGCATCCACCACGCCGTGGCCCTGCTTCGCCTTGGTGCTGTCCAGGTTATTGATCGAACCACCAAAGGCTGGCGCATGGCGGATCGCCGCATACAGCAGGCCCTCGGGGCGCACGTCGATGCCGAACTGTGCCTGGCCGTTCACCTTGGCGGGCAGGTCCAGGCGTGGCTGCGGCTGGCCGATCAGCTGGTACTGCTTGGGGTGCTTGAACACCACGTCGCTGCGCGGGTCGATGACGGCCGTGGCCTCGGCCAGTTCGCCGAAACCGGCGCGGCGGTCGCTGGGCGGATGGCTTACCACGCCCTGCTGCACCACGCATTCGCCGGCCTGCACCTGCCAGCGCCGCGCGGCCGCCTCCACCAGCATGGCGCGCGCGCTGGCGCCGGCCAGGCGCATCGGTTCCCAGGCATCGCGGATGCTGGATGAGCCGCCGGTGACCTGCAGGCCCAGGGTGTAGCCCAGGCGCTGTAGGCTGCCGCGCGCGACGCGGGCCAGCAGGCCGTCGTCATCGGATTCAAACGGCGCCACATTCAGCAGCAGCGCGGCATTGGCGTAGATGCTTGCAATCGGCGCCTGCTCGGTCGACACCATGGACCAGTCGGCATCCAGCTCCTCGGCCACCAGCATGGCCAGCGCGCTGTGCACGCCCTGGCCCATCTCGGCGCGCGGCGTGGCCACGATCACCCGGCCTGCGGGCGTGATCTTGACCCAGCCGTTCAGGGCCAGCTGGCCGTCGGCGGGCGCGAACACCTGCTTGTCGCCCAGGCGCGAGCGCGGTGAGGGCGGTGTGCTCAAACCCACGCCCAGCAGCAGGCCGCCGCCTGTCAGGCCGCCCGCAATCAGAAAGCCACGCCGCTTCATGCCACCGCCCCTTGCAGGGTCGCGGCCGCGCCGTGGATTGCCGCGCGGATGCGCTGGTAGGTGCCGCAGCGGCAGATATTGGTGATGGCCGCGGCGATGTCGGCATCGCTGGGCCGGGGCTGGCCGCGCAGCAGGCCGGCGGCGGCCATGATCATGCCGCTCTGGCAGTAACCGCATTGCGGCACCTGGTGCTGCAGCCAGGCGGCCTGCAGGGCGGCCACGATGCGATCGGGCTCGGCCTCGATGGTGCGCACCGTCTTGCCCTCCAGCGCCTGGATGGGCATCACGCAGGAACGCGTGGCCACACCGTCGATCTCCACCGTGCAGGCCCCGCAGCTGCCGATGCCGCAGCCGAACTTGGTGCCGGTGAGGCCCAGCTCATCGCGCAGCACCCACAGCAGCGGCGTCTCGGGTTCGATGTCCAGCTGGCGGTGCCGGCCGTTGATCACAAGTGTCGTCATGGCTGTTCTTTCCGGCGGGGTCAGGTCTTGAGGGCGGCCGTCTTGGCGCCCGCGGCCCGCCAGGCACGATAAGGCCTGGATGGCTGTTCATGGCGTGCATGCTAAGCTTCAAGCCAACTTTAAAGTCAAGAGCCCGTGAATATGAAGATCGGCGAACTGGCACAACGCAGCGGCATGGCCAGCTCGGCGATCCGCTTCTATGAATCCAGCGGCCTGCTGCCCGCCGCCAGGCGCGGCGGCAATGGTTACCGCATCTACGACGAGGACACGCTGCAGCGCCTGCTGCTGATACAGACGGCCCAGCGTCTGGGCTTCACGCTGGACGTGCTGCGCAAGCTGGTGGCGCCGGGTGAGGAGCTGCCGCATGAGCTGGTGCTGCAAAGCATGCGCGAGCGCCTTGCCGAGATCGACGCCATGCAGCGCAGCCTGGCGGCCCAGCGCGCCGAGATGGAGGCCCTGATGCAGCGGATGCAGGCCGAATGGGCCGAGGGGCGCTGCCTGGAGCTGACGCACAAGCCGGCCGCTGCCAGGCGCAAACAGGCCTCAGGTCGGAATTAAGGCCAGAGCGCCTTCAGCAGCTGCGCCAGCCGTGCACCGCCCTTGGCCAGCTGGGCCTTGGTGAGGGCCAGCGAGCGGGCGTCGTAGTCTGGCGGCAGGGTGGTCAGCCAACGCGGGCCGCGCAGGCTTTGCTGGCGCGCGCCGTAGCTCAGGCCCTCGAACACCTGGGTGGCCTGCTGGATGGTGTCGTCGGCCCAGGCCTGGGGCCAGGTGTTGACGGCGCCGGCGCTGGCCGCCACCGCACGCGCCGCCTCGGGCAGGGCCTGCAGCTCGGCCTCGCTCAAGCGATTGGGCGCGTTGTCCCAGTAGCCATGCAGATTGCCGCCGACCATGGTGATGGCGTTGCCGCCCACCGTGTGGCTCAGCGGATCGTAGCTCTCGGCCTGGGGCACGATCACCTTGCCCTCGGCATCCAGGTAGATCGAGCCCACGTGCAGGGGCTGGTGCAGATCGCCCAGCACGTGCACCAGCAGCGCCAGCGCCTCGCGCTCGTTCGTCAGACTGTAGGGGGCCGGCACCACGCCACCCTGCAGCCGCGTGATGGCGGCACGCAAGCTCATCACGATGTCGTTCTTGCCGGTGCCCACCGCGCCGGCCACGTAGCGGCCGGTCTGCACCGCCGGGTTGGTGTAGTGGTACTGCTTGTGGCAGCTTTCCTCGCCCGGCTTGGGCGCGCAGGCATCGTTGTTGCGCTGCACGTAGTCGCGCATCAGCAGCTCTTCGGCGGCGTTCTCGAACGGCGCGCACTCCGGATAGCGGCCGGTGACGGTGTACTTGAAGTCGTTGTAGGCGTCGATGCCCTTGACGCAATCGGCCCAGACGGCGATGTCGTGCAGCGATACCGGGCCCAGGATGCGCTTCACCTCGGCCTCGGCCCGGCTGCCCTTGATGAGCACGGCCGCCACATCGCCCACCGCCGAGTGCCCCACCGCGGCAAAGGCCTGGGCCTGCTGGCTGATGGAGGCGCAGGCAAGGGAGACGAGCAGCACGCCGGCGCGTTGCTTGACGAAGGAATGCAGCATGGTGGATCGAACCTCGAAACTCAGGGCAAGGCGCGATTGTGCACGCTGCGCCGGGGCCTCAGGTCTTGAACGCCGAGACGGCGCGGTCCAGCTGGGTGGACTGATCCTTCAGGCTTTCGGCCGCGGCGGCGCTCTGCTCCACCAGGGCGGCGTTCTGCTGGGTCATCTGGTCCAGCTTGGCGATCGCGTCGTTGACGGCGGCGATGCCGGCGCTCTGCTCGGCCGAGGTGGCGGTGATCTCGTTCAGCACATCGGCCACCTTGCGCACCGATTGCACGATGTCGCTCATGGTGGCACCGGCATCGCTGACCAGGCGGCTGCCCGACTCGACCCGCTCCACCGAGGCCTGGATCAGGGTCTTGATCTCGCGCGCGGCCTCGGCGCTGCGCTGCGCCAGGCTGCGCACCTCGCTGGCCACCACCGCGAAGCCGCGGCCCTGCTCGCCCGCGCGCGCCGCCTCCACCGCCGCGTTCAGCGCCAGGATGTTGGTCTGGAAGGCAATGCCGTCGATCACGCCAATGATGTCCGCGATGCGCTTGCTGCTGTCGTTGATCTCCTGCATGGTGCTGACCACCTGCCCCACCACCGCGCCGCCCTTCTGCGCCACGCCGGAGGCATCGGCCGCCAGGCTGCTGGCCTGGCGTGCGTTGTCGGCGCTCTGGCGCACCGTGTGCGTCAGCTGCTCCATCGACGAGGCGGTGGATTGCAGGCTGCTGGAGGTCTGCTCGGTGCGCTGCGCCAGGTCGTTGTTGCCGGTGGCGATCTCGGCGCTGCCGGTGGCGATGCTGTCGCTGCTGTGGCGCACCTGGTCCACCATGCTCACCAGGGCCGCCGCCATCTCGGCGAGTGAGCGCAGCAGGGCACCGAATTCATCGTCGCGCTGGCTGCTGACGCTGCCGCGCAGATCGCCCTGGGCAATGCTGGCGGCGAGCGCATTGGCCTGCGCCAGCGGCTCGCGGATTGAGCGCACCAGCCAGGCGGTGGAGAAGAAGATCGTCACCATCACCAGCACCAGGCCGACCATGATGCCCAGGCTGTTGCGCTGGCGGCGCGCCTCGGTGTCGCTCTGGATGCTGACGACATGCTGTTCCTGCATCTTCACCAGCTCCTTCAACGCGCCCAGATAGCCGCCCATCGCAGGCAGGTACAGCTCGTTGACGAGGCGCACCGCCTCCTCCGGACTGCTTTCGGTGCGCGCCGCCACGGCCTTTTTGCGCGCCTCGATCACCTGCCCGCGCAGCTCGCCGATCTTCTTCAGCTGGGCGCGGTCTTCGTCGCGCAGGGGCAGGGCTTCCAGGCGCTTCTGCAGCTCTGAGATCTCCGCCACCGCCTTCTCGACCTGGCTGGCGAAGGCGTTCTTGATGGCCGGCTCGGCGCTCAGCGCCAGCGCCTGGTTGCGCATCGCATTGCTCTCGGTCATGCCGTACCACTGCGTCGTCACCTGCACCAGCTCGGTGGCGATGCCCTGGGCGGCCCGGCCCTCGGCCAGAATGGCGTTGCCGCGCGCCACGCCCACCACCGCGATGGTGACGATGAGCACCACCACCAGGGATACGAAGCCCCAGAGCTTGGTGGTGATCTTCAGGCTGTTCAGGTTCATGGCCGGTCTCCTTGCGCGCGGTGAGACAGGCAACATAGCGCGATCGGCCCGCCCTGTGCAGGCAGGAAAACCTGGTGAAGCCGGTGCAGTTCCTGCGTCAGTCCAGGCGCGCGGCGCGCAGCGCGGTCTCGAAGGCCTGCGCGTAGGCGGCGATGTCCTGGGCGCGGTCGGTGCCGTTGATGATGCGGCGCGCGTTCAGATAGTCGCACTGCGCGTCATTGATATAGGTCGCCAGCTTGCGGCCGGTGAACAGGCCCATGCGCATGCCCAGCGAGGCGATGCGGTAGGCCACATTGGGCTCCAGCGCCAGCTCGGGCTGCTTCACCAGCGCCGAGCCCAGGCCCAGCGCCTGGCCGACGCGCTGGTAGTTGGCGCGGCCGGTGATCTGCACATAGCCGCGGCCCTTGTAGCGGCTGCCATCGCCGGGCTCGGTATTACCCAGGCGCTGGCCGATGCTGGTGCCGGGCTCGTACTTGGCGAAATACGACTCGGCGCCGAACTCGTTGATGGGGTGGAACTGGTTGGCGCACTCATGCTTGATGGTGGCCAGCAGATAGGCCACCCAGCGCTCGTCCGTGATGTCTGGGTCCAGCTGCACATAGCCCAGGATCTGGTCCAAGCCCTGGTATTGCGAGGGCGTGAGCTTGCCGAAGGCCTTCTCGTAGCGGCTGGCAAGGACTTGGTGGTCGTAGATCATGGACGGCTCCCGGTGTCAGGTCTTGACACCCGCAGCCTAGGCGCAGGCGGCGCCACTTCTCATCCTGAAACTTAGGGGGCCTCAGGAGGACTTGGCGGCGACCGAGCTGATGCCGTCGACGAAGCGCGGCCAGAGTTCGGGGGGCAGGTCGTGCCCCATGCCGGGAATCTCGTCCAGCGCGGCCCCGGCGATGCGCGCGGCCAGGTCGCGGCCGGCGGGCACCGGCACCAGCGGGTCAGCGCTGCCATGGATCACCAGGGTCGGGGCCTGGATCTGCCGCAGCAGGGTGCTGCGGTCGCCGTCGGCGGCCACCGCCACCAACTGGCGCAGCATGCCGCGCGGCCGGTAGCTGCGGCGGATGGCGCGGTCGGTGCGGGCTTCCAGCCAGCCCTTGGGGGCCGGGTAGGCGGGGCTGCCGATCAGGCGTATGAAGGCCGCGGAATGGGCCACCAGCGCCTCATGCTCGCGCGGCGGGCGCGCCAGCAGGGCACTGCGCACCTTGAAGTTGGGGCCCGGCAGGCGGCGCGAGCCGCTGGTGGTCATCATCAGGGTCAGGCTTTTCACGCGCCCGGGATGGCGCGCCGCCAGATGCTGGGCGATCATGCCGCCCATCGAGGCGCCGCAGACATGCGCGCGCGCGATGCCCAGCGCGTCCAGCACGCCGCGCGCGTCCTCGGCCATGTCGCCGATGCTGTAGGCGCTCTTCACCGGCAGGTGCAGCAGATGCTGCATCGAGGCCAGGCCCACATGGGGCACGCCCATTTGATCGAAGCCCTGGCTCAGGCCGATGTCGCGGTTGTCGTAACGGATGACGCGAAAGCCGCGCGCCACCAGCTGCTGCACGAACTCGTCCGGCCAGGCCAGCAACTGCATGCCCAGGCCCATGATGAGCAGCAGCGGCTCGCCGTTGGCGGGCCCATGGTCTTCTACCTCGATGCTTATGCCGTTGGCGCTGATCTGCATCACTGAGCCCGCGGGTAGAACCAGCGCCTTGCGCCATGCGGCTCGAAGCGCTGCCAGTCGCCGGGGTGCTGGGCCAGGCGGTCGGCGACCACATAGAGGGCCAGCGGGTTCAGCCCCAGGCCCAGATGGCTGGCATGCACCTCGATGTTCTCGCTCAGCGGGCCGGGCTCCATCACGCTGCAGCGCCAGGCCACCACGCCGTCGGTGCGCGAGTAGATCGAGGTGGTGGGCACCGGCGGGGTGCGGCGTATCTCTTCCAGCAGCGCATGGTCCTTGACCTGCTGGCCGCTCACCAACTCGAAGAAGCGCCAGGCATTGGTGGCGCGCGGGTGGCCGGTGAAGGGCGTACCCAGGGTGATGACGCAGCGCGTATGGTCGGGCAGCTCCTTGGCCAGCTCGCGCGCATAGATGCCGCCCAGGCTCCAGCCGATCAGGCTCACCGGCCTGGCATGGTGGCGGAACAGGCGCTTCACGTCGGCCGAGCATTGCTCCAGCACGCCGTGGCGCGGCCCGAAATTGAAGCCCTGGCCCCAGGGATGGGTCACATAGCCCAGCTCGTCGAGAAAGCGCCGCAGCGCCAGGGTGGTGATGTCGTTGGCGCCCAGGCCCGGAAACACCAGCACCGGATGGCCGTCGCCCGGCGGCAGCTTGCGCAGCCAGGGGTAGCTGGCCAGCAGGGCCGCGAACTCCCAGGGCGCGCGGCCCTCCAGCATCATCAGCAGGGCATTGGGCGCGCGCAAATCGTCCTGCGCGAGATCATCGTCAGATTCGGCCGGCAGGCCGCGTTGCGGCTGGGCGTGCTTGGTCGCGCGGGGCTTGCGCTGGGCTGCAGTCATGCGCCCATGGTAGCGGCAGCGGCGCGCGCGTGATGGAGCGCTGGCTCTAGAGCCTTGAACTCGGCAAAGGCCTCGCGCAGATGCCGGGCCAGCGCCGCCACATCGGGCATGGCCTCGCCGCAGGCGATCAGGCCGAACTCCAGCGAGTCGCCATAGCTCTGCACCGTGATGTTGAGGGCCAGGCCATGCACGACGATGGAGGTGGGCGCGTTGCTGAGCATGCGCGCGCCGGCCAGGTAGAGCGCCTGCCGGGGGCCCGGCACATTGGAGATCACCAGATTGGCCAGCACCGGGATCTTCTCGGCCACATGGGCCTTGCCGTAGAGCCGGGCCGCGCCGGCCATCAGCCAGGGCAGGCCCAGCGAGGGAAAGTCCAGCGGCATCAGATCCTTCAGATGGCCCAGCGAGGACTTCATATTGCGCGACGCCGCCAGCACATGGACCCAGCGCTTCTTCGGGTCGGCGATATGGGTGCCCAGGCTAACCGTGGTCATGGTGGCCTGGTTGTTGGAACTGGCATCGCCCTCGGCGCGCAGCGACACCGGCACCGCTGCGACGAGCGGCTTCCTGGGCAGCTCGCCCCAGTCCAGAAAGCTGCGGCGCAGCGCCGAGCCGCACATCATCAGCACCGCGTCGTTGAGGCTGGCGCCATGGCGCTGGCGCGCCGCGTGGAGGTCGGCCAGCGGCAGGCTCACCGAGGCAAAGGCACGGCTGCTGCCGATGCTGCGGTTGAGACGGGTGCGCGGCGCCAGGCGCAGCTGGCTCACGCCCTCGGGCGTGTGGCCGCGCAGGCGCTGGGCCAGCCCGCTGGCAGCGTCACCCACCGTCTCGCCCGCCAGGCTGGCGAGCGTGCCGATGGCCGCGGGCAAGGCCTTGGCCAGCTTCACATACTGCTGCCACTGATGCGCCAGCGCGCCGCGCATCAGGGCCAGCGTGCCGGGTTCATGGCGCTGGCGTCTGGGCTTCTCCGGCAGCTCGCGCGGCACCGGGCCCAGGTCCAGCATCACCGCGGCCAGCGCCACCGCGGCCTGGCCATCGACGGCGGCATGGTGCACCTGGGTGTAGAGGGCCACCCGCGTGCTGCCGTCCGGCGCGGGCGAGAGCTGTTCGAAGACATGGAACTTCCACAGCGGTCGGCTGCGGTCAAGCAGCACGGGATGCAGCCGGCCCACCGCTTCCTCCAGCGCGGCGATGCCGCTGCCGGGCGGCAGGCGGACGGGCACGATGTGCTGCGTGAGGTCGGGTTCGGCATCCACCCAGGCCGGCGTCACCACATTCATGCCGACGCTGGCGAGGCGCCGGCGCAGCGGTGCCAGATAGGGCAGGCGCTTGGCGATATGGGCGCGCAGCGCGTCCAGATAGCTGCCCTGGAAGCCCGGCGGCAGCTCCAGCACATGCAGGGCACCCACATGCATGGGCATCTCGGGCGTCTCCAGGAACAGAAAGCTGGCGTCCAGTCCGGCGAGTTGCTTCATAGGGGGCCCAAGTCTGCGTGTGTCCGGATGCTACCCGCAGCGCACGCGCCGCCGTGCCGGCCGTACACTGAAGCGCAGATCCAACGCAGGCGGGACCTGGAACGCAGATGTGGCGACGCAGCTTATCGGGATGGCTGGCCTGCTGGGGCCTGGGCGCCGCGCTCGCGGCCGAGCCGCTGCCGGTGGTGCTGGCGGTGGACGACGCCTACCCGCCCTACAGCCATGTGGAGAACGAGCAGCCGGCCGGCCTCTATGTGCAGCTGGTGCAGCGCGCGGCCCAGGCCATCCCGGGCTGGCGGCTGCGTCTCGTGCCGATGCCTTGGGCGCGGGCGTTGATGGCGGCCGAGCAGGGCCAGGTGGACGGCTTCCTGCCGCCCTACCGGGGCCTCGGGCGCGAGTGGATTGCCAGCTATGCCGGCCCCCTGCACCGCGAGGAGGTGATCCTGAGCTGCCGCCGCCAGACCGCGCTGGGCCCATCCAGCCAATGGCCCGGCGACTTTGCCGGCAAGCGCATCGGCGTGATGCGTGGCTATCTGCTGAGCCAGCAATTGGGCGATGCCTTGAACCGCCAGCTGCTGACGAAGATCGAATTCCGCAATGCCCGCGACGCCCTCGCCGCGCTGGCCAGCGAGCAGATCGACTGCTATGCCAACGACCGCATCAGCATCGAGAGCGCCTACCGCCTGGCCAAGGCCGACCCGCTGTGGGCCAAGCGCATGCCCGAGCAGCTGGAGCCCGGCTATGTGCTGGCGACGCAGACCGCCTGGGTCGGTTTCTCCGCACAGTCCCTCGGCAAGCGGCCCGAGCTGCAGGAGTTTGTGCGCGCGCTGGACCTGCAACTGGCCAGGCTGCGCAACAACGGCGAGGCCGGCCGGCTGATCGAGGGCGAACGCGGCAAGAGCCCTTGAGTCCGCGCTGCTCAGTTGCTGCTGATGCTGAGGGTATAGGCGCCGGCCGCGCCGACGCTGCGTAGCACGCGCAGCACCACCGGCGCAGCGGCCGTGCCTGGGTTGCTGATGCTGAGCTGCGACTGCTGGCCCAGTACCGCCGTCAGCCGGATCAGCTGCTGGCCAGCACTGCTGTAGGCGCCGATGCCGAAACCCGAGGCCGAACCGGTGCTGAGCTTGGCCACCAGGGTCTTGCCGGCTGGCACCGAGACCTTGAAGAAGTCTTCGTCCGTGGTGCTGCCGAGCGTGCCGTTCACGCTGACCGGTAGGCTGATCAGGGCTTGGGCGCTGGCCACGCTGTTGTTGGGCTCCACGTCGGTGAGCGTGCTGAAGCTGGGCGCGGGTGCGGTGCCCGTGACGCTGCCGCCGTTGATGGCCAGGGCCACGGCGGCATTGGCATCCACCAGACCGGCGCCACAGCCCGCGCAACTGGCCGGGAAGGCGCGTGCGCTGCTCTTGAGCAGGTTGGCCAGCTGGTCCGGCGTGAGGCTCTTGTTGGCCGAGAGCATCAACGCTGCCACGCCGCTGACCACCGGTGTGGCCATGGACGTGCCCATCATCCAGGCATAGGCATCGCTGCCCGGCACGGTGCTGCCGCTGTTGTAGGTGGAAAGAATGCCGGCACCGGCGTCGCCGCCGGGGGCAGCCAGCGTGACCTTGCTGCCGTAGTTCGAATACGAGGCCTTGCCGCCGCTCTTGCCGGTGGCGGCCACGGTGATCACGCCGCTGCAGTTGGCGGGCGAGGCCGTGCCGGCATCGACGTTGTCATTGCCGGCGGCCACCACCACCACCGCACCCCGGGCGCGCGCGCTGTTGATGGCGTTCTGGGTGGTGCTGCCGCAGGCGCCGCTGCCGCCCAGCGAGAGGTTGATGACCTTGGCCGGATTGGCGTTCGCCGGCACGCCGCTGACGCTGCCGCCCGCCGCCCAGACGATGGCGTCGGCGATGTCCGAGGTGTAGCCACCGCAGCGGCCCAGCGCGCGCAGCGGCAGGATCCTGGCGCCGAAGGCCACGCCCGCCACGCCGATGCCGTTGTTGGCGCTGGCAGCCACGATGCCGGCCACATGGGTGCCATGCCAGGAGCTGTTGTGCGCCGGCGTGCCGCTGCCGCATTGGCCGGCCGCGGTGTAGTCGCCCGGGTCGTAGGCATCGGCCTCGCGGCCACCGCCATCGCCGGCGATGCTGCTGCTGGTGATGAAGTCGTAGCCGGGCAGCAGCTTGGCGGCGAAGTCGGCATGCGGGCGCACGCCGGTGTCGATCACCGCCACCGTCACGCCCGCGCCGCTGGCCTTGTCCCAGGCGGCCGGGGCGCGGATGCCCCCGGTGGCGTCGGAGAGGCTCCATTGCTGCGCGTAATAGCCATCGTTGGGCAGCAGGGCCGGCTGCATCAGGCGGTCGGGCTCCACGTACTCGATGTTGGGGTCGCCGGCGCGCAGGCTGCTGGCCATGGCCTCCAGCTCGCCGGTGCTGAGGCGGCGGTTCAGCTTGAAGACCTGGGCACCATGGGCGGTCTGGCGGAAATGCGTCATCGCCACGCCTTGGCGGTTCGCCGCCACCATCGCAGCGAGGCGGCCGCGGGCGGTGGGGTAGGCGCCGTTGCGGTACCTGACGATCAGCCGGTCGGTGCTGGAACTGCCGGCGCTGAGCACCAGGCCGGCCGCCTGCACCTGTGATGGCGCCGCGTCGGCGCGTTGCATGGCGTGGGCGCTGCTGGCCAGGGCCAGGATGCTGAGCAGGAAACCGGCGTACTTCATGTGCTGCCTCGTCGGGATGCGAGGCCAGAGCGGCTGCGCCGCGCTGGCAGCCCCGCTACCCTGGCGCGGTCTGCGCGTTAGGCCGGTGGCTTTGCGTCCCAGGCTTTCGCCTGGTTTGCTGGAAGGGGATGAGGGGAAACGATAGGCGCTGCGGCGCCCGGCGTCGAGCCGGCGCCGCAGTCTAGGGGGCGAGGAACGCGCATTTGTTGGCGCGAAAGCCAAGACAATGCCGCCCAGGGCAATCACGACAAGGGGAGGAACCATCATGTCCTACATGCTGCTGATCATCGAAACCACCGGCCAGCGCCAGGAGCGCGGCCGCGCGGCGGGCGAGCAGGTCTACGAGCGCATGCTGCGCTTCACCGCCGATCTGCAGGAGCGCGGCCTGCTCGAGGCCAGCAACTCCCTGGCCTCCACCGACCGCGCCGTGCGCCTGCAGCTGCGCGAGGGCCGCCAGCATCTGGTCGACGGGCCGTTCGCCGAGGCCAAGGAAATGGTGGGCGGCTTCTTCCTGCTCAACTGCAAGAGCAAGGCCGAGGCGCTGGCGATCGCGGCCAGCTGCCCCGCGGCCGAATGGGCCACGGTGGAGGTGCGCGGCGTCGGCCCCTGCTATGAGTAGGTAATTCCCCTGAATCTTGCGGCCGCTTGTCGAAAGCGCCCTGCCCGCCTCGTCGTGTCTGCATGAGCGCATGAAAGACCGCCAGCGCTCTACCCACCCAAGAGGAGCAAGAAGGCAATGAGATTCATGATCATGGTGCGGGCGAATGCCCAGAGCGAGGCCGGCGAGATGCCCGACCCGCAGGACGGCCTGATGGCCGAGATGGCCAGCTACCACGAGGAGCTGGTCAAGGCCGGCGTGCTGCTGGACGCCAACGGCCTCAAGCCCAGTAGCGCCGGTTGGCGCATCCGCTATCAAGATGGCAAGCCCAGCATCACCGATGGCCCCTATGCCGAAACCAAGGAACTGATCGCCGGCTACACCCTGATCCAGGTGCGCTCGCGTGAAGAGGCCTTGGAATGGGCGCGCCGCTTCCCGGCCCCCTTCGGCAAGCGCGGTGAGGGTGATGGTGGCGAGATCGAGGTGCGCCAGTTGTTCGAACTGGAGGACTTCGAGCCCCAGCCGGCACTCGAGCGTTTCCGCGCCCTGCAGGGAGGCGAGGCATGATCAAGACCATCTCCATCATGCTGCTGGCCGTGCTGGCCCTGCTGTTGATCGTGGCCGCGAGCCGGCCCGACAGCTTCCGCGTCGAGCGCAGCATCACCGTGCAGGCCCCGCCCGAGCGCATCTTTGCCCTCATCAACGACCTCCAGCAGTTCAAGCGCTGGAACCCCTACGAGAAGAAGGACCCGGCCATCCAGGGCAGTTATGGCGAACGTCTGGCCGGCCCCGGTGCGCGCTACGCCTGGGAGAGCAAGGAGGTGGGCGAGGGCAGCATGGAGATCACCGCCTCCGCCGCGCCCACCCGGGTCGCGATGAAGCTGGACTTCGTCAAGCCCTTCGAGGCGCATAACCAGGTGGAGTTCACCATCAGCGCCGAAGGCGGCGCGCAAAAGGTCAGCTGGGCGATGCAGGGCCCCTCGCCCTTCGTCAGCAAGCTGATGGGCCTGGTCTTCAATATGGACCGCATGATCGGCCAGGACTTCGAGGCCGGGCTGCAGAATCTGAAGAACTTGGCCGAAACCGCCTGAGCAGGAGCACCTTATGCATCAGCAAATCTTCATCAACATGGCCATCAAGGACATGGCCCGTTCGCAGGCCTTCTTCCGCAGCCTGGGCTATGAGTTCAACGCGCAGTACACCAACGAGCAGGGTGCCTGCCTGGTGCTGGGCGAGAACCTTCACGCCATGCTGCTGACCGAGTCCTTCATGAGCGGTTTCACCGGCAAACCCATCATCGACGCCAAGGCGGGCACCGAGACCCTGATCTGCCTGAGCTGCGAAAGCCGCGCCGAGGTCGATGCCCTGGTGGCCAAGGCGCGCGCCGCTGGCGGCGCCGTGCCGCGCGCGCCGCAGGACCATGGTTTCATGTACGCGCATGGTTTTGAGGACCTCGACGGCCACATCTGGGAGCTGGTGTTCATGGATGCCAGCGCCTGCCCCGAGGCCAATGCCAGCAGCGATGCCTGAAGAACTCGACCGGGCCGAACTCGAGCGCAGTATTGCCGCGGTCTGGCGCATCGAATCCGCCAAGCTGATCGCCGTGCTCGCGCGCATGCTGCGCGACGTCGGCCAGGCCGAGGAGCTGGCGCAGGATGCGCTGATCGCCGCGCTGGAGACCTGGCCGCGCGACGGCCTGCCCGACAAGCCCGGCGCCTGGCTCATGACAACCGCCAAGCACAAGGCCCTGGACCGCTTGCGCCAGCTCGCCATGCAGGCGCGCAAGCACGAGGAACTGGGCCAGGACCTGCAGGCGCAGGAGGCCCTGGTGGTGCCCGATTTCGTCGACGGTCTGGACGACAAGCGCGCCGACGACATCGGCGACGACCTCTTGCGCCTGATTTTCACCGCCTGCCATCCGGTGCTTTCCACCGAGGCGCGTGTGGCGCTCACGCTCAAGCTGCTGGGTGGGCTTTCTACCGCCGAGATTGCGCGTGCCTTTCTGGCGCCCGAGCCCACCATCGCGCAGCGCATCGTGCGCGCCAAGCGCAGCCTGCAAGCCGCCAAGGTGCCGTTCGAGGTGCCGCAGGCGGCCGCGCGCGCTGAGCGCCTGGCCTCGGTGCTGGAGGTCATCTACCTGATCTTCAACGAGGGCTACTCGGCCACCGCGGGCGAGGATTGGGTGCGCCCCGCGCTGTGCGAGGAGGCGCAGCGCCTGGGCCGCGTGCTGGCCGAGCTGAGCGCGGACGATCCCGAGGTGCATGGCCTGGTGGCGCTGATGGAGATCCAGGCCTCGCGCCTGCATGCGCGCGTCGATGCCGAGGGCCGGCCGGTGCTGCTGATGCAGCAGGACCGTGGCCGCTGGGATCAGCTGCTGATACGCCGCGGCCTGGCCGCGCTGGCGCGCGCCGAGGCGCTGGGCAAGGAGCCGGGGCCCTATCTGCTGCAGGCCGGCATGGCTGCCTGCCATGCGCGCGCGCGCCGCCCCGAAGACACCGACTGGCCGCGCATCGTGGCCTATTACGACGCCCTGGCGCAGCTGCAGCCGAATGCGGTGGTGCTGCTCAACCGCGCGGTGGCGGTGGGCATGGCGAGCGGCCCTGGTTTCGGCCCGGCGGCGGCACTGGAACTGGTGGAGCCGCTGCGCCAGGAGCCGGCGCTGCAGAACTACCACTGGCTACCCAGCGTGCGCGGCGACCTGCTGGCCAAGTTGGGCCGCGAGGCCGAGGCGCAGGCCGAGTTCGAACGCGCCGCGGCGCTGACGCGCAACGGGCGCGAGCGCGCGCTGCTGCTGGCACGCGCCGCCGCCATGGGCAGCGGGGGCGGCGGGGCGCTGCGCCACTGAAGCAGGCTCAGCCCGCGCGCTTGGCCAGCCAAATCGCCACCAGGGCGGCGCCCAGCAGCAGCTGCAGCCACCAGAGGCTGCGGCACAGGCCGGCGAGCGTCGCAGACGCCGCCGCCTTGCTGCGCGCCAGCAGCCCGATGCCCAGCACCACCGCGAAGCCCAGCACCCAGGCGAACCAGGCCACGCCCACGCCCATGCAGCCAAAGCCCTCGCAATGCAGGCGCCAGATGGCCACCGCGCTGGCGAGCAGCGCCAGCACCAGGGCGGGGTACAGAGCTAGCAGCGCTATTGCCGCGCGAGTCGAGGCGAGCTTACGGGCGAGCACGGCCGTCTCGCACAGCCGCAAGCTCGATCAACGCCCGGCGTGACGACGCTTGAAGCGGCTCGTTGAGTTCCACGCGGATGGCCAAAGCCGCTGAAATTCGAGACTCAGCCTCGGTGAACCTCGCTTGCTCAGCGAGGCTGCGGCCCCAATGATGAAGCACAAGCGCTTCGAGTCGGCGCCAGCCGCCTGCCTTTGCGAGCCCGACAGCCTTGACGAAGAACGCCTCGGCTTGATCTCGCCTACCGCAGTACTGCAGGGCTGTCGCGTAGGCATTCCAGAACCAGCCCGCCGGCTCATCATGTGCGAGGCCCTCCGCATGACGCATGTGTTCCTCCAGCACTTGCACGGCTTCAACTTCCATCCGTGCGGTGGTGAGCATGCTTCCCAGGTCGGCGACGGCGTCCACGATGTCGAGAGCTAGACCAGCTTGGACGGCGACGGCCAGCTTGACCCGCATTTCGGCGATGCGGTGCGTCAGCGCGACCGGGTCAGCTGCGCGGAAGCGCATGAACTCGGCCACGAATTGGGACATGGTGTGCTCGCGATGCCTAGCGAGCGCAGTCTGGAAAGCTCGCCCTTTGCCCAGGAACCTGGCCACAGTACTTGACCTTCTCCGGTAGGCCTTTGACTTTCCGCGTTTCACCCTGCCGCAAGCTGAACTCGTCAAGGTAGGCGTACTTGCAGACCAAGGTCGGTATGCCGTGCTGCGGCGCAGCCTCCTCGCATGCCGATGAATACAGGACGAAGCTGCATTCCCCATTGGGACTCGAATCGCACCGAAAAGACGATTCCTCCGCTGAGCGGGTGGAAGTGATCTTTGTTGTTTCGGTCTGCTGCGCCACGGCCAGCGGCGCTGCCGCTGCGAGGGCAATGGCCAACAACGGCCGCGCAAATGGCAAGAAATTGATCATGGCTTATTGCAAAACCTACTGTGAAAGTGCGCGCAGGCCTTGTCGGCTAGTTGGCAATCTTGGCCTCGGTCATTGCATCCTTCATGGCCGCCGTCATCTTGGGTATGAAGGACTGCATGAGCGACTGCGACAGCGCCATGGACTTCTGCATCACCACGGGCATCTTGTTCACCACCGCCAAGCCCGCGGGGCTCGCATAGAAGGCGAGCATGCCATCGATCTCCTCTTGGTCGAAGCTGTCGCGGTAGAGCTGCACGTAGAGCGGTCTCATCTTCTGCCAGCTCATGTCCTCGCGCATGACGGCGGCGAATCGGGTCGCGAATCCATCCAAGACACGCTGCTGCTCCGCGCTGAGCGGCTTGCCCTGGCGCATCATCTGCTCCATGCCGGCATACATGGAATCCATCATTGCCTCAATCTTCGTGGCCGCCAGCAGATCCTCGACTGACTTCTGATTGGCTGGTGCCGCATGGGCAGTCAGTGAAACCAGGAGGGCGGCAAATGTGAGGAGTATTCGCATGGGTTGTGGTCTGATCGTGGTGGGGCAAATGGCGGCCAATGGAAAGATTAGCTTGCAGGCCAAGGGTGCGCGCGATTCTCCAATGAAACATACCCTTTCGCGGCCCCTCTAAATGGGGATGAAACGGCCTTGGCGCCCCGCGTTTCTTTGCGATCAACAAAGCCCTTGAACGCGGCTATTTGCCACCGTATACGGAAGGATCTATGAAGATGGGGCTGATGGCAAAGCCCTGAGCGGGTGGCCGCTGCGGCCCGGCTGCGCGCCCCGCGCGCTTGGTCATGCAAAAGCGTGACTACTCATCGATGAACTGCCAGCTGTGCGCGCCATCGAAGCGCCGCACACGCACGGATGCAATGAGTTCTGGATCGAAGTTCCCGAGGTTCACCCCGTGCTTCACGCCCGGGCCGAGCTCCAGCGGCTCCCAATGGGTGACGCAGCCGCAGGTTCGGCAGTGGATCGTGCGCAGCGTCTTGTCGCCCCAGATATAGGCCGCGGTGGCCTCCGGGTGCCCTTCAATCTTGACCGTGCCGAACTCGAAGTAGACCCAAGGCCCGCCGATGCGGCGGCACAGCGAGCAGTTGCATGCAGTGGCCACCTCGGGCCTGGACGGCAGAGTCATCCGAACCGCGCCGCAATGGCATGAGCCTGCGTACATGGGAACTCTCCTGATTCAGCGATGAAGCGCCTCACTTGGGCCGATGAAGTGCGCAGAGCTTGTTGCCATCCGGATCTCTGACGTAGGCCAGATACAGCGGGCCCATGGCGCCCTCGCGAAGCCCCGGGGCATCCTCCACCGAAGTGCCGCCCTGAGCGACGGCCGCGTCGTGGAAGGCCTTGACCTGCTCTGGTGAGTCGCAGTTGAAGCCTATCGTTCCGCCGTTGGCGAAGGTGGCGGCTTCGTCATTGATGGGCTCGCTGACGCAGAAGGTGGCGCCGGCGTGGCGATAGAACAGGCGCGCGTGCCCCGTCTTTGCCGTGTTGCGTATCGGCTCGCCTGCGCCAAGGACCTTCAACACGGCATCGTAGAAGCGCTTGGACCGTTCAATGTCGTTCGATCCAATCATGATGTGGCTGAACATGGGGGTCTCCAATGTGCTCGGGTTGAGAAGCGGTTGGCGAGAAGACGGCAGGGTTTTGTAACGCCGAACGGTTCATCCCTGTGGTGTCGCCGCGCACGACGGCTCTTGGCAGGGGTCAGGTCTTGATGAGGAAACATCAAGACGACGGTGCTGATGTGGTGGGATGTCCCTGTAATGGTCAAGCGGCGCCTTCTCGACTCTGCGGTTCATAACGTGGCGGTTCAATTTGTGCGGGACGTAGAAGTGCTTGACTACCAAGACAGGGATACCTCGAATAAGCCGATCGCGGTCTTGCCCATGAGGCTCAACGCTGAAAATCAGTTCCACCGCAGGCGATCGGCTGCAGCGATTGGTTCGCCATTGCCCTGCGTTGAATGGCTTCAAGGGACAGAGATTCAAAACGGAGCTTTTGCCTGACGACCATGTCTGGCTGGGTAGCCGAACCGCTAAAGAGAACGTATGGCACAGCGCGCTGCATATGGGGTATCCACGCGTCGTCGTCTGTTGACTGAGCCCCGAATGCCGCCCGCAGTTGAAAGGAATTCCCCTTGCTTGAACGGACGACGTCGTTGATGTCCCAGGCATAACCCCAGAACAGCTTGCCAGGGTACTGCGAATCCACCATTGCTGGGTACACGGCGAATAGCAGCTTGTAGTCACCGCTTTTGCCGCGTCTGCAGAAGTAGAAGCCGCCACCGTCCTCATATCCCGTGGCGACGAAGCGTAATGACGGATCACCGTCAAATTGCCACTCGTAGCAGTAAGCGTCGGACTTTCCGCAATAGGATTCCTCCTTTGGGATGGGCACCATGCTCGCGGCCGTGCACAGCGAGCACGAAGTTACGAACAGTGCGCAAAGGAAGCGACGCATTGCGATGGCTAGCGCAAGTTGGACCGCGAGGTGGCGACGACGGCACGCAATCTAAACGGGCGGGGCTGGCGAGTGTGCATCGCCAGATTCTCCGATGAAACACCGGTGCGGAAGGCACTTCGAGTGGGGTGGCGATCTGTCATGCTGCTGCCGAAATATTCTGCGACTGGAAGACCGACCTCTTGCAAGTGCGGCGAGGCGGCGCTGATCTCAGCCGCCGCACGCCCCCTTCCCTCAGCAAGCGGCTCACTTCTTGAGCTGCTGCCTATCTTTCTCGTAGTCGTCGTAGGGCTTGCGGTTGCGCTTCACGCATTCATTGCGGGCGGGCGTGTCGACGATGCGGTCGCAGTCTTTGACGGCACTTTCCTGCGCGATGTCGTACATCACCTCGCAGCCGCTGAGCAGGGTCGCGCAGCCAAGCAGGGTAAGGGTTAGGAAGATGCGCATGGCCGCTTGTCCGTCGCTGGTGGAAAAACGCCAGTATCACCAGATTCAGGGGCCGATGTAGCGCGAGCGTGCCACCAGGCGCTCGCCGCTGCGGCGCTGCTCCAGCACATGGGCCAGGATGCCGACGCAGCGCCCGGCCATCAGCAGGGCCGCGGCGGCTTCGGGTGGCGCACCCAGGCTGCGGCGCAGGGCCACCAGGCCGAAGTCCAGCGCGGGCTTGGCGCCGGTGAGGCGTTCGGCCAGGCGTGCGATCGGCGGCAGCTTTTCCTTCGCATGCTGGGCGGCGAGCTTGAGCAGCAGGGTGGCGCGCGGGTCGCCGGCCGGGTAGTCGTAATGGTTGAAGCCGGGCAGGGCCTCGCCACGGTCCAGCCGAGCCCGCAGCGCGGCCTCCAGGCGCGGCGCGGCCAGCAACTCGTCCCACAGCGCCTCCACCTGGGCGCAGGCGCCGCCGTTGAACTGCGCCGGCAGATTGCACAGCGCGCCCAACAGGGCGGCGCCCAGGCCCGCGCCCACCGAGGCGAGGCCGCGCGCGCTGAAGCTGACCCAGTTCATCTGGTGGTCGGCGCAGAGCACCAGGGCCTGGCGCAGCGCGTCTTCGGCGGCGCTGCCGTGCAAACCCCAGGCCTGCGCAAACTGCGTGGCAATCGGCGCGTCCTGCGCCGGCTGGCACAGAAAGCAGGCCACCGCCGCGCGCAGCTGTTCGCCGCAGGCCTGCGCCAGCGCCGACCCCTCCGGCAACCAGGGCGGGGCGTGCAGCTGGGTGTTGGCATGGGCGAACAGGGCCAGGGTGCGCTCGCTCAGCGGCTGTGCGTGCAATTCGCGCGTCAGGCGTTGCCAGCCGGCGTTCAGGCGCGGCGCCGGGAACGCGAAGGGGTCGGCCGCCTCGAACTGCCAGAGCCGCCGCGCCACCTCCTCCACCGAGGCGCTGCGCGCCAGCGTCAGCACCGGCTCGCCGCGGTACACCGGCGCGCCGTCGACGATGCCGGTGAGCGCGGTCTCCAGCACCGGCCAATGGCCTTGCAGCGCCGCCTTGGCCTGCGGCTCCACGCGCCGGCCGCGCTGCTTGCGCCGCTGCAGCTGCTCCACCTCGAAGCTGGAATAGCGCCGCGCCCGCGGGTCCGCCGGGTCGGCCACCGCCTGCAGCAGGCCGCGGCTCACATAGGCGTAGAGGGTGGGCTTGCTGATGCCCAGGCGCTGCACCACCTCGTCCGAGCTCAGCAGGCTGACGGGGCTGCGCAGCGGGATGGCGGCAGGGGTCTTGGCCATAGGTTGATGCAGTCAATCAAGATTGATTCATTCGCATTCTCCCTATCTAATCCGCCGCTCGCAAAGAGGAGAGCTGGATTGAAGACGAGGGAGATGGGCGCGGCCCTGTTGGTCATGTCCTTGGCCGTGCCGATGCTGGGATGGGCACAGGCGGGTGACGGCAAGGCGCAGCTGGAGCGGGTGCAGGTGCAGGGCGAGGCGAGCGCGCAGGCGCTGCGGCGCGCATCGGTGGGGGCGCTGGTGGTGCTGGGGCGCGAGGAGCTGCTGCGTCATGGCGACACCCGCCTCACCGACGCTCTGCAGCGCATGCCGGGTCTGAGCGTGGTGAACGGCAACGGCCCGCGCGGTGCGGAGATCCGCATGTCGGGACTGGGCGGCGGCTACACGCAGGTCCTGCTGAACGGCGAGCCGGTGCCGCCGGGCTTTTCACTGGAAAGCCTTTCGCCCGAGCTGGTCGAGCGCGTGGAGGTCTCGCGCGCCGCCTCGGTGGAACAGAGCAACCAGGCGATCGCGGGCAGCGTCAACATCATTCTGCGGCGCGTGCCGCGTAGCGCGCAGCGCGAACTCAAGCTGGGCCTCGCCAGCCAGTTCGACCGCCCCAGCGCCAGTGCCGACCTGCAGCTGGGCGACCGCGCCGGCGCGCTGGCCTGGGGCCTGGGCCTGGGCGCCTCCAGCGACAAGCTGGTCTGGCCGATGGCGCTGCAGCAGCAAGTGCGCGACGCTCAAGGCCAGCTCACGCAGGCCTACAGCACCGACAAGCGCGAGTTCGACCATTCCTACCGGCTGACGCTTGCGCCGCGCGCCAGCTGGACGCTCGCGCCCAGCGAAAGTCTGGGCACCGACCATCTGCTGCGCCTGTTCCGCGCGCGTGGCGGCGCGCTCGACCGGCGCAGCAGCGAGTTCGGGCCGCCGCCCCAGCAGTCGCGCAACGACCTCCTCATCGCCGCGCATGGCTACAGCCTGCGCAGCCGCTTCAACTGGCAGCGCAAGCAGGAAGACGACGGCCAGCAATGGGAGCTGAAGCTGGGCTTCACCCGCAACCAGCGCGATTCGCACGCGGACTTCGATGGCTATGACTTCGACGGCCGCTGGATCCGCGATGCCGAGGTGCTGTCGCTGGCGGTGGATCAAGGCCTGAGCCTGGCCGGGCGCTGGCGCCGGCCGGCCGGCGAGGGCGGCGCGCACCAGCTCAGCCTGGGCTGGGATGGCGAGCAGAGCCAGCGCGATGAAGACCGCCTGCAGCGCGAGCAGTCCTTGCCGGGCGGCCTGCCGGTGGAGAACCTGGACGAGGTCTACCGGGCCCGCGTGCGCCGCCTGGCGGTGTTTGTGCAGGACGAGTGGGAACTCTCGCCCCAGTGGCAAGCCACCCTGGGCCTGCGCTGGGAGGGTCTGCACCAGCGCAGCGAGGGCAATGTGTTCGAGGGCGTGAGGAGCCGTGCCAGCGTGGTGAGCCCGGTGGCCCAGCTGCTGTGGAAGCTGCCCGCGAGCCGCGACCAGTTGCGCATGGGCCTGGCGCGCAGCTACAAGGCCCCCACCCCGCGCGAGCTGATGCCGCGCCGCTTCGTGGCCAACAACAACAGCCCCACCACGCCCGATCTGCAAGGCAACCCGAACCTGAAGCCGGAGCTGGCCTGGAGCCTGGACCTGGGCTGGAGCCATCCGCTCGGGGCCACCGGCAAGGCCGGCCAGCTGGCGGTGAATGCCTACGCCAAGCGCATCGAGAACGTGGTGGTGGAGGATCTGCTGCAGGCCGCCAATGGCGCCTGGGTGCAGACGCGTGCCAACCGCGGCCAGGCCGAGGTGCAGGGCGTGGAGCTGGATGCGCGCGTGGCGCTGCAGCAGCTCTGGCCGGCCGGGCCGGCGCTGGACCTGCGCGGCAATCTCGCCATCAACCGCTCGCGCGTGGCGGCGGTGCCCGGGCCTGACAACCGGCTGGCCCAGCAGACGCCGCTGAGCCTGAACCTGGGGCTGGACCACCGCGTGGCCGGCACGGTGCTGAGCTGGGGCGGCAATCTGAACCTGCAGGCGGGCGGGCCGCAGCGCCAGTCCGAGACGCGCTTCATCGATCTGCCGAGCAAGCGCCTGCTGGACCTCTACGCGCTGTGGAAGGAACCGGCCGGCGGTGGCCAGTGGCGTGCCAGCCTGAGCAATCTGCTGCATGCCGATGAACTCACGCAGCGCAGCGTGCTGGTGCAGGGCAGCGAACACCGGCTGGACGACCGCTGGCGCAGCGGCGCGACGGTGCGCCTGCAGTATGAGCGGCCGCTTTAGGCGTCGGCTAACTTCAGCGCGTAGCGCAGCACGATGAACTCGGCCGGCCGCAGCGGGGCCAGGCCCAGTTCGACGATCAGGCGGCCGGCGGCGAGGTCGGCCGCCGTCATGGTCTGCTGGAGGCCGCAGCGCACATAGAAGGCCTGCTCGGGCTTGAGGCCCTGCAGCGCGCCGTCACGCCACAGCCGGGTCAGGTAGTTCTCGGCCATGGCGCTCAGCCTGGCCCAGGTGCGCGCCTCGTTGGGCTCGAACTGGGCCCATTGGCTGCCAGCCTGCAGGCTCGCCAGCACCAGGCTGCATAGGCGCCGCACCGGCACATAGCGCCATTCGTTGTCGTTGCCGGCCAGGGTGCGGGCACCCCAGATCAGGCAGCCGCGGCCGCGAAAGCTACGGATCAGGTTGATCGAGCGGCCGCCCGCCGCATCGACGTTGAAGGCCTGCTGGTCGCGGTCGCTGAAGGCCAGCAGCGGCGCGCTGACCTGCTGCAGCGAGACATTGGCCGGGGCCTTCCAGACGCCGCGCTGGTGGTCGGTGCTGGCATAGGCGCCGGCCACCGCGGCGCTGGGCGGCAGCGCCAGGCCGGGCGCGAAGGCGCTGCGCAGAAAGGGCGCATAGGCCGCGCCGAACATCAGGTGCTGGCTGCCGAACAGGGCGCGGTGGGTCGCCAGGTCCGCAAGGCTCTGGCCGCCGTCGTAGAGATCCAGGATGGCAAAGCGGCAGGCGCTGGCCGCGCATTGTGCCAGCATGGCCTGCACCAGCTGGGCATAGTCGGCGCGCGCCAGACTGCAGGCCTCGGGGCAGACCAGCAGGGTCACCGCGGCCTGCGTGGCCAGCGCATCCAAGCCGGCGCGCAGGGCCGCCAGGGTTGGCGCCGCCGGGCCCACCGAGCTGACGACGCAGCTGCCGCCGCCATTGGCATAGAAGAGCTGCAGCGCGGCATGCAGCAGGGGCTGGGCGCTGCCGAACAGCTGCTCGAACTCCAGCAAGGAGTGCAGGGTCTGCGGCTGCAGCAGCGGGCCGCGCTCGGTGCGGCCGACGAAGCCGGCCACGGCGCTGTCCGGCACGTCTACCGCGGCCGGCAGCAGGCTGACTTCTTCCACATAGACGCCAGGAGTTCGGTAGGTGGCCACGGGCAGAACTCCTGGAGTGCCGGGCCAGCCCGGCTATTGCGGCTGATCCGTCGCCTGCTCGCGCAACATGCGCTGCATCAGCGCGAAGTAGCGGTCGTAGAAGGCGCCGGCGGGAATGGTCTCGGACGCGATCTTGACGAGCGAATCCTGCGAGGAGGAGAGCGGCACCGAGATCGAACCCAGCGCACTCACGCCGATGCTGGTGGCGTTGGCGCTCTTCTTGATGACGTAGCGGTCCTGCTGGGCCGAGACAAAGGCGGTGGCGATCTGGCTGTTGCGGCCGTCGGGCACGCACACCACATTGAAGGAGATCTCCACATGCTCCTCGCCATCGGGCTGGAAGCGCTTGGCGCCCATCACCATGCCGGTATTGGCATTGGTGATCACATAGCCCTGGCTCAGCAGGGCGCGGCGCGCGGCCTCGCAGGTCTCGCCCACGCCGGCGTCGAACAGGCGCGAGAAGGTCTCGTCGGCCTGGAACTTCTCGTTCTGGTAGACCGAGGGCTTGGGCGGGCTCTTCAGCGGCGAGCTCAGGCCACAGCCGGCCAACAGCGCGGCACTGAGGGCCACGTAGCAGGCGGGCAGCAGGGCACGCAGGGCGGGAGGATTCATCAGCATTGCCGGCATTATGTCGTCTTGAAAATGCGCGCCCGCCGGCCATGCACAATGCGCCGGATCCAGCCATCCACAGCCCTGCCATGTCGCCAAAGCTTGCTCCCCTACTCAACCGCTGCGCCCTGGCCAGCCTGATGGCGCTGGGCGCGGTGCTGCCCCTGCAGGCCGCGCCGCTGCAGGCCATGCATCAGCAGCAACAGCCGGCCGCCTTCGATGCCGAGGTGGATGCTTTTCTGAAGGCCTACTGGGCGCTGGTGCCCGAGGCCGCGGTGGCGGCCGGCGAATACGCCGCCGCGGCGCGCCTGCCCGCACCCACGGCCGCCACCCGCCAGGCCCAGCTGCGCTTCTGCGAGGCCTGGTTGCAGCGCCTGGCGCGCCTGGACCGCGCGCGGCTCACGCCCGCCCAGCAGGGTGACCTGGCGCTGCTGCAGAACCAGCTGCGCGGCAGCATCTGGTCGCTGCGCGAGTTCCGCAGCTGGCAATGGGACCCCTCCGAGTACAACGTCGCCGGCGCCTTTGGCGAGCTGCTCAACAAGGACTTCGCGCCGCTGCCGCAGCGCCTCGCCCTGATCGAGCGCCGCCTGCAGCAGGTGCCGGCCTATTACCGCGCCGCGCTGGCCCAGCTGCACGAACCAAGCCCCGAGCATCTGCGCCTGGCGATCCAGCAGAGCGAGGGCGCGCTGGCCACCTTTGCCACCGACATCCCCCAGGCCGTGAAAGAGGCGAAGAAGAGGCTGCCCGCCACGGTCGCGCAGCGCCTGGCGCGCCACAACGCCGCGGCCAAGCGTGCGCTGCGGGCCTATATCGCCGCGCTGAAGGCCCTGGATGCGCGCCAGACCGCCACCGGCACGGGCCGCAGCTTCCGCATCGGCCAGGCCGCCTTCGAGGCCAAGTTCGGTTACGACATCCAGGCCGGCGTCGATGCGCGCGGCCTCTACGAGCGCGCGCTGCAGCACAAGGAGGCGCTGCACCAGCGCATGAGCGAGCTGTCGGATCAGCTCTGGCCCGGCTTGTTCGGCGACGCCGCCAAGCCCGCCGAGCGCCTGGACAAGATCGCCCGCGTGATCGACAAGCTGAGCGAGCGCCATGTCAGCCCGGCCGGCTATGTGGACGAGATCAAGGCGCAGATCCCGGCGCTGGCGAAGTTCGTGGAGCAGCATGATCTGCTGGCGCTGGACCCGACGCGCCCGCTGCAGGTGCGCGAGACGCCCGCCTATATGCGCGGCGTGGCCGGCGCCTCGATCAGCGCGCCGGGCCCGCTGGACCCGCAGGGCGCGACCTATTACAACGTCGACCCGCTGGACAAGTACACGCCCGAGGAAGCCGAGAGCTATCTGCGCGAGTACAACCACTGGGTGCTGCAGATCCTCAGCATCCACGAGGCCATCCCTGGCCATTACCTGCAGCTGCTGCACGCCAACAAGTCGCCCTCCAAGGTCAAGGCCCTGTTCGGCAATGGCGCGATGGTGGAGGGCTGGGCGGTCTATGGCGAACGCATGATGATGGAGGCCGGCTGGGGCGATGTGGACGGCAAGCCCAGCCCCGAGATGTGGCTGATGTACTCGAAGTGGAATCTGCGCACCGTCTGCAACGCCATCCTCGACTACCGCACCCATGTGCTGGGACAGGGCCAGGCCGAGGCCGAGGCGCTGCTGGAGCGCGAGGCCTTCCAGTCCAAGACCGAGGCCAGCGAGAAATGGCACCGCGCCCAGGTCACCGCGGTGCAGCTGAGCAGCTACTTCGCCGGCTATTCGGAAATCATGGCGCTGCGCGAGCAGCTCAAGGCGCAGCGCGGCGCGGCGTTCTCGCTGAAGGACTTCCACACCGAGTTCCTCAGCCATGGCAGCGCGCCGGTGAAGATGGTCAGCGAGCTGATGCGCCGCACGCCGCGCTGAGCGGCCGGCGCGTGCCGGCGGGCGCGCCATCATCTATGCTAGGCACGTTGGTGCGCCGCTTTTGGCGCCCACGCACCGGGAGGCCAAGCATGAAGACCGCTGCCCAGATCCTCAGGGCCAAGCCGGACGCCAGCGTCTACAGCATCGGGCCGGACGCCACGGTTTACGAGGCCGTCGTCCTGATGGCCGAGAAAAACATCGGCGCCCTGCTGGTGCTGGAGCATGGCAAGGTGGTCGGCATCGTCACCGAGCGCGACTATGCGCGCAAGGTCGCGCTGATGGCGCGCTCGTCCAAGGAGACGCCCTTGCGCGACATCATGTCCAGCCCGGTGATGTATGTGCGCCCCAGCCACAGCGTCGAGGAATGCATGGCCCTGATGACCGAAAACCGGCTGCGCCACCTGCCGGTGCTGGAGGGCGAGCGCCTGATCGGCCTGGTGTCCATCGGCGACCTGGTGAAGGCCACCATCTCGGAGCAGCAGTTCATCATCGATCAGCTCGAGCACTATATTTCGGGCCGGCGCGACTGAAGACGGGGATCAAGGCATGACAACGCTCAAGGGCAAGACCCTGTTCATCACCGGCGCCTCGCGCGGCATCGGCCTGGCGGTGGCCAGGCGCGCGGCTGCGGACGGCGCCAACATCGTCATCGCGGCCAAGACGGTCGAGGCCAACCCCAAGCTGCCCGGCACCATCCACAGCGCCGCGGCCGAGATCGAGGCCGCCGGGGGTCAGGCCTTGCCCCTGCAATGCGACATCCGCGAAGAGGCCAGCGTACTGGCCGCGGTGGCCGCGGCGGTGGCGCGCTTCGGCGGCATCGACATCCTCGTCAACAACGCCAGCGCCATCAGCCTCACGCCCACAGCGGCCACGCCGATGAAGCGCTTCGACCTGATGTTCGGCGTCAACGTGCGCGGCACCTACCTCTGCACCCAGGCATGTCTGGCCGAGCTGACGAAAAGCGCCAAGGCCGGCCGCAACCCCCATGTGCTGAACATGTCGCCGCCACTGAACATGAAGGAACATTGGTTCGCCAACCATGTGGCCTACACCATGGCCAAGTACGGCATGAGCGAATGCACGCTGGGCCATGCCGGCGAGTTCCGGCCGCTGGGCATAGGCGTCAACTCGCTGTGGCCGCGCACCCCCATCGCCACCGCGGCGCTGCAGATGATCCCGGGCGTGGACACGGATCTGTGCCGCAAGCCCGAGATCATGGCCGACGCCGCCCACCTGGTGCTCACCAGCGACGCGCGCAGCACCACCGGCAATTTCTTCATCGACGAGGACCTGCTGCGCCAGCGTGGCGTCACCGATCTGGACAAGTACAGCGTCAAGCCCGGCACGACCAACTTCCTGCCGGACTTCTTCATCGATTGAGAACGGCGCGTGCCCCGCCGGACCCGTCATCATCATCACGTCTACGTCGTGGAACTGTCCGACCGCGTCTGGAACGAGCCTGCCTTCCGCAAGGCCAACCCGGCGCACGACATCTGCAAGCCCTGCGTCTACGTCGGCATGACGGGGCTGGACCCCGATCTGCGCTTTGACCGCCACATGGCCGGCGTGCAAGCCAACCGCTTCGTGCTGAAGTACGGCCTGCGCCTGCTGCCGGCGCTCTACGAGTGCTACAACCCCATGCCCTACGAGGCCGCCCGCGACATGGAAGTCGAGCTCGCCATCGGCCTGCGTGAGGCGGGCTATGGGGTGTGGCAGGCGTAGGCGGCTGGGACGTGAACCAGCGAAACATCGGGATTGCCAGCGTGCCTGCGTGAGCGGGTTTCAGCTAACAATACGATTCAAGGGCTGTCAGGCCTTTGCCGGACGGTTATGGCCCTGCCGACGGGCATCTACGCGAAAGTTAAGAAGAGCCAATGATCGGCGAGCACATGCGGCAGGATGGAGTGGCGGAGTGAGGGCGGCAGCTGCCGATGTCATTCAGGCTCCTGTGCCGTAGTCAGAGTTAGACCCGCCAGCTACCAGAGGAGCGAATAGTGGTTACGAGAAAACCTCGCGCGTCCAAGAAGACACCCGAGCTTGCAAAGTCACCCGAAGTAGAGGCAACGCTTCCCGTTAGACCGAAAGCTTTGGTCTTCGTAAGCCACGACTCCCGTGACGCTGACATCGCAGAAGCCTTTGCAAATCTTCTTTCCGATGTCAGCGCCGGGACTCTAAAGTCCTTCCGTTCATCGGATAAGAAGGGGAACTCAGGAATCGAGTTCGGCGCCGAGTGGTACACGTCCATCATGTCGCAGCTGGGAGACGCTACAGACGTTGTTGCTCTTTTAACGGCGAGGAGCATCGATAGACCGTGGATTCTTTATGAAGCAGGCGTCGCCAAAGGAAAGCTCGAAACAACTGTCTTGGGCCTTGCCCTCGGAGTGCCCTTAGACAAAGTAAGCACAGGGCCGTTCGGTCAGTTCCAGAATTGCGGCGACGACGAGGACTCCTTGACCAAACTCGTGATGCAACTGCTGCAGCGGAATCCAGATGCCGCGCCTCGTGAGGAAGCAGTGCGAATGCAGGTTCGTCTGTTTATTGAATCACTATCAAAGATTCTGGCTACAAAGCCGAAGAAACCGACCATAGAAGCCGGGAGCGAAGAACACAACGTTGCGAAGCTATTCGAAGAAGTCAAAGCGATGGTTCGTGAACTTCCGGAGCGCGTCGATGACAGAGTACGCAGTGCGTCGCGCCGCGTTCAAGGGAGAGGAATACGTCGTTTTCATCCGAAGATGTTGGAAGAACTACTCTTCCGCGTCCCTTCTTCAAATCGCAACGCCAAGGCAGCGGCCCTGCTCGTCGCCTTAGCGTTCGTCAAAGAAGACGTTCCCTGGCTCTATGAGGTTGGCATGGAAATCTATAGAGCCATGCTTACCGATGACCGCAACGCAGTCAGAGCGGCGCACAAACAGCTTCACACGACGATGGAACTCACGATGCACGGCCCGTTGGGCCGTGACCTCATTCGAGACGATGAGGAGTCCTTCATCATGTCTCGCTACTTGCCGGAGGTCATCGACAGAGCTGTTGTCGAATATCTCGCTTCTGCTCCCATCCGCAAGCGCCAAGTTACGCAGGCTGAAAGGGCGCCCGATGGAGGGCATGTCTAGCTCTTTGCAGAAACTCCCCGCCGCATCAACACCGTCGTATTGAACCCTCACGACGACCCAGCCCCTATTGATAGCCCGCAACGCGCCCAGCGTAATCATTCGTCTCGACTAACGCTCTCTCACCCGCATGTCCAAACGCCCCTGGAAGAAGTACCTCGGCGTCGCCGCCATCCTGCTAACCCTGGCCTTGGTTGCCAACCCGGAGCTGCGCGCGCTGCTGCTGGTGTCGGAATCTTTGGGGCTGGAGGCCGTCGCTCTGCTTGTGCTGGCGCAGCTGCGTATGGTTTTCTTGCCGCTGATTGCGGTCGTGATTGGCAGGGCGGCTGAGCTGGCTTGCGCGGGCCCCGCGCTGCTCGGCGGCGGCGCCGGCAGGGCGTTGGTCTTTGTGCTGCCCTTGCGGCCCCTCGCGGTGTTGCTGTGTCCATTGCTGTACCTGGTGCTGGCCATGGCGCAGCGCTGCCTTGCCACGCCTTTTGGCGCTGACCGAGACGCTGGCACATCACAAATCCACCTAGGCTTCAATGGCAACCCATCGCAGCGCTAGAGAATTCATGGCGGCAGTCCTCACGAGGTATCGCGAGCTGCCGGGCTATGCCGACACCGGATACGTGATCACTCGACTGCCGGGGGGTGAGCATGTATGTAAATTCCAGACGGCGTTCAACGCAAGCGGTGATTTCAGGTTTGCATTTCAAAGCCCGCATCCGTTTCGTCCGCTGCGGCACTTGATTTCCAGCTATGTGGTCGGGCGGCAGGGCGGCCAAGCCTATTTGTCCAGGCTGCCCCATAGCGGCGGCACCTCGGTGTCGCACTGGCCAGACATCTCCATGGCGATCGCCGCTGCCACGGGAATTTCCTGCGGTGCTGCCCACACCATTGGTGGTCTGCTGGTTCCGGAAATTGGCGGCTGGGCGTTCAGCGATCTGAGGCGGCCCAGACTTCGTTCACCAAAGCTCGTGGATGGCGTACCTTGCTACCGCGTCACCGGCTTGCAAGGATCAGTCCCTGTTACCGTCTACGTCGGAATCCAAGATCTGCTGATTCGTAAGTTCTCGGACCGCAAGGGCAAGTGTGAGGAAGTCAGGCTTGGCATCGACATCCGCACCGTGCATGCGCCTGGGCTCTTTCGCGCTCCGCTCGCAGAAGCCTGATTGATCGTTGACGGCTGATGAAGCTGCCTAGACTGAAAGCAGCATCTCCGCCTGAACCCCCGCCCCATGACCCTCCAGATTTCCCCCATCGAACTGGCGGACGTCGAGTCCTTTCAATACTGCCTCGACAGCGTGGCGCGCGGGCAGCGCTTTCTCGCGCTGACCGAGGCGTCGCCGCTTGATCAGGTTCGGGCGTTTGTGGCCGGGAATATCGCCAGCGCCGTGCCCCAGGTGACGGCCCTGCTGCTCCGAGCGCCATGAACCGCGACGGCACGCCCTTCATATTCCCGGTGGCGCCCCCGCGATCCCGGCATCGAGGCCTGGATGCAGGCGCATGCGGGCGAGCTGGGCGGCATCGCCGGGCATTGATTCGCGCTGCTTACGCCGACACGCGGGCAAGGCTAAAGGCTGCGTGCCGGGATGCCGACAGATAAGCTCGTACAAGCCCTGATCATCCTGGACCGATGATGATGATGACGAATCCATCCCAGACCGATCGCCTGTTTGCCGGCTCCATCCCGCAGCTCTACGAGCAATACCTGGTGCCGCTGATCTTCGAGCCCTATGCCGTCGACATGGCCGCACGTGTCGCCGCGCTGCGGCCGGCGCGCGTGCTCGAGGTTGCCGCCGGCACCGGGGTGCTGACGCGCAAGCTGGCGGCGAGCTTGCCGCCCGAGGCGTCCGTGGTGGCGAGCGACCTCAACCAACCCATGCTGGACCATGCGGCCGCCATCGGCACGGCGCGGCCGGTGCAGTGGCGCCAGGCCGACGCGATGAGCCTGCCCTTCCCCGATGCGGCATTCGATGTGGTGGTGTGCCAGTTCGGCGTGATGTTCTTTCCCGACCGCGCCGTCGCCATGGCGGAGGCGCGCCGCGTGCTGCGGCCCGGTGGCTGCTTGCTGTTCAGCGCCTGGGACGCCATCGAGCACAACGAGTTCGCCGACGTCGTGATCCGTGCGCTGGCGGCACTGTTTCCCGAACGGCCACCGCAGTTTCTGGCGCGCTTGCCGCACGGCTACCACGACCGGGCGCAGATGGCCGCCGATCTGGCGCGCGCCGGCTTTGCGGTGCCGGCGCGCTTTCACACCCTCAGCTTCATGAGCCGCGCGGCATCGCCGCGCCTGCCGGCCATGGCCTATTGCCAGGGCACGCCGCTGCGCAACGAGATCGAAGCTCTTGACGCCGCCCGGCTCGAGCAGGCGACCCAGGCCGCCGAGGCCGCGCTCGCGGCGGCGTTCGGCCCCGGTGCCGTGGAGGGGCGCATCCAGGCCTGTGTGGCGGCGGTGTCGCGCTGATCGCCCGAGATGAGCAATGGCACTGGTCAGGCGCGCCGGAGCATCGTGAGAATCGTGCGCTCATGAACGCTGCGCATCTTTACGCCCTGCTGCTGGGTGGGTCGATCGCCGGCGCGCTGGACATCCTGTTTGCGATCTCCTTTGCCGCCTACAACGGTGCCACGCCGGTGCGCCTGCTGCAGACCGTGGCCAGCGGCCTGCTCGGCAGCGCCGCGTTTGCTGGCGGCCTGCCGGTCGCCGCCCTGGGCCTGGCCTTGCACTTTGCGATGTCGCTGCTCTGGGCGGCCGTGTTTCTCGCCCTCGCCTTGCAGCTGCCGGCACTGATGCGCTGGCATCCGCTGCTCGCGGGCATCTTGTTCGGCACCGTGGTCTTCCTGGCCATGCGGCTGGTGGTGCTGCCGCTGTCGGCCTTCCCATATCCGGTCAGCTTCAAGCCGCTCGCCACCGTGCTGGATCTGCTGTCCCATATGCTGCTGTTCGGCGTACCGATCGCCTGGGCCGTCCACAAGGCCATGCCACCTCAATCCGCTCCCCTCTAGCTGTAGCGATGATGACGATGAGAAATGAAGTGATCGCGTTGCTCTCCTGTCTGCTGGCCAGTTCGGCGGCGCTGGCCCAGCCGCTGCCCACGGTGGCGGTGCCGCAGGATGTCGAGCACCTGCTCAAGGACTATGCGCGTGCCTGGGCCGCGAGTGATCCGGACGCGCTGGCGCGCCTGTTCGCGCCGGACGGGATGGCGCTGCCCAATGGCCAGCCCGCCGCCGTGGGCGCGCAAAGCATCCGCAAGGTCTATGCGCAGGGCGCGGGCATGCCGCTCGCGCTGCGCCCGCTGGCCTTCGGGGCCTCGGGCGAACTGGCCTACGTCATCGGCGCTTTCGGCCCCGCGCCGGACAAGCCCGACTTCGGCAAGTTCAGTCTGGTGCTGCGCCGTGGCAGCGACGGCCGTTGGCTGATCGTCTCCGACATGGACAACAGCAACAGGCCCATGCCGCCGGCGCCGCCGGCATCGCCCAAGCCGGCCGGCAGCTGAGGCCGGCCCACCGAAAGCATCGATGAGCACATCCGAAACCTTCGCCAAACGCGTGTTCTTCTGGGCCGCCGTCTACGGCATCGTCATGCTGGCACCGCAGTATTTTCTCGAGGGCCAGCTGGGGCGGGACTTCCCGCCGCCCATCACCCATCCGGAGCATTTTTATGGCTTCATCGGCCTGGCGCTGGCCTGGCAGTTCGCCTTTCTGGCGATTGCCAGGCAGCCCACGCGTTTGCGCCCGGTGATGCTGGCCGCCGTGCTCGAGAAGTTCTCGTTCGCGGCCTCCAGCTTCGCTCTGTTGGCGGCCGCGCGGGCGCCGCTGCCGCTGGGCATCTTCGCGGCCATCGACGTGCTGCTGGGCGCGCTGTTCCTCACCTCCTACCTCAGGCTGCGCGAAGCCTGAGCCCTACCCAACCCACTCCGCCCGTCCCGTATGCCCACACCCAGCACCCCCGTGGCCGTCATGGCCGCCGAGACTGAAGCGCGCAGCAAGCGCTCGCTCTACCCGGAGCCATTCGCGTCGATGATGGAGGGCCGCGTCAAGCACCCGCTGGGCGAGCTGTTCGGCCTCAGCAACTTTGGCGTCAACCTCACCGAGCTGGCGCCCGGCGGCATCTCGGCGCTGCGCCACGCCCATACCCGGCAGGATGAGTTCATCTACATCCTCTCGGGCCACCCGACCCTGCAGACCGATGCGGGCGATACGCCGTTGGCCCCGGGCATGTGCGCCGGCTTCAAGGCCGGCAGCGGCAATGCCCACCGGCTGGTGAATGCCGGCAGTGAGCCGGTGCTCTACCTTGAGATAGGCGACCGCACGCCCGGCGACGAGGCCAGCTACCCCGATGACGACCTTGCGGCCCGGCTGATCGAGGGCCGCTGGGCGTTCTTTCACAAGAACGGCGAGCCCTACTGAGTTCTCTCAGTGGGCCGGCTGCGCCGCCTCGTCCGGCGCCAGCACCTTGCCGAACAGCAGCTTCACCATCAGCAACAGCAGGCCCGCTGCCGCCACCAGCGCCGCATGCAGGGCCCAGAACTGGCTGCCGGGCAGCTCGTCCAGCAGGCCGGCCAGCCAGCCGACGAAGGAGTTGCCGACGAACAGGTGCAGGTAGTAAATGCCGATCAGCAGGCCTTCCAGGCGGCGTGGCGCGGCGCGCGAGTACAGCGCCAGGCCCACCGGCATGATGTTGGCGAAGCCCAGGTTGTTGAGCAGGGTGTAGCCCACGGTCCAGGCAAAGCTGACCTTCTCGCCGGTGGCCGCGATATGAGCGGCCGCCAGGATCAGCAGCGCCGGGGCCG
>Ga0208398_100234_pt1 | contig 46833 bp, 43 predicted proteins | sample LakWasMe79_HOW10_2_FD_183905 | JGI IMG/M metagenome (GOLD analysis project Ga0208398, IMG submission 183905) | Freshwater sediment methanotrophic microbial communities from Lake Washington under simulated oxygen tension - Sediment Metagenome... | ecosystem: Environmental > Aquatic > Freshwater >...
TTGCCACCAGAAAAGCCGTGAACTAGGCGCAAACCGAAGCCGGGGTAGATCCCCCGGCGAGGCTTTGCAACGACGTGCACGGCTTTTCTGGTGGCAACCCGAAGGGAACGGGGCTGGCAGGGCCCATGTCGTCGTTGAACTCCTCGCCCAGGCAGAGAGCCTGGGCTTCGTCGTCCGCCTAGACCTGGGCCCTGCCGGCCCCGTTCGCACGGGCAAACGTAGTGTTAACAGGCCCTAGCCATGTCCAGCTTTGTGTGGGGCCTGATTGGCCCCGGGGCCATCGCCCAGCGTTTTGCCGAGGCCGTGCACGGCCTGCCCGGGGTGCGGCTTGGCTGCGTGCTGGGCCGTGACCCGGCGCGCACGGCCGCCTTCGCGGCGCGCTGGGGTGCGCAGCCGGCGCCGGATCTGCACGCCCTGCTGGCCGATCCGGGCCTGGACGCGATCTACATCGCCACCCCGCATGCACAACATGGCGAACTGGTGCGTGCCTGCCTGCTGGCCGGCAAGCCGGTGCTGTGCGAGAAGCCGCTGGTGCCAGGTCTTGCCCAGGCGGCGCCGCTGGTGGCGCTGGCGGCCGAGCGCGGTGTGTTCCTGATGGAGGCGCTGTGGACGCGTTTCCTGCCCGTCTTTGCCCAGGTGCGGGCCTGGCTGGATGCCGGCGCCATCGGCCCGGTGCGAGCCATCCAGTCGAGTTTCTGTTTCGCCGCCCCCTTTGATCCGGCGAGCCGCCTCTACGACCCGGCGCTGGCCGGCGGCACCCTGCTGGACATCGGCATCTACAACCTGGCGATGACGCGCTGGGTGCTCGAGCCGCGGCCCGGCGCCTGCCCGGAGCCGCTGAGCCTGCGCGCCGAGGGCCTGCTGGCGCCCACCGGCGTGGATCAGCGCGTGGCGGCCACGCTGCTGTTCGAGGGCGGCGTCAGCTCGCAATTCGTCTGCGCCTTCGACGGCGCGGCCGAGAACGCGCTGCACATCCTGGGCGAGCGTGGCTACATCCGTCTGCCGCGCAATTTCTGGGAGGCCACGCGCGCCGAGCTGCATGCCGGTGGGGCCGCCCCCATCCTGGCCGAGGCGCCGTTTCGCATCAATGGCTTCGAGTGTGAGATCGAGGAGGCGATGCGCTGCATACGCGCCGGCCGGCTAGAGAGCCCGCAGATGCCACATGCCGAGACGCTGGCGCTGCAGCGCTGGATCGATACCTTGCGGCAGCAGCTGGGTGTGCGCTATCCCTTCGAGTAAGAAGCGGCCCTAGTCGCCGATTTGCAGGCCGGCGAGCCGTGAAGCCTGTTTCTGCTTCAGTTGCAATTTGACACCTTGCCGGCGGCGGCGTCTCATCGCGCGGTTCGCGGTGCAGCAAGGAGACATGCAGATGAAGCGCATTCACACAGTCGCAGCCCTGAGCGCCCTGGTGCTCGCCGGCCTTGGTCACGCCGCCCCGGCGGCCGAGCCGCCGAGCGAGGCCAAGGCCGAACCCGCCAAGCTCGAGATGGCGGTGCAGGCCGGCAAGGACGAGGCCGGCAAGCTCGGCAAGCCCAAGGGCGGCAAGCCCGGCGGCCTGCGCGAACATCTGGTCAAGCTCAAGCAGGCCCTGCCGCCCAGCTCCACCGAGGGCCCGGCCGCCGCCGGCGATGCGGGCTTCCTGCAGCGCGCCTATCCCGAGGACGACATCCCGCTGGCCCGCATCGAGGCGGCGCGCAGTGCCGCCAAGGTGGTGGCGGGGCGCAACTTCCCGGCCGGCAAGGGCCGGCCCGGTACCTTCGTGAGCGTCGGCCCGCAGGAGTCGTTGTACCCGCGTTCGCCCTATCGCTCCTCCTTCAGCTACGTTCCCAACGACTACGTGGCCGCCGGCCGCACCGTGGCCCTGGCCATCGACCCGAACTGCACGCAGGGCCAATGCCGGCTCTGGGCCGCACCCGCGGGCGGCGGCATCTGGCGTACCAAGAATGCGCTGAACGGCCAGCCGAACTGGCAGTACCTGAGCGGCCCCTTCGGCATCAATGCGATCGGCTCCATCACGCTGGACCCGAACGACGCCACCGGCAACACCTTGTGGGTAGGCACCGGCGAGGCGAACGGCTGCGGCAGCGGTTGCATCGCCGGCGTGGGCATCTACAAGTCCACCGATGGCGGTGACAGCTGGAGCGGGCCCCTGGGCGTCGCCTCGTTCAACGCCCGCGCCGTCGGTTCCATCGCCGTCAAGCCGGGCGATCCGCTGACCATTTACGCGGCCTCGGTGCGCGCCGGCCGCGGCGCCTCCTCGGTGGCCACCGGTGGCGTGGTGACCCTGGTGCCCGGCGCACCGCAGTGGGGGCTTTACAAGTCCACCGATGGCGGCGCCAGCTGGACCTACCTCCACAATGGCTCGGCCGCGGCGGCCGACTGTTCGGCCGCGAACCTGGTGGCGCAGGCCAACAACCTGAACGCCTGCTCGCCGCGCGGCGTGCGTCAGATCGAGCTCGATCCGGTCGATCCCAACACCGTCTACGCGGCCTCCTTCGGGCGCGGCGTCTGGCGCTCCAGCGATGGCGGCGCGAGCTGGGTGCAGATCAAGCCCTCGCTGAATGCGGCCCAGAACACCACCCGCCCGATGCTGGCGGTGAACCGGCTGGCGAACGGCAACACGCGCCTCTATGTGGCCGAGGGAAATGTCGGCGCACCCTATGCGCGCCTGTTCCGCAGCGACGACGCGCGCAGCGGCGCACCGGTGTTCAGCGATCTCACCAGCAGCAACCCCGCCAACCCCGGCTATGGCTCCTACAACTTCTGCAGCGGCCAATGCTGGTACGACAACTTCGTGGTCTCGCCGGCGGGCTACCCGGACATCGTCTATCTGGGCGGCTCCTATGCCTATGGCGAGACCGGCGGCATCTCCAACGGCCGCGGCGTGGTGCTGTCGACCGATGGCGGCGCGTCCTTCACCGACATGACCATGGACGGCACCGACCCCGTTAACCCGAACGGCCTGCACCCCGACCAGCATTACCTGGTGGTGCAGCCGGGCAACCCCTACCGCTTCTTCGAGGCCTCGGACGGCGGCATCGTGCGCTCCAGCGGACTGTTCGCCGACGTTTCGTCCTGGTGTGACGCGCGCGGCCTCGTTGAGCCGCGACTCAGCCGGTGCAAGCAGTTGCTCTCGCGCGTGCCCTCGAAGCTAGAGAGCATGAACAAGGGCTTGTCCACCTTGCAGTTCCAGAGCCTCTCGGTGAGCCCGCACAACGTCAACCTGGTGCAGGGCGGCACGCAGGACAACGGCACCTGGCAATCCACCGGCAACCCGGTGCGCTGGATCAACACCATGATCGGCGACGGCGGGCAGTCGGGCTTCGACGTGGCCGACCCGAAGTTCCGCTTCCACACCTTCTACGACGCCTCGCCGGACGTGAACTTCAGCGGTGGCGAGATGGGCGACTGGAACTGGATCGGCGATCCGATCTATGGCACCGGCGGCCAGTTCTATGTGCCCATCATCTCGGACCCCAAGGTCAGCAAGACCATGTTCGCCGGCGCGGCCAATGTCTGGCGTACCAAGACCTGGGGCATGGGCACAATGACGCTGGCCGAGTTCCGCGGCCATTGCAACGAATGGCGCGGCGACTTCACGGTGCAATGCGGCGACTGGCAGCAGATCGCGGCGCCCAGCCTCGTCGCGGCGGCACGCGGTGACCGCGCCGGCGGCGCGATGGCGGCAGTGGAGCGCACCGCCTCCGACAGCTCGACCGCCTGGGCGGCCACCACCACCGGGCGGGTGTTCATCTCCAAGAACGTCGACGCCGAACCGGCCGGTGCCGTCGCATGGACGCGCCTGGACGCGCTCGCGCCCAACGATCCGAACCGCTTCGTCAGCGGCATCCACATCGATCCGGCCAATCCGAATCGGGCCTGGATTTCCTACAGCGGCTTCAGCGCCTCGACGCCGGCCACGCCGGGCCATGTGTTCGAGGTCACCTACGACCCGACCGCCGGCACGGTGAGCTGGGTGGATCGCAGCTACGACCTGGGCGACATCCCGGCCACCGATGTGGCGCGCGACGACCTCAATGGCGACCTCTACATCGCCAGCGATTTCGGCGTCTACCGCCTCGCCGCCGGCAGCAGCAGCTGGACCGCCGCGGCGCCGGGCATGCCCAATGTGGAAGTGGCCGGCCTCACCATCATCCCGGCGGCACGCAAGATGTATGTGGCCACCCACGGCCTGGGTGCCTGGTTGCTGAACCTGCCCTGAGCCGCAGCGGCGCATCGTCTCAAACCCCGCTTTGGCGGGGTTTTCTGCTTTTGGGATGAGGCTCCGCGCAGGGTTTTCAATTGCTGGGCTGCCTGCACCCTGGTGTACTTCCTCACCGCGGCCTTCCTGCTGCCCGAGACCAAGGGCAAGACGCTGGAAGAGATCGAGGCGGCGTTCCGGCGCTGAGGCTGGGGCCTCAGAACTGTGCCTGCGGGAAGCTGGAGAACTGCACGCCCAGCACCATCTGCGCCCACAGCGCACGCTGGCGCATCAGCAGCGGGCAGCGGCCGTCGCGCAGGCCCTGGGCGCAGGCCAGCTCGAAGTTGGCGGTCGGCACCGTGCTGTCCAGGTTCACCGCCGCCACCGCCAGCAGGCTGCTGCCGTTGGTGGCCAGCGTCTCGAAGAAGTACTGCTGCGGCATGGGCATGCCGTTGACGAGCAGACTGCGGTAGATCGCCTTGCGGTGCACGGTCACGCCGTAGCGCGACATCGGCTGCAGATAGCTCCACTGCGGGTCGCCCATCAGCACCACGCCCGGCCCGGGCTGCGTCAGTGCCATCTCGAAGTTGCTGGCCAGCGGCTGCGCGTCCGCCGGCTGGTGCAGCGCCTTGAGCTGCAGGCGCATGCTCATGCGCGCATCGCCGGCGTCGACGCTGATCCAGTCGCCCTGGGCGCTCAGCCTGGCGCCCTCGGGCAGCACCACGGTGGCGCCGGTGCGCTGCTCCTGGTAGATGTCGTAGCGGAACTGGTTGGGGTTGAACATCTGGAACAACTGGCTGAGCTGCGCCAGCCCCAGCTGGTCGTCGGCGCTGCCGGCCAGCTGCGCGTAGCTGCGGCTGCGCAGCTTGGTGAGCCCGAACTCGCCGACGCGCTGGGTGGGCGCCACGCTGGCCTGCAGGTCGGCCGAGAACAGCGCCGCCACGCGCGGCGCGCCGGGTGTGCGCGTGACGGTGGACAGCGCCAGGCGCTGCAGCTGCGCCGCCGGAATGCCCCAGCAGATGCCCACTGCGCCGTCCTCCAGGCCACCATTGGCGATGCCCACCAGCAGGCCCTGCGCGTCGAGCAACGGTGCGCCCGACAGGCCGGGCACCAGATTGCCCTCCAGGTTGAGGATCTCGCTCGTGGTGCTGGGGTAGTCGGTGAACTGCGCCAGCAGCTTGGGCGGCAGGATGCTGCGCAGCTGGCTGCCGCCAAAGCGCAGCCTGAGCTCGGTATTGCTGTAGCCGGCGATATTGAGCGGAAAACCCAGCGCGTCGAGTGGCTGGCGGACCGCCGGTGCCGCGAGGCTGAGCGCGAGTGGCTTGCGTGGCTGCGGGTTCTGCAGGCGCAGCAGCACCAGGTCGGCCTCCTTGAGGACGCGCTCCACCGTGGCCGGCGTGCTGGCCTGGATGCGGCCGTCCGGACCCACGTAATGCGCGGTGATGCGCTGTTTGCCGTCCACCACATGCAGGGCGGTCACCGCATGCTGGCCGTCTTGCCAGATGAAGCCGCTGGCGGCCTGGTTGTCGGCCTCGATCTTGAGGATGGATTCGGCGGCGCGCTTGAGCGCGGCCTCGCTGCCCTGGGCCGATGCGGCCTCGGCGCACAGCAGGGCGGCGCTGCACAGCAGCGCGCTCAGGGCCTGGCGCACACCGCCTCCAGCACGGCGCGCAGCAGGTCCATGCGCGCGGCCTCGTCGCCCGCCTGGTTGCTGATGGCCTGGGCCACGCGCGCCATTGCAGGCTCGTCCATGGCGCGGTAGGCGGCCACGGTGGCAGCCAGGTCCTTGAAGCGGCCGGGATTGAGGCGCTCGCAGCGCTCGGCCTGGGCGCTGAACAGGGCGCTGTTCTTGCTGCTGGGCGCAGCGGCCGGTGCGGGAGGCGGCAGGGGCGCGTCGTCGAGCCGGTGCAGCACCACGATGCGGCGCGCTTGATCGGCGGTGAAACCCAGTGCCTTGAGCTCGTCCACCTGGGCTTGCAGCGAGCGCGGCGCGGGGGAGAGCAGGTCGTGCGTGCGCACATAGAGGCCGAACAGCAGGCCCAGCATGCACGCCAGGCTGAACACCGCCGCGCGCCAATGGGCGGCCTTGCGCCGCGCCGGGCTGGGCGCTTCGGCGGCGGTGGTGGACTTGCCCGGCATGGGCAGGCCGATCAGCGCGGCCAGCAGGGCGGCCAGCGCGCCCACCACCACGCCCACCACCGGCGAGGCCGAGAGCCCCAGCAACAGCCCCAGCAGCAGGCCCGTGCCCGCGCCCGCAAACAGTTCAGCCAGCAGCATGACCTGACCCCCGTCGAAGCCGACCGGGCCATGGTGCCTCAAGCCTGGAGTTGCGGCAAGTTGCTTGACCCTCACCTTGCGTGAGGCCCGATGATGCGAGCCATGGAATACACCGTCGGCGAACTCGCCAAGCGCGCCGGGCTCACCGTGCGCGCCCTGCATCACTACGAAAAGCTCGGCCTGCTGTTGCCCTCGGGGCGCAGCGAGGCCGGCTACCGGCGCTACAGCGAGGCCGATGTGCAGCGCCTGCACCGCGTGCTGGCGCTGCGCCATTCCGGCCTGGCGCTGAAGGAGATCGCCCTGCTGATGGAGGCGGAGAACCCGCCGCTGCGCGAGGTGCTGGAGCGCCAGATCGCCGAGGTGGAGCTGCAGCTGCAGCGCCAGCAGCGCCTGCTCAAGGCGCTCAAGACGGTGGCGGCGCGTGCCCATGCGAGCGAGCAGGGCTTGAGCGAGCACCTGCTCACCGTGATGAGCCTGATGCGGCTGTTCGAGCAGTACTTCAGCGAGGCGGAGCTGCAGGCCCTGTCGCGCCGCCGCGCCGAGCTGGGCGAGGCGCGCGTGCGCGATATCGAGCTGGCCTGGCATGGCCTGATCCAGGAGGTGCAGGCCAGCATGACGGCGGGCGTGCCGGCCGTCAGCCCCGACGTGCGCGCCCTGGCCCTGCGCTGGCGCGCGCTGGCCCAGCAGTTCGTCGGCGACCAGGCCCAGCTGAAGGCCAAGGTGCAGGCCATGTACGAGCAGGAAACGGGGCTGCAGCGCGAGACCGGCGTCACGCCGGAAATGATCGCCTATCTGCGCCAGGCCCTGAACCCAAGGGAGGAGAACAACCATGACAAGACCTGAGACCCAGACCGGCAAGCCCCGGCTGTTTGCCAACCCGAATTTCCGCTGGCTGCTGGGCGGCGGCCTGCTGTCCATGCTGGGCGACCAGTTCACCCTCATCGCCTTGCCCTGGCTGGTGCTGCAGCTCAGCGGCGACGCCCTGGTGCTGGGCACGGTGCTGGCGGTGATGGGCGTGCCGCGCGCCGTCTTCATCCTGCTGGGCGGGGCCGTCGTCGACCGCCACTCGCCGCAGCGCGTGCTGCTGCTCACCAAGCTGATCAACGGCGCCCTGGTGGGCCTGCTGGCCCTGCTGGTGTGGAGCGGCACGCTGCAGCTGTGGATGGTCTATGGCCTGGCGCTGGGCATCGGCCTGGCCACCGCCTTCAGCTATCCGGCCGGCAGCTCCATCCTGCCCCAGGCCCTGCCGCCCGAGGCCCTGCAGGCCGCCAACGGCACGCTGATGGCGCTGCGCCAGCTGAGCGTGCTGCTGGGGCCGGCGCTGGCCGGTGCGCTGATCGTGCTGCTGGCGGAGCCGGGCGCGCCGCCGGCGCTGCATCCGCAGCGCATCAACGATGGGCGCGGCCTGGCGCTGGCCTTCGGCTTCGATGCCTTCAGCTTCTTCGTCTCGGCCTGGACGCTGCGCCAGGTCAGGCTCGGCGCGCGGGCAAGGCCCGAGCCCGTGCCGGTGCTGGCGGCGATCGCCGAGGCCATGCGCTTCTTCTGGCGCGATGTGGAGCTGCGCACCCTGTGCCTGTATTTCGCCGCCATCGGCTTCTTCGTCGGCGGCCCCATCCAGGTGGCGCTGCCGGTGCTGGCGCAGACCCAACTGCCGGGCGGCGCGGCCTCGCTGGGCCTGCTGCTGGCGGGCCATGGCGCCGGCGTGCTGGCGGGCATGGCGGTCTCGGGCCTGCTCAAGGGCCGTCGCCTGGGCACGCTGGGCGGCACCGTGCTGGCCATCGACGCCGTTGCGGGCTTGGCCTTTCTGCCCTTCGGCCATATCCACGCCACCTGGCAGGGCCTGGCCCTGCTGGCACCGCTGGGTGCGCTGGGCGGCTTTGTGCAGGTGGCCGTCTACACCTGGATGCAGCAGCGCATCCCGCCAGCCATGCTGGGCCGCGCCATGAGCCTGTTCATGTTCATCTTCATGGGCATCACGCCGCTGGCGGCCGCGGCGGCCGGCGCGGCGCTCAAGCTGCTGGGCCTGGCGACGCTGTTCAGCGCCAGCGGCGGCGCCCTGCTGTTGATCGTGGCCCTGGGGCTGGCGCTGACGCCGATGCGGCGCATCCGCGACGCGACGCCGGCCTGAGTGCGGCGCGGGGCTCTATGCTTGCGCCGATGCAAGACTTCGAGCCCATCCGCACCGCGCGCCTGACCCTGCGCCGCCTGCAGCCCGGCGACCTGGCGCGCTTTGCCGCCTATCGCGCCGATCCGGAGCTGGCGCGCTACCAGGGCTGGCGCGCGCCGAGCATGGACGAGGCGGCCGACTTCATCGCCAGCATGCAGCACGCGCCCGCCTTCGTGGATGAGGCCTGGTTGCAGCTGGCGATCGCGCAGCGCCCCGGTGACGAGCTGGTGGGCGATATCGGCCTGTGCCTGCATGCCGGCGGCGTGGCCGAGATCGGCTTCACGCTGATGCGCGAGGCCCAGGGCCGGGGCCTGGCCACCGAGGCGCTGGGCGCCCTTGTCGGCATGCTGTTCGCGCGCCCCGAGGTGCAGGCGCTGATCGCCATTACCGATGCGCGCAACCACGCCAGCATGAGGCTGCTGGAGCGTCTGGGCCTGCAGCTGCAGCACAGCGAGGCGGCGCTGTTCAAGGGCGAAGCCTGCACCGAACACCATTACCGGCTCGCGCGGGCACGCGGCCTGGCGCTAAAGTCCGTGCCATGACAGCCAAGACCGCTTCCGAGATCCGTGCCCAGCTCACCCCGGCCGAGGTCGCCGACCTCTGGTTCATTCCCCAGGTGTTCGGCGGCCGCGTCGTCAGCGAGGCCATGCAGCAGCGCTTCCAGGAGCTGGGCCTGGCCACCGCACCGCTGGCCGATGGCCGGCGCGGCATCACCGAGCTGGGCTCGCGGGTGCAGCGCGGCGCGCCTTGACCGCCCGTGATGAGCACCGACGTGCCCGACCCCGACCCGATGCCCACGCCACCGCCGCAGCCGGACCTCGATGCCTGCTGCGGCAATGGCTGCGAGCCCTGCATCTTCGACCTGCATGACCTGGCGATGGACGCCTACCGCCAGGCCTTGCGGGCCTGGCGCGCGCGCCATCCCGATGCCCCCGAGAACATTGGAGCCAAGCCATGAGTGAACGAAGCGCTTTTCAGGACAACTACCCCGACAACGTCGCCCATTGCTACGGCTGCGGGCGCCTCAACGGCCACGGCCACCAGATCAAGACCCATTGGGATGGCGAGGAGACCGTCACGCGCTACCAGCCCGAGCCCTTCCACACCGCGGTGCCGGGTTATGTCTATGGCGGGCTGATCGCCTCGCTGATCGATTGCCACAGCACCGGCACGGCGGCCGCCGCCATGTACCGTGCCGAGGCGCGCGAGATGGACACGCTGCCGGCCTTCCGTTTCGTCACCGGCTCCCTGCATGTGGACTACCTCAAGCCGACGCCGATCGCCGGCCCGCTGGAGATACGTGGCCGCGTCAAGGCCATCCAGGGCCGCAAGGTGATCGTCGAGTCCTGGGTGCTGGCCGAGGGCGTGGTGACGGCGCGCGGCGAGGTCACCGCGGTGCAGATGCCGGAGAGCTTTTTTAACGCCGCTGCGCCCGCCCCATGAGCGAGGCTCCGCCCTACCAGCCGCCCAGCGTCTGGTCCTGGAAGAAGGACGGCAATGGCGGCCGCTTCGCCAGCATCAACCGGCCGGTGGCCGGCGCCACCCATGAACGCGAACTGCCGGTGGGCCGCCATCCGCTGCAGCTGTATTCGCTCGCCACCCCCAACGGCGTCAAGGTCACGGTGATGCTGGAGGAGTTGCTGGAGGCGGGCCATGAAGGCGCCGAATACGACGCCTGGCTGGTGCGCATCGACGCGGGCGAGCAGTTCGGCAGCGGCTTTGTGGGCATCAACCCGAATTCCAAGATCCCGGCCCTGCTGGACCGCAGCGGGCCCGAGCCGCTGCGCGTGTTCGAGTCGGGCGCGATCCTGCTGCACCTGGCCGAGAAGTTCGGTGGCGCCTTCTTGCCGGCCGGCGGCGCGGCGCGCGCCGAATGCCTGTCGTGGCTGTTCTGGCAGATGGGCAGCGCGCCCTTTCTCGGCGGCGGCTTCGGCCACTTCTACGCCTATGCGCCGGAGAAGATCGAGTACGCGATCGACCGCTATGCCATGGAGGTGAAGCGTCAGCTCGATGTGCTGGACCGGCGCCTCGCCGAGAGCCCGTTTCTCGCCGGTGCCGACTACACGATCGCCGACATGGCGGTCTGGCCCTGGTATGGCACGCTCGTGAAGGGCCAGCTCTATGGCGCGGGCGAATTCCTGCAGGTGCAGGACTACCGCCATGTGCTGCGCTGGACCGATGCGATCGCCCAGCGCCCCGCGGTGCGGCGCGGCCGCATCGTCAACCGCAGCTGGGGCCAGCCCGCCAGCCAGCTGCTGGAGCGCCATCAGGCCAGCGATTTCGACACCCGCACCCAGGACAAGCTGGCGCCAGCCGCCGGCTAGAAAGCCACCGCCATGACGATCACCCTCTACGACTGCGCCACCGCACCCAGCCCGCGCCGTGCCCGCATCCTGCTGGCCGAGAAGGGCGTGGCGCATGAGACGGTGCAGGTGGACCTGCGCCAGGGCGAGCAGCTCGGCGAGGCCTACCGGCGCATCAACCCGCAATGCACGGTGCCGGCACTGCGCACCGACGAGGGCCTGCTGCTGACCGACAACGCCGCCATTGCCGCCTATCTGGAGGCGCGCTTTCCGGAGCCGGCGCTGCTGGGCAGCACGCCCGCCGAGAAGGCCGAGATCGCGAGCTGGCAATGGCGCATCGAGTTCGAGGGGCTGATGGCGATCGCCGAGGCGATGCGCAACAGCGCGCCGGCGATGGCCAATCGCGCGCTGCCGGGGCCGGTGGACTATGCGCAGATTCCCGCGCTGGCACAGCGTGGCCTGGCGCGGCTGCAGCAGTTCTTCATCGAGCTCGACGCGCACCTGCAAGGCCGCGACTTCATTGCCGCCGAGCGCTTCAGCATCGCCGACATCACCGCCGTGGTGGCGGTGGACTTTGCGCGCGTGGTGCGCGTCAGGCCCGGCGAGCAGCACCCGCATCTGCTGCGCTGGCGCCAGGGCATGGCGCTGCGGCCGGCGATGGGGCTGTAGCGTTCACGGAGTTGCTTGCGCCACCCCTTTCGTTCGTTACCATTCGCCTCATGCCGGTCGCGCTGCTCATCGTTTCATTGCTAGCCCTGTTGGCTTTCATTGTTTGGGAGCGCCGACGCCCTGCTGGCCGCCTGTCTCGTTCGGCGCCGTCGCGTGCTTGGGTGAGCGTGCAGGTTCTTCGGTGGCGGGCCTATGCGGGCTTCGCTGTTGTGTGCTGTTCGCTTGGTTTGGCGGCCTGGCTCAACCCGCGCCACCCTCCGTTCACTGGTCGCCTGTCGTCCCTGCTCACAGCAGTCAACTCGCACTTTGGATCTCGCGGCATTGCTTGCTTCTGGTGGATCGCTGCAATTGCATTGGCGGTATTCGCATTCGTGTCATGGCGGGCATCAGCTTCGTCAAGCGGTGGGAGTGCTGGCGCTGAGCGCTGACGAGCAAGGATAGATGGCGCGGTGCTGCTCGTTCGGGGCGCGGGCTCGCTTCCCAATGCTGCGCCATGAGGAAATTCCAGCCGTGTAGGTTCTTTCCGCATCGCGAAGCAGGCAGGTGGCCCTGTCGGCCCGGATGCGGTGGCCTCCGCCTCTGGGGCCGAGTGCCTGCCGGCCTGGTCCGCAGCGCGAGAGCACCGACACCTCTGCATTGGACTATGTTGGCTGGCCCGCGGATTGGCGAGGAACCTCGCTTTCATTGAGCGCAGGCGCGTCAGCTGGCGTTCGCGTGCCGCCAACTCACTGCGCTAGCAGGCGCAGCAGCAGCCAGGCCGGCAGGCCCAGATAGAGCAAGGCCAGGCCCAGGCCCTCCAGCCAGCCGCGCAGCGCGCCGGCTTTCTGCGGGCGCAGCAGTAGGGCGGCCAGGGTGCCGGCCTCGATGGCGGCGCGCAGCAGCGCGGCGCTGAGCAGCACGCCGACCGCCCAGGCGGCCCACCAGAGGGCAAAGCCCTTGAGGAAGAGCAGCGGCCCATAGGCGTAAAACTCGCCGAAGCTGCTGCCGTAGGCGATGTGCTGGTGCAGGCGGAAAGCCGGTATTGCCAGTGCCAGCGGCAGCAGCAGGAATTTCGCCAGCGGCCGGTGCAGGCGGCTGCGCCGGCTGGAAGTTAGGCAGAGCTGCGCGTAGCGGGCCGAAAAAGACAAGGGGGGCGGAGGTGCCAGCCGCAGCAGGCGCGCCAGGGCCAGCGGGTCGGCCAGCGCCAGCCCGTGATGCCAGCGCGCGCCGCTGGTCAGGCGCAGCCAGACGCCCGGGCCGGGCAGGCGCAGCCACCAGGGCTCGATGCCGGCGATGTCCTGCAGTGGCAGGGCCAGGCGCTGGCGGCCGCGCGCCAGCACCAGCATGTCGGCCTCGATGCTGGCGCGCGCCGCGAAGGCGCGCAGCACGCACCAGGCCGCCAGCTCGGGGGCGAGGAACAGCGCTGCCACGCTGCGCAGCTGCGCCAGCGTGCTCAGCTGCAGCAGGCCATCGCCCAGCGCGATCGCCACCAGCATCCACAGCAGGCTGGCGCGCGCAAAGCCGCGCAGCAGGCCGGCGCTGAGGCGGGCGGCGGGCGGCAGCACGGCCACGCTTGCCAGGGTGGCGGCATCGCTGGCGGCCGGGTCTGGCTGCGCTTCGCCGGGCCGCCACCAGCGGCGCAAGGCGGCGACCAGGGCCGCCAGGGCCAGCCCGACCAGGGCCGCTCGCCCCACCCAGTCGCCCCAGGCCAGCATCAGGGTTTGGCGGCCGCCGGACTCGCGCACCGGCAGTTCGCCCAGCACCAGCACGCGCTCACCCAGGCGCGCGCCGGCGACGATGCTGCCGCCCGCATCGATGACGGCGCTGAAGCCACTGCTGGTGACGCGGAACTGCGGCAGGCGCGTCTCGATGCTGCGAAACGCCGCCACCGCATGATGCAGGGCCGCACCCTGCGGCAGGGCGTTGAACCAGGCGTCGTTGGACATCGTCAGGATGGCCTGGCCGCCCAGGCGTGCGCCCTCGATGGCGAGGTTGGTATCGACGGCGTCCAGGCAGATCAGCGCCAGCACCGGGATCTCGCGGCCGTCGGCCAGGCGCAGCGGGAACACGCGCGCGCCATCGCCAGGCCGCCAGCCGCCGGCCCAGGGCAGCCAGCGCCGCAGGGCGGGGCCGTCCAGCCAGGCCGGCACATATTCGGTGAGCGGGAAGGGTCGGGTCTTGCGGTACAGGCCCAGCAGGCCGGTGCCGGGTGCGACGAAGGCGGCGGCGTTGTACTCATCGCCGGCCGCGTCGCGGTCATAGGTGCCGAACACAAAGGGCACGCCGGCGGCGTTCACGATCGCCAGTATCTCGGCATCGAATTCGGCGCCGGCCGCGCTCTTGGGATGGCCGAAGGTGGTGGGATAGACCGTCTCCGACCACAGCACCGCGTCGGCGCGCTGGCGCTCGACGGCATCAAAGGACATCGCGAAATGCGTGTCCAGCACCTGGCGCACCACCGCGGCCGCGCCCTGCTCGCGGCGCAGGCCCTCGTAGTCGGTGATATTGGCCTGCACCAGGCCCATGCGCAGCGGCTTGCCGGTGGCCGCCGGCTGGGCCGCCAGCGCCGAGAGGGCATAAGCCCCATAGCCGGCCAGCAGCAGCGGCAGCAGGGCCGCCAGCGCCATTGGCCGGGCCAGCGCCCGCAGACCATGCGCGCGCCGGGCCAGCGCCTCGGCCAGCGCTTCGTTGCTCAGCAGCAGCAGCAGCGTGAGCCCCGCCGCACCGCCGAGATCGGCGGCCTGGCGCAGCAGGCGCGCGGGGTAGAGGCCGTAGCCCAGCGTGTCGCCCAGGAGCCTGGGCAGCAGCCACTCGGCGGCGACCCAGGCCGCGCTGCCCATCAGCGCGCCGGCCAGCGCACCGCGGCGGCGGCCCAGGTGCCGTCCCAGCACAAAGGCGAAGAACTGCGGCTGAAAGAGCGGTGCCGCCAGCAAAAGCAGCGCCAGGCCGGCGGTGCTGCCCCACTGCGTGTAGGCGCCGATGGCGCTGCCGAACCAGGCGAACACCGCCAGTGTGTAGGCCACCGACATGGCCCAGGCGCTCAGCAGGCTGCCTGCCAGCCCGGTCTCGGTATCGAGCGTGCGCAGCCAGGGCACCAGGGCGACGAAGCCGAGCAGCCAGCCGGCACCGCCGCGCGCGTACAGGCCGCACAGCAGCGCGCTGGCAAGCATGCCGATCCAGCGGCTGGCCGCCAGCCTGTGCAGCAGTTCGCTGATGCTCAGCCCCCGGATCGCTCGACCGGTGCCGGCACCACGATGCGCCGGATCGGCAGGCCCTGGGGCGCGAGCTCGGGCGGCACCACGCGGTCCGCCGGCATCGCGATGGGCTGGCGCGCCGCGTCGACCAGCTGCACATCGGGCGCGAACATCAGGATGGGCTCGATGCGCTGGCCGTCATCGGTGGCCTGGTAATGCCGCACATAGCCGGCCGGCAGCGGGAAGTCCTCCGGCACGGCCAGACCCAGCAGGGGCGGGCGCGTGCCCGGCGGCGAGAAGGCACCCAGGCCGGTGTAGACGCCGGCCTGGTGCAGGCGGGCGATGACCTCGGCCATGCCGGGGCGCTCGCCCTCGTTGACGTAGTCGGCCAGGTCCGGCGTCAGGTCGCCACTGGGATCGCGCTGGCGCGGGATGCGTAGCGGCGATGGCGCCGACGGCATGGTTTGCTGGGCCAGCGGCGTGGCGGTGACGCTGCTGGCAGCCACTTCCACGGCATGCGGCGGTGACGCGAGCGGCGCGGCAGCGCTGCCGGTTGGCGCTGCCGCGGCCAGTGGCTCAGCCTCGGCAGGTGCGCCCATCCACCACCAGGCGCCCGTCGCCAGCACCAGCCCCAGGGCGATCGCCAGCAGGCCCAGCGAGGGCCGCCAGCTGCCGGTTTGATCGGAAGGGTGGTGCATGGCCCTGGCCCGCCCTCAGGGCGCCGCGGGGTTGGAGGTGGAGATCGCCCAGCCCATGCGTTCGTGGCCGTACTGGTTCCAGATCGGGCTCTTGCCGCCGCTGAACGAGGTGTAGCGCGGTGCGCCCGAGCCGGTGGTGCCGCCGAACAGGCCGGCGTTGACGGTGCCGCCGGTATAGGTGGGGTGGGTGTTGTCGGACTGGATGTAGTCGTAGCTGCTGCTGGCCGAGACGAAATGCGTGTTGGCATCGCGCAGGGTGGCGCGCAGCGTGCTGCTGATGCGGCCCACATAGCTGGCCTCGCTCTCGCCGGCCACATAGCGCAGCGCATCGGCGTCGACCTGGCCGTCGCCATTGGCGTCATAGTCGGCGCCCATGTACTGGGCGAAGTTGTCCGCGCACTTGAAACCCTTCTGCCTGGCGAACTCGCACATCCAGTAATTCATGCTGGCGAGCTTGGGCAGGAACAGGCTCTGCAGGTTCACCGTCGCGCCGGTGCTGGCGTCCTTGCAACTGCTCTGCACATTGTCGGCGGCGTAGCCCGGGTAGTGCAGGTTGGAGATGATCTTGAGCTTGGTGCCGGCATAGGCATTGGCGTTGATGAAGTCCATCGCCGCCGCGACATAGGTCTTGCAGCTGGCGACGGCCGCGTCCATGCCCGCGTAGTTGCAGGTGCCGGTCTGGCTCTTGAAGCCCGAGCGCGCCTGCAGGCCATCGTTGCCGCACATCTCGAAAGTTACCACGCGCGTCGAGGCGGCCTGCATATAGGACTTCTCGGCCACGATCTTGTTTTTGTAGATATCGGAGGCCACCGCGCCGGACTTGGCGCGCCGCACGCTCTCGATGTCGGCATTCCACAGCGCGGAAAGGTATTCCGCGTCCACCGTGGGCGCGGCGTACTTGGCGGCGTTGAGGGTCGAGCCGTTGTAGCCCGCGTAGATCGAGTCGCCATAGGCCACCAGACGGTATTTGGTGCTGGTGCCGGCCCGGTTGATGGTCCAGGAGACGTTCTGAGTCAAGGTGTTGGCGCCGGCCTCGGCGGCGGCCCCAAGCAGGGTCAGGGCGGCCAGCAGCAGGGTCATGGTTCTCATCGGGTTCTCCTTGAAGCCTTGGATTCGAACGGACTTGCCAGACTATCAGCGCGGCCGTGCCGCCAGTTGCGGGAAATCCCTCCGCTGCGTTGCAGCAAAGCGATCCAGGGCGCTACACCATCCGCTCGGGCCGCACCCAGGCGTCGAACTGCTCGGCCGTCACCAGGCCGGAGTCCAGCGCCGCCTCGCGCAGGCTCAGGCCCTGACCATGGGCCTGCTTGGCAATCGCGGCGGCGGCGTCGTAGCCGACATGCGGGGCGAGCGCCGTCACCAGCATCAGCGAGCGGTCCAGCAGCTCGGCGATGCGGGCGCGGTCGGCGGTGATGCCGCGGGCGCAATGCGTGTCGAAGCTGGTCATGCCCTCGGCCAGCAGGCGCAGGCTCTGCAGGAAGCAGTGGGCGATCAGGGGCTTGTACACGTTCAGCTCGAAATTGCCCGAGGCGGCGCCGATGTTCAGCGCCACGTCGTTGCCCAGCACCTGGCAGCAGAGCATGGTGAGCGCCTCGCACTGGGTCGGGTTGATCTTGCCGGGCATGATGGAGCTGCCGGGCTCGTTCTCCGGGATGCGCAGCTCGCCCAGGCCGCAGCGCGGCCCGGAGGCCAGCCAACGCACGTCGTTGGCGATCTTCATCAAGGCCGTGGCCAGGGTCTTGAGCGCGCCATGCGCTGCCACCAGGGGCTCGTGGCCGGCCAGCGCGGCATAGCGGTTGGCGGCGCAGCGCAACGGCAGGCCGGTGCTGGCGGCCAGGCGTGCCGCCACGCGCCGGCCGAACTCGGCATGGGTGTTGAGGCCGGTGCCCACCGCGGTGCCGCCGATCGCCAGCTCGTGCAGCGCGTCCTGGCTGGCGCGGATGGCGCGCTCGGCCAGCTCCAGCTGGGCCACCCAGCCCGACATCTCCTGGCCCAGGGTGAGCGGCGTGGCGTCCTGCAAATGGGTGCGGCCGATCTTGATCAGATCGGCGTACTCGGCCGCCTTGGCATGCAGCGTGTCGCGCAGGGCGCCCAGGCTGGGCAGCAGGCTGCTCGCGAGCTCGGTCGCGGCAGCCACATGCATGGCCGTGGGGAAGACGTCGTTGGACGACTGGCCCAGGTTCACATGGTCGTTAGGATGCACATGGCGTTCGCTGCCGCGCCCGCCGCCCAGCAACTCGGAGGCGCGGTTCGCCAGCACCTCGTTCATATTCATATTCGTCTGCGTGCCCGAGCCGGTCTGCCAGATGGAGAGCGGGAAGGCCCCGGCATGCTCGCCGGCCAGCACCTCGTCGGCCGCCTGTGCAATCGCCGCCGCCAGCGTCGCGTCCAGCAGCCCCAGCTCGGCGTTGACCCGCGCGGCCTCGGCCTTGATGCGGGCCAGCGCCAGCAGCAGGGCAGGGGGCATGCGTTCGCTGGAGATGTGGAAATGCAGCAGCGAGCGCTGCGTCTGCGCCCCCCACAGTGCCTCGGCCGGCACGGCGATCTCGCCAAAGCTGTCGGTCTCGATGCGGATGGCGTGCGGCATGGCAGGTCCTTGTCAGGGCCTGTCAACAGGCCCACCTGCCAAGTGTAGGCAGGCTCAGTGCTTCTTGGGCTTGTCGTCCTTGCCGAACCACGCGTCGGTGGCGCTGCGCTGCCAGGCCGAGAGCTGCTTCTCGGCGTCTTCCTTGGCCAGGCCGTAGCGCTCCTGGATCATGCCGGCGAGCTGGTCGCGCCGGCCGGCGACGACGTCGAGGTCGTCATCGGTCAGCTTGCCCCATTGCTCCTTGACGCGGCCGGTGGTCTGTTTCCAGTTGCCTTGTATGCGATCCCAGTTCATGGCGTTTCCTTGTGTGGATTGATTACGGACGGATGGCGATTTCGTTCTTCACGTTCTTCACCCCGGCGACCTTCCAGGTGATGCCCTCGGCGGTGGTCTTTTCCTTCAGGCTCTTGGCAAAGCCCGAGAGCATGACGGTGCCGTTGAGCGTCTCAATGCTGATAGCCGAGGCATCGACGTCCTTGTTGTCGATGAAGCGGCCCTTCACGGCGGTGGTGATGGCGGTGTCATCGATATAGGCCCCGACGGTCTCCTGGCCGCGCGTGACGGCGCAGCCGCTGGCGAACACGAGGACGAGGGCGCTGAGCGCGGCGGTGCTGAGGTGACGGATGGTCATGGTGAGGCTCCTGATGGGGTGAAGCCTCAATGTAGGGAGGTGCCCCGGGCGCGCCCATAGTCGAACAGCACCTGGTCTTGTAGGACGACACCGCATCTGCCGGCTCGGTGCGTCAACGCACGGACACCGGGGCCGGGGCACCGCAGGCTGGCCGCGACATCCCAACCACGGAGTAGCCCCATGCGCACCCCTTCTGTATTCGTCCTGAGCAGTTTGTTGATCCTCGCGCTGGCGGCTTGCGCCAGCACCCCGCCGCCCGATGCCGAGATGGCGCTGGGCAAGGCCGCCATGGGCCAGGCCCTGAGTGCCGGCGGCAACGAGTACGCGCCCGCCGAGATGCGCTTGGCGCGCGACAAGCTGGAGCGCGCCCAGCTTGCCATCAACGACAAGCATTACGCGCAGGCACGCCTGCTGGCCGAGGAGGCGCAGGTCGATGCGCGGCTGGCACAGAGCAAGTCGGAGTCGGGCAAGGCCGGCAAGGCCGCCACAGCCGTCAAGGAAGACGGCCGCGTGCTGCGCGAAGAACTCGAGCGCAAGACGCAGTGAACGCCGTGAGCCCCATCAACCCCCGCAAGGAAACCATCATGAACATCATCCGCAGCAATCCCCGCACCCTGATCGCCCTGGCAGCGAGCGCCGTCCTGATGGCGTGCAGCTCGATACCGGCCAGCAACCCGCAACTCGAGACCGCGCGCGCCGATTACCGCCAGGCCCAGAACGACGCGCAGACACGCGAGCTGGCGCCGGCCGAGCTGAAGCAGGCCAGCGAGGCGCTGGAACGTGCCGACCAGGCCTATGCGCGCCGCGACGAGGCCGGCAGTGTCAATCACCTCGCCTATGTGGCGGCGCAACGCACGGCGATCGCGCAGGAAAGCGCACGCCAGCGCGCCGCCGAGCGTGCGGTGGCGCAGTCGCAGGCGGAGCGCGACCGCATGCGCCTGGCCGCCCGCACCAGCGAGGCGGATGCCGCCAAGCTCAGTGCCGCCACGGCGCAGCAGCAGACCCTGGCCGCGCAGCGCCAGACCGTGGTGGCGGTGGCCGATGCCGATGCCGCCCGGCGCGCCGCCGACGATGCCCAGGTGCGCACCTACCAGCTCGAGACCGAGCTGCGCGCGCTCAATGCCAAGCAGACCGAGCGTGGCCTGGTGATCACCATCGGCGATGTGCTGTTCGACAGCAATCAGGCCCGCCTCAAGCCCGGCGGCCTGCGCAATCTGGAGCAGCTGGCCGCCTTCATGAAGCAGTACCCGCAGCGCCGCCTGATGGTGGAGGGCCATGCCGACAGCGTCGGCAGCGATAGCAGCAACGAGGGCCTGTCGCAGCGACGTGCCGAGGCGGTGCGCGACGTCATCGTCGGCCAGGGCGTGGCGGCCGATCGCCTGAGCGTGCGCGGCCTGGGCGAAACCCGTCCGGTGGCCGGCAACGACAACGCCGCCGGGCGCCAAATGAACCGGCGGGTGGAGATCCTGCTGTCGGATGTGAACGGCGTGATCGCATCACGTTAGCAAGGGGACGACAAAGCTGGCATCCACAGCCAGTTCGTTCCAGTTCACGCACTGACCCGGCAGCAAGACTTGGGCCGCCGCTCCATCCTCCAGGATGGCGGCGGCCTGCTTTTGTGCCAATGCCGGCGGCACGCGCAGCAGCAGGAAGCGCATCACGCGCGCACCGCGCCGCAGCGTCAGCCGCGCCTCGGGCCAATGCGAGGGCAGGCAGGGGCGCAGGCTGAGGCTGTGCGCCTCCAGCTGCAGGCCGAACAGCGACTCGATGGCGGCGCGCTGCAGCCAGGCGGCCGAGCCGGTGTACCAGCTCCAGCCGCCACGCCCCAGATAGGGTGGCTGGCTGTAGACATCGCCCGCCATCACATAGGGCTCGATGCCGTAGGCCGGCCCGCGCAGGGCATCGGCGGCGCGGTGCGCCGGGCTCAGATAGGTGAAATAGCGGTAGGCCAGATCGCCCGCCTCGGCGAGCTGGCTCTGCTGCGCGAGTTGCGCCTGCGCCATCAGCGCCCAGACACCGGCATGCGAGTACTGGCCGCCGTTCTCGCGCACGCCCGGCGGGTAGGCCTGGATGTAGCCGGCGCTGGGCAGGGCCCGGGCCAGCGGCGGATGCAGCAGGCGCAGCAGGCCCATCTCATGGTCCACCAGTTCGCGCTCCACGGCCGCCATCGCCAGGCGTTGCCGGGGCAGCGGCGCCACGCCCGACAGCACGCTCCAGGCCTGCGCGATCAGGTCGATGCGGGCCTCGCTATTGGCATGCGAGCCCAGCGGCGAGCCATCGTCGAAGAAGGCGCGCTTGAACCACAGGCCGTCCCAGGCCGGGCCCTGCAGCGCCGCCTGCCAGCCTGCTGCCGCCTGCTCCCAGCGCGCGGCGCGCTCGGGCTCGCCGCGCTGGCGCGCCAGCGGCGCGAAACCGGCCACCAGCTGGCAGGCGAACCAGGCCAGCCAGACCGACTCGCCGCGCCCCTGGTCGCCCACCCGGTTCATGCCGTCGTTCCAGTCGCCCGCGCCCATCAGCGGCAGGCCGTGGGCGCCGACGCCCAGGCTGTGATCGATGCAGCGCGCCGCATGCTCGTAGACGCTGGCGCGCTGCGCGCTGATGGCGGGGGTGTCGTAGGCATCCTCGGCGCCGGGCGCAATCGGCGCGCCGTCCAGGAAGGGCTGGCTCTCGTCCAGCAGGGCCTGGTCGTCGCTGGCGCGCAGATAGTGCAGCAGGGCCTGCGGCAGCCACAGCAGGTCGTCGCTGCAATGGGTGCGCACGCCGGCGCCGCCGGGCGCGTGCCACCAATGCTGCACATCGCCCTCGGGGAACTGGCGCGAGGCGGCCAGCAGGATCTGCGCGCGCAAGCGCTCGGGTGCCGCCCAGGCCAGCGCCATCGCGTCCTGCAGATGGTCGCGAAAGCCGGTGGCGCCGCCGGCCTGGTAGAGCCCGGCCTTGGCCCAGAGGCGGCAGGCCAGGGTCTGGTAGAGCAGCCAGCGGTTCACCATCGCGTCGAACAGGGGGTCAGGTGTTGCCACCGTGGTGGCGCCCAGCAGCGCGTCCCATTGCGCATGCGCGGCGGCCTCGCGTTCTTCGGCATCCTGCAGCGCGGCGCTGGCGGCGAGCTGGCGCGCCGCCGCAGGGCTGGCCGCATAGCCGAGCAGGAACACGCGCTGCTCGCGCGCGCCCGGCGCGATCGCCAGCTCGCAGGCCAGCGCCGCGCAGGGGTCGAGGCCGCTGCCGCTCAGTCGCCCCAGCGCATGGGGCAGCAGCAGGGCGCCGCCGGCGTCGAAGAACTCGCGGCGGTCGCAGCTCCAGTCGCTCGTCGAGGCGGGGCCGGCCAGCGCGAGGAAGGCGGTGCCGCCACCGAAGCCGGCGGACTGCTCGCGCTGGGTGGCGAACAGGGCGCCGCCCTGGCGCTCGGTGTGCAGGCTGGCGCGGTCGCTGCGGCTGGCGCCCAGCAGCCACTCGGCCATCGCCAGCACGCGCAGATGGCGCGTGCGCGGCCCGGCGTTGTGCAGCTGCAGGCGCAGCTGCTTGACGGCCGCCTGCGGGTCCACGCACCAGCTCAGGCTGATGCTCAGCTCGCCATGCCGGTGGCTGATCAGGGTGCTGCCCTGGGCATGGCTGACCTGGTAGCGCAGCGCCATGTCGCCACCTGCGCCGCCGGCGCTGGCGCTGGCGCTCCAGACCTCGCGGCTGCGCAGGTCCTGCAGCAGCAGATGCTCGCCGGCCGGGTCGGCCACCGGATCGTTGGCCCAGGCGGTGAGCTGGTTCATGCGGCTGTTGCGCGCCCAGCTGTAGCCGCCGCCGGCCTCCGAGACATGGCAGCCGAACTCCGCGTTCGCCAGCACATTGATCCAGGGCCGCTGCGGGCGCTCGGCGGCGCCGGCGCTGAAGCCGAAGCGGGCACTGCCGTCGCTGGCGAACTCGCCCTGTGAGACCCTGGGCTCGGGCGGCGCTTCGGTGCGCGCCAGCGGGCTGGCCGGCACCTCCTGGCGCCGCACCAGGGCCTGCTCGTGCAGCAGGGCCCAATCGGCCACATGCTGGCGCAGCGGCCGGCCATCGGCCTGCAGCTGCAGGCGCGCCAGGGCCTGCAGGGTGGCCAGCTCATCGGCCGAGACCTCCTCCGCGCGCAGCAGGTGGAACTGGGTCACCGCGCCCTGCGGCAGGGCCAGGCCATCGGCCAGGTGGCGCTCGCGCAGCAGCGCCAGCTCGCGCTGCAGGGCCATCTGGTAGGAGGCCGGCTCCTGGTTCAGCACCACCAGCTCGCAGGCCAGGCCGCCCCATTCCCACAGCCGCAGCGCCTGTGCCAGCGCGCGCAGCAGGCCCAGGCCCTGGCTGGCGGCAATGCTCACCAGCAGCAGCGGCCGGTCGCCCGAGATACCGTAGCGCCACAGCAGGCGCTTGTCGCAGCTCGTCCAGTCCTTGCCGGTGCTGCCTGCTTCGGGGCGCGTCAGGGTGTGGAGCAGGGCGGTGCTGAGCAACTGGGTGACGGCATGGTTGTCGGGGCTGATGCGCAGCGCGCGCAGGCGGATGCTGGTGAGCGTGGCCGACATCAGCGAGGCGCGCTCCACATGGCTGGGCTGGCGGTATTTGTCGATCACCGCGTGCAGCACGGCCGGCTGGTCGGAGGCGGCGGTGGCGAAGGTCAGGCTGGCCTTGCCCAGCGGCGGGATGCGCAGCGTCACGGCCAGCGCGCAGACCGGGTCCAGGCCGGTATCGAGCGGCTGCACCGCGTCTTCTGCGGCCAGCGCTGCCATGGCCACGGCTTGCAGCTTCGCCAGCGGCTGGCTCGCCAGGCGGTTGCGGCCCAGCCATAGCGCGCGGTCGGTCTGCACCGCCAGGGCGCGGATGTCGGCCTCGCCGGCCACCAGGAAATGCGCGGCCAGCAGCGCCGGCTCGCAGGCCAGGCGCGGCTTGCGCTCGAACCACAGGGCCTGCTGGGCCGGCTGCCATTCGGCGCGCAGGAACAGATTGGCGAAGGCCGGATGCGCCTCGTCGGCGCGCGCCTCCGACAGCGTGGGCTCGAATGCCGAGATCAGCTCCAGCTCGATCGGCGCATCGCCCAGATTGCGCAGCTCGACCGCGCGGAACTCGATGTCGTCCTCGGGGCTGACCCAGACCGTGGTCTGGGCCTGCAGATCGGGCCAGCCGGCGTGCAGGCAGACGCGGTCGGCGTGGAACACCGCGCGGTAGCTGGCGGCGGCGTCGGGCGCCGGATGCTGGCTCAGCGAGACCGGCGTGTCGCCCGGGCTGCGGCGCAGGTAGAAGAAGCTGCCATAGGCATCGCGCAGCGCGTCATCGCGCCAGCGCGTCAGGCCCAGGCGGCCCCAGCGGCTGGCGCCCGCGCCGTTGGCGCGCAGGCTCAGCGCATAGCGGCCGTTGGAGAGCAGCTGGGTGGCCGGCAGGCCGGTGTCGGTGGGCAGCAGTTCGCGCAGCAGGCCGGGCGGGCGGCGCTGCAGCAGTTGCGGCGGCAGCGGCAGCACCGGCGTGCTGAGGGTGGAGATCTCGCGCGGCGCGCGTTCGTGCAGCAGCGAGGCCACCGCCGCCACATGGGCGTTGGCCATGCCCCAGCGCTGCGGCGCGCCCTGCAGCAGCACATTGGCCAGCGCCACGATGCTCATGCCCTGGTGGTGCGACATGAAGGTGGCCACCGGCGCGTAGGGCAGCTCGGGGCTGCCCTCCAGCGTCTCGGTGAGCCGGGCGGGCGAGAAGTCCAGCGCCTCGATGAAACCGTAGCGCTCGCGCGCGCCGAGCGCCTGCAGGCCACGCAGATTGCGCGTCGCGCCATGCGGTGCCAGCTGCGCGGCCAGCGCCGTCGCATAGGGCGCCACCACCAGCTCGTCGGCCGGGGTGCGGCGCAGCGCCAGGCGCGGCACGCCCTGCGGTGCGTACTGGTAGGCCAGGCTGTGGTCGCGCCCGGCGAAGGCCGATTCCGAGATGCCCCAGGGCAGGCCCGGCTGCTGCTGCTCGGCCGCATAGGCGATCTGCTCATGCAGGGCGGCACAGCAGGCTTCGCGCAGCACGCTGCCGGGCGGCTCGGCCAGGATCAGGCTGGGCATCAGGTACTCGAACATCGAGCCCGACCAGGAGCGCAGCGCCGCCTGCCGGCCCACCGCGTAGAAGGGCCGGCCCAGCGCCGCCCAATGCTGCACCGGCACATCGCCCTTGGCGATCGCCAGCAGGCTGGTGAGGCGCGATTCCGAGGCCAGCAGGTCGTAGAAGCCGGCGTCCAGCTGCTGCTCGGCGACGCGGTAGCCGATGTGGAAGAGATGGCGCTTGCGGTGGTAGAGAAAACCGAACTCGGGCTCCCAGGCCAGGCGCTCGCAGGCCGCGGCCAGCGCCAGCAGCTGGGCGCTGAGGGTGGCGGCGCTGGCCTCGCGGTCCAGCGCCGCCGAGCGCAGCGTGGCCTCGTAGTCGGCGGCGAGCCAGTCGAGCTCGGCGCCGGCGCCGCTGCCGGCGGCGGCGGTGATGCGCTGCTGCAGCTCGGCCAGGTTTCCCTGCATGGCGGTGTCGTTGAGCGGCGCGGCGGCCAGCTCCAGGCAGGCCTGGGCCAGCGCCAGCAGATGGCCGCTGAGGTTGCCGCTGTCGACGCTGGAGACGTAGATGGGCAGCAGCGGCGCGCCGCTCTGGGTGTCGTACCAGTTGTAGAAATGGCCACGGTGGCGCCCGAGGGTGGCCAGGGTGGCGAGCGTGGCCTGCAGGCGCTGCACCAGCTCGGCGCTGCCGATCCAGCCGAACTCGCGCGCGCAGGCGCAGCTCAGCAGGTAGAGGCCGATATTGGTGGGCGAGGTGCGGTGCGCCAGCATCTCGCTGGGCAGGGTCTGCAGATTGTCGGGCGGCAGCTGGCGATCGTCGGGGCCGATGCAGCGCTCGAACAGGCGCCAGGTGTCGCGCGCGATGCCGCGCAGATAGAGCTGGTCGGCCGCGGGCAGGGCCGCATCGGCGCGCGGCGCGCGCGGCCGGCTGGCCCACCACACCGCCAGCGGCGCGCTGGCCCACAGCAGGGCCAGGGCCCCGGCCAGCGCCGGCGCGGCCGTGCCCCACAGCAGCAGGCCGGCCAGCAGCACGCCGGCCAGCAGCGGCTCGGCGCGGTGCTGGCGCAGCAGCGCGGGCAGGCGCGTCTGGGCGGCTGCCTGGGCCGCGGCGGCGGTGGTCCATTGCAGCAGATGGCGGTGGCTCACGACCATGCGGTAGAGCGCGCGCACGATCGCGTCCAGCGCCAGCAGCGCCTGGGCCTGCAGCTGCTGAAGCTGCCAGAGCCCGCCGCACAGGGCGCGCCCCAGACCGGCCAGGGCCTGGCGGTAGAAGTGCGCGCGCGCCAGGTCCTCGCGGTGCGAGTGCAGCGCCGCCAGTGCCCCCAGCAGCGGGCCCGCCGTGTAGGCGGCCAGCACCAGGGCCAGCGCCGCAGGTGGCGCCAGCCAGCCGCTGGCCAGGCTCAGCAGCAGCAGCGCCAGCGCCGCCGGCGCCACCAGCGAGCGGCGCAGGTTGTCCAGCATCTTCCAGCGGTTGAGCGCGCGGATGCGGTAGCGCCAGGGGTTGAGCAGGAAGGGCAGCAGCTGCCAGTCGCCGCGCGTCCAGCGGTGCACGCGCGCCGCCGCCACGTCGGCGTGGAAGGGCGCGTCCTCGATCACGTTGATGTCGCTGAGGGTGGCGCAGCGCACCAGGGCGCCCTCCAGCAGATCGTGGCTGAGCACGCGTGCCACCGGCAGCGAGCCGGCCAGCACCGCATGCAGGGCCTGCACATGCAGCAGGCCCTTGCCGGCGAAGCTGCCCTCGGCGAACAGGTCCTGGTAGACCTCGGAGCTGGCGGCGCTGTAGGGGTCGATGCCGCACTGGCCGGCGAACAGCCAGTGGTAGGGGGTCAGGTCTTGCAGATCCGGCAGGGGCGAGGCCACCTGCGGCTGCAGGATGCCGTAGCCGCCCACCAGGCGGCGCCCGCTGGCGTCCAGGCGCGGCTCATTGTGCGGATGCGCGGCCACGCCCACCAGCTCGCGCAGGCGGCCGGGCGGCAGCTCGGTGTCGCTGTCCAGCGTGACGATGTAGCGCGTGTCGGTGGCGATCACGGCCTCGGCGCCCAGGTCGAGAAAGGCGGTCTGCTGGCCCTCGGCCAGCGCCGCCACCAGCTGCTCCAGCTTGCCGCGCTTGCGCTCCCAGCCGATCCAGCGCCGCTCGCTGGCGCTGTAGCTGCGCTCGCGGTGCAGCAGCAGGAAGCGGGGCGCCTGGCCGGGCGCACCGGGGTAGCGATTGTTGAGGGCCTGGATCTGGCCGCGCGCGTCATTCAGCAGGCCGGCATCGGCGGTGGCGCTGGCGGCGTCGGCATCGGCCCAGTCGCTCAGCAGGGCGAACTGGGCCTGCGCTTCGGGGTTGGCGAGCTGGTGCAGCTCGAGCCGGCGCGCCAGCGCGCGCACCGCGGCGGCGCTGCTGAGCAGGCAGGGGATCACCACCATCACGCGGTGTGCGGCCGGGATGCCGCTGCCCAGCGCCAGGCGCGGCAGCTGGGCCGGGCGGGTGGATTCGCTGATGAGGCGGTGCAAGAGCGCGATCACCGCCTCGGACGCCGGGATGAGCATCAGCGCGCCGGTGAGCAGCAGCGGCAGCGCTCCGGTGGCCGCGCCGGCCTGGGCCAGCAGCCAAGCCACCAGGGCCAGGCTCAGCAGTGCCAGGCTGCCCAGGTAGAGCGGCAGGGCCAGGCGCCGCAACAGCGCGCGCGCGGCGCGCCGCAGCGGCTCGGCCAGGCCCAGCGTGCCCAGCAGGCGCGGCCGGCCGGCGCCGCGCAGCCAGAAGCCCGGGTAGGCGGCGCGCCTGGCCTCCTCCTGCCCGCCGGCCTCGCCCATCAGCGCCAGCAGGGCCTCGGCCACCGCCAGCTCGCTGCGCCGGCTGCGCCGCGCCAGGGCTTCGATGGCATGCAGGCTGAGGTCGCGGCTGGCCGGATGCTCGGCGGCAAAGCCGGGGGCGCTGAGCAGGCGCTGCATCAGGAGGCTGCTGCCGTCCACCAGCTCGGCCCAGTCGGCGTCGCCGATGGCGCGCAGCGAGCTCACGGCATTGCTGACGCTGAGGTTGTCGGCGGCCTGGTCGGCGTCCTGCTGGGCCAGCAGGCTGGCCAGGTCGGGCAGGGCCAGGCGCAGCCAGGCCTGGATCGGGCGGTCGGCGTTGTCGGCCTGGTTGGCACCTTGCGGCTGCTTGAGCAGGCGCTGTGCCAGCTGCACCAGGAACACGCGGTCGGCGCCGCGCAGCACCAGCAGGCGCAACAGGGCATCGAATTCGTGTGGGCTGCCGCTGTCGAGCTGGTCGCAGCACAGGTTGGCCAGCTCGCGCGCGGCCTTGTGGCAGGCCAGGCGCTCGGCCAGGCGGCGCAGGTTCTCGATCAGCACCACGCGCAAGGTGGTGGGCAGGGCCCAGATCTCGCCCAGCCTGAGCTCGCAGCTCTGCTGGTAGGCGGCCAGGAAGTGGCGCAGCAGCTCTTCGTCGAAACCGCCATCGGTATGCGCGACGAAGGCCCAGGCCAGGCCGTAGATGCGCGGCAGCCCGGCCAGTGGCTCGTCGGGCAGCAGGGGCAGGGTGCGGAAGTAGCTGCGCGGCAGGCCCTCGTGCACCTCCTTGAGCTGGGCATCGATGAGGTGGAAGTTGTCCAGCAGCCATTCGGCCGCGGGGCTGAGGTCCACGCCCAGCTCGGCCTGGGCGCCGATATAGCGCTGCGCCTCGCGCAGCATCGCGATGTTGTCGCGCAGGCGCGGCGAGAAGCCGGCCTGCCAACGCCTGGCCACGCTGGCGTTGCGGTGCGTGAGGCCCAGGCTCAGCCCATGCTGGGCAAAGCGCTGCGGCCCGAAGATCTCGGAGCGTATCGGCGGCTGCAGCGGCCCGCGCGCGGGGTCCAGCAAGGCCAGCAGGGCCGGCGCGCCCTCCGGCACCAGGCGCGCGAGCTCGGCCGCCCTCACTGCAGCGCCATCAGCGCCAGCCCGATCAGCAGCGCCACGGCCAGCAGGCTGCTGACCAGCCGTGCCGCCAGAAAGCCATGCATCAGATCGGCCCGGCAGCGCAGGCCGAACCAGCGACCGCGCTGCGCATGGCAGGTGTGCAGATGGGCGCCGAGCGCATCAAGCTCGGCGGGACTGGTGTCGGCACAGGCGCCGAAGGAAGAGGTGCTCCAGCGCGAGGCTGGATGCCCGGATGTCATCGTCATGAAGGCCTCCCGCCGTCATTGCTTGCCTGGGGGGATGTGTTCAGCGCGTGCCGACCACTTCGATCTCGACGCGGCGGTCCGGCTGCAAGCAGGCGATCAGCGCGGCGCTCGGCTTGCTGCCCTTGCAGTCTTCCGGCTTGGTGAGCGGTTGCGATTCGCTCTTGCCCACCGCGGCGATCTTGCTGGCCTCGAGCTTGCCGCTGTCGACCAGATAACGTTTCACCGCCTCGGCACGCTGCTCGGAGAGATGCTGGTTGTAGGCCTCGCTGCCGAGGCGGTCGGTATGACCTTCGACGTTGATGACCTGGTAGCTGCTGCCGGCCAGCTCGCGGCTGAAGTTGTCCAACGCCGCCTGGCCCTCGGGGCGCACCGTCGAGCGGTCGAAGCCGAACAGCGATTCGGCGGAGAAGCTGACGCGCTTGACCGGCGGCGGGGGCGGCGGCATCGCCACCATCGGCGCCATCACCACCGGCGCCAGCACCGGTGCCGGTGCCTGCGCCACATAGACGGGCGGCGGCGCGGCGGCGCGCGGTGCGCTGTAGTTGCTGGTGCGGTCCAGCGGGAACACCAGGCTCACCGACACCAGGTCCACATTGCCATGGCCGCCGGTGGTGTCGTTCATGCGGTAGCGCTCCACCTCGCCGCGCACCAGCAGGCTGGGCGAGAAGGCGTATTGCAGGCCGGCGCCGTACTTGGCATTGCTGCCGCGCGTGCGCTGCTCGTGGTTGATGGCCGCCGCGGCGCCGCTGCCGACGAAATCGGCCCGGTTGCGCGCATAGGTGCCGCCGATGCGGCCCAGCGCCGACAGGCTGTCGGTGATCGGCAGGGTGGCCACCAGGTCAAGGTTCACGCCCTGCAGCTTGATATGGGTGTCGAGGCTGCCGGCGGGCACGGTGGTGGCCACCGAGCTGAACTCGCCGAGGCGGAAATAGCCCGCTTCCAGCGCCAGGTAGCGGTTGAACTGCCAGCCGCCAAACAGCTTGTAGCCGGTATCGCGGCGGTCGCGCTCCAGGGCGGTGATGCCGAAGCCGCTGCCCAGCACGCTGCTGGCCATGGCGGCGTCATTCAGCTTGGCGCTGGACTGGCCGATGCCCAGGCCGAGATAGCTGCCCTGCTGCTGCGCGAAGGCGGGGCCGGAGGCGAACAGGGAGCCCAGGCTGGCAAGGGCGAGGAGACTCAGGGGATGTTGGTTTTTCATGCGTGCTTTCGTGCTGGTGTGGAGGCCGCTGGTCTTGCGTTTGCGGGACAAGTTCCCTTGTAGGGCTTGCCGCCGCGCCGGTCTGTGCGCTGGCGTACCAGCGGGCGGTCGCGTAACAGGCCTCAGCAGCTGCCGAAGGCACGGTCCCAGAAGGAGCTGCTGACGCCGTAGCGGCCGGCATCGGCACTGCGGTGGTGCAGGGCATGCCAGTGGCGGCGCTGCAGCAGCCAGGGCGGCAGGCGCCCACCATGGTGGCTGAGGTGGTGCACCACGCAGTAAGCGAGGTAGGCGCCCAGCACGCCCAGCATCAGCGCCGCGGCGGGCCACAGGCCCTGCAGGCCCCAGGCCGGCAGGAACACCAGGCCCGCGAACAGCGGCACGCTCAGCACCGTGGGCATGCCGATCAGCGCCCCCGGCTGCTGGTGGTGCGCGGCATGCCAGCGCTTGAAGGGCTGCATGCCGTGGAAGACGAAACGGTGCACGGCGTACTCGATCAGGCTCCACAGCAGCACGCCGGCAGCGACGCAGGCCAGGCCCAGCAGGATCTGCGCCCAGCCGGCCCGCCAGGCCAGGCTCAGCAGCAGGCCGGCCAGCAGCGCGCAAGCGAGGCCGTAGAGGGCGAAATCCAGCCGGTAGGCGGTCTTGCTGAGGACGGGATAGAGCAGGTTCATGGGCCACCCTAGGGCCGGGGGCGCATGGGGTCTGTACGCTAGCGAACATATGCTGCCACCCGGACTGTCTATAGTCCACAATCGTGCCGCCACCGGTGACCGCAACCCGCCACTTCCGGAACGCCCATGACGAATCTCCCGCCCCACAGCCGCGGCAACCGATTGCTGGACTGCCTGCCCGAGCCCGAATGGCAGCGTTGGCAGGGCCTGCTCGAAGAGGTGGAGATGCCACTGGGCCAGGTGCTGTATGAATCGGGCCGCACGCTCGGCCATGTCTATTTCCCCAGCACGGCCATCGTCTCCCTGCTCTATGTGATGGAGAACGGCGCCTCGGCCGAGATCGCCGTGGTCGGGCGCGAGGGTGTCGTCGGCATCTCGCTCTTCATGGGCGGCGGCTCGACCCCCAGCCGCGCGGTGGTGCAGAGCGCCGGCAGCGGCTATCGGCTGCGTGCCGCGGCCATGAAGGAGGAGTTCGATCGCGCCGGGCCGGTGATGCATCTGTTTCTGCGCTACACCCAGGCCCTCATCACCCAGATGGCGCAGACGGCGGTGTGCAACCGCCACCACAGCCTGGACCAGCAGCTGTGCCGCTGGCTGCTGCTGAGCCTGGACCGCCTGAGCGGCAGCGAGCTGAAGATGACCCAGGAGCTGATCGCCAACATGCTGGGCGTGCGCCGCGAGGGCGTGACCGAGAGCGCGCTGAAGCTGCAGGCCGCCGGCCTGATCCGCTATGCGCGCGGCCATATCTCGGTGCTGGACCGCGCCGGCCTGGAGGCGCGCAGCTGCGAATGCTATGAGGTGGTGCGCAAGGAGTACGAGCGCCTGCTGCCGGATCGCATCGCGCTCTGAACGCCACTGCCGCTTCTGTGCGCTGGCAGACAGTCGGCGCGCCGGCACGGCCGCAGACTCGGGGCATATTGGGAGAACGCCCGTGGTCCTGGCCGAGAACCTGCTGATTCAAGCCCTGCCGCGCCCGGAGCGCCAGCGCCTGCTGGCCACCGGCGAGGCGGTGCCGCTGCATCTCTCCGAGGTGCTGTGCGAGTCGGGCGAGACCACCCGTCATGTCTACTTCCCGCGCAGCGGCTTCATCTCGCTGGTGGCGCAGATCGACCAGCATGGCCTGGAGGTGGGCATGATAGGCCGCGAGGGCATGCTGGGCCTGCAGCTCACGCTGGGGATGCTGCGCACGCCGCTGCGTGCCCTGGTCCAGGGGCCAGGTTTTGCCTGGCGCATCGCCGGGCCGGTGTTTCGGCGCGTGCTGGCGCTCAGCCCGGCGCTGCGCCAGAGCCTGCAGCATTACCTCTATGTGCGCATGGCGCAGTCGGCCGCCGCGGCGGGCTGCCTGCGCTATCACCAGATCGGGCCGCGCCTGGCACGCTGGCTGCTGATGTGCCAGGACCGTGCCGGCCACGACAGCTTCCACGTCACGCATGAACTGCTGGCCTATTTGCTGGGCGTGCGGCGTGTCGGCATCACGGTGGCGGCGGGCCTGCTGCAGGGCAGCGGCCTGATCCGCTATCACCGCGGCGAGATGCAGGTGCTGGACCGCGCCGGCCTGGAGGCCGCGGCCTGCAGCTGTTATGCCAGCGATTGCGCGGTCTACCGCACCAGCAGCTAAGCGGGGACGCGGCCGCGCCTACTTTGGCGGGGTGGGCGCGGAGGCCGCCGGCACCACCGTCACCAGCTCGCGGTAGATGCCACCGCCGAGGGCGCTGCCGGAGACCTGGCCCTGGCCGCGCATGCGCGCCAGGCAGTCGAAGCGCTCGTCACCCTGCAGGGCCTCGCAGCGCTGCACGGCGTTGCGGCGCCAGCTTTCCTCGTCGCCCGTCAGCCCGCCGCGCCGCGCCTCGGCATAGGCGGCGCCGGCCTCGCGCAAGCAGGTGGGGCGGTCCTGGTTGGTCTGGCCGGCCAGGCAGGCGGCGCGCTCCTGCTGGTAGCGCGCCAGCGGCGTGCTCTCGGCTTCCAGGCTGGTGCCCGGGCTCAGGCCGGCCAGGCTGGCCGCCAACAGACAGGCGCTGAATCGCAGGATGGCGTTGTTCATGGTGACCTCACGGTGAATGGCCCATGCTGTGCCATGGCCGCGCTGCCGTCTGTGCGCTGCAGTACAGTGGCTCAAGGCCACGGCGGGCGATCATGCAGCTTGCTTTACCTGCGCTTGACAGTGCGCAACATGCCCGTCAAGACCGCTGCAGACACTGGGACCGTGATGACCATGCCCGCCCGTTTCCCCCCGCTGCTGTTGACGTTGTTGATGGCCTTGGCCGGATGTGCGAGCACGCCGCCGCAGCCGCCCGTGGTGGCGAGCGTGGCCATGGCCGATGTGCGCCTGGCTGCCTGGTGGCAGGGCTTTGGCGACGCTCAGCTCGAAGCCTTGTTGCGGCAGGCTTTGCAGGCCAATACCGATCTGCGCCAGGCCCAGGCCAGCCTGCAGCAGGCGCGCGCCCTGCGCGACGTGGCGGCGGCCGGCCTGCTGCCCGGCCTGAGCGGCAGCGCCTCGGCGCAACGCAGTGACACGGGGGGCAGCAGCCCCGCCAACAGCTTCAAGCTGGGCCTGGACGCGAGCTGGGAGCCCGATCTGTTCGGCGGCCAGCGCAGCGCCGTGGCTGCCCAGCAGGCCAGCGCCGAGGCCAGCGCGGCCAGCCTGGGCGACGTGCAGGTGGCGGTGGCGGCCGAAGTGGCGCTGGCCTATATCAGCCTGCGCGGCAACCAGGCGCGGCTGGCGATCGCCGAGGCCAATCTGGCCAGCCAGGCCGAAACCCTGCAGATCACCGAGTGGCGCCTGCAGGCCGGGCTCACCACCTCGCTGGAGGCCGAGCAGGCGCGCGCCGCTGCCGAACAGACGCGCGCCCAGCTGCCGGCCCTGCGGACCGGCATCGCGCAGAGCCGGCATGCGCTGGCGCTGCTGAGCGGCCAGCCGCCCGCGGCGCTGGATGCCCAGCTGGCCACCGCGGCACCACTGCCCCAGCCTGGGCAAGACCTGGCCCTCAGCATTCCGGCCGAGACCCTGCGCCAGCGCCCCGATGTGCGCGCCGCCGAGCTGCGCGTGCAGGCGGCGGCGGCGCGCGTGGGCGAGGCCGAGGCGGCGCGCCTGCCCAGCCTGCGCATAGCCGGCAATGTGGGCCTCGGCGCGCTGAGCCTGGGCGCGCTGACGAACGGTGCTTCCTTGGCGTCGGCGCTGCTGGCCAGCGTGTCGCTGCCGCTGTTCGACGGCGGCGCGGCGCGCGCGCAGGTGCGTGCGCAAGAGGCCGCGCTGGCGCAGGCGCAGGCGGCCTACCAGGCCAGCGTGCTGGGGGCGCTGCGCGATGTGGAGGATGCCTTGGTGGCGCTGCGCGGCGACCGCGAGCGCCTCGCGCGGCTGCAGGCCGCCTCGGCCTCCGCCGCACGGGCCGCGCTGCTGGCGCGCCAGCGCCATGGCAGCGGGCTGGTGGACTTCCAGACCGTGCTGGAGACCCAGCGCAATCAACTCAGCACCGAAGACGGCGTGGCCACGGCCATGGCCGCCGTCAGCGCCGACCATGTGCGCCTGTACAAGGCGCTGGGCGGTGGCTGGGAACCCGTTCCTTGATGGAAGCATGAAACCGATGAGCGACGCAGCAGCAACAGCAAAGCCCCCGCCCGATCTGTCCAGCGTGCTGGCGCAGGCCCGGCGGCCCTGGTACCGGCGCAGCTGGCCCTGGCTGCTGCTGGCGCTGCTGCTGCTGGCCGCCCTGGGCGCCTGGTGGTGGCAGAGCCGCCAGGCCAGCCAGGCCGCACCGGCGTACGTGACGCAGCCGGTCACGCGCGGCAAGCTCACGCTCAGCGTCACCGCCAACGGCACGCTGCAGCCCACCCGCGCCATCAATATCGGCAGCGAGCTCTCGGGCACGGTGCTGAAGGTGAACGTGGATGTGAACGATCGCGTGCGCAAGGGCCAGGTGCTGGTGGAGCTGGACACCGCCAAGCTGCAGGGTCAGGTCTTGCGCTCGCAGGCCGCGCTGGCGGCCGCCGAGGCGCGCGTGGCCCAGGCCCAGGCCACGCTGAAGGAAAGCCAGGCCGCGCTGGCGCGGCTGGAAGAGGTGGCGCGGCTGTCGGGCGGCAAGGTGCCGTCCAAGGCCGAGCTGGACAGCGGCCGCGCCAGCGCCGAGCGGGCGCTGGCCGATCTGGCGAGCGCGCGCGCCAATGTGCAGGACGCCAGGGCGGCGTTGGCCACCGACCGTATCAACCTCGGCAAGGCCTCGATCCGCGCGCCCGCCGACGGCGTGGTGCTGACGCGCAATGTCGACCCCGGCAATGCGGTGGCGGCCTCGCTGCAGGCGGTCACGCTGTTCAGCGTGGCCGAGGACCTGGCGCGCCTGCGCCTGCAGGTCTATGTGGACGAGGCCGATGTCGGCAAGGTGCAAGTCGGCCAGCGCGCCAGCTTCACCGTCAGCGCCTACGCGGGCCGCAAGTACCCGGCCACGCTGACGCGCGTGGCCTTCGGCTCCACCATCACCGAGAACGTCGTCACCTACCTGACCTATCTGGACGTGGACAACGCCGACCTCAGCCTGCGCCCCGGCATGACGGCCACCGCCACCATCACCGCGCTGCAGCGCGACGACGCGCTGCTGGTGCCGAACAGCGCGCTGCGCTTTGCACCCAGCGCCGCACCGACGGCGGCGGCCGCTGCCTCCGGTGGCATCGTCTCCAGCCTGATCCCGCGCGGCCCGCCGCGCAGCGGCGCCAAGCGCTCGGCCGCCGAGGGCGCCAGCACCGCCGGCGCGCGCCAGGTCTGGGTGCTGCGCGAGGGCCAGGCGGTGATGGTGCCGGTGCAGGCCGGCATCAGCGATGGCCGCATGACCGAGATCCTCGGCGGCGAGCTGCAGCCCGGCATGCAGGTCATCACCGATCAGAAGGTGGCGCCGAAGTGACTGCGCCGCTGATCAGCCTGCGCGGCGTCACCAAGGTCTATGGCAGCGGCCAGGCCGAGCTGATGGCGCTGAAGGGCATCGACCTGGACATCCGGGCGGGCGAGTTCGTCGCCATCATGGGGCCCAGCGGTTCGGGCAAGTCCACCGCGATGAACATCCTGGGCTGCCTCGACACGCCCAGCGCCGGCCAGTACCTGTTCCAGGGCGCCCATGTGGAGGCGCTCACGCGCGACCAGCGCGCGCTGCTGCGGCGTCGCTTCCTGGGCTTTGTGTTCCAGGGCTTCAACCTGCTGCCGCGCACCTCGGCGCAGGAAAACGTCGAGCTGCCGCTGCTCTACCGCGGCGAGGGCGCGGCGCGCCGGCGCGCGGCCGCGGCGCATGCGCTGCAGGCGGTGGGCCTGGGCGGCTGGGAGCATCACATGCCCTCCGAGCTCTCGGGCGGCCAGCAGCAGCGCGTGGCGATCGCGCGCGCCCTGGTCACCGAGCCGGCGGTGCTGCTGGCCGACGAGCCGACCGGCAATCTCGACACCCAGCGCAGCCGCGAGATCATGGCCCTGCTGCGCGAGCTCAACGAGGTGCATGGCATCACCGTGCTGATGATCACCCACGAGCCCGACATGGCGGCCTACGCGCGGCGCCTGGTGCGCTTCGTCGACGGGGCGATCGCGTCGGACGTTCCGAATACCGAACCAGCCCTGGCGGGAGCGGCCTGATGCTGCTCAACACCTTGATGCTGGCCCTGCGCTCGATCCGGCGCAATCTGCTGCGTTCCTTCCTCACCATCCTGGGCATCGTGATCGGCGTCAGCGCCGTCATCACCATGGTGACGCTGGGCAAGGGCGCGACGCAGGCGGTGCAGCAGCAGATCTCCAGCCTGGGCAGCAATCTGCTGATGGTGCGGCCGGGCCAGCGCCAGTTCGGCGGCGGCGGCGGCAGCGCGCCGGCCTTCAAGGAGGCCGATGCCGAGGCGATCGCGGCGCAGATCGGCGGCGTGGCGGCGGTGGCGCCGGAAGGGCGCGCCAGCGTCACCGTGGTGGCGAACGGCCGCAACTGGGCCAGCAGCGCCACCGGCAGCAGCAACGCCTGGTTCAGCACCGGCAACTGGAAGCTGGCCCAGGGCCGGCTGTTCGACGAGGCTGAGCAGCTGGCGGGCGGCGCGGTCTGCATCATCGGCGAGACGGTGCGGCGCGAGCTCTACGGCAGCACGCCGGCGCTGGGCGAGCAGCTGCGCATCAAGACCTTCTCCTGCACCGTGGTGGGCGTGCTGGCTTCCAAGGGCCAGGCGGCGATGGGCAACGACCAGGACGATGTGGTGGTGCTGCCGCTGCACACCCTGCAGCGCCGCGTCACCGGCAACCAGCGCGTGGCGACCCTGCTGGTGTCGATGCAGGACGGCAGCGACAGCGCGCGCCTGAAGGCCAGCCTCGCCCAGCTACTGCGCGAGCGCCGCAAGCTGGCCGCCGGCGACGACGACAACTTCAATGTGCTGGACACCCAGCAGCTGGCCGAGACCATCAGCGGCACCACCCAGGTGATGACCACGCTGCTGGGCGCGGTGGCGGCGGTGAGCCTGCTGGTGGGCGGCATCGGCATCATGAACATCATGCTGGTGAGCGTGACCGAGCGCACCCGCGAGATCGGCCTGCGGCTGGCGATCGGCGCGCTCGAGCGCGAGGTGCTGATGCAGTTCCTCATCGAGGCGGTGGCGCTGGCGGCGCTGGGCGGGCTGATCGGCATCGTGTTCGCCACGCTGGCCTCGATCGGCCTGGCCAGCCTGATGCACGTGCCCTACCTGTTCGACGCCCGCATCAACATCGTCGCCTTCCTGTTCTCGGCCGGCATCGGCGTGCTGTTCGGCTACTTCCCGGCGCGGCGCGCGGCGCAGCTCGATCCGATCGAGGCGCTGCGGCACGAGTAGGGGGGCGCCCTCAGTCGCCGAGCAGCTCGCCGATCGGCTTGAGGTGTTCGACGCGGTCGCATACCGCCTTCACCGTGGTGAGTATCGGCACGCCCAGCAGCAGGCCCCAGGGCCCCCACAGCCAGCCGAAGGCCAGCACGCCGATGAAGATCGCCACCGCGTTCATGCGGCTGGCGCGGCTGCTCAGCCAGGGCGTCAGCAGATTGCCCGAGAGGGTGTGCACCAGCAGGGCGGTGCCGCCCACCAGCAGCGGCAGCTCCAGATTGCCGAACTGCACGAAGGCGAAGAAGGCCGAGCCGGCGGTGAGCACGCTGGCGCCCAGGTAGGGAATGAAGTCCAGCACAAAGGCCGCCGCGCCCCATACCGCCGCATGCTCCAGGCGCAGCGCGCTGAAGGCAGCCCAGATCACCAGGCCCACCAGCACGCTGGTGCACAGCTGCACCAGCAGGTAGCGCTGGATCTGGTCGGTGATCTCGTCCAGCGCCTGCACGGTGATGCGTTTGGCGGCGAAGTCGGGGCCGGCGATCCTGACCAGCTTGCGCCGGAAGGTGTTGCCCGAGGCGAGCAGGAAGAAGGTGATGAAGATCACCACCAGCGCCTGGGCCAGCGCCGCCAGGGCGCCGAGGCTGCCGCTCCACACATAGTCCTTGAGGTCGAACTGCGGGCGCTCGATGCGCACGCGCGTCACGCCTCTGGTGGTCGCCGCCGGCGTGCTGCCCTCCTGCGCGGCCTGTTCCAGCTCGGTGGCGGCCTTCTGCACCTTCTGCAGCGCGCTTTCGCCCTGCGGGCCGCGCGCGCGCACCGCGTCGTGCACCTTCTGGGTGGCCGCGGGCAGCGATTCGATCAGCGCATAGGCGTCGTCGCTGAGCGCATAGACCGACCAGCCCAGGCCGCCGGTGATGCCGGCGATCAGCAGCGCCGCCCCCAGCACACGCGGCAGGTGCAGGCGCTCCAGCGCGTTCACCAGCGGGCTGAGCGCATAGCTGAAGGCCAGGCCCAGCAGCACCGGCACCAGCAGCTCCTTGGCCCAGTGCAGGGCATAGAGGCTGGCCAGCAGGGCCAGCAGGCCCAGCGAGAGGCTGCGCACGTCGACGCTGGGCGGGGTGGGCTTGAGTTCGGTGATGTCCATGGGCCAGCTTACGCCGCGCCGCGCGCGCGTGCCGTGCCGGCAGGCGTGTTGCGGCGGGTGCCCACAGGCGATCGCGGCCTTGTCCGACAGCTGCGACGCTCGCAGCGGCTTCGGCTGGGTGAGAATGAGGCCAATGGCAGCGTCCCCCGACCCCTTGCCGCAACGCGGCCGCCCGGCGCTCTGGGTGTTGCGCCACCCGGCCGCCTTCGCGCTGCGCACGCTCAAGGCCTTTCGCGCCAACCAGGGCCTGCTGCTGGCCGGCGCGGTGGCCTATTACGCGCTGCTGTCCATCGTGCCGCTGCTGATCCTGGCGGTGATCGTGCTCTCGCATGTGGTGGAGCAGGGCGAGCTGCTCGCCACCGTGGGCCGCTACCTGGAATGGCTGGTGCCCGGGCAATCGTCCGCCATGGTGGCCGAGCTGGCGCGCTTTCTGGCGCACCGCGATGTGCTCGGCTGGGTGCTGCTGGTCAGCATGCTGTTCTTCAGCTCGCTGGCCTTCACGGTGCTGGAGAACGCCATGTCGGTGATCTTCCACCACCGCCTGGTGCGGCGCCGCCGCCATGCGCTGATCTCGGCGCTGATCCCCTATGCCTATATCTGCAGCCTGGGCGCCGGCCTGCTGCTGGTGACCCTGGTGGCGGGCAGCCTGCAGGCGCTGGGCCAGCAGAGCGTCGAGCTGCTGGGGCGCAGCTGGTCGCTGGTGGGGGTGTCGGGCCTGCTGCTGTACCTGCTGGGCCTGGCCGGCGAGGTGCTGATGCTGGCCTCGATCTACCTCGTCATGCCGCTGGGCCGGCCCTCCTGGGGCGCCGCCCTGCTGGGGGCCTTGGTGGCGGCGCTGCTGTGGGAGCTGACCCGCCATGTGCTGGTCTGGTACTTCGGCACGCTCTCGCAGATCGGCACCGTGTACGGCTCGCTGACCACCGCGATCGCGGTGCTGCTGAGCCTGGAGCTGGGCGCCACCCTGCTGCTGCTGGGCGCGCAGGTGATCTCGGAGTACGAGCGCCTGGGCTGGGCACCGGGCGCGGCCTTCGGCGCCCGCAAGCGCCCGGCTACGATGCCGCCAAAGTCATGAAAGTCCTGTGCATGCGATTGGGGAACTGGGGCGGTGCCTTGTTGATGCTCCTGCTGGCCGGCAGCGTCGGGGCGGCGCGTGCCGAGACCCTGACCTTGCTGGTGATGGAAACGCCCGGCCTGTTTGTCAGCCACCCGAAGACGCGCGTTGTCGAGGGGCGCGGGGTGCCGGTGTTCACGCGCCTGGGCGCGCTGGCCGGCGTGGACGTGCGCTTCGAGCCGAGCGTGACGGCCCGGGCGATGCGGGATGCCGAGCAGCACCCCAACACCTGCATCGTCGGCCTGGCGCGCACGCCGGAGCGCGAGGCGCATTTCAAATGGGCCGGCCTGCTGGCGCGCTCGCGCCTGGTGCTGATGGCCAGGGCTACGGACCAGCGCCGCTGGGCGGACCTGCAAGCGCTGCGGGGCCTGCAGGATTTGCGTATAGGCGCGATCCGTCAGTCGGTGGTGGCCGGCCGCCTGCATGCCGCGGGTCTGCCGGTCGAGGAGGTGGCCAGCGATGCGATCAGCCTGCGCATGCTGATGGCCGAGCGCATCGACCTCTGGGCCACCAGCGATCTGACGCTGCGCTACGAACTGGCCCGGCCCGACGCACCGCGCCTGCGCGAGGCGCTGGAGCTGGGTGTGCTGGAGTCCTTTCTGGCCTGTCACCCGCAGCTGGATGAGGCCTTGCTGGCACGACTGAATGCGGCGCTGGCTCAGCTGGTGCGCGAGGGCCAGTTCAGCACCGTCAAACCTTAACTGTCTTTGCGGGGCAACGGGCGCCATGAGGGGATCGTGAACACGCTCTCAGCGACAATCGGCCATGGCCACCTCCACGACACCCGCCGCCTCGCGCGACCCCCTGCACGGCATGACGCTGGAGCGCATCGTCACGGCGCTGGCCGATCACTATGGCTGGGCCGGCCTGGGCGAGCGCATCCCGGTGCGCTGCTTCACGCACGAGCCCAGCGTCGCCTCCAGCCTGAAGTTCCTGCGCAAGACCCCCTGGGCGCGCGAGAAGGTGGAGGGGCTGTACCTCTTCATGCTGCGCGATATCCGGCGCAGCGAGCGCAGCGAGTAGCCCTCCGCGGGGCTCAGACCTGCGGCAGCAGAAAGCGCCGCTCCCAGGCACTGATCTCGTTCAGGTAGCTGTCGTGCTCCAGCCCCTTCACGGCCAGATAGGCCTGTACGAAGGGCGCCCCGAGCAGCCGCGGCGCCGAGGCGCTGGCGGCCATCTGCGCGTGCGCGGCCAGGAAGCTGCGCGCCAGCGTATGCGCATGGTCGTAGCCATTGCCCTCGATCGGCGCGCTGGGCGGCAGGCCCTCCTGCATGCCGGCTAAGCCGGCCGCCAGGGTGGCGGCGATGGCCAGGTAGGGGTTGGCGTCGGCGCCGGCGATGCGGTTCTCGATGCGCCTGGCTTCCGGGCCGCTGGCCGGCACGCGCAGGCCGGCCGTGCGGTTGTCGTGGCCCCATTGCAAATTGATGGGTGCCTGACTGCCCGCCACATAGCGACGGTAGGAGTTGACGAAGGGGGCGTAGACCAGCATCAGGTCCGGCATATGGGTCTGCAGGCCGGCGACGTAATGCGCAAAGGCCGGGCTGGCGCTGCCGTCGGCCTGGCTGAAGATGTTGCGGCCCTGGGCGTCGACGACGCTCTGGTGCAGGTGCATGGAGCTGCCGGCCTGGCCGGCGATGGGCTTGGCCATGAAGACGGCGTTCAGCCCATGCTTGAGGGCGATCTCCTTGGCGGCGTACTTGAAGAGAAAGGCCTGGTCGGCCACCGCCAGGGCATCGCCATGCTGCAGATTGATCTCGTACTGCGTCAGGCCCACCTCGTGGATCCAGGTGTCGGCGCCAATGCCCAGCGTCGCCAGCGCGGCATGGAACTCGTCCCAGAACGGCGCCAGCTCGTTCAGCATGTTCAGGCTGAAGGCCGAGGCCCCGACCTCGGCGCGGCCGCCGCGCCCGCGTGGCGCGGCAAGCGGCTGGGCCGGATCGGTGTTGGCGGCGCAGAGATAAAACTCGATCTCGGGCGCCACCACCGGGGTCAGGCCTTGCTGTGCGTAGCGTGCCAGCACCGCGCGCAGCACCGAGCGTGGTGCGAAGGGGCAGAGCTCGCCGCTGAGTTCCACGCAGTCGTGGATGGCGAGGTAGCGCGGCTGGCTGGCCCAGGGTACGGGCCTGAGGGTGGCCGGGTCGGGGCGCAGACGCACATCGGGGTCGGCGTCCGGAAAGATGGGGTCGTAGGAATAGGCCCCGGTCACGCATTGCATCGGGATGGCCTGGGCGATGCGCAGCTCGGCGCCGCGCGCGAAGCTGGCCGCGGGCATGAGCTTGCCGCGTGGATAGCCCGAGACATCGGGGAAGATGCACTCGACCTCGCGCACGCCCTCGCGCTGGAACTGTTCGGCAAGCGGGGTGGGCGTGGCGGGGTGTTGGCTCATGCGGACTCTCTGAAGACTGCAGCGATTGTGTCAGTCGTCGTCGCCATCTTCATGTTGCTGGTGATGGCCCGGGCGGGCCGCCGGCGCCTGCAGCGGTGCCTGCTGCTGTGCCTGGACAAACTGCCACCACCAGAAGCCCAGCACCGCGGCCAGCAGCAGGGCGGCGACGCTGCGCCAGGGGCTGCGGGCGGCCTCTTCGGGCGCGCCCTGCTTGCGGCCGGTGATCATCGCGGTCACCAGGTTCTCGCGATGCAGGCGGCTGGAGACGATCACCGCGGCAATGTGCAGGCCCACCAGGGCCAGCATGGCGTTGGCGATCGCCTCATGCGCCTCCTCCAGCCAATCACCACCAAGATTGCCGCCGAGTTCGTTGTAGGTGGCCCAGCCGCTGGCGGTGAGCAGGGCGCCCAGGCCCAGCAGGGCCAGCACGGCCAGGGCGCCGGCCGGGTTGTGGCCGGCATGGTGTTCGGGCCGGCCCTGCAGCAGCGAGCGCAGGTAGCGGGCCACGGCGGCGGGGCCGCGCACAAAGCTGGCAAAGCGCGCATGCCGGCTGCCGATCAGGCCCCACAGCACGCGGAAGGCCACCAGGCCCGCCAGGGTATAGCCCAGGCTCACGTGCAGCAGGCGCCAGCGCTCGCTCTCGGCCGTGAAATAGGCGCCGGCAAAGCTCAGCACCATCAGCCAGTGGAACAGGCGGGTGGGCAGATCCCAGATCAGGGGGCGTTGGGTGGGAGCGGGGGTACTCATGGTGGCGTCCTTGCGGTTCTGGATGCCTGCATGGTGGGCGCCGCCGCTTAGCGCTTTCTTAACTTGGCGCCGGTGCGCTGGCGCACAGTCAAGCGGCGCGGCGGCGCCTAGGCTCTGCGGCACGGTCGCTCGCACCGAGCCGCCACGAGGAGTACCACATGAACACGAAGCGCACCCTGAATTGCCTGTTGGCCCTGAGCCTGGGCTTGAGCGGCCTGGCCCAGGCGCAGCCGCACGATCGCGGCGAGCGTGGCGAGCGCGATGGCCGCGACGACCGTCAGCAGCAATCGCAGCGCGGCGACGACAGGCGCCATGAGCAGCGTTATGAGCAGCGCCGCGATCAGCGCCAGGATCATCGCTTTGAGCAGCGCAGCGACGGCCGCTATGACAGCCGCCAGGGCGGCCATTACGAGGGCCGCGGTGCCGGCCCCGAGTACCGCTACTACCGCGGCCAGCGCCTGCCGCCGCAATACCGCGAGCGTCAGTACGTGGTGGAGGACTGGCGCGGTCACCATCTCTATGCACCGCCGCGTGGCTACCACTGGGTGCAGGCGGGTGGTGACTATCTGCTGGTGGCGATCGCCACCGGTCTGATCCTGCAGCTGATGCTCAGCAACTGAGCCGGGCGTTCACAAGACGCCGTGCCGGTCGAACTGGGGCTTTTGCTCCAGGTCCTCCGGCAGCACCGGCAGGCGCCCCTGCCATTGGCAGGCAATGAAGCGGCAGTTGAAGCGCCACATGGGCCTGAAGGCGCTGATGACGAAGTCGATCAGATGCCGCGGCTGGCGCCACAGCCGGCCACCACAGCTGGGGCAACGGTAGGCGTGTGGTCTGGAGGGGTCGGCGTGCTGGAACTTCATGCTGCCGACTATCGTGTCGCGGCGCCGCGCAATCTGTGCGTCAGCGCACTGACGGGGCGGCTTCCAGCGCGCCTACTCGCGACACCCCAATCAAGGAATCAACATGAGCTACAGCCTTTCTTCAGCGCCCTTGCGCCAAACCCTCTACGGCGCCGCACTCGTGCTCTGCACCGCGTTGACGGCTTGCGAGCGACCTACCGTCGTGACCGTGCCGGCCGCGCCGGTGGTGCAGGTAGCCGTGCCGGGCCCGCCCGGACCGGCCGGCAGCCAGGGCAGCCAGGGTTATCAGGGCAATACCGGTAACACCGGCAGCACCGGCAACACCGGCAGCCAGGGCGAGGCAGGCCAGACCGGTCAGGACGGCCAGACTGGCCAGACCGGCCGCACCGGCAAGAGCGGCGATGGCACCACGGTGATCGTGATGCCGCCGGCTTCCGCACCCAATCGTTGAGGAGATCGCCATGAGCCTCGGTACCGCTCTGCTCGTCCTGTTGATCCTGATGCTGGTGGGCGCCGTGCCCACCTGGCCGCACAGCCAGAGCTGGGGCTATTTCCCCAGCGGCGTGGTGGGCGTGATCCTGCTGGTGGTCATCGTGTTGTTCGTGACGGGCCGCCTCTAGGCCGGGGGCTGCGCCATGGACAGCAAGAACGGCGGGCGCGGGCTGGCTATGTGCGTTACCGCACGGACCGGTTTGCCGGGCTTCGCTTCAAATCTGTCGCAGCTTCTGTCATGACGGTATTCACCAGGGGGAGTGCCCGGATGATCCATCCCGACCCAGCGGTCGAGCTGCAGCGCGGCAGCCCGGTGCCGGCGAGCCGGCCCGGACCCGCGCCGACGGACGCGCCGCAAACGCTCCCTTCGGCCGCGCTCCAGGGCCTGGCGCCGGCCGACCTGAGCGTCATGCTGGGGGCGGTGGGCGAGCGGCTGCGCCAGCTGGCGCATGAGCCGCAGCGCGCGCCGCTGCTCGAATGCGCCGAAGCGCTGGCGCAGTTGCAGCAGGGCATGGCTCATGAGCTGCGCCGCCGGCGGCAGCTGGAGCTGACGCTGTTCGACACCCAGGTCTTTCTGGCGCAGGCGCGCGCCGATCTGGCCGGCAGCCGCGACGGTGCGCGTCAGGCCCGCCACCAGGCCTTGCACGACGGCCTCACCGAGCTGCCTAACCGGCGCTTCTTCGGCCAGCGCCTGGCCCAGGCGATCCAGGAGGCGCGGCCCGAGCAGCCCGCGGTGGCGGTGCTGTATCTGGATCTGGACGACTTCAAGCGGGTCAATGACGAGCATGGACATGCCGTCGGCGACGAGGTGCTGAAGATCGCGGCGGCGCGGCTGCGGCGGGCGGTGCGGGCCAGCGATATGGTGAGCCGCATCGGCGGCGACGAGTTCGCCTGCCTGCGTGCCAGCGATGCCAATCCGCGGCCGCTGCTGCTGCTCGCCAACAAGCTCTACCAGGCGGTGTCCGCACCGATGACGGTGGGCGCGCTGAGCCTGCAGATCCAGCCCAGCATCGGCATTGCCGTGTTCCCCTTCGACGGCGCCTGCGCCGAATCCCTGCTCAAGAGTGCCGACCTGGCGATGTACGCGGCCAAGCGTGCGCGCCTGGGGCATGCTTTTCACGACACCCAACCGGGCGACTAGGTTTCGGCCAGCTGCGGCAGGCTCAGCTCGATCAGCGTGCCCTGGCCGGGTGCGGAGCGGATGCGCAAGCGCCCCTGCTCGGCCTCCACGCGATCCTCCACGCGATAGCGCATGCCCAGCAGGCCGCGCGAGGTGCCGCCCGGGTGGGCGCTGTCGAAGCCGCGGCCGTCGTCGCGCACCGAGACCTGCGCCTGCGTGCCCTGGCTGGCCAGCGTGATCCAGACCTGGCGGGCGGCGGCGTATTTGCTGATGTTGTTGATGGCCTCCTGGACCAGCCGGTACACGGCCAGTTCGGCGCGCGGGCTCAGGCGTACCGGTGCGACGCTGCAGTGCACCGTGACGTTCGAGCGCGCGGCAAACTCCTGCGCCAGGATCTCCAGCGTGGCGGGCAGGCCCAGATTGCCCAGCGCCGAGGGGAGCAGGTCTTCGACGATGCGGCGCGTCAGCGCAATCACCTCGTCGAGCGACTGCACCAGATGCGCCAGCCGCTCGCTCGCCTCGGGCGCCGAGCCGCCCAGGCGCGAGCGGATGCGCGCGGCGTCCAGCTTGGCCGAGGTGAGCAGGGCACCCAGTTCATCGTGCAGGTCGCGCGCGAGGCGCTGGCGCTCGTCCTCACGCGCCCATTGCAGGTGCTGCGCCAGATCGATCAGCTCGGCGGTGCGCTCGGCCACCATCAGATGCAGGCTGTCGTGCGCGGCCTGCTGCCGGGCCAGGCTCTGGTACAGCAACAGCAGCAGCAGGCCCAGGGCCGCCAGTTGCAGCCAGGCCCAGGGGGCCAGCAGCAGGCATAGCAGGGCCAGGCCCGCCAACAGGCACACAATCGGTTGTCGCTGCAGCAGCTTGATGAAGAACTTCATCCGGTGCGCGCCCGCCGCGCGTGAAAGGGGACATCGTAATACGCATTGCCATCGTCGATGATCATGCGCTGGTTCGAGCCGGCCTGCGCCAGTATTTTGCGGAGCAGGCCGACTTCCAGGTGGTGGGCGAGGCCGCCAGCGGCCGCGAGGCGATGGCGCTGCTGCGCGAGGGCGGGCTGGACGTGATGCTGCTGGATATCGGCATGCCCGAGCAGAGCGGGGTGGACACGCTGGTGGCCGTGAAGGCGCGCGCGCCGGAGCTGCCGGTGCTGATACTCAGTGGCTTCGCCGAATCGCAATACGCCACCACGCTGCTGCGGCAGGGGGCGAGCGGCTATCTGGGCAAGGACTGCGATCCCGACGAGATCGTCAAGGCGATACGCACGGTGTGCCGCGGCCGCAAATACATCTCGGCCGGGGTGGCCGAGCAGCTGGCCGAGGAATTGGGCGACAAGCATGCCGACCAGCCCGCGCATCTGCAGCTCTCAGAGCGCGAGCTGCAGGTCTTCCTGCGCCTGGCCCAGGGCGAGACGGTGGGCCATGTGGCCGAGGGCATGTCGCTG
>Ga0208398_100235_pt1 | contig 46814 bp, 39 predicted proteins | sample LakWasMe79_HOW10_2_FD_183905 | JGI IMG/M metagenome (GOLD analysis project Ga0208398, IMG submission 183905) | Freshwater sediment methanotrophic microbial communities from Lake Washington under simulated oxygen tension - Sediment Metagenome... | ecosystem: Environmental > Aquatic > Freshwater >...
CTGCTGGTGCATACCGGCCAGCACTACGACCAGGGCATGAGCCACCAGCTGTTCGAGGACCTGGGCCTGCCGCGGCCCGACCTGAACCTGGAGGTCGGCTCGGGCAGCCATGCCGTGCAGACCGCCGAGGTGATGCGCCGCTTCGAGCCGGCGCTGGACGAGCACCGGCCGGCCTGCGTGCTGGTGGTGGGCGACGTCAACTCCACCTTGGCCTGCACCCTGGTGGCCGTCAAAAAGAGCGTGCCGGTGGTGCATGTGGAGGCCGGGCTGCGCAGCTATGACCGCAAGATGCCCGAAGAGATCAACCGGGTGCTCACCGACCAGGTGGCCGACCGGCTCTACACCACCGAACGCAGCGCGCTGGACAATCTGCTGCGCGAAGGGGTAGCCGCCGAACGCGTCAGCTTCGTCGGCAATGTGATGATCGACTCGCTGGTGGCCAACAAGCCCCATGCCCGGCCGATCGCCGATACGCTGCGCGCGCATGGCATCGACCCGGCCCTGGTGACCCAGGCCAAGGGTTATGGCGTGGTCACCCTGCACCGGCCGTCCAATGTCGACGATGCCGACACGCTGCGCAGCCTGCTGGGCGTGTTGCACGAGGTGGCTGCCAGCCTGCCGCTGGTGTTCGCACTGCATCCGCGTACGCGCAACAACATCGAGCGCTTCGGCTTGGGCGGCCTGATCGACCACCAGCGCATGGCGCTGCTGCCGCCTCAGGGCTATCTGGAGATGCTGGGCCTGATGCGCGACGCCACGCTGGTGCTGACCGACTCCGGCGGTCTGCAGGAAGAGACCACTGCGCTGGGCGTGCCCTGTCTGACCCTGCGCGAGAACACCGAGCGCCCGATCACCGCCGAGCAGGGCACCAACACCCTGGTCGGGCGCGACCTGGCCGCCATCCGCAACGGTGTGGCCGAGATCCTGCGGGGCGAGGGCAAGCGTGGCCGGGTGCCCGAGTTCTGGGATGGCCATGCCGCCGACCGCATCGCCGCCGATCTCTGGGCCTGGTTGCAGGCCGGCGCGCCCTGAGCGCTGTTTCTCCCCTTCTGCCGATCCGCTTCCAGACATGCTGGCACCTGCCATCACCAACGCACTGACCATCGACGTCGAGGACTATTTCCAGGTCTCGGCGATGGCGCCGTACATCCGCCGCAGCGAATGGGACAGCCGGGAGTGCCGTGTCGAGCGCAACGTCGACCAGATTCTGGCCATGCTGGCGGCCGCGGACACACGGGCAACCTTCTTCACGCTGGGCTGGGTGGCCGAGCGCTATCCGCACCTGGTGCGCCGCATCGTCGACCAGGGCCATGAACTGGCCAGCCACGGTTATGGCCATGAGCGCGCCAGCGACCTGACACCGGCGGCCTTCCGCGACGACATCGTTCGCGCCAAGCACCTGCTCGAGGACATCGGCGGCGTGGCCGTGCAGGGCTACCGCGCACCGAGTTTCTCCATCGGCCACGGCAATCTGTGGGCGTTCGACAGCCTGCAGGCGGCGGGCTACCGCTACAGCTCCAGCATCTACCCGATCCAGCACGACCACTACGGCATGCCCGATGCGCCACGCTTTGCACACCCGCGCGGCGACGGTCTGATCGAGATCCCGGTGACCACGCTGCGCGTGCGTGGCCGCAACCTGCCCTCGTCAGGCGGGGGCTACTTCCGGCTGCTGCCCTATGCGCTGTCGCGCTGGATGATCCGCCGCGTCAACACCGACGACCGCATGCCTGCGATCTTTTACTTCCATCCCTGGGAAATCGATCACGGCCAGCCGCGTGTCGAGGGCATTGACCTGAAGACAAGGTTCCGGCACTACGTCAACATCGACCGCATGGAGCGCCGGCTGCAGCAGCTGGTGCAGGACTTCCGCTGGGGCCGCATGGATGACATCTTCCTGGGGCAGACTGTCCCGCCCGCCGCGCACTGACCGACCCGCCGAATTCCGTGATCGAGATCAAACGACTGTCCGCGCAGGATGCCGGCACCTGCGGGCGCTGGGATGCCTTCGTGCTGGCTTGCCCACAAGCCACCTTCTTCCATCGGGCCGGCTGGCAACGGGTGATCGGCCAAGTCTTCGGCCACAGCACCTGGTTCCTCTATGCCGAGCGTGATGGCCGCATCGAGGGCGTGCTGCCGCTGGCTCAGGTCAAGAGCTGGCTGTTCGGCCACTCACTGGTGAGCCTGCCCTTTGCCGTCTACGGCGGCGTGGCCGCCGACAGCCCGGAGGCGGCGGCCGCGCTGGAAGTCGAGGCGCAGAAGATCGCCCGGGGCCTGGGCGTCGAGCATCTGGAACTGCGCAACGTCCAGCGCCAGCATGACGACTGGCCGCTGCAGGATCTGTACGTCACCTTCCGCAAGGCCATCCTGCCGGAGGAAGAGGCCAATATGCTGGCCATCCCGCGCAAGCAGCGCGCGATGGTGCGCAAGGGCCTGAAGAACAACCTGCGCAGCGAGATCGACCCGGGCGTTGACCGTTTTTTTGCGCTGTTCGCCGACAACGTGCACCGCCACGGCACGCCGGCCATGCCCAAGCGCTGGTTCCAGGCGCTGCGCGACGAGTTTGGTGACGATTGCGAGGTGCTGACCGTGGTCTCGGCCGAGGGCAAGCCGCTGTCGTCGGTGTTGAGCTTCTACTTCCGCGACGAGGTGCTGCCCTATTACGCCGGCGACGACGAGGCCGCGCGCGACTTGGCGGCCAACGACTTCAAATACTGGGAACTGATGCGCCGCGCCTGCGCGCGTGGTCTCAAGGTCTTCGACTACGGTCGCAGCAAACAGGGCACCGGTCCCTACGCCTTCAAGAAGAACTGGGGCTTCGAACCGACGCCGCTGCAGTACGAATACCGGCTCTACAAGCGTGACAGCGTGCCCCAGAACAACCCCAACAATGCCAAGTACAAGCTGCTGATCGAGACCTGGCGGCGGCTGCCGATCGGGGTGGCGAACTGGCTGGGGCCGTTTGTGGTGAGGAACCTCGGATGACCACCGCTGTGAGCCCATCGCTGAACTGGGGCCTCGGTGCCGGATGGCGCCGCGCGTTGCCTGCCCTGGGACTTCTCTGGCTCCTGACACTCTGGCTGTACCGCGACACCGCGTTGGCCATGGTGGAGGTCTGGAATCGGTCGGAGACCTTTGCGCATGCCTGGGTTGTGCCACCGATATCGCTGTGGCTGGCTTGGCGCATGCGTCACCAGGTGCTGGCGATTGACCCACGGCCCGTGCCCTGGGTGTTGCTGCTGTTCGTGCCGGCCGGCTTACTGTGGCTGATGGGCGAAGCCGTGGTCGTCAGCACGGCCAAGCAGTTTGCACTGGTCGGCCTGCTGGTTGCCGCGGTGCCCGCGGTGCTGGGCCTGTCGGCGGCGCGGTTGCTGGCCTTCCCGCTGGGCTTCCTGTTCTTCGCGGTGCCGGCGGGCGAGTTCCTGACTCCGACTCTGATGTCCTGGACCGCCCATTTCACCATCGGCGCGTTGCGGCTCAGCGGCATCCCGGTTTACCAGGAGGGCTTGCAGTTCGTGATCCCGAGCGGGCGCTGGTCCGTGGTCGAGGCCTGCAGCGGCATCCGTTACTTGATCGCGTCGGTGATGGTGGGTACCTTGTTTGCCTACCTGAACTATCGCTCGCTGCGCAGGCGCCTGCTGTTCGTCGCCGTGTCGGTGGTGGTGCCCGTGCTGGCGAACTGGGTGCGGGCCTACATGATCGTGATGTTGGGCCACCTGTCGGGCAACGAACTGGCGGTCGGTGCGGACCACCTGGTCTATGGCTGGGTACTGTTCGGCATCGTCGTTATGGCGCTGTACGCGATTGGCGCTCGCTGGGCCGAGCACATACCCGAGCCGCCCGTGTTGTCCGCGGCCACAGCCGCCTGGCCGGCTGGCCGTGGTGCGGTCGCACTCGGTCTGGGTGCACTGCTACTGGCCTGGCCCTTGTGGGCGTGGCAGCGTCTGGATATCTCGGCGAGTGCCACCTCCAGCCCGTCCCTGACTTTGCCGACAGCGTTGCCGGGCGGCTGGCGTGCGGACCAGGATCTTGCGCCGGACTGGCAACCCGGCTTCGTGGCGCCGTCGGCCAGTGCCCGTGCCAGTTTCGTCGCTGGCGATGGTCGCCGCGCTGGCATCTACCTGGCGTACTACCGGCAGCAGAACAATGAGCGCAAGCTGGTCAGCTCGATTAACGGCGTCGTGGCCGGAAATGACTCGGCGTGGATCCACGTCGCGGCGGGCCGCCGCACGCGGCCGGTGCCCGGCGGGCAGATGCGCCTGCGCGAAGAGCGGCTGCTGCAGTCCGACACGACATCCAGGCTCGCACCCCGCCAGCACCTGCGCATCTGGCGGGTCTACTGGGTTGATGGCCAGTGGGTGACGGGCGACGCCGAGGCGAAGTTGCGGGGCGCCTGGGGGCGGCTGATGGGTCGTGGCGACGACTCAGCGGTGGTCATGCTCTATGCCGACGATGCCGATGGTGAGCAAGCCCAGGCGGTGTTGGCCCGGCTGCTCGACGATGGCTTGCCTGCCCTGGTCACGCAACTGACCCAGGCACGGCAGCAGGCGCAGTGACAGACCATGGTCACCGACAGACTGTTTTGTTTGCCCCTGTTCTCCGTATTGTCGCCGGCCGGTGCGCGGGCGCGCCTGTCGATCCTGATCTTCCACCGGGTACTGTCGCAACGTGATCCGCTGTTCCCCGGCGAGATCGACGCGGCCGACTTCGACCGGATCTGCGGCTGGCTGGCCCAGTGGTGTCGTGTCTTGCCCCTGGACGAGGCCGTTGCCGGTCTGGCCACCGGGCGCCTGCCTGATCGTGCCGCCGTGATCACCTTCGACGACGGCTACGCTGACAACCACGACGTGGCGCTGCCCATCCTGCAGCGCCACGGCATCAGCGCCACCTTCTACATCGCCAGCGGCTTTCTCGACGGAGGCCGCATGTGGAACGACACCATCATCGAGTCGGTGCGACGCACCATGCGCACCGAGCTCGATCTGTCGGCCCTGGGTCTGGACAGCATCGGCCGGTTGCCACTGGCGGGCCTGGATCAGCGCCGCACGGCCATCGACCGGCTGCTGGGGAGCATCAAGTACCTGCCGATCGCCGAGCGCCTGGTCTTGGTGCAGGCCGTGGCCGATGCGGCCGGGGTCAAGCCGCCGGACGATCTGATGATGTCCAGCGACCAGTTGCTGGCCATGCACCGTGCCGGCATGTGCATCGGGGCCCACACGCTGTCTCACCCCATCCTGGCCACGTTGCCCGAGGCCGAGGCCTACGCAGAGATCAATGGCTCGCGCCAGGCCCTGCAGGCCATTCTGGGCGCACCCGTGCGGCATTTCGCCTATCCCAATGGTGTGCCAGGGCGTGACTTCAACGACGACACCGCGCGCCTGGTCGCCGAGCTGGGTTTTGACAGCGCTGTCACCACTGCCCGCGGCGCTGCGCGCCAGGGCGCTGATCCCTACCGCCTGCCCCGGTTCACGCCCTGGGACCGCACGCGGGCGCGTTTTGGCCTGCGGATGATGCAGACCCTGTGGACGTCCTGAGCGCCAGCCTGACTGCGATAAGCCGCGGGTCTGGTGGCGCGGCCTCGCGTCGTCGTGCTGAGCTGCAAGCGCCCAGCGTCAAGGTGTGCGCCGTTTGTCCCTGGCGGTGGATGCGCCACCGATGCGCAAATGCAACCCTGTGACCTCTGGCACACCATTTGCCCCGGCTTGCGGGTGGGTGGTAATCCGCCCGGCTGAAAATCCCCAGTCTGTCATGGGGGATGCCCTGCGTTGCATTGACAATCATATGCAGTCGGCCGGGCGCAGCCCCTGCCGCGCGGTAGGCAACTGAACTGGAGCGAGTGAAGATGGATACGTTGGCAGTGATCGGGCTGGGTTATGTCGGGTTGCCCTTGGTCGTGGCATTCGGGAAGCAGGCGAAGACGATCGGCTTCGACATCTCGGTGCAGAAGGTGGACTCCTGCTGTCGCGGCAAGGACCCATCGCGCGAGCTGCCTGACGAGGAACTGGCTGCCGCTGTCCATGCTGAATACACCGCCGATCCGTCCCGCCTGGCCGAGGCGGACGTGGTCATCGTGGCCGTGCCCACCCCTGTGGATGACGCCCACATCCCGGACTTCCGCCCGCTGATTGGCGCATCCACCAGCTTGGGCCGCCATCTGAAAAAGGGCGCCATCGTGGTCTACGAGTCCACGGTCTACCCCGGCGCCACCGAAGAGGTCTGCATCCCCGTGCTTGAGCGGGAGTCCGGCCTGAAGTGGAAGCAGGACTTCTTCGTCGGCTACAGCCCCGAGCGCATCAACCCGGGCGACAAGGAGCACACGCTCACCAAGATCCTGAAAATCGTCTCCGGCGACTCGCCCGAGACGCTGGCCAAAGTGGCTGCGGTGTACGAGCGCATCATCGTGCCCGGCGTGCACCGCGCCAGCAGTATCAAGGCGGCCGAGGCAGCCAAGGTGATCGAGAACACCCAGCGCGACCTGAACATCGCGCTGATGAACGAGCTGGCCATCATCTTCGACAAGATGGGCATCGACACCAGCGAGGTGCTGGCTGCGGCAGGCACGAAGTGGAATTTCCTGAAGTTCAAGCCGGGCCTGGTGGGTGGCCACTGCATCGGCGTCGACCCCTACTACCTGACGCACAAGGCTGACATGCTGGGCTACCATCCGCAGGTGATCCTGGCGGGCCGGCGCATCAACGACAGCATGGGCAAGTTCCTCGCCGAGCAGACCATCAAGCAGATGATCGCCAGCGGCAGCGCGATCAAGGGCGCGCGCGTCAATGTGCTGGGGTTGACCTTCAAGGAAAACTGCGGTGACCTGCGCAACAGCAAGGTGATAGACATCATCCGTGAGCTGCAGACCTATGGCGTCGAGGTGTCGGTCACCGACCCGCAGGCCGAGGTGGAGGAAGCCATGCATGAGTACGGTGTGCAACTGGTGCCCTATGCCGACCTGCCACGCGCCGACGCCATCGTGGCTGCGGTGTCGCACAACGAGTTTGCCGCGCTTAGCGTGGCCGAACTGAGTCAGAAGCTGGTGCCGGGCGGGGCCTTCATCGACGTCAAGGCGGCGTTTGATCTGGGCGCGCTAAAGAGCAACGGATTGCGCGTCTGGCGCTTGTGAGCTTGTAGTCTTGATCCCCCCGCACTTGTCTACCGTCTCCGATGAGGGCGGCGCAACCGCGGTGCGCCGGCTGGTGGTGTTCACCGGTGATCCGTCGTTTTCGGTGCGCAAGGGCATCGTCGATCTGGACCGGGCCATTCCGGGCCTGCAGTGGCTGGTGGTCTGGCACTCGCCGCACAAGACCCTGGCGCGGTTGCTGAAAAACCAACGTGCCAACCTCAAGCGCAATGGCTGGCGCTGGGTTCCTTACCAACTGTCTGATGCACTGGGGCGCGTGGCGCATCGCTGCAATATCGACACGGCGGCCACCGCACCCGGCCAGGAATACAGCCTCGACGCCCTGCGCGCACGCCCAAACCTGCGCTTGCTGCGCGTGGCCGATCTGCATGCCGAGGCCACGCTGGACGAGGTGCGGCGCTTCGGCCCTGAACTGGGCCTGTCACTGGCCGCACCCATCCTGCGTCGGGCCTTGTTCTCGTTGCCCACCCTGGGCACCTTGAACCTGCACAAGGGCAAGTTGCCCGAATTCCGCGGCATGCCGCCGGCGTTCTGGGAGTTCTGGAATGGCCTGCCCGAGGTGGGTTGCACGGTGCACTGGGTGGACGACAAGCTCGATACCGGTCGTGTGGTGGTCGATACCCTGGTGCAGCGCGTCGCCCACGCCACGGTCAAGGGGATGCAATTGCAGCTGGACGACGTGGGCGCAGTGCTGATGATCCGCGCCGTCACCGACGTGCTGAACGGTCAGGCTCAGGCTACTGTGCAGGCGCCCTACAGCGGCAAGACCAACCGCAAACCCACGCTGGCGCAGATGGCCGAGATGCGCCGCCGCGAGGCCCGGTTCGCCGAGCAGGCCGGTGCGGCTGTGCCACGCTGGCTGGGTGGCGCCAAGCGCCTGATGGCCAGCGCGGCCCATGTCGGCCTGGGCCACCTGGGGCCGCGCCTGCTGGCGCCGCGGGTCACCGTGTTGCTGTACCACCGCGTCAGCGATGAGGTGCGCGACAACCTCACCGTGGGTGTGGCACAGTTCGACGAACACATGGCCTTGTTGCGCCGCCACTGTCAGGTGGTGTCGATCGAGCAGGTACTGGCTATGGACCGCGTGCCACGCTCGGGCCGGCCGTTGGTGGCGGTGACCTTCGACGATGGTTACCTCGACAACTACCGTCATGCCGCGCCCATCCTGCGCCGCCATGCGGTGCCGGCGGCGTTCTTCGTCTCTACCGGCATCATCGCCTCTGCGCGGCGTTTTCCACACGATGTGCGGCGCGGCAATCCCTGGATTCCGGTGATGGACTGGGACCAATTGCGCGAGATGCACCGCTGGGGCTTCACCATCGGCTCGCACACGGTCGGCCACATCGATTGCGCTGCCGAGCCCGAAGCACTGGTCAAGGCCGAGCTGGCACAGTCACGCGACGACTTGCGGCGTGAACTGGGTCTGGACGAGGTGATCCTGGCGTATCCCTATGGTGGCCGCCAGCACATGACGGCCGAGCGTCTGGCGCTGGTGCGCGCGGCCGGCTATAGCGGTTGCTTGTCGGCCTACGGCGGCAGCAACGTCGGCGCTGTCGATCGCTTCAATGTGTTGCGCCGCGGCATCCAGTGGCAGTTCACCGGGCCGGCCCTGCTGTACCAATGCCTGGGCTTGTGATGGCCGGCGTGCCCGCGCCGCTGGTGCTGCACGTCATCCATCACCTGGTCACCGGGGGCATGGAAAACGGACTGGTCAACCTGATCAACCACATGCCGGCCGACACCTATCGCCATGCGGTGGTTTGCATCGAGGACTTCTCCGAGTTTCGCCAGCGCATCCAGCGCTCGGATGTGGAGGTGCTGGCGCTACACCGCTCGCGCATCGGCACCTCGCGACTGCGTCGAGCCTTGTTCGACCTGTGCCGCCAGTGGCGTCCGGCGATCGTGCACAGCCGCAACCAGTCAGGGCTAGATGCCTTGCTGCCGGCCAGGTTGGCCGGCGTGCGGCGCACGGTGCATGGTGAGCACGGCTGGGATGTCGACAACCTGCATGGCCAGCATTGGAAGCCCCGGCTGTTGCGCCAACTGCACTCACCGCTGGTCGACCGCTACGTCGCGGTGTCCAAGGACATCGAGCGCTACCTGGTCGCCCAGGTCGGCATCCGTTCGGCGCGTGTCACGCAGGTGTGCAATGGCGTTGATACGGCACGCTTCAGCCCCGATGGTGTGCCAGACATGGCTTGGCTCCCGGAATCCTTCCGTGGTGATGCGCTGCTGCGCATCGGCAGCGTAGGCCGCGTCCAGCCGGTGAAGAATCAGGCCTTGCTGCTGCGGGCGTTTGCTGGGTTGTTGCAGCAGTCGCCAGCGCTGCGCGACCGAGCGCGTCTGGTGCTGGTGGGTGACGGCCCCCTGCTCGCCGATCTGCGGGCGCTGGCCCAGGCGCTCGGCATCGCGCCGCAGTGTTTCATGCCGGGTGGTTTCAACGATGTGCCGCGGGTGTTGCGCGCGCTGGATCTGTTCGTGCTGCCGTCGCTGAACGAAGGCATCTCCAACACCATCCTCGAGGCCATGGCCAGCCAGTTGCCGGTTCTGGCCAGTGCCGTGGGCGGCAATGTGGAACTTGTGCCCGAGGGCCGCGCTGGCAGTCTGTTCGAGCCGCACGATCAAGACGGCCTGACCCGTTTGTTGGCCAGCTATCTGGGCGATGACGCGATGCGGCGTGCACACGGTGTGCAGGCGCGATGCTTGGCGCTTGAGCGCTACAGCCTGGACAGCATGGTCAATGGTTACCGGGCGGTCTATGACGCGCTGCTGGCGCAGCGTATCTGACGGCCCGGTGAGGCTCTTGTGTCAGATGTCATGCCATTCCCCCGTTCGCCCGACGTGTCAAGCCCGCGGCACCCCGGGCTTGCACTAACATTCACGCCTGCCGGAATCCCGAGGGAACCTGCTGAGGCCGGCCCAACGCAGTTTCGCGCAGCGCCGCAGTTGCTTGGTGGCCACCTGAGGCCGCGAACAATCACCACCCAAAACCATGTGCGGAATCACCGGCATTTTTGACACCTGCGGCGGGCGCAGCATCGATGGCGTCGTGCTGCAGCGCATGAACGACTCGCAGTTCCACCGCGGCCCCGACGAGGGCAGCGTGCACATCGAGCCGGGTGTTGGGTTCGGCCACCGCCGTTTGTCCGTCATCGACATCGCCACCGGGCAGCAGCCGCTGTTCAACGAGGACGGCTCGGTGATGATCGTCTTCAACGGTGAGATCTACAACTACCAGTCGCTGATCCCCGAGTTGCAGGCGCTGGGTCACGTGTTCCACACCAAGAGCGACACCGAGGTGATCGTGCACGCCTGGGAGCAGTGGGGCGCCGAGTGTGTGCAGCGCCTGCGTGGCATGTTCGCTTTTGCGCTGTGGGACCGCAACCGGCAAACCTTCTTCATGGCGCGTGACCGGCTGGCGGTCAAGCCGATGTTTTATGCGGTGCTGGACGACGGCCAATTGCTGTTTGGCTCGGAGCTGAAATCCCTGCTGGCCCATGGTGGGCTTAAGCGCGACATTGATCCGCTGGCGGTGGAAGAGTACTTTGCGCTGGGCTATGTGGCCGAGCCGCGCACCATCTTCAAGCAGGCGCGCAAGCTGTCGCCCGGCCACATGCTGCAGTGGCGCCGTGGTGATGCCCAGCCCGAGCAGCAGCCCTATTGGGATGTGCGCTTCACGCTGGACAACCCGATCGGCCTGGACGATGCCTGCGAGGAACTGCGCCACCGGCTGGAGGAGTCGGTCAGGCTGCGCATGATCGCCGAGGTGCCGCTGGGCGCGTTTTTGTCCGGCGGGGTGGATTCCAGCGCTGTGGTCGCGGCCATGGCCGCGGTGTCCGACGGCCCGGTGGACACCTGTTCGATCGCCTTCGACGACCCGGCTTTCAACGAGGCCGCTTTCGCCAAGATCGTGGCCGACCGCTACCAGACCCGCCACCATGTCGAAACCGTCAAGAGTGATGATTTCGATCTGATCGACACTCTGGCGCGGCTGTACGACGAGCCTTATGCCGACAGCTCGGCCATCCCCACCTACCGCGTCTGCCAGCTGGCGCGCAAGCGGGTCACCGTGGCCTTGTCGGGCGACGGCGGTGATGAAACCTTTGGAGGTTATCGCCGCTACCGCTTGCACCTGATGGAAGAGCGCATGCGCGCGGCCATGCCTGAGGGCCTGCGCAAGCCGCTGTTCGGTCTGCTGGGCCGGGTCTATCCCAAGGCCGATTGGGCGCCGCGGGTATTCCGCGCCAAGACCACCTTCGAAGGCATGTCGCGCACCTCGGTGGAGGCGTACTTTCACTCGATCTCCATCCTGCGCGGCCCGATGCGCGCACAGCTGTTCAGCCCGACCTTCAAGACCGCGCTGGCCGGCTACAGCGCCCAGCAGGTGTTTGACGACCATGCGGCGCGCGCCAATACCGACGATCCGTTGGCGCTGATCCAGTACCTGGACCTGAAAACCTATCTGGTGGGCGACATCAATACCAAGGTGGACCGGGCCAGCATGGCCCACTCGCTGGAGGTGCGTGAGCCGCTGATGGACCACGAACTGGTCGAGTGGGTGGCCAGTCTGCCTTCCAGCCTCAAGGTACGCGGACAAGAGGGCAAGTTCCTGCTGAAGAAGGCGATGGAGCCCAACCTGTCGGACGACATCCTGTACCGACCCAAGATGGGCTTTGCCGTGCCGCTGGCGCGCTGGTTCCGTGGCCCGCTGAAGGCGCGGGTGCGCGAAGCCATCCTGGGGCCACGCCTGGCGGAGACCGGCTGGTTCAACCGCGATTACCTGCAGCACCTGGTAGATGCCCACCAATCCGGCGCACGCGATTACAGCTCGCCCTTGTGGACGCTGCTGATGTTCGAGGCGTTCTTGCGCAACGTGGTGGATGCCGGCGCGCACGGGGTCACCAAGGCGGTGCCGGCCGAGGCGCTGGCATGACGGGCCTGCGTGTCCTGCATCTGCTTGACCATTCCGCCCCGCTGCACAGCGGTTATGCCTTTCGCACGCTGGCCATCCTGCGAGAGCAGCGCCGCCTGGGCTGGGCCACCGATCACCTCACCTCAACCAAGCAAGGGCCGGGCAGCGCCCTGGTGGAGCAGGCCGATGGCTGGACCTTCCACCGCACGCCGAGCGCCGCCGGTATCGGCTTGGTTGCCGGCATGAAGGCCACCGCGCGCCGCCTGGGCCAGGTGGTGGCCGAGTTGCAGCCCGACATCGTGCATGCCCATTCACCGGTGCTCAATGCGCTGCCGGCGCAATGGGTATGCCGCCGACGTGGCCTGCCTATGGTCTATGAGATGCGTGCCTCCTGGGAGGACGCCGCGGTGGACCATGGCACCACCACCGAAGGCAGCCTGCGCTACAAGGTTTCGCGCGGTCTTGAAACGCTGGCGCTGCACCTGGCTGACCAGGTGACCACAATCTGCGAGGGCCTGCGCAGCGACATCGCTTCGCGCGGGGTGTCCAACGACAAGATCACGGTGATCCCCAACGCGGTGGATGTGTCCACCTTCACCTTCGACGCGCCACCCGACGAGGCGCTGCGCCAGCGCCTGGGACTGCAGGGCGCCACGGTGCTGGGCTTCGCGGGCTCGTTCTACGGCTACGAAGGCCTGCACTTGTTGATCGATGCCGCACGCCGCATGCTGCCCGCCCACCCCGACTTGCGGTTGCTGCTGGTTGGTGGTGGCCCGCAGGACTCCGCGCTCAAGGCCCAAGCCGCCGAGGCAGGCATCGCCGACCGAGTGATCTTTACCGGCCGAGTTCCCCATGCCGAGGTGCAGCGCTACTACGAGTTGATCGACGTGCTGGCCTACCCGCGGCTGCCGATCCGCTTGACCGAACTGGTGACCCCGCTCAAGCCGCTGGAAGCCATGGCCCAGGGCCGCATGTTCGTGGCCTCCGACGTGGGCGGCCACCGCGAGTTGATCAACCATGGCAAGACCGGTTTCCTGTTCAAGGCCGGTGATGCCACAGCGCTGGCCACTGCACTGAGCGACCTGCTGGCGCAGCGCCCGCAGTGGCAGGCCATCCGCGAGCAGGCGCGCCGCTTTGTCGAGGTGGAACGCACCTGGGCCAACAGCGTGGCTCGATACCAGGACGTTTACCGCCGCGCCCTGGCGCGCAAGGGCCGCAGCGTGGCCGCATTGACCTGAGGCCGAAGAACCCCCATGTGTGGCATCCACGGCATCTACCAGCTCAACGGCCAGGCTGTGCAATCGGCGCACCTGACCGCCATGGGCAACATCACTCGACACCGCGGCCCGGACGACGAAGGCCAGCACATCGATGGTGATTGCGGCATTGCGATGCGGCGTTTGTCGATCATCGATTTGTCGGGTGGTCACCAGCCCATCAGCAGTGCCGACGGTTCGCGCGTGCTCGTATGCAATGGCGAGATCTACAACTTCCGCGAGTTGCGGGCCGAGTTGCAGGCCAAGGGCTATGCCTTCAAGACCGGCTCGGACAGCGAGGTGCTGCTGCACCTGTACGACGCCGAGGGTGACGCCTTTGTGCACCGTCTCAACGGCATGTTCGACTTTGCACTGTGGGATGGCCGCCGGCGCCGCCTGTTGATCGGCCGCGACCGGCTGGGCGTCAAGCCGCTGTATGTGCTGCAGGATGGCCTGCGCCTGGCCTTTGCTACCGAGGCCAAGGCCCTGCTCGCGCTGCCCGGTGTCAGTGCCCGGCTCAACCGCGAGGTGGTGGGTGACTACCTGCACCTGGGTTACGTGGCTGCACCGCACAGCATCTTCCAGGGCATCCGCAAGCTGCCACCGGCCACGCTGCTGTCGGTTGAAGCTGGCCAGGTACTTGAATGGCGCTACTGGCGCCTACCCACCGCGATGGACCGCAGTCTGTCGGCCAGCGACTGGCTGGAGCGCACCCGCAGCAGGGTCGAAGAAGCGGTGCGCATGCAGATGGTCAGCGATGTCCCGATCGGCGCATTCCTGTCCGGCGGTGTCGATTCCAGCGCCGTGGTCGGCTACATGGCGCGCCATGCCGATCAGCCCATCCGCACCTATGCCATCGGCTTCCAGGGCGGTGAAGCCGAGGCGCTGTACAACGAGTTGCCTTACGCGCGCCAGGTGGCCAAGCTGTTCGGCACCCAGCACCGCGAGATCGTCGTCAAGCCCGATGTCGTGGGCCTGCTGCCGCGACTGCTGTGGCACATGGACGAGCCGGTGGCCGACACTGCCTTCATCACCACCTACCTGGTGTCGGAGTTTGCACGCCAGGACGTCAAGGTGATCCTGTCCGGCGTGGGCGGCGACGAGCTGTTTGGCGGCTACCGCCGCTACCTGGGCGGCCACTACGCCAAGAGCTTCAACCGCCTGCCCGCGCCGCTGCGCCGGCTGGTGGGCGCAGCGGCGGCTCGGCTGCCGGCCGATCGGCACTCGGGCATGCTCAACAAGCTGCGCCTGGCCAAGGGTTTTGTCGCGTCGGCCGAAATGGCTCCCGACGACCGTTACCGCAGCTATTTGCAGGTGATGAACCGCGACACCGTGTCCAGCCTGCTGGTGGACGGTGGCTTGGCCGGGCCCGATGCGCTGGCCCGCGCGTTTGCCCACGCCGGCCATGAGGACGACCTGAATCGCATGTTTGCGGTGGACGCCGAAACCCAGCTGCCTGACGACCTGCTGATGCTGACCGACAAGATGAGCATGGCTGTCTCGCTGGAATGCCGTGTGCCACTGCTGGACCACACGCTGGTGGAAATGGCCGCGACCATGCCGGCCGCGATCAAGATCGCCGGTGGCCAGTTGAAGCATGTGCTCAAGGCCGCCCTGGGCGATCTGCTGCCGCAGGACATCCTGCACCGCCAGAAGCGAGGTTTTGGTACGCCCATGGGTGCCTGGCTGAAGGGTGCGCTGGCACCGGTGCTGCGTGGCCTGTTGGCGCCCGAGGTGCTGCGTTCGCGTGGCCTGTACCGCCAGCCGGTGGTCGATCGCCTGGTGGCCGACCACGAGGCCAACCGCATCGACGGTACCGATGCCTTGCTGGCGATGATGAACCTGGAGGTGTGGAGCCGCATCTACCTGGACGGCCGCAGCCCGGCCGACGTGGCCGACGAGCTGCACCGTCTGGCCGATACCCGCATCGCTGCATGAACATCCTCTACGTCTGCCACCGTTTCCCCTACCCACCCAAGCGGGGCGGCAAGATCCGGCCATTTAACATGATCCGGCACCTGCAGGAGGCGGGCCACCGGGTGACGGTGTGCTCGCTGGTGCGCTCCGAGGCCGAGGCCGCGGAGGGACGGGGTATTGCGCCGCATTGCGCCGCCTTCGAGATGGGCCCTGTGCGTGAACCGCTGCAGATGGCGCGCATGGTGGCCCGGCTGCCGCTGCTGACGCCCTCGTCCATGGGGTACTTCTACTCGCCGCATTTGGCCACGCGCATCAAGCACCTGCTGGCCGAGCAGACCTGGGACTTGATCTTCGTGCACTGCTCGTCGGTGGCGCAGTATGTGGAGGACGTGCAGGGCATCCCCAAGATCCTGGACTTCGGCGACATGGATTCGCAGAAGTGGCTGGAGTATGCCCACTACAAGCCCTGGCCGCTGTCTTGGGGCTACACGCTCGAAGGTCGCAAGATGCTGCACGCCGAGAAGAGTCTGGCGCGCAAGTTCGACCTGTGTACCGCCACCACCCGCGCCGAGCGCGAGACGCTCGACGGCTACGGCACCGGGGCGCCGACCGATTGGTTCCCCAACGGCGTGGATGCGAAGCTCTTCAGCCCCAGCGATCAGCCCTACGAGCCTGAAACCATCAGCTTCATCGGCCGCATGGACTACTACCCCAACCAGGAATGCATGCAGCGCTTCTGCAAGGATGTGTGGCCACTACTTCGCCAGCGCAGGCCAGCCCTGAAGCTGCTGATCGTCGGTGCCGACCCGTCGCCCGAGATCCGCATGCTGGGCGATCTGCCGGGCGTCACCGTCACTGGATCGGTGCCCCAGGTTCAGCCCTATGTCCAGCGTTCGGCCTTGATGGTCGCGCCGCTGGCGATTGCCCGCGGTACACAGAACAAGATCCTGGAGGCGATGGCCATGGGGGTGCCCGTGGTGACCAGCAGCATTGCCGCCGGTGGAGTGGATGCCGAGCCGGGCGCCCATTTGCTTGTGGCCGACGACGCCCCCGCCGTGGCCGAGGCTGTGCTGGGCATCCTGGACAGCCCCGCAGAGCGGCAGCGCCTGTCCGAAGCCGGACGCGCACGGGTGCTCAGCCACCACGCCTGGTCAAGATCAATGCAGCGCCTGGACGAGATCATCGCCCGCTGCGTGGCGCAATTTGCAAGAGCACAAGGAACACACGCATGAAGATCAGCATCTTTGGTTTGGGCTATGTCGGGGCGGTGTCGCTGGCCTGTCTTTCGCGCGACGGCCACGAGGTGGTGGGTGTCGATATCGACCGCACCAAGCTTGACCTCATCATGGCCGGCAAGACGCCGGTGGTGGAAGAGGGCATGGTCGACCTGATGGCTCAGGTGGCCGCCAGCGGCCGTGTCAGCGTCACCACCGACGCGCGCCAGGCCGTGCTGGACACCGAGATCTCCCTGGTCTGCGTGGGCACGCCCTCGGCCGCCAATGGCAGCCAGGACCAGAGCGCGATCCTGCGTCTAGCCAAGGAGATGGGCCAGGCCCTGCGCATCAAGACGGCACCGCACGTGGTGGTGTTCCGCTCCACGTTGGTGCCGGGCACCGTGGAAGGCGTGTTGCGGCCGATCGTCGAGGCCGAGTCGGGCAAGCGCGACGGCGTGGACTTCTTCCTTTGCTTCCAGCCTGAGTTCCTGCGTGAGGGCTCGTCCATCCGTGACTATGACAAGCCCCCGTTCACGGTCGTCGGCGCGAACCACGACGCTGCGGTGGAGCGCTTGCAAGGGCTTTTCGGCCACTTGCCGTGCAAGTTCCTGCGCACCTCGGTCCGCTCGGCCGAGATGATGAAATACTGCTGCAACAACTTCCACGCGCTGAAGATCACCTTCGCCAACGAGACTGCCCGCCTGTGCCATGCCTTGGGTGTGGACGCCTTCGAGGTGATGGACCTGGTTTGCCAGGACACGCAACTCAACATCTCCCGCGCCTATCTGCGGCCGGGCTTCGCGTTCGGCGGCTCATGCCTGCCCAAGGACCTGCGCGCCACGTCTCACCTGGCCAAGGTGCACGATGTCGAGTTGCCGATGCTGTCGGCCATCCTGCCGTCCAACGAGCAACATCTGGCGCTGGCGCTGCGGCATGTGCTTGCCTCCGGCAAGCGCCGTATTGGCTTCGTCGGGTTGTCGTTCAAGACCGGCACCGACGACCTGCGCGAAAGCCCGCTGGTGTCTCTGGCCGAACGCCTGATCGGCAAGGGCATGACCCTGTCGATCTATGACCCCGAGGTGCATCTGGCCCAGTTGTTGGGCTCGAATCGCCAGTACATCGACCAGCATTTGCCGCATTTGGGCCGCCTGCTGCATGCCGACCTGGGTCAGGTGATCGATGAGTCGGACGTGCTGGTGGTCGGCCTCAACGGTACGGAGGCGGCGGCGGCGCTGGCGGCGCATTGTCGGTCCGACCAGTTGGTCGTCGATCTTGTGCAACTGCCGCGTGACCCGGCCATGAAGGCCAAGGTGGCTGGGCTTTGCTGGACCGCCTGAGCATGCGCTTTGGCGTGCGATCCTCAGTTGCGTCACAGCCGTTGACACGGTGGGCGCGCCTGGGCGTGGTGGCCTGCCTGATGGTGGCACTGCTGGCGGTTCTGTCGCTGTTGCCGTACACCACCAGCGGGACCGAGTTGGTGCGTCTGCGCAACGCACTGTCCCTGGGCGATGCCTTGCCTCCTGACTTCGATTGGCATCCGCCCCAGCAAGCAGGGCACGGCTACTTGGTCGAGACCTCTGCGCCAGCGCCGCTGTTTGTCGGCGTCGCGCAGTCGCTGCGGCTGAGTGAGCAAACTGACGACTGGCAGCGCGCACTGGTCATCAGTCGGCACTTGCTGGGCAGTGCCCCCCGACTCAACGGCGGAGCCATCCAGTCCGATCTGCAGGCGACCTATCACCGCATCGTCGAGCAAGGCGATGGCTATTGCGGGGATTTCGTTCGCACCTTTCTGGCGATATCCCATGCCGGTGGCATGACGGTGCGGTCCTGGGCGTTCTCGTTCGACGGCTTCGGTGGGCATGGTCACATCTGGGTCGAACTCTGGAACCGTCAGCAGCAGGTCTGGCAATTGATCGATATCTACAACAATCTGTATTTCACACGCGAAGGCACCGGGCCGCTGTCGGCACTGCAATTGCGAGAGGCGCTGTTGCTGGATGCCAAGGATCTGCGGCTCAACCAGTTGTATCCAGGCCCGTACCAGGTTTATGACAGCGAGGCCCGCGTCTGGGACTACATCCGACGCGGCATTGACCAGTGGTATCTGAACTGGGGCAACAACGTCCAGGGCTATGACCAGGCACTGCTGGTGCGAGCGTTGGGCGGCGTGTCGCGGTCCATGACGCAGTTGGGTGGCATCGCGCAGGGCGTGCAGCCGGCCATCCGAATCCTGCCGACACCCGGAAATCAGGCCATGGCCCGTGAGTTGCGGTACCTGCGGTGGCAATTGCTGGCTGTGGCGCTGGTCGTGCCAACTGCGTTGACCACGGCGCTGGTGTTAGCACGGGGTGCCGGCACGCGGTCCCAGAGGCGGCGTCCACCAAGCTGACAGCATGCCCACTGTATCAATAGATTCCATGTCGAAGCCGTTGCCGCATCCGCAGGAACTGCGGGTCTGCGTTGTTGGCCCGCTGCCGCCCCCGTCGGGTGGCATGGCGAACCAGTGTGAGCAGTTGCTGCGGCTGATGGGGCAGGAGTCGGGGCTTTCCGTAGGCTTGGTACGTAGCAATGCACCCTATCGGCCGGGATGGGCAGGGCGGATACCTTTCGTACGTGCCTTCGCTCGGCTGTTGCCCTACCTGACACGGCTGTGGGTGGAAACCGGCCGCGCTGACACCGTGCATATCTTCGCCAATTCGGGATGGTCATGGCATCTCGTGGCCTGGCCCGCCTTGGTGATTGGTCGCTGGCGCGGTGCCGGACTGATTGTCAACTACCGAGGCGGCCACGCGGACACATTCTTCAGGTCGGCACCGGCCCACGTGCTTCGAGCCTTGGCGTCGGCGGATCTGCGCGTCACGCCGTCTGGCTATCTGCATCGGGTATTTTCAAAGTACCAGCTCAACGCACACGTCATCCCCAACATCGTCGACTTATCGCGGTTCCGCTTCGCCCCGGTGCGCGATGTCGACAACGCGCCGCATCTGATCGTCACCCGCAACCTGGAGGCGATCTACGATATTCCGACGGCCTTGCGCGCTTTCCGGCGGGTGCGTGCGGTCTTCCCGGCCGCCACCTTGACCGTGGCCGGCAGCGGCCCCGACCTGGCCGCCTTGCAGCGCCTGGTGTCCAGTTTAGGTTTGCAGGACTGCGTCACGTTTCCGGGCCGAATCGACAACGCAGACATCCCGCAGTTGTACGCGACGGCCGATTGCATGCTCAACCCCAGCACGGTGGACAACATGCCGATCTCGATCCTGGAGGCCATGGCCTGTGGTGTGCCTGTGGTCAGTACCGATGCCGGCGGCATCCCCGACTTGGTGGACAGCGGTCGCACCGGCTGGCTAGTGCCGGTAGGCGACGACGCGGCGATGGCGGACCGTGCAATTGCCCTGTTGCACGACAGGCCGGCGCGCATCGCCATGTGCGAGGCGGCGCGGACGCATGTCGACGCCTTCGCCTGGCCAACCGTGCGGGCGCAGTGGTTGGCTGCCTACCGCAGTGTTGCCCGTGCACGGGTGGGCACATGAGCGTCTACACATCCTTCGTCTCCAGTGTGCTGTTTCCCTTGCAGGAACGGGTCAAAGGGCACCAATCGCTAGCACTGCGTCAACGCCTGGAACGCAGCCAGTGGCTGACCCCGGCGGCAATCGAGGCCGAGCGGGTGGCGCGGCTGCGTGGGTTCCTGGTCACCATCGGCGAGCGCGTGCCTTACTACAAGGCGCTGTTCCAGGCCATCGGTTTTGATCCCGTCGCGCTGACGTCGGTCCGTGACCTGAGCGCGCTGCCGTTGCTGACCAAGGACATCATCCGCGCCCGCACAAGCGACCTGAAGGCCGTAGGCCATGGGCCGATCAGCCGCTACAACACCGGCGGTTCGTCCGGACAACCCCTGGTCTTCTACATCGGCAAGGGACGCAAGAGCCACGATGTGGCAGCCAAGTGGCGCGCTACCCGCTGGTGGGGCGTGGACATCGGTGATCCAGAAGCCGTGATCTGGGGCTCGCCGGTCGAACTCGGCACCCAGGACCGCTTGCGGGCACTGCGCGATGGCCTAATGCGCAGCACCCTGCTGCCGGCCTTCGAGATGTCGGAATCCAAGCTCGACAACTTCGTCGCCACACTGCGCCGCCAGCGGCCGCGCATGCTGTTCGGCTACCCGTCCGCGCTGACGCACATCGCCAAGCATTGTGTGCAGCGGGGTTTTGTCATGGATGACCTCGGCATCAAGGTGGCTTTTGTCACGTCAGAGCGCTTGTACGACGACCAACGCGCCGCAATCTCGCGCGTCTTCGGCTGCCCGGTGGCCAATGGTTATGGCGGACGAGATGCCGGGTTCATTGCCCATGAGTGCCCATCGGGTGGCATGCACATCAGCGCCGAGGACATCGTTGTCGAACTGATCGGTGCTGACGGGCGGCCAGTTGCCGACGGTGAGGCGGGCGAGGTGGTGGTCACCCACACCGCGACGTCTGACTTCCCCTTCGTACGCTACCGCACAGGCGACATGGCCATCGCCGACAACCGCGCATGCGCCTGTGGGCGGGGATTGCCACTGTTGCGCGAGATCCAGGGCCGCACCACCGACTTCGTCATCGCCGCCGATGGCACCGTGATGCACGGCCTGTCGCTGATCTACATCGTCCGGGATCTGCCGGGCATCCACGCGTTCAAGATCGTGCAGGAATCGCGTGCGCTGACTCGCGTGCAGATCGTGTGCGAAGCAGGGTTCGACCCGGGCTGCGAAGCGCGCATTGTTGATGGCTTCCAGAAGCGCCTGGGTGCTGGCGTCACCGTCGAAGTGACGCTGGTCGACGTGATTCCGCCCGAAAAGTCAGGCAAGTTCCGCTATGTTGTGAGCCACGCCACCTGAGCCGCCGAGCCAGACGCCTAACCGCGATTGGCTGCGACGCCACACCCGGCTGAAGGCCCGAATCCAAGACTTTCAAGAGACTGCAATGACCGCCCTCGCCGAGCAATTCCTTCAAAAATACTATGCCCACAGCCCGCATCCCTACCGCTTGTTCGAGCAGGCCGTGGACCGGGCGCTGGGTGAATCGCGCCAACTGACCTTGCTGGATGCGGGCTGCGGCCGCACCGTGCCGGTGCTGCGCAAGTACCTGGGTCGTGCGGGTCGCCTGATCGGCATTGAACTGGTGGACTTCTCCGACGTGCCCCCGGGCATCGAAGCGCACAAGGCCGACTTGGCACGCATTCCGCTGCCCGATGCCAGCATCGACATCATCATGTCGCGCAGCGTGTTCGAGCATCTGACCGACCCTGAGTCGGTCTACCGCGAGTTTCATCGGTTGCTTAAGCCTGGTGGTGTCGTGATCTTCCTCACGGCCAACATGTGGGACTACGGCACGCTTGTTGCCCGGCTGATCCCCAATCGGTTTCATGCGGCGATCGTTAAGCGCGTCGAGGGGCGTGCCGAGGAAGACACCTTTCCCACCGCATACAAGACCAATACACGCGCTGATGTCGAGCGATTGGCCAGCCAGGCCGGCATGCAGCTGCGAGGTATCGACTACCTTGGCCAGTATCCGAACTACCTGATGTTCAACGGCCTGCTGTTCTTGCTGGGCACGGCCTACGACAAGTTGATTTGCCGCTTTGATGCGTTGAGATGGCTGCGCGGCTGGATTCTGGTGACATTGGAAAAACCGGGCAAGTGATTGGATCCAAGTTCATTTCACCTGGGCAGCTATATGGCAACGCCGGTGCACCATTCATCCCTGTGTTTGGCTGACCAAGCATGCGCGACATCCTGATCACCCTGGTCATCGTGGGTCTGCTGCCCTTTATCGTGCGCAATCCGCGCCTGGGTGTCTATGTCTGGGTCTGGCTGGCCATGATGGTGCCGCATCGACTGGCCTATGGGTTCGCCAGAACCTTGCCGTTTTCCATGATGGTGGCCATGGCCACCTTGATCGGTCTGCTGGCCACGAAGGACCGGCATCGCCTGCCGCGTTCGCCGATCCTCTGGGCTTATCTGGCTTTTGTGGCTTGGATGACAGTGACCAGCTTTTTTGCGCTGGACCAGAGCGGCGCCATCTTCGGGCGCTGGGTGGATATCCTGAAGATCCATGTCTTCATCTTCGTGACGATGCTGCTGATTCGTGGGCGGGAGCAGATCGAGCGGTTGCTGTGGGTGCTGACACTCTCGTTGGGCTTCTACGGTGCCAAAGGGGGCATTTTTACAGTTCTTACCGGCGGTGGTGGCCGTGTCTGGGGCCCATCGGGTGGCGTGATCGCCGGTAACAATGCGCTGGGCGTGGCGTTGGTGATGCTGGTGCCCTTCATTTACTACTTGCTGCTTCAGACAAAGAAGCGCTACCAGCGTTTGGGCATGATCGCGCTGCTGGTAACAACCGTTCTTTCCATTCTCGGGACACAGTCACGCGGCGCGCTGCTGGCCCTGCTGGCAATGGCCGTGTTGCTGGCCATACGGGGCCGACGTGCCGTACTAAACACGGCCGTGATAGGCGGACTTGTCCTCGCGGCCATCGCCTTCATGCCGGACACCTGGACCAGTCGCATGAACACGATCGAAACTTACGAAGGCGATTCGTCTGCGATGTCGCGGGTCTACACTTGGACGACACTTTGGAACTTGGCTTTGGACCGCCCGCTGGTGGGCGCCGGTTTCAATGCGGACATTCCAGCTGTTTTTCTCAAATATGCGCCACCCGGGGTGGGTGATTTTGATTTCGACGGCAAGATCTATGTCGCTCATAGCATCTACTTCCAAGCCTTGGGAGAGCACGGATTCCCTGGGCTAGCGCTGTTCCTTTTGGTCGGCGTGCTGACCTGGTTGCGGGCAGGCGACGTGGCCAAGCGAGCGCAATGTGACAGTTTATTTTTGACCTGGGTACCGTTGCTCATGCGCATGGCGCAGGTCAGCTTGGTCGGCTACGCCGTCGGGGGAGCATTCCTGTCGATGGTGCATTTCGACTTCGTCTACTACATCGTTGCTCTGGTACTGTTGGTTGATGCAACGATGGTCGAGCAAAAGGTCATCGAGACCCGGGTGGCCCAAACGCCGGTGCAGAGCCCGTTGTCGACATGACCGGCCGGCCATTGGCCTACTACCCGCAACTTGATGCGCTGCGGGCGATCGTTGTGTTGATGGTGTTGCTGTCGCACTACCTGATCGGTGGACCCTGGGGCGACTACGGCGTGCGTTTGTTTTTCGTGCTCAGTGGATTTCTGATCACGTCCACCCTCGTCACGCACCGTGAGCACATGCGGGACTCTGGTGTGTCGGTGGGCGTTGTGGCACGTAACTTCTATGTGCGGCGATCGCTCAGGCTATTTCCAGTCTTCTACCTGGCATTGTTGGCGTATTGGGTCATGGTGGACGTGCTGCACATCGCTACTGTCGACACCCGCATAGACTGGTTATTCCATGCCGGTTACCTGACAAATCTGTTGGTATTCCTGCGCGGCGAGTGGCTGGGTGCGCTGTCGCCATACTGGTCACTGGCTGTAGAGGAGCAGTTCTACTTGGTTTGGTTCTGGGTCGTGCTCTATGTACCAGCGCGTTGGCTGCCAGCCACCGTCGGCTTGGTTGTGGCTTCCGCGCCGGTTTTCCGCGGGTTGACCTATGCTGCTGGGGAAAATCTGTATGCCGATGTGCTGCTGCCCGCTTGTTTGGACACACTCGGGGCCGGGGCCGGGGCCGGGGCCGGGGCCGGGGCCGGGGCCGGGGCCGGGGCCGGGGCCGGGGCCGGGGCCGGGGCCGGGGCCGGGGCCCTGCTGGCCCTCGCCGTTCGCCAACCGGCAGAGGGACAGAGTGCGGCGTTTCCCGCCTGGGTGGAGCGCCATGCATCGCTCGTCCGGTGCACAGTCGCCGGGTTGGCTGTCGCGCTGCTGCTTTGCAGTTTCGGTGCTGACAAGAACAGTCTCGTTCGCCGCTTGATGGTGAACCTGCTGTCTTCAACAGTATTCGTCTACGTCGTCTTCGTCTGCTATCGAGGGGCTGGCGGGCCATTGGGCCGCCTGCTCCTGCACCCCTGGTTGATAGCGATCGGCAAGTTCAGCTATGGGGTATATGTCTATCACATGGTAAGCGCGGCCCCACCACCCTCTTGACCAACCCGACCGCCTGCGGTCACACGTCGAGGACGTGGCGCAGCAGCGCGAAGCCCACCCGCCACTTGGTGCCGTCGCCCGGATCGATGCTGGCCGTGCGGTCGTTGATGCGCACGATGGTGCCCACCACGGTCTGCAGGTACTTGTCCTCGAAGGCCACTTTCTCGCCGCAGCGGAAGTCGTTGCGGGTGGGCTTGGGCGGTGCCGGCGGCGGGGCTGCCGCAGCGGCCTGCGACCTGGCCGTGGCGTTGGGCGCCGGCGGCTCGACGGCCGCGTAGGGCAGCTTCCACTCCCGACGCTCGACCAGGTCCTGCAGCGTGACCTGCGTGTCCCTCATGGCCAGCACCTTGCCTTCGCGCAGGCTGCCGTCGCGCCAGTCTACGAAGCGCACCGTCTGGCCCAGGTGCATGTTCACTCGCACGGCGATGATGCGCCGTGGGTCGGCCAGCATGCGCTCGATCAGCGAACTCAGCTGGAACAGCTGCAGGCTGCTGGCGCGGTTCAGGACATCGACGAGTTGAGGATCTACACCGGGGTGGCTCATGCTGCACTCGGTACAACGGCTGGGGGCGCGACGACCCGCCCGATGTTCCACGGCAGCAGTTCGTCGATGCGGTTGATGGGATGGTCAGCGATGCGGCCCAGCACCTCGCGCAGGTACCCCTCGGGGTCGAGCCCGTTGAGCTTGGCTGTCTCCACCAGACCGTAGATCGCCGCCGCGCGGTGCCCGCCAGCGTCCGATCCCATGAACAGGTAATTGCCGCGCCCGAGAGCCACACCGCGCAACGCACGTTCTGCGGCGTTGTTGTCGATTTCGATGCACCCGTCGTCGCGGTAGCGGGTCAACGCCTGCCACCGGGTCAGGCTGTAGCCGATGGCGCGCGCCAGGTCGGACTTGGCAGAGACGCGGCCCACCAGGCTGCTGAGCCAGGCGTACATCTCGTCGAGCAGCGGGCCCGCCCGGGCTTGGCGCTGGCCGCGCCGGATGTCGGGCGGCTGGCCGCGGATGTCCTTCTCCAACGCGTACAGCGCGGCGATGCGCCGCAGTGCTTGGGCAGCGATCGAGTCCTCGGCCTTGCCCGTGCTCAGGTACAGGTCCCACCAGGGCCGGCGTGCATGCGCCCAGCAGGCTGCTTCGGTGATCTGGCCAGTGTCGTACAGCTTGCCCCATCCGCCATAGGCATCGGCCTGCAGCACGCCGCGGTAGTGGCGCAGATGACGCTGCGGATGCTCGCCTTTGCGGTCAGGCGTGTACTGGTACCAAGCCGCAGGCGGCTCGGTGGCACCGGCCGGCCGGTCATCGCGCACGTACACCCACAGCCGCCCGGTCTTGGTCCTGCCCAGGCCGGGCTCTAGCACCGGCACCGGCGTGTCGTCGGCGTGCACCTTGGCTGCGGCCAGCGTGTAGCGGCCGAGCGCGGCCACCAGCGGGTCCAGCAACTGGTCGCCCTGGTCCACCCAGCCAGCCATGGTGGAGCGGTCGATGTGAACGCCGCTGCGTGCGCAGATGCCGCTCAGGCGGTACAGCGGAATGTGGTCGCAATACTTCGACACCATCACATGTGCCAGCAGGCCCGGGCCAGCCACGCCGCGCGTGATCGGCCGGCTCGGCGCCGCGGCCTGGAAGATGGACTGGCAACTCACGCAGGCCAGCTTGGGCCGCACATGTCGGATCACCTTGAAGTGCGCCGGTACGTACTCGAGTTGCTCGGACACGTCCTGGCCAATCTGGCGCAGGCGGCCACCTCAGGCCGTGCAGCCACAAGGCTGGCCAGCGCTGTCGCGATGGGCGTGCGTGGCCTCGGGCCGGTGCACATGCGCTTCGCGCGGCAGGTGCTCGGGCAAGCTGCGGTCGATGGCCGGGGCGTTGGCCGCAGCAGCCTTGGCAGGGGCAGCCGCAGGCTGGGTCTGCGACACCTCCGCGCCGTCGATCAGCGTGGCCTGCGCTGCCAGTTGCTCACTCGAGGTGCCGAACTCGGCACGCACTCGGCGCAGCAGTTGCAGCTTGAGCTTGTCGACCATCAGCTTGAGCAGCGCAAGCTCGCTGTCGCGCGCCTCGATCACACGCAGCAGGCTCTCGACGGTGTGGGGCTGAGCAGTGGGCGCTGGCACAGTTCCCACTGTGCAGGATGGGCGTCCAGATCGCTATCGGTGGTGGCACCAACAGCACCGTCAGGCCAGCATCACGCAGCCAGTTCTGGCTCGTAGGTGCGCACCGGCATGCGCCAGTCGATGCCTTCCAGCAGCATCGACAACTGTGCCGGCGTGAGCGACACGCTGCCCGAGGTGGCCTGGGGCCAGACGAAGCGGCCGCGCTCCAGCCGCTTGGCCAGCAGCATCAAACCCTGGCCATCGAACCACAGGATCTTGATGATGTCGCCGCGACGGCCGCGGAAGACGAAGACATGGCCCTTGAACGGGTTCTCCGCCAGCGCCGTCTGCACCAGCGCGGCAAGGCCATCGAAGCCCTTGCGCATGTCGGTATGGCCCGCGACGATCCACACCCGGGTGCCTGATGGAAGCCCGATCATGCGGTGCCGGCCAGTGTGCGCAGCACCGTGCGCAGGCTGGCCTCGTCGACGGGGCCACGCACGCGGATGCGGGCACCGTTGATGTCGATCTCGATGGTGCCGGTGGCGGCGGAACTGGGGCGCGGCGCTGGCGGTGGTGCCGGAGCGGGTGGTGCTGGTGCAACTGGCGCAGCTGCGACCACCGTGACCGGTAGCAGCACCGGCGCGGGCACCTCGGTCGACGGCTGCTCCTGAGCCTGCAGATGCAGGCGCCGCCAGTTGAACAGCAGGTTGGCGTTGACGCCGGCTTCTTGCGCGATGGCCGCCACCGACGCACCGGGCGACAGGCTGCGCTGCACCAGCGCCTGCTTGAAGGCCTCGGCATGCCGGCGACGAACGTCCTGGGGCTTGGTGACTCGCTTGCTGTCCATGTGTGCATCTATCGGGCTACGTGCACACATCCAAGCGTGACGCCGTTACCTGATCGTGCTCATGGCCGGGCCGCAGGGCAAGCGGGCCTTGAGGCCACGCTTACATCACATGCTCGTGCTGATGCTGTGCCGGGTGTACTTGGCGCCGGTTGTGCGGACGCTGTTTGCCCAGGCTGAGCCAAGCCTTCTGAGCCGCGCGATTGAATTTTTCATCTCGGCCATGCTGACCCTGCTGCTGGCGCGGTTGTCTTGGTTTCACCTCGAGCGACCGATCCTGCGTTTGAAGGACCGTTTCTCGGAAGGATTGGGCAGCGCCTGAACTTGTGACCGATGATCGATTGCGCTGCTGACGCGTGGGCACGGCTTCGTGACCGTCCGTTATTGACTCGGCATGAAATAAATGAACTCAAGCGGCATAGCGAACGGGATCGTGCTGGAAGTGGCTCTTGATCCGATCGGGCTGTCGCTGGACGCTGCGCAGGTGCCTGGAGGTGGCCTTCACGAGTTGCAGCTTGGTGCGCGCTGGAGCCAGTTTTGTGACCGCCTGCTTGAGATCGGCGTTGGCCATCTCGTTGGGGTTCAGCTTGGGGCTGTAGCTGGGAAGGTAGAAGACCTCGATTTCGTGTTCATGCTCTGCCAACCAGGCCTTCACGGGCTTGCTGTGGTGCAGACTGGTCATTGCACGCGCCAACTCAGTCCGGCAATATCCTGACCAAGGTTCCGGGCCGGTGTTGCGCCATGAACGCGATCACACTCGGATCGAAGCGTTGCGGGTCCAGGTCGGTCTCAATGAAGACAAAGACGGGCCGCCCGCCCGCGTGGCGGCGGATCTCGCGTTCAAAATCCTCCCAGCTTTCGCGCACCGGATGCAGGGGTTTGAACTGCGGTCGCACAAGCAGCAGGTCCTGGCGAAGATAGGCCAGCTGCGAATCGCCGAAGGCCACGATGGAACCACGCGGTATGTTTGTCGCACTGGCCAGGACATCGGCCTGCACCTGGGCCTGGGTACGTGGATGCGCTTGCGCCTGCCAGGTCTGCACATCGCCGGCCAACAAGGTTGCCAAACCCGCCGCCACCACCCAGGGCGTGATCCGTTGTAGGCGCTCCCTCGTACCGCTGTTGGCCTGCTGGAGCTTGTGCAGCAGCCCGAGCATCACCAGCCAGGCCCCAGGGAACAGCAACCGCATCGACAGGTTGTCGAATTGGGTGAGCCAGCGCAGTACAGTGATTGCGGCGAGGTAGGTCAGGCCCACGCCCGCCAGCAGCAGTGGCAATGCACTGGTGGGAGCGGCGGCTGGAGGCGTGGCGGTGCCTTTGCCGCGGTCTCGGACCACATAGACCACCGCGGCCACGAGTACGGCCGATGTGAGTGCCAGCGTCAGGCGCCCGGCCCCTGTGTCGAAGTCGGCGTCCGCCACCAGCAGATTCAATTGCTTGAGGTAGGCCTTGACCGTCATCGCCACGCGCCACGAAGCTGGCTCCGGCGCCGGGAGGCGTTGCATGCCGGTGGCGTGGCCCACCTCCCGAAGGTTGTTGTAGAGGTATGCCACCACCCCGAGGGCGGTGGCCGCCGTGGCTGCGCCGGTTGCCCAGAACTTGCGACGCTCCCCTTGGACCAGCGCATGCAGTGCAACCAGCGCGATCACGCCGATACCCAGCGAGCCGACATAGCGTGACAGGAACATCAGTGCAACAGACGCCGCCATGCCCAGCGCCCCACGCCAGGGCGGCACCCGCCCATCCACAAAGCGCCCAGCAATCACGGCCAGCCCCAGCATGCCTGTGATGAACGGCACTTCGGACCAGGTTTGACTGCTGACCTGCACCATGGGGGGCAGCAGCAACAGCCAGGCAAACGTCGGGAAGTTGCGACCAAAGATCTGCTGGAGCAACATCAGGTTGACGCCGGCCAGCAGGATGTTCAGCAGCTTCGATGCCTCGAACACCGGCAAACCGGTGAGCGCCGCCACACCTGCGATCAGCGTGCCGTAGCCGACCGGCCAGATGGAGAACAGTTGATCAGGCTTGCCCAGTGCCTGCTGGTGAAAGCCGTGCCCGGAAACGAGGTTCTGTGCCAACGCCAGGTAGCCACTGGCATCGTCTGTGACAAAACCGAAGTAGTGGCTGCGCACCAGTACCAGCGCACCAAAGGCCAGCAAGACCAGTGTGGCCATGCTCACGTCAATCGGGCGCCAGGCCTCGTCTGTCGGGGGCGTGGTCATGGCATCTGCAGGTTGCGTATTCACAGCTTCAAGGTCTTGAAGAGGCGCTCGGGCACGGCCTTGATGATCGCCATGATGAGCCACCAGAATCCGGGCACGTAGACCACGTCAGCCCCACGATCCGCCGCAGCTGCGATGCGCCGGCCGACCCCATCGGCCGTGGCCCACAGCAGCCCCTTCTGAAAGGCCTGCGTCATCGGCGTATCGACAAAGCCCGGCTTGATCGTCACCACCCGAACACCGGCCTTGTGCAGCCGTTGCCGCAGCCCCTGCAGGAAGATCGCGACCGCGCCCTTGGCTGTGCCGTAGACATAGTTGGACTGCCGACCCCGATCTCCTGCCACCGAACCAATGACGGCGATGGTGCCGCTCTTTTGCGCCTCCATCTTATTGGCCAGCAGCGTGGCCAATGACATCACGCTCAGGGCGTTGGTGCTCAGTTCGTGCAGCGCAATTGTGAAGTCGCGTTCGCAGGCGGCCTGGTCGCCCAGAGTGCCGTGGGCGATCAGCACGGTGTCGATGCCGCCCATGGCCGCCACCGCGGCGTCGATTGTGGCGGCATGGCGATCCAGGTCATTGGCATCCAGCAGGGCATGGTCGGCCATGTTGGCGCCGCGAACCTTCAGATCTGCCACCTGGTCTGTCAGCGCGTCGGCCTGACGCCCCAGCAGGTACAGCCGGTGGCCCTGGCTTGCCCACACACGTGCGGCCGCCTTCGCCATGGCCGACGTGGCACCGATCACGAGGATTCTCTTCATTGCAGTCCCAGACGTTTGGATTGGACCGACGCAAACCGGCCGATCGCGTGGTAACGCGCCCGCACGGCCTCGAAGGCTTGCCACTCCGGATAGCCCGCGCGGAAAGTCTCGGCGCTCATGCGTGCATCTTTCGCCAGGTAGAGTCGACCACCATGCTGAAGCACCAGCACGTCCAACTCTTCGAGCAGCGCCAGGACGGCGGGCTCGCCGTGAAAGTCGAGCGCCAGCGTATAGCCGGCCTGCGGAAACGATAGCGGACTCTGGTTGCCCGGTCCGAAAGCCTTGAGCACCGCCAGGAACGAGCCCCGGCCCGATGCGGCAATGCGCTCCAGCACCTCGCGCAGCCCAACTGCGCCGGTGGCCTTGGGCAGCACGAACTGGTATTGCACGAAACCGTTTCGGCCGTAGAGGCGGTTCCAGTGGCGCAGTTTGTCCAACGGATAGAAAAAGGGTTCGAACGGAATCCGGCGCACCCGTTGATCCGATGGACCCAACCCGTAGTACAGGGTGTTGAATGCCTGCACTGTGCCGCGGTTCAGCAGCCAAGCTGGCATGTCAGCGGGTACCGTCAGCGCGCGGTCGGGTTGTGTGGCCAGCGGGCCGTCCTGGGCATGCTCGCCCAGCATCAGCAGCGACCGACCGAGTTGGCGGCCGCGGGCAAGGCAGTCGATCCACGCCACCGAGTAGGTGGCACCGGCGTGGGTATCAAAGGCGGCCAGCACGCTGTCGAGGTCGGGCGCTTTGATGGTGGTCTCGACGATCTCGCTGCCGTGTATTGGCCGCAACCTGAAGCGTGCGGACAAGATAGCGCCGGTGAGCCCCATGCCACCGCAGGTGGCGCGGAACAGGTCGGCATGGCTGGTGGGGCTGCAGACCAGCCGTTCTCCATTTCCCAGCAGCAAGTCGATGGCGCTGACATGCTGGGCGAAGCTGCCCTCCACATGGTGGTTCTTGCCATGCACGTCACTGGCGATCGCCCCACCCACCGTGACAAAGCGCGTGCCAGGTGTCACCGGAAGAAACCAGCCTCGCGGCACGAACACATGCAGGATTTCGGCCAGCGAAACGCCCGCCGCACAGTGCAGGTCGCCCGTGGCCGGGTCGAAGCCCAGCATGTTGTCCAGCGCGGTCATGTTAAGCACACGCGGCGCCAGGCTACTGTCGCCATAACTTCGGCCCAGCCCTCGGGCAATGAGTGCGCCGCCGGTCAGCGCGCCAGCACAATCCTGCACCGAGCGAGGCAGCCATTGCTGCGCGTCCACCATGGGGAAGCGACCCCATCCACCAAGTCGGGAATGCACAGGCATGCTGCAATTCGACTCAGAGTGAAACCGGTGCGGCAACCACCGGACGGTTTACGAACACGAAGCGTTTGTCCAAGTGGTACTTGATGACATAGCCAGCGGACAGGCCGATTGCGCCACCCAGATAGCGCATCGCGTCCGTGCCAAACGCCAGATGGAAGGTGTACTCCATGCCCCAGAACAGCAGCGTGGTCAGCACGCCCATGGCGCTGTAGAGCACGAACATCCGACCGTCGTGGGCCAGGTTGTCGGCCTCAAAGCCGAAGATGTGGCGCTTCTCCAGCACGTACTTGATTGGCAGCCCGGCGGCTGTGCCCACCAGGATCGACAGTGGCACCGCGTACGGCCCCGGATAGGTCCAGATCACCAGCGCTTGCGCCCCCAGGTTGGCCGCCGTGGCGACCAGGGCAAAGAGGGCATAGAGCAGGGCAATGCGTGCGACGCCCTTCATTACAGCACCCTGGCCAGCCCGAACACCATGACGAAGCCCGCCACCACCAGCCAACTGGTGCGGTCCTTGATGGCGAAGACGATGGGGTCGTCGTGCATCCACCCGCGGTGGGCAATCATCCAGGCGCGCGAGATCCAGTACAGCAGCAGAGGGCAGGCCAGCCAGATCAGCTTGGGCTCGCGGTACAACTCCGCGGTGTGGCTGTCCTGGATATAGAGCGCCAGCACCAGCACGGCGATCTGGCCTGCCGCCGCGCCCAGGCTTGCCACCATGGCGAAATCCTCCGGGTAGTACCCGCGGCCGCGGATCGACCCCCTTTGTCCCGCTTCGTGGGCTGCCTTCAGTTCGCTGAAGCGCTTGATGAACGCCAGGCTAAGAAAGAGAAACATCGAAAAGGTCAGCAGCCAGAACGACAAAGGCACCCCGACGGCCGCCGCCCCGGCGACGATGCGCACGGTATAAAGCACCGCCAGCAGCAGCACGTCGACCAAGGCGCTCTGCTTGAGCCGTAGCGAGTAGGCGACCGTCAACACCAGATAAGCCGCCAGCACACCAGTGAAAGCCCAAGGCAGTGTGGCCGTGCTCAACCCGAAAGCCAGCAGCAGCAGCAGGGGCCAGATCAGCCAGCCTTGCATCAGGCCCAGATGACCCGCAGCGAAGGGCCGCAGGCGCTTGCGCGTGTGGTGGCGGTCGTCATCGACGTCGGCGATGTCGTTGAGCAGGTAGACGCTGGATGCCGTCAGGCTGAAAGCGATGAATGCCAGCACGCTGGCCAGCACGCTGGCCATGTCGCCGTAGCGGTGCGCGGCGAACAGCGGCACCAGGATCAGCAGGTTCTTCATCCATTGATGCGGACGCATGGCCTTGAGCACCGAACGCACCACCGATGGTCCGCGCTCAGTGAAGTGCTGGCCCAGATTGCCAAGTTGGCGCACTGCGTCGACGAGCCGTGGGGCGCCGCCTACCAAGTGCGCTTGGGCCGCAGCCTGCCAGACCGGGATGTCGGCCCAGTCGTTGCCGACATAGTCGAACCCGCCCTGGCCGAATCGCTCGACCAACCGATCACGCTTGTGGCGGGCCTTGAGGTTGACGGAGGTGGTCGAACCGAGCACTTCGTCAAACAGGCCTAGGTGATCCGCCACCTGTTGTGCGAGTGCCTCGTTGCTGGCGGTGGCCAGCACCAGGCGCCGGCCGGCAGCGCGCTGGACGCGCAGCCAATCCAGCAGCGGTTCGTTGTAGGGAAGTCCGGTGGCGTCGATGCCAGCGGCGGCGGCCAGTCCTTCCTTCAGCCGGCAGCGCCCCTGGGTCAACCAGACCAGCATCTGCGGCGCGCGCAGCGTGTGCGTAGTGAGAAAGCGGCTGGCGGTCTCGATCAACAGGTCGCTGCGGATCAGCGTGCCGTCCAGATCGACGACTAGCGGCGCGTCCGTGCTGGCGGGCGGTGGGCGGTTCATGCGGCTGTTGGCAGTGAAAAATCGGGCGCATGCTGCTGCAGCCACTGCTCCAGCATCATCAGGATCCAGACCATCTCGCCGTAGTAGCCCGGGTGGGCGGGCAAGTGTGTGGCCAACAGGGTGCGCAGAAAAGCCGGCTGCACTAGGCCTCGACCGGCCAGGCTGTCCAGCGATTGGGTAGCCAGTTTCTTCAGGCCAGGGTGCTGCAGCGCCCATACCCCAAAGGGCAGACCAAACCCGTGTTTGCTCTTCCTGATGATCTCGTCAGGCAGAAAGCCGCGCAGCGCCTCCTTGAAGAACCAGCGGAGTTGGTTGCCCTTGAGCTTGTAGTCGGTGGGCAGCCGCATAGAGAAGTCGAGCAGGCCCTGGTCCAGCAGGGGGAAGCCGACCGATACACCGCCCAGCCGGGTGGTTTCGCGCACCTTGGGCAGATCACTTTCGGCCAGCGTGTAGCGCCAGTCGTAGGCCAGCATGCGGTCGAGGTCGGTGTCGGCCCGGGCCGCGGCCCATACCGCACGCTGTTGTTGCAGCGGCGCGTCTCGGTCCACCAGGGTCAGCAGTGACGGGCTCAGCACCTGGTCGATGCCCAGGCGCTGCAGCAGGTTGTAGTGACGCAACCGGTCGGGCATCGGGTCGCGGGCCTGCGAGATGTAGCCGGCGCCCTTGCGGAGCAGGGCGATGTTTGGATACGAGCCGGGCGGCAGCAGGGGTTCCAGCACGCCGGTGCGCAGCAGCCGCGGCAGCTTCCCGTACCAGTTGAAGATGCGCTGGGTGGCGTAGCGGGCGTTGCCGCCAAACAGTTCATCGCCACCATCACCGGCCAGCAGGCGGCTGACACCTTGATCATTCGCGTAGCGTGCGCAGTAGTAGGCCGGCAGGGCGGATGAGTTGCCAAAGGGTTGGTCGTAGTGCAGCGCCACGCGGGGAATGCCCTCGACCAGATCATCGGGCGTTACGTAATACTCGTGGTGCTCGGTGCCGAAGGTTTTGGCGGCCAAGCGTGCATACGCCATCTCGTCGTAACCGGCGGCATCGAAGCCGATCGAGAACGAGGCCGGCCTGTCGCCAGTGACCCGTGCGATCAGGCCTGCGACGGTTGAACTGTCGGTGCCGCCGGACAGGAAACAGGCAGGGCGGCTGCCGTCGAGCTGGCGGCGGACCGAATCCTCCAGCAAGGCGATGAACTCGTTCTTCAGTGCCGGGAACGAGACATGTGCCGGCGTGCTGAATGTCGGTGTCCAGTAGGGTTGGATGTGCAACCTGCCGGCCTTGAACTCGGCACAGTGGCCAGGTGGCAACCGGTGCACGCCGCGGAAAATTGTGCGCGGCGATGGGATGGCGTGGAAATACAGGTAGTCGAAGATGGCCTGCGGGTCGACCGGTGTCTGCGCGTCAGCCAAGTCATCGGCCCGTGCCGAGAAGCGAAGCCGGCCATCCTGCACGCGATAGCACAGGGTCTCGGTCGCAAAGCGGTCCACTGCCAGGCAGCCGTTGCCTTGGTCGTCGACCCAGCCAATCGCAAAACTGCCATCGGTGCGATTGGCCGTGGCCTGCAGACCGGCAGACGCGACGTGGGCCTGCCATTGCCCGAGCGTGGCCAGGCCGGTCGATGTGGCGTCGGGCAACCGGTGTCGGCCCAGGATGAGCGGAGGAGACAAAGTGGCAGTGGTCATCATCAAGGCCATCCGGTCAACGGGCCAGCCGGGCGCTCACCCCGGCGCCGACCGATGCGCCGAGGCGCGCCAGTTCCAGCCAGAGTGGGTGTCGGAAATACCGCAGGGACAGCAGCCATAGCAGAACAGTGGAGGCCCCACCCAGGAGGGCGAAGCGGATGTAGTTGTCTTCGGTGATCGGCACACTCGTCGCCCACGCCGCCACCGGCAATACCGAAACCAGCGCGACGTATAGGCTGGGCATGGTGTGACGCAGTACATCACGCGTTGTCAGCCCGATAGCCTTGGACAGGGCACGGTGCGACCAAGCGGCACCCACCACCGACGCCGCCAGCAGGCCCCAGGCGGCGCCGGCCAGGCCGAATGGCACCACCGCCAGCAGGCCCGCCACCAAGCTGCCCTGCAGCACCAGCTGCAGGGCATTGCTGGCCTTGGCATCACCCCGGGCCAGCAGCGCTTCCTTGGCCAGATGGTAGACAAGTTCAACCGCTGCGGCGGCGCAGATGATCTTGGCTAACGGTGCCGATTCGACCCACTGGATGCCGTAGACGATGCGGATCAACGCATACGACACGATAGCCGCGAACAGCAGGAACGGCCAGCCGATGGCCGTCAGATAGCTCACGCTTGTGAGGTAGCCGGGCAGCATGCCGCCCTGCTCGCGGTGGCTTTTTGAGAAATAGGGCAGACACACGGGCATCACCGCGCGCAGGACGAGGCGGTTGAAGATTTCGACCAAGCCGTTGGCACGGCTGAAGATCGCGACCGCGGACATGTCCTGCACTCGGCCGATGATCATCTCGGGCGCGCCGCGACCCAGCTGGCCCAGCAAGTAGATGCCGCTGGCGAACTTGCCGAAGTGCAGCACCTCGGCGACGCCCGCCAGGCCGGGCCAGCGGGGAAAGTCGGCCGGGCGGAACCACAGCGCACCGAGCACAGTGCAGGCCACGCCCACCAGCGAGGACCAGGCCAGGCTCATGTAGCCCATGCCGGACAAGGCGCAGGCGATGGACACTGCAAAGCTCACGACGTTGGCCGTAGTGTTGACAATGAAGATCGGCCCGAAGCGCATCTCTCTTCGGAAGTACGCCATCGTGACCGCGCCGAAGGGGATGAGCAGAAAGCTGAATGCCTGGACCCGCATGACATCTGCAATGCCAGGTGACCTGTAGAACTTGGCCACGAACGGTGCGCCGAAGAACAGGCCGAACGCCATGATCCAGGAAATGGTGATGTTGACGGTGAGTGCAGCACGGATCTTGTCCGCGGTCAGCGACTTCTCCTGGATCAGGAACTCGGCCACGCCAAAGTCGCGGAAGGTGCTGGCGAGCGACGCAAACACCGCCGCCACGGCAAAGATGCCGGTCTCCTCAGGGGTCAATAGGCGTGACAGCACCACCGTGCTGCCAAGCTGCAGCATCAAGGAGAGGTAGCTGTCGAGGGTCGAAAAGGCGAGAGAGCGCCGGATGTTGGTCATGCCGACATCGCATTAGGGAGTCGATGCCGACGAGGCTGCCGCCTCGGGCGGTGGTGCGTCGGATGCCCCAGATGCGGCGAGCGCTGCCGTGCTCGCCGCACGCGGTAGGTTGGTCGGATCACCTCCAAGTTGTCGATAGAGGTCCAGCAAAGGCTTGGACTTCGGCGCATGGGATAAACCCTCGCGAAGGAGGTTCATGGCCTCGTTGCGCTGCCCCAGTTTCACCAGAGCCTGCACCCAATGCGTGTAGGCCGGTGCGTAGTCGGGCCGCTGGCGCCGGGCGCGCTCGAAGGCTTCCGAGGCCGCCACCGGGTTGCCGCGCAGCAGTTCCACTTCGCCGATGCGAGAGTAAACCTCGGGAAGCATCACGAAGTCGGGCGTGCTGTTATTCACGACGTAGTGAAGATCGTCAAGCACCTCGTGGTACCTGAATGACCACTGATCGCTGGGAAATCGGTGCACGCGTCGGAGATTCAGTATGGCCACGCAATAGTGGTGCATGGCCCAGAAGCTTTTCCCCATCTGGCTGACCCAATAGGATGCGCGCGGCGAGGTATTGCTGGAGGCATCACCATACTTCCAACCCATTGTGTCGATACAGTAGGGCGCGACAAGCGCCAGTTCGGCCTCGGTCCAATCGCTGGGTTTTGCCGCTTGGGCTCCGGCGCTGAGTGCCAGGAGGATGGGCAGCACGGCTTTGCGGAGGTTCAACTTGGACACGGTCGGTCCTTGGTCACGGTTGTTGGGATGTTGAAGCGTCCGGTAGACGCGAGCACCTTGCTTTGCCTTCGTGGGAACAGTGCGCCATCATCGTTCGCAATGGACTTGGTGGTCGATAGGACCGCGGCAGCGACTCGCCGATTGCCCTGGCTCAGGCTTGCTTGCGCTGAAGGCCGACGTCCTGACATAGCCACCCCATATCGCCAGCGTGTGGCAAAGGTGCCCCACCAGTATGCACGGGGTCTAGTGCAATTCTGGTCGGCGCCCTCCCCGACTATCGCGACGTTTACCGCGACCGCGCCGTTGTCGACCCGCGGCTTTGACGTGCAGCACCGCCAAACCCATTGCCTTGCGCGCGCTAACGGCATGGAGCCTCCTGTCCGGCGACGGCTTGACGCCGCCACCGCCTTGATATTTCGGCCAACTGCTGGGCCAGCACTCCCGCCAGTCCAACGAGCGTGGCTGGATTGAAGGCCACGATGCCCCAGCGCTCGCGTCGGTCGCTCATCCAGTTGCGCTTGTAGGCGTCATCACCGATCAGGAAGTCGACTTCCGTGACGCCGTCGCGGTCCAGCACCTGCTCCAGCAGCGCCGCGGTCAGCACGGTGCCTGGGGAGAGTTCTTTGAGCGCTTCGTCGTAGGCGACCTTGACGATCTCGCACTTGCCATGGGCTACCAGCCACAGCTGCGCGGCGATCGGCTGATCGTTCATCCACAGCAATCCCAGGCGCAGAAAACCGCGCGCAGCCGTCCATTCGGTCAAGCCGTCGATGAAGTCGGGAAACGGCTCATCCTGCTTCCAGCTTGCGCGGTAGACCTGCCAGTAAGCGGCCATCGCATCGGGCAGTTGATCCGGCTCGGTGACGATCTCGATGCGCGCACCTGCCTCGCGACAGCGTTTGTTCATGCGCTTGATCTGGCTGCGCAGGTTGGCGCTACGTGCCTTCAGGTATTGGGCATAGCCAGTCTGGCCTGGCAGGCACCAGTTGCCGAAACGGAAGAACTTGAAGCACACCAGCCCGGCAAGTTCCAGCGCCGACAGCAGTTGATGGAAGCCGTCAGCGTGCGGATCCATCGGTTCGAAAGTCAGCTGACCAAGCGCGCGGTAGTGCTGCATCAGTTGCCGCAGCAGAACCGCGAGCGCCTGCGGGCGCAGGTTGGGCGCGACTGTTGGCGCGAACAGCGCGGTGTAGAAGTTGCTCAGCGCCGTCAGGCGGTGGCCGCGGCCGACCGGGTCCACCAGTACCGGTAGCGCGGCCATGGCCTGGCCGTTCTGGCGCAACACCCACAACAACGCGCCCGGGTGCTGGCTGTACACGGTGCGGTGCAGGTTCTCGTACCAGGGTTGGGAGATCTCCAGACACTGGGTCAAGGTCTCCGCTCGCTCGAACAGCAGGCGGACGTCCTTGGGCCACGCTTCGCTCAGTGGCTGGCAGGTGACTGTCAGTGCGCCGTCGACGTCCTGCCTCGCCGTACTCCGGCTCGCGGCCAGCACCCGCCGCCAGGTCTGCACCGCATGCAGCGCGGTGCCCGCAAGGCCTTCGCGGAAGTAGCTCAGGTGCCGGATCACGCGTGTGCCGCTGGCCCACGGCAGCTGGCCATGGTGGGCGTTGGTGTAGAACTCGATCAGCCGGACTCTGCCGTCGCTGAATGCCTGGGCCAGGAGCAGCCGCAGCAACTGCCAACTGGGTGAGCACTTGGCGAAAGCTTCATCGAACGTGGTTTTCAGGATGACCGCCATGCCACCACCGCGGATCACCAGGCGCGACGCGACGAGTTGCTCACCACTCCACAACTCATATACCGATGCGTCGCCATCGGCGGCGGCACTGCACAACCAGTCGGTGTAGAACCGTGTTTGCTCATTGCCCGGTGCCAGCGCAGTGCCCTTCGCGCCCTTCCAGCCCTTGGACTCAACGGTCGCGTACCGTAGCACGGCTTGTTTCACCGCCTCGGGCGCGGTGACCACTTGGTGGCGTAGGGTCAGGCCAGCCTCGCCGGTCAGCTTCTCATAGCGGCGGACGTTTTTCTTCAGGCCGGCTGCGCGTGCCTCCCAGTAGGTTTCAAAGGTGCCATCGACGCTCACGTTCATCGTCATGGCATGTGGCGCGATGCGCACCTGCCTGCCCGGCAATGGCTTGAGCGTGCAGACATCCGGGTCGATGGCCAGCAGGTCGAGCTGCATGGCCAAGGGCCGCAGAGAGGGCAGCAGTTCTTCGACCATGGTGCTGTCGCGCACCATGACCGGCCCGAGTTGCGCCTGGCTGGGCAGGTAGGTTGTCCAGCGGCCCCAGCCCTGGTGCTGCAGCAGGCACATGGCCAAGGGGCCGTTGTCGCCTTGCAGCACCCACAATTGCACACCCGCCACCCCGAAGTGGCGCAGCAGGCCGTCCCAGAACCGGCTGTCCAGCAGCGGGTGGCTGTTGAACTGCGCCCGGTTCAGCGCATCCCAGGCCTCGGCGTGCGCCCCCAGTCCGTCCGTCAGCGGGTAGCCGCGCCACTGCCTCATGCCGGCAACTCCCCGGTGGTGTCACTCAGCACATGGGCCAGCGTGCGGATCATCCAGTCCAGATCGGCGTCCGACAGCGACTGGTGGATGGGCAGGTGCAGCAGCCTCAGGCGGTAGGCGGCGGCGGTCGGACAGGGCGACCGGACCAGGCTGTCCCAGCGCCAGATCGGCAGGCCGCTGCGTTTGAGCGGCACAAAGTGTCGCTCGGGCCGGTCGATGAGCAGCGGCAGCATGTACGGCGTGTCGTGCGGTCCCAGCACCGGCATCGGCAGCTGTGTACCCGGCAGACCGCGCAGTGCGTCCACCAGCCGCTGGTAGTTGGCGCGCCGCCGCGCCAGCAACTGGCCGATGTCGGTGTGGGCGATGAGCCAGCGCGACAGGCGGTCGCAGGCCAGGGTCTGGCGGGCGGTCTGGTAGTCGGTGGACGGCCCGGCTTGGCGCATGGCCAGGTGCTGGGCCTCATCGAGTTCCTGCGCGCTTGGCGCCGGCCGGCGCGGCGGGGCTGGGGTGTTCGCCAGCGTCTGGCGGTGTCGTGCCCGCAGGCGAGGCAGCTGCCGCAGGCTGGCCACCAGTCCCGGCGGGTGCAGCGGTGGCAGCGGCATCGGCTGGCCCGTCCCGGACCACAGCGCGCCACCTTCTTCGCAGGCAAAGAATTTGTAGGGGCTGGCCACGCACCAGGTCCCGGTGGCACCCATCTGATTGAAGGGTTGGCGCAGCGGCAGGCCATGCGCGCAGTCTTCCACCAGGGTGGCGCCATGTTGCTTGCACAGCGCCGCCAGGCCGCGCAGGTCTTGCGGCAGGCCAAAGAAGTGAGAGGCTAGCACCGCCTTGACCGGCACGCCGCTGACACGGGCTTGACCGAGCAAGCGCGCGATGTCGTTCAGGTCGGGGTTCAGCGCGGCATCCAGCCGGTAACACTGCACGGGTGCCTGCAAGGCCAACGCCGGGTCGATCATCGTCCGGCAGTGGTACGAAGGGGCGAGCAGGCCGCCCTGTGGGCCTGCACCGCTGAGCTGATAGGCATCATGCAAGGCATACCGTGCACGGCCGTAGAGTCGGCCCGCTTCCGCCCAGGCCGGTATCGGGTCGCCACGATGTTGCCAGCACAACGCGCCGACGCGCAGCGCGGGCATCACCGGCAGCCGGGGCGGCGCAAAGTCGAACGGTGCCGGGTCGAACAGCAGGTAGTCCATCGCTGCCGGCACCCTGAGTTCAACCACGGGCGCTCGCGTCCGCCGTGCCGGCCAGACGGTCCAGCCAGTCGCGGGTGGCCTGCTCGACGGCTTCCCGCTCTGCGGCGTCCGAAAAAGTGTGGTCCGCTGCCGGCTGGTCGATCCGGGACAGCCGCGGATGGGCCAGCGCACCCCGCCAAGCCGGGTCGGCGGCGGTGGTCTCGATGAACTCCTTGGCGGTCAGGTCGTTGCCGCTCAGGATCAGCAGCAGCCCACCGTCGAAACCCAACCAGGCCCGTGCCATGCGGTGCTGGAAGCTGGGCTGGGCCTGCGGTGCGCGTGGCGCGGACCGGCCGGCCAGCATGGTGCGCAGGCTGCCCACCAACTCGGACAAGCGGCCCAGGCCGACCTGGCCGCGCAGCAGCTTGACCCAGAACTCGCGCTCGCGCAGCCGCTGGGTGTAGTAATGCTTGACCTGTGCGGTGGCCTGCGACTGGGCGCTGCGCACCCAGGGGTTGAGCAGGCACAGGCCCGCCACGGGCTGCGGCTGGCCTTCGTGCACATAGAGCAAGGCCGCCGAGGCCCCGTCGCACAGCCCCCACAGCGCGACCTGCCGTAGGCCGGGAACGGCTTGGCGCAGTGCGCGGATGGCCGCACCGATGTCATCGCTCACCGCTTCGAAGTCACGTGGCGTGCCGCCGCTGTCGCCCATGCCGCGGTAGTCAAAGCGCAGCACCGCATGGCCGGCGGCGGCCAGATGCCGGGCGAGCAGCACAAACTGGCGATGGCTGCCGGCCCGGTACTGCGGCCCGCCTACCACGACCACCAGCCCGATGCCCGAAGCATGCCGGGGCCTCGACAGCACGCCTACCAAGGGGGCGCCAGCGCAGTCGAAGCGCAAGCATTCTTCGTGGACGCTCATGCCGTGGTCCCGGTGGCGCCGAGCAGCGCGTCGACGCTGGCTGGCAGCAATGCGGGCGCCTGCTCGATCTCGGTGGTCTGCCAGAAGGCGGGGCCGGCGACCACGGTGGCCTGCGCGTCGAGGCCGGTGGCCTGCCAGGCCTCCAGCGTCTTGAGCGAGGCCGGCGCAAGGCTGGCATCGGGCCGGCTGGACACCTCCAGCCAGCGCACGCGGGTGCCCGGGCGGGGTTGTAGCAGGGTGGCAGACTCCATCGCTGCCACCAGTGCGGCGGGCAGTGGGTAACCGGCGACCTCGACCGTCTCGCCCGCAGCCAGCGCGCTGCGCAGCCCGCTCATCGCCGCCTTGGCCGCGGCGCCATCGTTCAGGCTGCCCGCGGCTTTCAGCCGCAGGAACTGCTGCACTTGCGTCTTGCCGGCGGCCATCGGCTGCCACAGCAGCAGATGGGCAGGGCGATCGGACTGTGCGGCTGCCTCGGCAGCCAGCAGGGCGCCGGCGCGCAGGCCCCACAGCCACAGCGGTGCGCCGGGGTAGCGGTCAACCAGCCAGTGGCCGGCGGCCTGGATGTCGGCGATCCAGGTATCCCAGCGTGCATCGGACAGCAGGCCACTGCTGTCGCCGCAACCCAGCAGGTCGATCTGCAGGACGGCGCAACCGGCGTCGGCCAGCGCCCGAGCCTGTAGTGCGGCCATGCGGCGCGATTTGTTCATCTCCTCGGCGAACGGGTGCACATACACCACCAGAGCCCGCACACCGTGCCTGGCGCCGCGCGGTGCATGGTGCACACACAAGCGCTGCCCGGCGTCTCGGGGCAGGAAGAAGAATTCCGGCTCGGAAGGGTGGGGCATGCCGCTTTCGGTGAGGTTGCCACCCGCGTCGCCCAGCGCTGCGGGCAACGCGGGCGTAGGGGTCAGGCGGCGAGCTTGGCGCTGACGAAGTCGGCCAAGGCACCCACCGAGGCAAAGGTGTCGCCGTCGATGTCGTCATCGTCCACGGTGATACCGAAGCGGTCTTCCAAGCCGGCGATCAGGCTGACCACGGCCATCGAGTCCAGCTCGGGGATGGCGCCCAGCAACGGCGTACCGCGGTCGAAGCCCGCAGCACGCCCGCCCAGGCTCAGCACCTCGTCCAGGACGCCCAGAATTTCATTGAGAACCTGCATGTCGTGTTCTGCGCTGCCGCGTGGAAGTCAAGCCCCGGATTGTAGGCATCCGGCTTGGCTCGGCCGGTGTGGCGGCGCTCGGCATGTGTGAAGCCTTGCGCGGCTGTGTGGCCCGCGCGGCCGTCGGGCCGCAGCACCTTGTCGTCGGCGACTTTGGCAAGAAGGTCACGGCGGCCCAGGTGATCGGCTGCGGGCCTCGTGCCATACTTTCTGCAGCCTATGTTGCCAGCGGCGCCGGCTGTTCCAGCGTGATGCGCGCAGCCTGTCCGACACCCATGACCGACACCTCCCTGTTGTTCGAGTTGATTGCCGTTGCCGCCCAACGCGCGCCGGATGCGGTGGCCCTGACCGCTGGCCTGACCGCCGTTCGTTACGGCGAGTTGCAGGCCCAGGTACGGGCCTTGGCCAGTGGCTTGGTGGGTGCCGGCCTGCAGCGCACCGAGCGCGTCGCCATCTACCTGGACAAGCGCATCGAGACCGTGGTCGCCAGTTTTGGCGCCCCGGCCGCTGGCGGCGTCTTCGTGCCGCTGAACCCGCTGCTCAAGCCCGAGCAGGTGGGCTATGTGATGCGCGACTGCGATGTGCGTGTGCTGATCACCTCGCCCGAGCGGCTGCCGCTGCTGGCCGAGGTGCTGGCCCAGTGCCCGGCGTTGCGCTGCGTGGTAGTTACGGGCGATGTACCACCGGCGACGGCCCTGCCGCCCGGGGTGGCCGGCTTGGCCTGGTCCGAAGTGATGGCTGCGCCACCCCGTGCCGGCCACCGCGTCATCGACACCGACCTCGCCGCCATCCTCTACACCAGCGGCTCCACCGGCAAGCCCAAGGGCGTGGTGCTGAGCCACCGCAACATGGTGGCCGGGGCCAAGAGCGTGGCCGGCTACCTGGGCAACCATGCGGGCGACACGCTGCTGGCTGCGCTGCCGCTGAGCTTCGATGCCGGCTTCAGCCAGCTGACCACTGCTTTCCACGCTGGTGCGCGCGTGGTGCTGCTGAACTACCTGATGCCCCGCGACGTGCTCAAGGCCATGGCGCGCGAGCAGGTCACCGGGCTGACGGCGGTGCCACCGCTGTACATCCAGCTCACCCAGCTGGACTGGCCGGCCGAGATCAACCAGCACCTGCGCTATTTCGCCAACACCGGCGGGCGCATGCCGCGCGAGACGCTGGATGCGCTGCGCGCCCGGGCGCCGAAGGCCAGGCCCTTCCTGATGTACGGGCTGACCGAGGCCTTCCGCTCCACCTTCCTGCCGCCGGAGGAGGTTGACCGCCGGCCCGACTCGATCGGCAAGGCCATCCCGAACGCCGAAATCCTGGTGCTGCGCGAGGACGGCAGCGAATGTGCGCCCGACGAACCCGGCGAACTGGTGCACCGCGGCGCGCTGGTCGGCCAGGGCTACTGGAACGATCCCGAGAAGACCGCCGAACGCTACAAGCTGCTGCCCACCGGCATTGGTGGCCGCGCGCCCGGGCTGCCGTTGCCGGAGTACGCGGTCTACTCGGGTGACACGGTGCGCCGTGATGCCGAGGGGTTCCTGTACTTCGTCGGCCGGCGCGACGAGATGATGAAGACCTCGGGCTACCGTGTCAGCCCGACCGAGGTGGAGGAGGTGCTGTACGCCACCCGTCTGGTGGGCGAGTGTGCGGCGTTCGGCGTCGACCACCCGTCCTTGGGCCAGGCGATCCAGGTTATCGCAACGCCGCCGGCCGGCGCCGGCACGATCGACGTGCCGGCGCTGCTGGCCGCCTGCAAGGCGCGCATGCCTGCTTACATGGTGCCGCATGGGGTGGAGCCGGTGCCTGGCCCGCTGCCGCGCAACCCGAACGGCAAGATCGACCGCAAACTGCTGTCCACCCATTGGCTTGAACGCCACGCAGGCTGACCCGCCTTTTCGAGGATTGTCCCGATGACCACCTTGACCGCGGACGCACCTGCCGCGCCACCCGTGCGCGCCACCCCGGTGCACGCCCCCATGGAGCAGTTCGCCACGCGCGACGGCGAACTGGTCGTCGGCGGCGCCCGCCTGTCGCAGCTGGCCGAGCGTGTCGGCCAGACGCCCTTCTACGCCTACGACCGCGGCCTGCTGCGCCAGCGGGCGGCGCAGCTGCGTGCTGCGCTGCCCGTGGCGATCAAGCTGCACTATGCGATGAAGGCCAACCCGATGCCTGCCGTGGTCGGGTTGATGGCCGGGCTGGTGGACGGCATCGACGTGGCGTCGGCCGGCGAGCTGAAGGTGGCGCTGGACGCCGGTGCAGACCCGGCCGAGATCAGCTTTGCCGGGCCTGGCAAGCGCGACGTCGAGCTGCGTCAGGCCGTGGCCGCGGGCGTGCTGGTCAATGTGGAGTCGATGCGCGAACTGCCGGTGCTGGGTGCTGCATCGCGCCAGCTGGGGCTGCCGGCCCGGGTGGCGGTGCGGGTCAACCCCGACTTCGAGCTCAAGGGCTCGGGCATGAAGATGGGCGGCGGGCCCAAGCAGTTCGGCATCGACGTCGAGCAGTTGCCCGAGGTGTTTGCCCGCATCGTGGCCGAGGGCCTGCAGTTCGAGGGCTTCCACCTGTTTGCAGGCTCGCAGAACCTGCGCGCCGAGGCCATCTGCGAGGCGCAGCAGAAGAGCTACGAGCTGGCGCTGCGCTTGGCCGCGTCGGCGCCGGCCCCGGTGAGGTTCCTGAACCTTGGGGGTGGCTTCGGCATCCCCTATTTCCCGGGCGAGCGGCCGCTGGACCTGGCGCCCATCGGTGACAACCTGGCCGCCCTGGCCGAGCGGGCCGCGCGCGACCTGCCGCAGGCCGGTCTGGTGATCGAGCTGGGCCGCTACTTCGTCGGCGAGGCCGGCCTCTACGTCACCCGCGTGGTCGACCGCAAGGTGTCGCGTGGGCAGGTCTTCCTGGTCACCGACGGTGGCCTCAACCACCACCTGTCGGCCTCGGGCAACTTCGGCCAGGTGGTGCGCAAGAACTACCCGGTGGCCATCGGCAACCGGATGGGTGCGGCGCAGCGCGAGGTGGCGTCGGTGGTGGGGCCGCTGTGCACGCCGCTGGACCTGCTGGCCGACCGCATGGACCTGCCGGTGGCCGGCGTCGGTGACCTGGCGGTTGTGTTCCAGTCCGGCGCCTATGGCGCCAGCGCCAGCCCGCAGGCCTTTCTGGGCCATCCCCACTGTGTGGAAGTGCTGGTCTAGCGACCACCCGACCTGGGGGGCAGGCTGGCCGGCACCGCATGGTCGGCGCAAGAATCACGCTTTGTCTGCCTGGCCTGTGCAGGCGCGGGGGCGGTGCCATGACTTGCTTGTTCACTGATCGCAGTACCGGGCGCACCCTGGGGTGGTTGGGCGGCCTGCTGGCCGCGGCTGCGCTGCAGGCCGCACCGGTCAATGCGCCGGTCAACGCGCCCGGGGATGTGCCGGGTGGGGCGACGGGCAGCGGGGCGGTCACCGGTGGCCGTGTGCTGGACAAGGCGCTGAGCGGCGAGGTGTCCACCGGCAGCCAGAACCTGGACATGCTGCTCGAGATGCACCGCA
>Ga0208398_100237_pt1 | contig 46412 bp, 49 predicted proteins | sample LakWasMe79_HOW10_2_FD_183905 | JGI IMG/M metagenome (GOLD analysis project Ga0208398, IMG submission 183905) | Freshwater sediment methanotrophic microbial communities from Lake Washington under simulated oxygen tension - Sediment Metagenome... | ecosystem: Environmental > Aquatic > Freshwater >...
AGATCAGCGACACCCAGACCACGCCATACATCAGCATGAAGGCGCTGGAGCGGATGCCGGTGAGGTCCATCAGGGCGCCGAACATGATGGGCAGGACGAAACCGCCCAGGCCGCCGGCCAGGCCGACGATGCCGCTGATGGTGCCGATATTGGCGTGGTAGTCGTCGCTGATGTACTTGAACACGCTGGCCTTGCCGAAGGCCCAGGCGATGCCCAGCACGAACATCAGCACGGTGAAGACGTAGACGTTGAGGCCGATATGGAAGGTCTTCACGCCGTTCACCGTCATGATGCTGAAGTCGGTCTGCGGGTAGCTGAGCAGGAACAGCACGATCCAGCTCACCCACAGCACCCACCAGGTGACGTTGTGGGCGCCATGCTTGTCCGACAGCCAGCCGCCGATGGCGCGCAGCACGCCGCCCGGCAGCGAGAAGCAGGCCGCCAGCAGCGCGGCCACGCGGATGTCCAGGCCGTACTCGCCAACGTAGTACTGCACCATCCACAAGCTCATCGCCACATAGCCACCGAACACGATGCTGTAGTACTGGCAGTACTTCAGCACCTTGGGATCCTTCAGCGCCTTGAGCTGGCTGACGAAGCTGGATTGGCTGGAGACCTGGTGCTCATCGTCGGTGGCGCTGAAGAGCCAGAACAAGATGGCCGTGCCCAACAGCACCGCGGCATAGACCTGCGGCACCATCACCCAGCCAAAGCCCACCACCAGCGCGGGTGCGACGAACTTGTTGACCGCCGCGCCCGAGTTGCCGGCGCCGAACACGCCCATCGCAAAGCCCTGGCGGTTCTTCGGGAACCAGCGCGCCACATAGGGCGTGCCCACCGAGAACGAACCGCCGGCCAGGCCGACGAACAGACCGATGGTGAGGAAGTGCCAGTAGGCGGTGGCATAGCTCATCATCCAGATCGGGATCACGCAGGCGAGCATCAGCGTGAAGAACACGATGCGGCCGCCGAACTTATCGGTCCAGATGCCCAGGGGCACGCGGATCAGCGAGCCGGTCAGCACCGGCATCGCGGTCAGCAGACCAAACTCGGTGGCGTTCAGGCCGAGCTGCTTCTTGATCGGGATGCCGATCACGCCGAACATCATCCAGACCATGAAGCACACGGTGAAGGCCAGGGTGCTGACGATCAGCACCGAGAGCGCGCGTCCGTTGGGCTTGGGACTTGCAGACATGGGATTGCTCCTCGCTTTTTCCATGCTCAGCACTTTCCCGCATGCGCGGCCGCGCGCACATCCTCCGCTAGCAGGGCTCGGGCGCGGCAGAGGGATGAGGCGCCCACAGCACGCCATCGTTCTGAAGAACTACTCCCTTCGGAATTGCGGTCGGCTTTGCACCAGATCAAATCCGCATACCCCAGTGAAACGGTCAACTTAGGGCCTGGAGGACGACACCATGAATCCCATGCCACAACTTGGCCGCCTCAGCGCCGCGCAGCGCCGCGCCAGCTATCCCAGCGCCTACCAGCGCGCGCTGGGCCTGGCCCTGAAGAAGGCGCTCGCGCCCGCCGACGACCTCGACTACCTGGCCGACGAGCTGATGCAGCTGGGCCAGCCCCAGCAGGTGCGCGCGCGCAAGCCGGTGTTCCAGGCCGGCGAACGCGATGCCCAGCTGTGGCTGCTGGTGAGTGGCAAGGTGGCGCTGGGCAAGCATGATGCCCAGGGCCGCTGGTGGCAATCGCGCGAGTTCGGCCCGGGCGACTGGATCGACCTGCTGAGCGCCTGGGTGGGCGAACCCCATGCCGAGACCGCCATCGCGCTGACCGAGGTGCAGGCCCATGCCCTGCCGGTGGAGGCGGTGGCCCAGCTGTGCGACACCCAGCCCGGCCTGGCGCGCGCGCTGCTGCGCTGCGTGGCGGCCGGCGCGCGCGGCGTCACGCTGGACCGCCAGGCCCTGCTCACCAAGGACATCCACGCCCGTCTGGCCGCCTGGCTGCTGGAGCAATCGCGCCTGGCCGGTGGCACCGACGAGTTGCAGCTGCAGCTGCAGAAGAAGGACCTGGCCTCGCAGCTGGGCGTCACGCCCGAGACGCTCTCGCGCAGCCTGCGTGCCCTGCACGACCAGGGCATTGCGCGCGTCGATCGCTACCAGCTCTCCATCACCGACCGCCCTGCCCTGCAGGCGCTGGCAGACCGGCAGCCGTCGAGGTATTCGCGCTGATCAGCGCCGGCAAAGCGCTCGGCGGGCGACCGTGCGCGTTTGCGCGAATCTGGTTCCAAAGGAGAGCAGCAAATCTGAGGTCGCCCGCGTCCTACAGCATCTCGGCCCGCAGGCTGACGCTGCACGACAGGCTCAGGTCGTACAAGTGCTGTAGCTTGATCGAGCTTCGCGATCGTCAACCTCCCGAGGAGACCCCATGAACGCTCCCGTCAATCATCCTTCGCACAGCAAGCCTGAAGACGCTGACCTGGCCGAGCAAGCCCGTCCCGGGCACGGCGTGCCGTCTCAAGACCCGGACCCTGCGGCGCAAATGCCGCTGCAGCCCGACGAGGCCGAACGCGAAGTCAACTCGGCGCTGACGGGCGGCGGCCTGGTAAGTGGCGCGGCCGTTGGCGCCACCCTCGGCGCCGTGGTGGGCGGGCCTGTTGGCGTGCTGCTGGGTGGCTCACTGGGTGCCGTGGCCGGCGCCCTGGGTGGTGCAGCCGCCGGCGCTGCGGTGAAACCGGACGACGCGAGCAAGGCCAAGTAAGAAAGAAAAGGCTATTTGCCGGCGAGTACCGCCGCCGGGCCGGCGCCCGGCGGGGTCAGTGAGGCCAGACATTGATCGCGGCGCAGCCGTTGCGGCAACAGCGCGCATTCGTGCCGCTGCCGCGCCTGCAACTCTGCGGCCAAGCGCCGGCTGTTGACCTGCACCATATGGTTCACCAGGGTGAGGTAGAACAACAGCGCCATCGCATGTGCCAACAGCAGCCCCACGACGACCCTGAGGTTGGCGCGGCGCAAGCCACGCTGGAACCAGCGCCAGCAGCTTGCGCTGCCATGTGCGAGCAGCAGCCAAGGCTGCCTCGACCCGGGCTCGCGGGACGGTGGCGCTTGGCTGTAATAGGCGCTCACGGTAGCTTTTCCTCACTGGCGATCAGCGGCCGGCCAGCAACGTCGCTGCCCGGTACGTTCGTGCCGCTCACTTCGGGCGCGGCGCCTGGATCCGCTTGTCGGGGCGGCTGAGCCTGCCGGCCCGCAGCTCCCGCACCGCCCGCACCACGGCGCGCGCGACGTTGCGGGTCTCTTCCTGCACCGCCTTGTCCCGATCGAGCGCAGCATGGCTGTCGCAGTAGGGCTGGTAATAGCCGATATAGCGGTCGAGCTTGGCGGCGGCCCCGGCATCGATGAGTCCCATCCAGTCCAGCCAGTCGGTGAGGTTGCGTCGCTGCGACTCCACCCCCGCCACATCGCCATGCACCACCACGCCATAGGCGCGCCCGGCCAGGTGCTGCGGATAGTCCCAGCCCTGCTGCTCGATGCGCTTGGCTTCGAGCAGGTGCTTGCCATGGGTCGTGCTCGGGTCGGGGTTGCCGCCGTCGGCGCAAACAAGGCGGTCGATCATCAGCTTCAGCGGGCTCGGCGACTGGTACCAATAGGTGGGCGCCAGCACGATCACAGCATGCGCCGCCACCCACTGTTCATAGATCTCGGCCATCCAGTCATTGGCCTGGCCCTGCGCATGATTGGGATAGCAGCTGCAGGGCCAGTGGCACAGCGGCATGGCGCTGGACACGCAGCCCTTGCAGGGATGGATGTTGCGGCCGTATTCGGATGTGAGCAGGCTCAGGTCCAGCACATCGACCTGCATGCCGGCCTGCTCGACCACCTGCTGGGCCATTTGCGTCAGCCGCCAGGTCTTCGAGGCCTCGCCGGGACAACTGCCATCGTTGCGTGCACTGCCGCAAATGAGCAGCACGCGTGCGGGCGTCGCAAGGTCGCTCCAGCGCTTTTGCGCGGCCTTCAGCCGCTTGCGGGTGTCCAGCCACTGCACCGAGATCTCGTAGCTCGGGTCGGCAAAGCCTCGTCCCGCCGGCCGGGTGATGGGCGCCTTGCGGCCCGCCTGCATGGCATCCCAGGCAATCGCTTCCAGGCGCGCAATGGCCTCGGCTTCGACCTCGAACGCCGGGTCGTAGAAGCGCCCCATGAAGCGCTGCCGGAACGTCGCGCGCGTCAAGGGTGCGGACGCCTGTCCGGTACGAATCTTGGTCATCGGTGCTCCTTGCGCAGCAGCTCTTGCGACATGTTCCCAGCCGCTGCGGCGAGCGTCTGTATGCGGGCGCACAGACTCGCCGCAGACGCACACGCATGCTGAGCCGTCGGCCTTGCAAGCGCATGCCGACGGCGGGCCATGCCGGTCCATCGAGCACCCAAGGAGATGTCGCCATGATCCTGAAGCCCACATCACGCCGCCCGGGCAAGGCGGCTCCGCTGCCGCCGCCCAAGCGCGGCGCACCGAACGACACCACGGCGGCCGAGCCCGATAGCAGCATCGTGCAGGCCAAGCACGACCTCGACGCCGGTCAGGTGGATATCGACATGCACGCCACCCGCGGCCTGGGCGCGGAGTTGCGCGCCCGGCTCGTGCCCGGCCCGGGCGGCAATCCGCCGGCGCCCTTGCCGCCCACGCTGGCACAGCAGAAGTCCGACTTCACCGCCGAAGGCTCGCCGCCACCCGGCAAGGTGGCCAAGACCGTACCGGCGCGCTCGTAGCAGGGTCGCAAAGAGTCAGTGGACCAAGGCGCGCGCCTGTGACAGTGGCATCGGCCTGCCAAGGTGGTAGCCCTGGGCCTTGTGAATACCCAGGCTCTTGAGCGTCTCCAGTTCGGCGGGTGTCTCGATGCCCTCGGCAACAATGCTGCAGCCGGTCTCGAACGCAAAGCTGCGCAACGCTGCGGCGAGGGCACGGCGCGAGCGATCCATGTCGATCGCACGCGTGATGCTGGCGTCGAGCTTCACGATCTCGGGCCGGAGATTGAGAATGTGTCTGAAGCTCGCATAGCCGGCGCCGGCGTCGTCAATGGCGACGCGCAAACCCGCCTCCTGCAGCGGCCTCAAGACTGCCGCGAGTTCTTCATATCGTTCGACAACATGGTGCTCCGTCACTTCGACGACGATGCGTTGGAGTGGCAAGCCGCTCAACACCTTGCCAAGCTCGCCGTGGATGACGGTCGCGGGCGATGCATTCACCGCCACATAGGTGTCGGCGGCGAGCACGTCAAGCGCGCTCAAGGCCAGCCGGATGGTCCTCAGCTCGAGTTCAAGTCCACGCCCTACCGCGGCCGCATCAGCGAACCACAGGTCCGGCGTGCGGTAGGGCTCACTTGAGAATCGCGCCAGCGACTCAAAGCCGACCACTCGCCCATCCATGACATCGTAGATGGGCTGGAAGACCATGTTGAGTCCGTCGGATCCGAGCACTTGGTCGATCTGCCCTTCCATCAGCCGAAAGGCATCGCGCCTAGAAACTTCTTCCTGGATCTGTTCTCCGACCATCTCCGCGAAGACTCGCATCATGCCCAGATCGCGTTCGTTCAGGGTGCCGTTGGGCGCATGGCTGAAACAGCAAAACGTTCCATAGACGCTGCCATCTCGAAGCCGGATCGGAACGCTCATATGTGCCCCCACCGGCAAGGCGCGTGTGGCCGCCAAGCTGAGCGCCTCGGCATTCAGGCAGGCATCGGTCATGAGCTCCGGCAGCCTTCCGTCGATGACGCGATGACAATAGCTCTCCTCCACAGGATCGGAGTTGCCAGGCTGAACAGGCCCGTTCGGGTCCCGGGGATCGACATGCCGGAAGAAACGGCGGCCGCCGACGATTTCGGAGATGAAGGCGACGTCCATGCCCAAATGCTCTCGAATGGCACTGAGGATGCGCGCCAGGGTCGGTCTGGCGGTGCCGTCCGAGGCCGCTGCATGCCTGCCGGCCGATGCCGCCACTGCGTTTGCGAATATTGCGTTCAACTGCAGCCTCCTGAAACAGCAGTCATGGCGCGCGGCCATCAGCACGCGATGCGCCTGGCCCCACGGTGATAGGCACATGCTCTCACAAGTGCGCTCCCCAGGCCAGTGGGCACGGCCAGGTTCTGAGTCTGAAGCCGGCTCCCTTGAGCGTTTGGCCCGCGCGCGTCTCACCAAGCCGAGGGGCAGGTTTCCCATCTTGCAACGCAGCACATCAACCTGCGTTCGCCTGGCATTGCGCCGCCTTGTTCCTTAAGGCCAGCCGACGCTGCCGACCAAGGCAATAGCCCATCGCCGCAAGGCTGGCTAACGACAGGAGCGCCGCTGCGCGCTGACCATGGTTCCGGCCCGGTCGAGTGCGCTGCCCGGCCTGCGTCGTCTTTTTCACTGAGCCTGCAGAAGCTGGGTTCAATGGATGGGTTTTCGCCCGTGCGCGCAGGCGGCGAAGCCGCTACGCTGGCACGGCCGGCGCCGCCGCGTCGGACCCCGATACCGACTTCGAGCCGAGACATGAGAGCCCATTCCTGGCGACCCAGCTTGATCGCTGACTTCCTCCGGCGCAGTCCACCGCGTTGCATTCTGCGTGCCGCCGTCGCGCTCTGCCTGACCCTTGCGGTCCATGGCGTCGCGCAAGCCGGCGCCATCCTTTTCGTCGGCAACAGCTTCACCTTTGGCCATGGATCGCCCGTGGCCTCCTACAGGGCGAATACCGTCACGGACTTGAATGGCCAGGGCATGGCGGGCATGCCGGCCTTGTTCAAGTCGTTCAGCTCGCAGGCCGGGTTGCAATACGACGTCCATATTGAAGCGCAACCCGGTGTCGGTCTGGACTGGCATCTCAAAAGAAAGCTTGCCGTGATCGGGCAGCGCGCCTGGGATACGGTCGTGCTGCATGGCTACAGCACCTTGGATGCCGTCAAGCCCGGCGATGCCACGCTGCTGCTGGACACGGTGAAGCGCATGGCGGATGCGGTCCACAAGCGGAATTCGGCGGTGGACATACGTTTGCTGGCGACCTGGCCACGCGCGGACCAGACCTACGAAGCCCATGGCCATTGGTATGGCAGGCCCATTAACGCCATGGCGACCGACCTTCGGCTCGCCTACGCCGCTGCTGCCGCGAACTCGCCCTACGTCAAGGGCGTCATCCCGGTCGGCGATGCCTGGGTCCGGGCGTTTCAAACCGGGGTCGCAGATCCCAACCCTTATGACGGCATTGAGCGCGGGAGCTTGAATCTATGGGCTGACGACCACTATCACGCCAGCGCCTTCGGTTCCTACCTGGAGGCGCTGGTCGTGTTCGGCAGCATCACGGGCCGCGACCCGCGCTCCTTGGGCGCCAACGAGTGCTCGGGCTTCGAGTTGGGCTTCACGCCCGCCCAGGTCGCTGCCTTGCAGCGGGTCGCGTTTGACGAACTCAAGGAAAACGCCATCCCGATGTCGGCCGCGCCGTCCCCAGCGCCGGCTCAGACAGTCGCGGGCCCTTGCCCGTCGCTGCAATAGCGTCGGTGCGGTGGAGGCAGTTCTGCCAAATTCAACACAGGCGTGCTCGCCTTGAATACCTGAGAAACATCCAATCAGCGCCACCGAAGCGGCGGACTCCGCCGCTCGACCTCATCCAGCAGCCTATGGCCGGCAGGCTAGTCGGGAGCCCGCGATGCGCGATCTGAAATGGTCAGGTTCGGAAAGGAAGCTCGCTCGCGAGTTGTTCGATACCTGCCTGAACGCTGAACTGGCTGAGACGCTTGCCACCGTCAAGACCAGGGCGGCACTCGCGCGCAGCCCTGCCGAGATGTGGGAACTCGAAGAGTTCCTCGCGCGCAAGCGGCTCGAGATCGACCACAAGTACGACTATCGCCATTCGCAGCTGCTTTTCGTGTTTGGTCATCTGCTTCGGGAAGGCCGCTTGCGGGAGGCGGATCTTGCCGGCCTGTCGGAAGAAAAACGCGCCAGCATCTTGCGTATCGCGCAGTTCTAGGGTCTGAGTACCAGCCAAGCCATCGTCCCCCCGAACCACAGCAGCGCCAGCCCATGGCCGGCCCCCGCCAGCGCCATGCCCATGGGCCAGCTCCACAAGCTGGCCACGCTGCGCAAGAGTAGGCTCAGCCCCAGCAAGGCCAGCGGCAGCAAGGCCCAGCGGCTGTGCCGGGGCCGCAGGCCAGCCAGCGCCGGCAGCATGATGGGCGCATGGCCAAACACCATCGCGAACACAAAGCCCAGCCACAGCAGATGCCAGGCGATGCCGCCCGGCAGGCCCTGGCCGGCAAGACCTGACACCGCGGCCAGCAGCAGCCAGCCATAGCCCACCAGCAGGCAGATGGCGGTGTGGCCGGCCCAGCCCGCGTGCTTGCCATTCTTGCGCCATTGCAGCCGCGCCAGGTCGAAGCGCAGGAGCCACAGCGCCAGCAGGCCCAGCAGCGCAAAGCCCAGCGGCCGGCCCAGTTCGGGGCGCCAGGGCAGCAGCGTGGCCACCAGGGCGAAGCCGGCCCAGCCCGCCAGGAAGGCACGTTGAGCCCAATGAGGCAGCGGCAGCAGGCGCATCAGCTCGCGGCGCTCGCCGGCAATGGTCAGCACCAGGAACAGGCTCCAGCCCCAGCGCGCCAGTTCGGCCTGCCCCGCGGCATGCGCGGCCGCGCCAGCCAGCAGGGCCAGCGCGGCGCTGGCCTCCACCGCCAGTGGTAGCGACCAGGCGCGGTGCCGGCCCGCCCACAGATAGAGTTCCAGCAGGCCGGCCGCCGACAGCAGCCACAGCAGCGCGGCCGCATCCGCCTGGCCGGCCAGGGCCAGCAGCCCGGCCCCGCCCGATAGCAGCGGGATCCAGCGGCCGCGCCGCAGCGCCACCACGCGCTCCAGCGTGACCAGGCTGGCAAAAAAGCCCGCCATCATCAGCACGCCGTGCAGGGCCAGGGCCTGGCCGGCGCCTGCGCTGCTGGCCTGCACAGCCCCCACGCGCATGAGTCCGCCCAGCAAGGCGCCCAGCAGATTGGCCACGGCCAGGCCGGCGCAGGCGGCGATGAGTCTGCGCGAGAGCGCGACAGGTTTGCTGCGAGCGATCATCAAGAAGCACCACCCCAGCCGAAGCGGGCGCGCAGGCCGGGCGCCATGCGCTCGGGCGTCCAGACCTTCTCCCAGTCCATGTCCACCTCGATCACCCAGCCCGGCGGGCATTGCGCCTCGATGGCGCAGCCGGCGTCGTTCATGATCTGGTCGGCCATCGGGCAGGTGGCGCTGGTGGGCAGCAGGATCAGTGAAGCGAAATCCTGGCGCAGCTCGAGGGTCTCGACCAGGCCCAGATCGACGATGTTCTCGCCGATCTCGGGGTCGGCCACCTTGTGCAGTGCCTGCATGATGGCGGCGCGCAAGCCGGCGAGTTCTGCTTCTGTCATGTTCGTCTTCTTTCTCTCCGGTGAGATGGCCGCAGCAGCCACGGACCATAGCGCAGCAGCCAGGCCACTGCCAGCAGGGCGAAGCCGGCGGCCGCGGCCGGCAGCCACCAGCGCGGCGCCTGCGGCCAGCAGGCCGTGGCCACGCGCAGCGCGCTCACCAGCTGCAGCAGGCCGTGCATGAGGCGCAGCGGCAGGTCTACCACCACGCTAATGCCTTGCTGCACGGCCGTGACCCGGCTCACCATCGCCAGCATGGTGGTGCACATAAAGCCCAGCGTCAGCGCATGCAGGGATGCCAGCTCGAATTGCAAGGCGGCCAGCACGAAGCTCAGGATCAGCCACAGCAGGCCATCGTGCAGCTGGCCCACGAAGGGCGTGCGCCGGGCCGCGGCCAGCGCGGGATTGAAAGGGGCGGCACGCAGCAGCAGCGCGACCAGCGCGAGATAAGGGATGGCCGGCAGCCAGCCCGGCAGGCCGAGAACAGGTGCCAGGCCACGCAGCCACAAGCACAGCAGCAAGGCCAGCAGCAGGCCATCGGCACGCCGGCCCCCGGCATGCAGAAAGGGCGTGAGGCGCTGCAAGGCGCAGGCGAACACAGTGCCCAGGCCGCCCCACAGCGCGAGCCGGGTGGCCTGGGCCGGCCAGCCCAGCGCCGCACACCAGAGCGCCAGGCCCAGCACCCCCATGCCCAGCAACACGCCCTGGGCATGGCGGCGATCCGGCTTGGCGCGCACGCGCAACAACAGCGCCAGGCGCAGCAGCAGCCAGCTCCAGCCCGCGGCCGCGAGACCCAGCCCCAGGCCCAGCCCCGGCGCGCCCAGCAGCGCATGCAGGGCCCAACCGAGCAGGAGCAGCAGCAGCGGCCCCAGCCAGGCCGATGCCGGCAGCGCCGCAACGCCCAACCACTTGGGCAGGGCGGTGAGCGCAAAGCCGGCAATGAAAAAAGGCAGAAAGCCCAGCGTGAACAGCAGGCCATGCTGTGCCGATGCCTGCCCCACCCACACCCACCAGGCGGCCAGGCATGACCAGGCCAGGGCACCAGCGAGGAACCAGGCGCGGTGCGGGGCCTGGTTCCAGCTCATGGCTCAGCGCGGCAGATAGAAACTCGCACCGCTCTCCACCCGCGAGCCACCCTGCCCTTGCAGGCGGAAGTGGATGGGGCGCGAGCCCGTGCCCAGGCGCGCGGCCTGCTCGGCCGGCAGGCGCAGCTGCAGCACCTGGGCATGGATGGCGGCGGGCGGCAGCACCACCTCGGCCGGACCCACGCGGTACAGGCCCTCCAGCCCGTCGACCTCGATGCGCAGGGTCAGCGGCCGCTCGGTACGGTTCATCAGCTGCAGGCGGTAGACGTTCTCGATCTCGCCGTTCTCGACCTGGCGCGCCAGCGTGTTGCGATCCTTCAGCACATCGACCTGGAAATCGGGCCGGCGCCACAGGCTGGTGGCAAAGCCTATGCACAGGGCCAGCAGCACCGAGCCATAGATCAGCACGCGCGGCCGCAGCGCACGCGCCAGCATCTGGCGCGGCGTCCATTGCTGCTTGACGCCGTTCTCGGTGGCGTAACGGATCAGGCCGCGCGGCGCGCCCAGCTTGTCCATCACCTGGTCGCAGACGTCGATGCAGGCGGCGCAGCCGATGCATTCGTTCTGCAAGCCCTTGCGGATGTCGATGCCGGTGGGGCAGACCTGCACGCACAGGGTGCAGTCCACGCAATCCCCCTGCCCCAGGTCCAGCGCCGCGACCTTGCGGGCGCGCGAGCCGCGCGGCTCGCCGCGCTTCTCGTCGTAGGTGATGATGAGCGAATCGGCGTCGATCAGCGCGCTCTGGAAGCGCGCATAGGGGCAGATGTATTTGCACATCTGCTCGCGCAGCCAGCCGGCGTTGCCATAGGTGGCGCCGGCGTAGAACAGCACCCAGAACCATTCCCAGGGCGAGAGCCCCAGCTGCAGCAGGCTGCTGCCGAGCTCGCGGATGGGCGTGAAGTAGCCGACGAAGCTGAAGCCGGTGAGCAGGGCCAGCGCCACCCAGCTGGCGTGCTTGGCCGACTTGCGCGCCAGCTTCTCGGCGCCCCAGGGCGCGCGGTCCAGGCGCATGCGGGCCTGGCGGTCGCCCTCGGTATGGCGCTCCAGCCACATGAACATCTCGGTATAGACGGTCTGCGGACAGGCGTAGCCGCACCACAGCCGCCCGGCCAGGGCGGTGAAGAAGAACAGGCCCAGCGCCGCGATCACCAGCAAGGCGGCCAGGTAGATGAAGTCCTGCGGATAGAGCACCAGGCCCAGCACATAGAAGCGCCCGGCGTCCAGATCGAACAGCAGCGCCTGGCGGCCCTGCCATTGCAGCCAGGGCATGCCGTAGAAGAACGCTTGCGTCAGCGCCACCATGATCCAGCGCCAGTTGGCATAGCGGCCGCTGACCGCGCGCGGATAGACCTTGGCCTCGGCCACATACATCGAGGTGGCGACCGGCGTGATGGGGATGACTTTGGAAGGTGAAGACAAGGGCTTACTCAGGCGCGTGCGTCACGTGGATGTGGCAGGCTGATCTTGGCCAGGCGCTTGGCCGTGGCGGGTTGCAGAAGGTCGGCCAGGTTGTGGCCGTCGAGCTCGGCCAGAAAGGCGGCCAGCGCATCGTTGAAGATGCCGGTGAGGCGGCAGGCGCCGGTGAGCGAGCAGCTGTTGCCACTGCCCAGGCACTCCACCAGCTGGAAGTCGGACTCCACCGCCCGCACCAGATCCCCCAGGCTCAGCTGGGCCGGATCCATCGCCAGCTTCATGCCACCGCCCTTGCCGCGCACCGTGGCGATGAAGCCCTGCTGGCCCAGCTGGTGGGTGATCTTGGTGAGATGGGCCTCCGAGATCTGGTAGGCCGCCGCAATCTCGGCGGTGGTGCAGAGGCGGTCCTGATGCTGGCCCAGATAGATCAGCAGGCGCAGCGCGTAGTCGGTCATGGTGGTGAGTCGCATGGCAGCATTCTCAACCGGCTTGACCGTCGGGGCGCGGACGCATCAGCAGCGGGGTGTAACGAACCAGGTAGAGCACAAAGCTCAGGCTCCACAGCGCGGCCGAGAGCTGCACGCCCAGCATCAGGCTGGCAGGGGCCAGCAGGGGGAACAGCACACGCACCAGCGCCGCCAGCAGCATGCTCAGATAGGCACTGATCTCCACGGGCCCGGCCTTCAGCGGCCGGCCGGTATGGCCCAGCGCGGTGCGGGTGATCATGCCCAGGGTGATGAGGCCGATCACGCCCAGGGTCAGGGCATGGGTGGCGGGGCCCGGTGCGATCCAGCCCAGCGTGGCGCTGGCGCGCAGCAGCAGGTGCACGGGCAGCCAGGCATAGGCCAGGTGCAGTACCCAGACAAGCGGATTGCGCCAGCTCTTCCAGGGCTGCCACAGCGCCAGGCGCAGGCCTTGCGCCAGTGCGGCGGCCAGCAGCGCCGCGGCGAGCACGGCGCCCTCGACGGCCAGCAGATCCAGCGCCAGCAGGAGCAGCACCGAACCCAGCGCCGCCTTCTCCAACTGGGGCTGGCGCGTGGCCTTCATGCCCGGCACACCGTTGTTGGAAAACATGGGCACGACGCGGCCGGCCATCACCGCGATCATGAAGAGCAGCAGGTCCAGGCCGATGTTCAGACCCGGAAGCCGCAGCACCCCGGCCTGGCCCAGATGCACCGCCGCGCTGGCCAGACCCATGGCGACGAGCAGGCCCACGAAGAAGTAGTTGCGCTTGTTGCCGGCGGCGTGCAGGGCGCGCCAGAGCCCCCAGGCGGCCGCCCAGGGCACCGCCAGGTTCAGCAGCAGCGAGGCCCACAGCCATGGGCTCAGCACCAGCACCCGCGCCAGCAGCCACAGCGCCGCCAGCGCCATCAAGGGTTTGCCGGTGGGCGTGGGCTGGCCGGACCAGTTGCGCCCGGCGGTGAACAGAAAGCCGATCACCACCGCCAGCGCGTAGCCGAACACCATCTCATGCGCATGCCAGGCCGAGCCGCGCAGCACCGGCTGCGCCAGCAGGCCCGAGAACTGCAGCGCCCACAGCGGCACCGACAGGGCCGCCAGCAGCGCCGCCAGCAGGTAGAAGGGCCGGAAACCCAGGTCCCACAGCGCCAGACGCTGCGCGGCGGGCTGCGGGGGTTTTTCTTCAATGCGCATGAAGGAGACGCTGCTCATGATCAACCCGAGCAGCAACCGCAGCAGCTCTTGCCCGCGGGCTTGCGGCTGATGCGCAGGCGCCATTGCGCGGGGCCGGTTTCCAACGCCTCCCAGTCGAACTGTCCGGGCCACTGGGCCTCGAACTGCTGGCGCAGGGGCAGAGGCTCATGGTCGCTCAGCAGGTAGAACCAGTTGCCCACGGGCAGGGCCTGGAAGGTATCGAAGATGCGCGCATGGCGTTCGTGCGGCGCGATCAGGCGCACATCGATCACTTCGGCGGCGGGGGTGGCGGCAACGGTCATGGTCGTCCTTAAAGTTGCATTTTCAATATAGCTATTGTCACCAAGCGCGGCGGCTAAAGCAATATTCAAAATGCGACTTTTGATCTGCCTCAAGCCAAATCCTGCACGCCATGGGCAGCATGGCGGCCATGTCCGATGCCCCAGCCCTCCCCCTGGTCTATAGCTGCTCAGGCTGCTCCGACGCCGCCCAGCTGGCCAATCACCTGGCGGTGCGCCTGGACCGCGCCGGCCTGGCCGAGATGTCCTGCATCGCCGGCGTGGGCGGCGGCGTGCCCAGTCTGGTGCGCAAGGCACGCGAGGCCGCCGCGTCCGGCCGACCCATGCTGGCGCTGGACGGCTGCGTGCTGGCCTGCAGCAAGGCCTGCCTGGCCCAGCAGGGGCTGGCGCCGACCCGCCACATCCGCCTGCACGAGCTGGGGGTGCGCAAGCATTACCACGCCGATTTCGACAGCGCCCAGGCCGATGCACTGTTCGAACAGCTGGCCGAGCAGGCGCGTGCCCTGACCACCGAACCGGGCTGAGCCAAGCTCAGGCTACAGTTCGGCCCATGCGACGTTTCCTGCCTGCCCCCTTGCTGGGCACCCTGGCCGCCATCCTGCTGGCCATCAACACCGTCACCGGCGTCACGCTGATGATCCTGCCGGCCCTCGCCAAGCTGGTGCTGCCCTTTGCCTTCGTGCGCAAGCCCTGCGACCTGGCGCTGAACGGCATCGCCTCGGGCTGGGTGGCCGTCAACAACGCCTGGATCAGGGCGCTCAATCCGCAAGTCTGGGACGTGCAGGGCGTGGACGGCCTGCATCAGCGCGGCTGGTACCTGGTCTCGCCGAACCACCAGACCTGGGTCGACATCCTGGTGCTGCAGCGCGTCTTCCATGGCCGCATCCCCTTCCTGAAGTTCTTCCTCAAGCAGGAACTGCGATGGGTGCCGGTGATCGGCCTGGCCTGGTGGGCGCTGGACTTCCCCTTCATGAAGCGCGGCCGCAGCGCCGGTTCGCAGGCGGCCGACCTGGCCACCACGCGCAAGGCCTGCGAGAAGTTCAAGACCATCCCGACCACGGTGATCAACTTCGTCGAGGGCACGCGCTTCACCGCCGCCAAGCATGCCGAGCAGAAAAGCCCCTACCAGCACCTGCTCAAGCCCAAGGTCGGCGCGCTGGGCATGGCGCTGGCCACCATGGGCGAGCAGTTCGAGGCCCTGCTGGACGTGACCCTGGTCTACCCCGAGGGCACGCCCAAGTTCTGGGATCTGCTGTGCGGCCGCTGCGGCCGGGTGCAGGTGCGGGTACAGCAGCGCCCCATCCCCACCGAGCTGGTGGGCGGCAACCCGATGGAAGACAAGCGCCTGCGCGCCGGCATCTCGATGTGGATCAAGAAGCAGTGGCATGAAAAAGACCTGCTGATGCAGGCGCTGCTGCAGCGCAAGTCACCTCCTTGAACAGGGGGTGCGGATTGCCCGGATGGACCGGGGTCGGGCCTCGCGCCGACAGTCAAGCTCTCGACTTTCCTACAAGGAATGAATCATGAGCATGCCCAAGTCCCTGTCGACCATCCAGACCGCAACGACCTTGCTGGTGCTGGCCCTGTCGACCACTGCGGCGCTGGCCGCCGCCCCCGCACCAGATGCCATGATCGTGGCCTACAAGGCCGGCAAGGCCGCCGCCGTGCGCGCCGAGGTGCTGAATGCCGGCGGCAAGGTCGTGCGTGAACTCGGCCGTGCCAGCGCCTTCGCGGTGCGCCTGCCGGCGGCCGGCGTGGCCGCCCTGCGGGCCAGCGCCAGCGTCGATTTCGTCGAGCCCGACGTGCAACGCCGCCTGCTGGGCGTGCCGAGCCGCACCATGGAGGGCCTGGTCCAGCCCCAGTCCACGGCGGTGGACACCCCGACCTCGGGCAGCGAGATGCTGCCCTACGGCATCGCGATGGTGCAGGCCAACCAGCTCGGCGATGCGCTGACGGGCAACCGCAAGCTCTGCATCGTGGACTCGGGCATTGACCGCAGCCATCCCGACCTGGCCGGCAACTCGGCCAATTTGAGCGGCCTCAACCTGACCGCCTCCGGCACCTGGGACAGCGACGAAAACGCGCACGGCACCCATGTGGCCGGCACGATTGCAGCCATGGGCGGCAACGGCATCGGCGTGGTGGGCGTGAACCCCGGCGGCAAGCTCAAGCTGCATATCGCCAAGGTGTTCGACGCCAGCGGCTCGGCCTCCTCCTCGACCGTGATGGAAGCGGTGGCGAGCTGCGCCGATGCCGGCGCCAACATCATCAGCATGTCGCTGGGTGGTGGCGACCCGAGCCAGGCCGAGCGCCGCGTGTTCCGCGCCCTGCTCAACGAGGGCGTGCTGACGATCGCCGCCGCCGGCAATGCGGGCGACACCAGCACCTCCTACCCGGCCGGTTACGAGGAAGTGATGTCGGTGGGCGCGCTGGACGCCAACAAGGCGCGCGCCGGCTTCTCGCAGGTCAACAACGACGTCGAGATCGCCGCGCCGGGCGTGGCCACGCTGTCGACGATTCCGCCCAATATCGAGTCGCTGGGCCAGCTCTCGGTGGCCGGTACGGATTACGCGGCGGCGGCCATGACCGGCTCGCCCCGGCTCAGCGCCACCGCAGCGCTCTATGACTTCGGCCTGGGCAAGAACGACGACGCTGGCGTGGCTGGCAAGGTCTGCCTGATCAAGCGCGGCGACATCTCCTTCGCCGAGAAGGTGACGCGCTGCCAGGCCAATGGCGGCGTGGCCGCGGTGGTCTACAACAACCGCCCCGGCATGCTGTTCGGCACCTTGGGTGACGCACCCACCAGCATCCCCTCGATCGGCACCAGCGACACCACCGGTGCCGTGCTGATGGCGCTGGCCGGCCAGAGCGCCACCGTCAGCGTGGTGCCCGACCCGGCGCTCTACGCCTACTTCAACGGCACCTCGATGGCCACCCCTCATGTCTCCGGCGTTGCCGCCCTGGTGTGGAGCCATTTCCCGAATTGCAGCGCCAAGCAGATCCGCCAGGTGCTGAACGCCAGTGCCCAGGAGCTGGGCAAGCCGGGCAAGGATGCCGAGTTCGGCTTCGGTCTGGCGCAGGCCAAGGCGGCCTACGACCGCCTGGCCAAGACCGGCTGCAACAACTGAGCGGATGAGAACGCACCCGTCGCGGCGCCAGTGGGCCGTGGCGGGCTACCATGCGGGCCCTTGCGGCCCGCTTCTTTTTTGTTCTTCGCCTCACTTGCCTACCTCGTCCGACCCCCAACGCCACACCGCGCTGCAATGGCTGCAGGCCTTGCGGCCCCAACCCCTGGCGATCGACTGGCGCGAGCGCCTGCGCGTGGTGGCCGGCGCCACCCTGGGCATCCTGCTCACCGCCTGGCTGTGCCATGCCCTCGCCGGCGCCGGCCCGCTGCCCTGGCTGGTGGCGCCGATGGGGGCCAGCGCAGTGCTGGTGTTCGCCGTGCCCAACAGCCCACTGGCCCAGCCCTGGGGGGTGGTGGCCGGCAACAGCCTCTCGGCCCTGGTGGGGGTGGCCTGCGTGCACTGGATCGCGACGCCCGAATGGGCGGCGGCGGCGGCGGTGGGCGGCGCGATCGCGCTGATGATCGCCACCCGCAGCCTGCATCCGCCCGGCGGCGCCTCGGCCCTGCTGGTGGCGCTGAACGGCGTGCGCGACCCCATGTTCGCGCTGCACCCGGTGCTGCTGAACTCACTGCTGCTGGTGCTGGCCGGCATCGCCTACAACCACGCCACCCGCCGCCCCTATCCGCACCGCCCTGCCCCGGCCGCGCCGGCCGCCGAACACGACCTGGACGAGGTGCTGGCGCGCTACAACCAGGTGCTGGACATCGGCCGCGACGAGTTGCGCGCCCTCATCGAGGACACGCAATTGCAGGGCTATCAGCGCCGCCTGGCCGACCTGCGCTGCGGCGACATCATGTCGCGCCAGCTCATCACGGTGACCCACAGCACCCCGCTGCAGCAGGCCTGGCAGCTGTTCCGCGCCCACAAGATCAAGGCCCTGCCGGTGGTGGACGCGAATGGCGAGATTCTGGGCATCGTCACGCCGGCGGACTTCATGCGCGCCGCCGAGGTCGGCCCCGAGGCCAGCTTCGACACGCGCCTGCGCGCGCTGCGCGACTGGGCGCTGCGCTCGGGCACCGGCAAGCAGGAGCTGGTGGGCCACATCATGACGCGCGCGGTGCGCGTGGCCCAGGTGGACCGCCACCTGGCCGAGCTGATCCCGATGTTCGGCAGCACCGGCCACCACCACATCCCCATCGTCGGGCCCGGCAAGAAGCTGGTGGGCATGATCACCCAGTCTGACGTGGTGGCCGCCCTCAGCCGCAACGTCAGCCGGCCAGCCAGCCCAGCGGATGGTGGGCGCGCGCCACCGTCACCATGAAGCCGAACACCGCCAGCGCGGCCAGATAGCCCAGCGCCCGCTGGCCGCGCGTGCGGCCACGCTTGAGGGCGATGCTGCCCAGCACGATGTAGACCAGCAGCAGCATGAGCTTGACGCCCAGCCAATGCTCACGCGCCGGATGCAGCCCCAGCAGGGTCCAGAGGCTGACGCCGGCGCTGAGCAGCAGCACATCGATCCAGACGCTCAGCCGGCGCGCCCAGGCCTGCATGGGCCAGGCGGCCCCCGCCAGCACGCCCAGGCCGCGCAGCGCGAACAGCGTGCCGCTGCAGGCCACCAGACCGATGTGCGCGCTCTTGATCGCCGGGTACTGGGATTGAAGGATGTGCAACAAGCTCATGGGCCGGCATCATCGCCCAACTACCACTGCCCGCGCAGTGCCAGCCGCCAGGTGCGCGGTGCCTCGGCCCAGGTGAACAGCGGCGAACGTTCGCTCAGCTGGGTATTGCCGAGGTTGCTGACGCCCAGGTCCAGCGCCAGCTGCGCGCCCAGGCTGCGGCCCACATGGGCGCCCAGCATGTTCAGCGCCGGCACCGGCTGCAGGGGCTGACCGGGCACCGCCGCGGCCAGCAACTGAGCGCTGCTGCGCTCCAGCCGCAGGCCGGCGCGCCAGGGGCCGTCGGCCCAGTCAAGACCTGCCCCCAGGGTGTGGCGCGGGCGCTTCTCGAGGCGCTGGCCGGCCGCGTCGGTGGCGTCCAGGTATTGGTAGTTGGCGGCCAGGGCCAAGCCGCCGGCGAGGCGCCAGCGCAGCGAGGCCTCGGCGCCGCGCAGGCGCGCACGCTCGATGTTGTCGAAGCGGAACAGGCTGCGCGGGCCGGTGCTGCTGATCAGCAGCGGCACGATCAGGTCGCGCACCCGGTTGTCGAACAGCATCAGCTGGGCACCGGCATCGCGGCCGTCATAACCCAGACCCAGCTCCAGCGCGCGGTTCTTCTCGGGCCGCAGGGTCGGCTTGCTCTGGTAGGTGTAGGGGCCCTCGTCTTCCTGGTAGCCAGGGGTGATCTGCTTCAGCGTGGGCGGCTTGAAGCCCTCGCTGTAGCCGCCCTTGAGCGTCCAGCTCTTGGCCAGGTGCCAGACGCCGTAGATGCGCGGGCTCCAGACGCCGCCGAAGCGCTGGTGCTCGTCGCGGCGCAGGCCGGCGGTGAGGGTCAGGGCCGGCTGCAGGCGCCATTCGTCCTGCAGGAACAGCGAGGCATGGCGAGCCTGGGCCTCGCCGCCGGGCAGCCCTTCGTTGCGCAGCGCTTCCTCGCGCCATTCCAGGCCGGTGGTGAGCCAGTGCGCCGCGTGCACGCGCCCGTTCAGCTGCGCCTCCAGCACCTGGTCATTGAGGGTGTTGGGCCGCAGCGCCGCCACCCCGTTGCTGCGCTCGTTGCTCATCGCGATGCGGCTGGCATAGGCGCGCGCCACGCTGTGCCAAAGGCCACCCTCGGGCGCCATGGCGTCCCAGTCGGCCTCCCAGCCCAGCATCAGGTGCTGGCGCTCCAGCAGGGTGTCGCTCGCGTAGACGCGCTTCTTGCCGCTGCGCTCCACCGCCAGCGCGTCGCGCTGCTCGCGGCCGACGCGGCCCTCCAGCTCGAGCTGATGCCGGGGCTGCGGCTGCCATTGCAGGATCAGGCCGGCATCCTGCTTGTGGCGGCCCTCGATGTCGGAGATGCGCGGATCCAGGCCGGAGGCCACCGCGTCGCGGCGCGTGTCGGCCAGGCTCAGCGCCGCCCGCAGACCATCCGGGCCGGCGCTCAGCGGCCCGGCCAGGCGCGCCGAGGCGCGGTGGCCGTCGCCGCCACGCCCGCCATCGGCCCAGCTGCCCTCCAGGCGCGCGCTGCCCTGCCATTGCTCCCCCGGCTGACGCGTGATGATGTTGACCACGCCACCCAGCGCCTCGGCGCCGTAGAGCACCGACAAGGGGCCGCGCACCACTTCCACGCGCTCGATGTCGTCGGCGGCCACCCAGTCGAGCTGGAAGTCGGAATGCCCGATCACGCCATCGCTGGCGCCGATGCGCTTGCCATTCACCAGGATCAGGGTGTGGCGCGCATCCATGCCGCGCAGGCTCAGGGTCTTGCGGCCGCTGATGGTGCGGCCGAACACGCTGATGCCGGTCTCGCCGCGCAACGCCTCCAGCAGATTGTCGGCACCGCGCGCCTCGATCTGCTCGGCGCTGATGACGCTCACCGCGGCGGGCGCGTCGACCAGGCTCATCGCATGGCGGGTGGCCGAGACCAGCACCACCGGCAGATGTTCAGGAACTTGCTCGGGCGCGGCGCGCGCCGGGCCCAGGCAGGCCAGCGCGGCCAGGGCGAGCAGGCTGTAGGTCAGAGTTCTCATGCGCCCAGCATGCCGACAAATATCAAGACGCGCCTTGACCCAGTTCGGGTTTCCCCGTGCAAACGCGCAACAAGCACGCCGGGACTTGAACCAGTTCAAGGACGCTGGGGGCAGCGCGCAGGACGATGCCGTCACAAGCTGGATCCCAAACCCATAGGAGTCACCATGAAGAAGCTGCCCACCGCCAAGCTGCTGATGCTCGCAGCGGCCTTTGCCGTCCTGCCGGCCCAGGCCCAGGACAAGAAGGATGTGAGCCCCGGCGATGTGAAGTACCACGCCGCCCCCTCGGCCCTGACCGACGTGCCGATGGTGCAGAGCACCAACCCCAAGGCCCCGCAGATGACGCAGGCCGAGTTCGACGTGGCGCGCAAGATCTATTTCGAGCGTTGCGCCGGATGCCACGGCGTGCTGCGCAAGGGCGCCACCGGCAAGCCGCTGACGCCCGACATCACCCTGGGCAAGGGCACCGACTACCTGAAGGTCTTCATCGCCTACGGCTCGCCCGCCGGCATGCCCAACTGGCAGACCTCGGGCGAGATGACCGAGCAACAGGTGGACCTGATGGCGCGCTACATCCAGCATGAGGCGCCCACGCCGCCCGAATTCGGCATGGCTGACATGAAGGGCACCTGGAAGGTGATCGTGCCGCCCGAGCAGCGCCCCAGCAAGAAGATGAACAAGTACAACATCGAGAACATCTTCTCGACCACGCTGCGCGACACCGGCGAGGTGGCCCTGATCGATGGCGACACCAAGCAGATCATCAACATCGTCAAGACCGGCTACGCGGTGCACATCTCGCGCACCTCGGCCTCGGGCCGCTATCTGTTCGTGATCGGCCGCGATGCCAAGATCAACATGATCGATCTGTGGATGGAGAAGCCCGACAACGTGGCGGAGATCCGCGTCGGCCTGGAAGCCCGCTCGGTGGAAGCCAGCAAGTACAAGGGTTATGAGGACAAACTGGTGATCGCCGGCTCCTACTGGCCGCCGCAGTACGTGATCATGAAGGGCGATACGCTGGAGCCGCTGAAGATCGTCTCCACCCGCGGCAACACCGTGGACAAGCAGGAGTACCACCCCGAGCCGCGCGTGGCCTCCATCGTGGCCAGCCATTTCCGGCCCGAGTTCATCGTCAACGTCAAGGAGACCGGCAAGACGCTGATGGTCGACTACACCGACCTGAACGCGCTCAAGACCACCGAGATCGGCACCGCCCGCTTCCTGCATGACGGCGGCTGGGACAGCACCAAGCGCTACTTCATGGTGGCGGCCAACCAGAGCAACAAGATCGCCGTGGTGGACGCCAAGGAAGACAAGCTGGTGCAGCTGGTGGAAGTGAGCAAGATCCCGCACCCGGGCCGCGGCGCCAACTTCGTGCACCCGAAGTTCGGCCCGGTCTGGAGCACCGGCCACCTGGGTGACGAGGCCATCTCGCTGGTGGCCACCGACCCGGTCAAGCACAAGCAGTACGCCTTCAAGGAAGTGGCGCAGCTCAAGGGCCAGGGCGGCGGCGCGCTCTTCATCAAGACGCACCCGAAGTCCAAGCACCTCTACTCCGACACGCCGTTGAACCCGGATGCCGCAATATCGCAATCGGTGGCGGTGTTCGACATCAACGCGCTGGACAAGGGCTTCAAGGTGCTGCCGATCGCCGAATGGGCCGGCCTGAAGGACGACGGCGCCAAGCGCGTGGTGCAGCCCGAGTACAACAAGGCGGGCGACGAGGTCTGGTTCTCGGTCTGGTCGGCCAAGAACAAGGAAAGCGCCATCGTGGTGGTGGACGACAAGACCTTGAAGCTCAAGACCGTGATCAAGGACCCGCGCCTGATCACGCCGACGGGCAAGTTCAACGTCTACAACACGCAACACGATGTGTATTGACGAGAACAAAGGCCCGACGATGACGACAACAAGCAAACTGCTGTGCGGCCTCGCGGCGGCCCTGCTGGCCGCCGCCCCCGCCGTCCAGGCCGACGAGGCCGCCCTCACCAAGGCCGGCTGCATGGCCTGCCATGCCAAGGACAAGAAGCTGGTGGGGCCCTCGTTCAAGGACGTGGCCAACAAGTACAAGGGCCAGGACGCCACGGCCGCCCTGATGGCCAAGGTGCGCGCCGGCGGCAAGGGCGTCTACGGGCCCATCCCGATGCCGCCCAACCCACCCGACAAGATCGGCGACGCCGAGCTGAAGGACTCGGTGGGCTGGATCCTCAAGCAGGGCGGCTGAAGCCTCGCTGGCTTTCAGCCTGCAGCAAGGCGCCTTCGGGCGCCTTCTTCATTGAATCCTTACCGATCTGCGTGGGGCAACAATCGGCACATTGCTGCCTGATGATCCGGCGGTGATCAGGCCGACTGGGGGCTCTACTCCGTTCATGTCCCCCGCCCCGGGCTGCGCCCAGGGCTCCTCCTTTACTTCACTTCGCAGAACCCCCAGCCGACCTGATCCGGCACGGCCGCGCGTGCTCGTCACAGGCTGCATGCGGTGGAGCTGCCAAGTGGCGTCGGGGGTGTTGTGGAGTGAAGTAAAGGAGGAGCCGGCGCCCGAAGGGTGACGGCGGGGGACATGAACGGAATCACGCCCCCGGCGTCGCTTGGCATACGCCAATCCTCAACAGGCAGCAACGTGCCGGATGCCGTCCCTTGCAGATCAGCAAAGTTACTGGCCCGGGCAAATACAGTGCCGGCGGCGACGGCACGCCAAAGCCACTATGCTGCCGGCTCGGCTCGCATGCTCGCACGCACCATGACACCCCAAGACATCCTGCATTTCTGGTTCGAAGAGACCGCCCCCAAGGCCTGGTGGGCGGTGGACCCGGTGTTTGACGAGTTGATACGCCAGCGCTTTGGCGATGCCTTGCGGAGCGCGGCCCAGGGCGAGTGCGAGGCCTGGCGCAGCCAGCCCAAGGGCCGGCTGGCGGAGATCGTGGTGCTGGACCAGTTCTCGCGCAACGCCTACCGTGGCAGCCCGCAGGCCTTTGCCCAGGACGGCATGGCCCTGGTGCTGGCGCAGGAAGCGGTGGCCCGCGGCGAACTGGCCGCGCTCAGCGGCGTCGAGCTCGGCTTCCTGCTGCTGCCCTTCATGCACAGCGAATCGCGCCAGGTGCACGTGCGCGCCGAACAGCTCTACCGTGCCCATGCCCTGCCCGACAACCTCCAGTTCGAGCTGCGCCACAAGGCCATCATCGACCGCTTCGGCCGCTACCCACATCGCAACACCATCCTCGGCCGCACATCCAGCACCGAGGAGATCGAGTTCCTGCAGCAGCCGGGTTCGAGTTTCTAGATAGAAGGAGGACGACAGCATGATTTCAGCCACCTGCCATTGCGGCCAGATCCGCCTGCACATCCCGCGCGCGCCCGCCGAGGTCACCAACTGCAATTGCTCGCTGTGCCGGCGCACGGGGGGCTTGTGGGCCTACTACGCGGTGGACGAGGTGCGGATCGAGGGCGACCCCGAGCACACCGAGAGCTATGTCTGGGGCGACAAAATGCTGCGCACGGTGCGCTGCAGGCATTGCGGCAGCGTCACCCATTGGGCGCCGCTGGGTCAGGGCGACGACGCCAAGCGCATGGGCGTGAACATCCGCATGTTCGAGCCCGAGCAGGTGGGTGATTTCAGGATCAGGCGCTTCGATGGCGCGGTGAGCTGGAAGGCTCTGGACGATTGACAAAGGGAGCGGAGACTGATGATGAGCGCAGAACAACGACTTCGCGAGCTGGGCATCACGCTGGGCCCGGGCAGCGCCCCGGCCGGCAATTACGCCGCCGCGGTGCGGACCGGCGACCTGCTGTTTCTCTCGGGCAAGGCACCGCAGGCGCTGGACGGTCAGGCGCCCAAGGGCCGGCTGGGCCGCGAGTACAAGGTCGAGCAGGGCTATGCCTTCGCGCGCTCGGCCTGCATCGAACTGCTGGCCACGCTACGCGCCGAGCTGGGTTCGCTGGACCGCGTGGCGCGCGTGGTGGACCTGCAGGGTTCGCTCAACACCACGCCCGAGTTCGAGGACCATGCCCAGGTGCTGGACGGTGCCTCGGACCTGCTGGCCCAGGTGTTCGGCCCGGTCGGTGTGCACGCACGCTCGGTGGTAGGCGTGGCCTCGCTGCGCAAGGGCCTGCCGCTGACGCTCAAGGCCATCGTGGAAGTGCGACGAGACTGATATGCGATCGATGACCGTCGCGATGCTGGCCCTGCCGGGGCTCTGCGCCATCGGCCATGCCCAGGAGATCTACAAATGGGTGGACGACAAGGGCCAGACCCATTACTCGCAGACCAAGCCCGACGCCGCCAAGGCCGTGGAGTTGAAGGTGCCAGTTGCGCCGCCAGCGCCGCCAGCGCCGCCGGCCCCGCGGCCCCCAGCGGCTGCGGCCGGCGATGACTGGCTGAAGCAGCGCTTCGACAGCGAGGGTCGGCCGCTGGCGCCCCAGCCGCCCGCTGCTCCGGCCGTGCCGCCCAAACCGCCCAGGTCCATCTCGGGTGGCCGCTCCGACGACACCGATGCCTCGAAATGCAATCTCGCGCGCGATGTGCTGAGCGGCTCGCTGCGGCACCACAATGGCGCCGCCATCGATGCGCATGACCGGCAGACGGCCGAGAACGATGTGCGGCTGTTCTGCCGCCAATGAGGAGGCGCCGCCGCTGCGCGCCTGCGGTCGGCCCTGGGGGCATCGCCCGATCGTCAACAGCGGAGCTGAGCTAGCATGCGTTGCCCCCCAACAGCCCCATTCTTTCAGCACGCATGCCGTGTCGCTTGAATTCCGCATTTGCCGCGCTCATTGCCGCGCTCGCCGCGAGCCCCACGGCGTGGGCGGCTGCACAGTCCGAAGTGGTCCTGGTCGGCATCGATCATGTGCCGCTGGCGGTGCGTGACCTGGACCGGGCCGCCGCCAACTTCCGGCGCACCGGCTTTGCCCTCAAACCCGGGCGCGCGCACGACAACGGCATCAGCAACCGGCAGATCAAGTTCGTGGACGGCTCGGGCCTTGAGCTGATTACCGCGGCACGACCTGCCGACGCATTGAGCGGCCGGTATGTCGAGCAGCTGGCTCAGGGCGAAGGGCCGGCCTATCTCGCCTTGCACGCCAGGGACCAGGGCCGGCTCGTCGCGGTGCTGCAAGCTGCGGGCATCAAGTACGAACGGCAGGGCGAAGTCCTCACCCTGCAGGACCCCCGGCTCGACTTTCTGTTCATCGTGCGCGACAACCGCTCGCCCAGTGACCGCCCGGCGCATTTCGCCCATGCAAATGGGGCGTTTGCGATGCGCGAGGTCTGGCTCGCGATGGACGATGCGGCGCCGCTGCGAGCGCTGCTGATCGCGCTGGGCGTGCCGCCCAGGCGCGAGCGCGTGCACGCACCCGCGGCCGTGGAGGCCGAGGTGTACGAGCTGCAAGACCAGGGCCGCCTGCTGATCTTGCCCGCGCAGCACCGACTGCTGCCTGGGCGCCCGGTGATCGGCGTGGTGATGGCCCGGCAGCGGCCCGGCACAGCGGGCGGCGCGAGTCTTGAACCGGGGCTGAGCCTGGCGCCGGCGGATGCGCATGGCATGTGGCTGCTATTGCGCCCCGAAGCGAGAATGCATCCATGAACACCGCGACGATGATGTGGGGCCTGCTGTTCGGTTCCATTGGCGCCGGCTTCTTTGTCTATGGCAAGAAGCAGGGCAAGCCGGTGCCGCTGCTGTGCGGCATCGCGTTGGTGCTGTTCCCCTACTTCGTCAGCAACACGCTGGCCCTGGTCGCGGTCGGGGTGCTGCTGTGCGCGATCCCGTATTTCTACCGGCCTTAGCTCATCGCCATTGCATGGGCAAGGGAGTCAACATGCCAGGTGAAGAGCAAGACAAACCCAACGCTCACTACGTCTATGTCTGGGCGTTTCTGATCGTGCCGGGAAGCCGCGCCGAGTTCCTGCGCGCCTACGGGCCGGGCGGTGCCTGGGAAGCCTTGTTCCAACGGGCCGACGGCTTTGTGGGCACCCTGCTGCTGCAGGACCAGGCCGATCCGAATCGCTACCTCACCATCGACCGCTGGCGCAGCGCCGCCGCGCATGCTGTCTTCCGCACCCGCTTCGCGGCCGACTACGAGGCCCTGGATCGCGCCTGCGAACGCCTGAGCACGCAGGAGGAGAGCCTGGGCGAGTATTGGGAGCGCTAGCATCCGGCCCATGACTGCATCCTCTCCTCTCATCGTCGCTCTCGATTTCGATTCGAAACAAGAGGCGCTCGCACTGGTCGCCGCGCTTGGGCCTGAGGCCAGGCATTACAAGATTGGCCTGCAGATGCTGACGGTGGCCGGGCCGGAGTTCGTGCGCGAGCTGGTCGCTCAGGGCAATCAGGTGTTCCTCGATCTGAAGCTGCACGAAATTCCCAACTCCGTGGCGGGCGCGGTCGCCGCGGCCGGCCGCTTGGGCGCGACTATGCTGACGGTGCATGCCAGCGCCGGCTCGGCCGTGCTGCGCGCCGCGGTAGAGGCGGCGAAGCCCTTCCCCGAGCTGAAGATACTGGCGCTCACCGTCATCACCAGCCTCAGCGATGCGGACCTGCCCGAGCTTGGCCTGCCGGCTTCGGTGCAGGATCAGGTGCTGCGCCTGGCGAGGCTCGCAGTGAGCGCAGGCTGCCATGGCGTGGTGGCCTCGGCCCGGGAGGCCCGGCTGCTGAAGGAGAAAGCCTTGCCGGCCGGCATGTTGATCGTCAGCCCCGGCGTGCAGCTCCCTGGCATGGGCGCGAACGACCAGGCGCGCGTCGCCACGCCTGAGCTTGCGGCGGCAGCCGGCGCCACGCACATCGTGCTGGGCAGAGCGATCGCCAGGGCGCCGGTGCCGCGGCTCGCCTTCACGGAGGCCTTGGCGGCATTCAAGATGGGGCAAGCGGAAGGGGAGACTCGAATGCTCAATTCAGCCATTGGGGGACAAACGTGAATTCGGCAGCAGCCCGGCCATCAATTACCGGCGCCGCGCCCCGCAACGCCCAGGGCGGCTGGCCGCGGCGCAGCCGAGCCGCGCCGGCACGCCTCAATGCGACGTCCCCTCCTCCCTGCTGATCTTGTTCCAGACGTTGTACTTGCCGACCGGCTTGCTCATGGGGATGCGCTTCACTTCCTTGAAGGTGACGGCGTCATAAACGATCAGGGCGCCGTCCATTTCCCAGAGGCTGGCCAGCACGTAGCGGCCGTCCTTGGTGAACTCCACATGGGCCAGGGTCTTGCCGGGCTCCTTGACCTGGGCCACCACCTCCAGGGTCTGCTTGTCGATGATGCTCAGCGTGTCCTTGGCGGTGGGGCTCATCATCGAGTCGGTCCAGGCATAGCGACTCTTGGCATGGCTGCGCATGAAGAAGCCGGGGCCGGGGGTGGCGATCTCGCGCAGCGCGGTCCAGTTCTTCAGGTCGATCACGCTGATGCGCCCATCCTTCAGATTGGGGCTGGCCATCACGCGCCGGCCCTGCCAGTCGAAGCTGATGCCCGAGCCCAGATGCGGCATGCCGGCGATCGGCAGGTTGCTGATCTTGCGGCGCACATCGAGGTTGACCACCTGGCCCAGCATCGCGCTGCCCTCGGCGCGCGGCCGGGCGGCGCCCAGCACATGGGTGTAGGCGTCGTCGAAGAAGAAGTCGTCCAGCGGCTCGTCCAGCGGCGTGCGGCGGGCGTTCTGGTAACCGGGCTTGGCGATCGCCTCGGCCATGCGGTAGTCGTGCACCAGACCGTCGTAGATGGGCGGGGCCTTGGGGTCGTAGGAGATCTCCCAGAGCTCGGCAATGTCCTTCAGCGCCACCACGAAGCTGCGCCGCGGCGCGGCATCGTAGACGGCCGAGACGCGCGATGAACTCTGCTGGCCGTCCAGGCCTTTCTCGTTCTTTGTGGCATCGAAGCGCTTCACCAGTTGCAGATCGTCGGCGTCGAACAGCACCACCGTGTGCGGCAGGTAGTTGGCGGCCATCACCCAGCGCCCATCGCCGCTGACCGCGACATTGCGCATATTGATGCCGGCACGTACCTCGGCCACCAGCTTGAGGTTCCAGAGGTCGTACTTGCTGATCCAGCCGTCGCGTGAACCGAAGTACACATAGCGGCCATCCGGGCTGAACTTGGGCCCGCCATGCAGGGCATAACGGCTGGCAAAGCGGTGGATGGGCTCGAAGCTGTCGCCGTCCACCAGGCTGACATGGTGGTCACCACCCTCCACCACCACGAACAGGTTCATCGGGTCGGCCCGCCATTGCGGACGCGCCGGCCAATATCGACTGGCGGCGTCGAAGCTGCGCGAGGCGCGGATGTCGGCATCGCTCCACGCTGGCGCGGGCTGAACCGGCTGGTAGATGTAGGCAAGCAGCGCCTGCAACTCGGCCTCGCCGAGCTTGCCGGCAAAGCCCTGCATCTGGGTGGCCGGCCGCCCCGCAGCCATCACCTTCAAGGCCTCGGGCTTGCGCAGGCGTTCCAGGCTTTCGGGCAGCAGGGCCGGGCCCATGCCGCCCAGGCGCTGCGCGCCGTGGCAGGACGCGCAATGCTGCTGGTAGAGGGCGGGCGCATCGGGTGCTGACGACGATGGCGATGGCGCCGGCAGGGACTGGGCGCGGCCGTACTCCAGGCCCAGGCTGGCCAGTGCCAGGGCCAGGCCCAGCTTGACGAGGACTTTCAGCGGGGTGTTCATCTCAGGACTCGGCGTGAAGCGCAATCGTCTTGGCGCGGTACTTGAAGGGCTGCAGCTGCACGCGGGCGCTGAGGCGCGCCGCGGCCTCGGCCGAGAGGCCGATCTCGGCATCGTCCAGGTAGCAGCCGGGGTCCTCGGCCCAGAGATCGCCGGTGATCTGCTGGGCGCGCACGCGGGTGTTGCCGCCGCACAGGGCGAAATGCTCGCATTCGGCGCAGCGGCCCTGCACCGGGCGGGGTCGGGTCTTGAGGCCGTCCATCAGCGGGTCGCTGCGGTCGCTCCAGATCTCGGAGAAGGGGCGCTGGCGCACATTGCCCAGCGGGTAATGCCACCACATGGTGTCGGGATGGACCTCGCCGAGGTTGTCGATATTGGCCACGCCCACGCCCGAGGCATTGCCGCCCCAGGCCACCAGGCGCTGGCGCAGCGGCGCCGCCCATTGCGGATAACGCTCGCCCACCCAGCGCAGCAGATAGGCACCGTCGGCATCGTTGTTGCCGGTGACGTAATCTCTCGCCACGCCGGCCTGCGCATCGCGCCAGGCCGTCTCGATGAGCAGATCCAGCGCCTCCCGGGTCGCCCGAAAATGCGCGTCGCGGCCGCGATGGATATTGCCACGGCCGGCGTAGTTGAGGTGGGAGAAGTAGAACTTGTCGATCTGCTCGTCCCGCATCAGCTGCAGGAGGGCCGGAAAGTCCTGGCCGTTCAGGTCGGTGAAGGTATAGCGCAGGCCGGTCTTGACGCCCTGCTCGCGCAGCAGGCGGATCGCGTTCAGCGAGGCATCGTAAGCGCCCTCCAGGCGGCGAAACTTGTCGTGCGTGGCGCGTTGACCGTCGATGCTGATACCCACATAGTCGAATTGTTGCGCGGCTATACGGCGGGCCATGGCGGCATCGATCAGCGTGCCGTTGGTGGAGAGCGCGGTGTAAAAACCCAGCGCCTGTGCGCGCGCGGCAATCTCGAAGATGTCGGGGCGCAGCAGCGGCTCGCCGCCGGAGAGGATGAGCACCGGCACGCCATGGGCGCGCAGGTCCTGCATCACCGTCTCGACCTCGGCAAAGCTCAGCTCGCCGGGGTAGTCGTGGTCGGCCGAAAGCGCGTAGCAATGCTTGCAAGTGAGGTTGCAGCGGCGCGTCAGGTTCCAGATGACGACCGGGCCGGTGGCGGCCCCGCGCCGGGCGCTCTGCGGGTATTGGCCGGTGGCCTCGGCCTGGGCCACTTCACGCAGGTATTGGCTGATTCTTAGCATGAGGCTATTCCTTGATGCGCAGGCCGGTCTTCTTCAGGATCGCCGTGCTGTAGAGGATGTCGCCACCGCGGCAGGCCGGGCCCAGCAGGGCGCGCAGTGCCTCGGCCTGCTGCGCCACCTCGGCACGGCTGTGGCCATGCAGCATGGCGAAGAGGTTGTAGGGCCAGCTGGGCAGATGGCGCGGCCGACGGTAGCAATGGCTCACGCCGGGCTGGGCGGCGATGCGCGCGCCCAGCTCATCCACCTGGGCGTCGTCGACATCCCAGACCGTCATGCCGTTGGCCACGTAACCAAGCCGGTAGTGATTCGGCACGGCGGCGATGCGGCGTATCAGGCCGCGCTCGCGCATCTGCGCCAGCTGCGCGATCACCTCGTCTTCGCTCAGGCCCACCACCGCACCCACCGCCTCGAAGGGCCGTTCCAGCAGGGGCAGGCCATGCTGGGTGGCGGCGATGAGCTGGCGCTCGATGCGGCTCAGCGGCTGTTCAGACATGGGAGCCCTCCTCGGCACGGGCCTCGAGATAAAGGCCCACGTGGTACTCGCGCTCCTTGGGAAAGGCCAGCACCGGCAGGCCGGTGGCGGCCTCGATGCGCGCGCACACCGCGGCGATTTCGGCGGGGTTCTCGGTGGCCAGCACGAACCACATGTTCAGCGCATGTTCGCGCCGGTAGTTGTGCGCCACCTCGGGCATGGCGTTCACCAGCGCGGCCACTTCCGCATAGCGTGCCTCGGGCACGGCGATGGCGGCCAGCACGAAGCGGCCGCCGGCGCGCTCGATCTGGAACATCGGGCCGAAGCGGCTCAGCGTGCCCTGCGCCAGCAGGCGTTGCAGGCGCGCGATCAGCTGCGTCTCGCCACAGCCCAGCTCCTCGGCCAGCGCGGCAAAGGGCCGCGGCAGCAGCGGCAGATCGATCTGCAGGCGGTTGATCAGGGCCGCGTCCAGCGCATCCAGGCGCGCCGGCAGCGGCGGGGTTTCGTCGGGTTCATGCATGAGAAAAACTCGCCTCCACGGTGCCACTGCCCTGCCCGGCAGCAGCGGCACGGAAATAGCGCGCGCCGCATTGCTTGAAGCGCCGGCGGCTGAACAGCACGGCCTGGCTGCAGTTCTCCAGGCCCGCTGCTGCGCGGGCGCAGGCCAGCCAGTGCAGCACCTCGTCGCGCTCGCGGCCATGCAGCATGCAATAGAGGTTGTAGGGCCAGCCGGGGCCGCGCGCGCGGCGGTAGCACAGCGTCACACCGGGCTGGCGGGCCAGCAAGGCGGCGCGCTCGTCCACCTCCTGGTCGGCGACGTCGAACACGCACATGGCGTTGGCGGCAAAGCCCAGCTCGTGATGGCGCACCACCACGCCGAAGCGGCGCAAGCTGCCCTGTGCCAGCCATTGCGTCAGGCGCGCCAGCACCTCGTCCTCGCGCCAGCCCAACGCTTCGGCCCAGGCCGCATAGGGGCGCTGCAGCAGGGGCAGGCCATCTTCCACCAGCGCGGCCAGGCCCATGTCGGCGCTGGCCACCGGGACGGCGCGGCTTCGCGTGACGCCTTCGGCGGCACGCTCCACAGGGCTGGCGCCATCCGTGTGCGAGGCACAGGCGCCCCGACCCGACGGCTGCAGGTCAAAGCCCAGATTGATGCGGTAGGCGCGCTGCATGGGCAGGCGCAGCACATGCAGGCCGCTGCGCCGCTCCAGGCTCTGCACCGCCTCCTCCACCGCCGCCGCATCGTGGCCGGTGAGCACGAACCAGAGGTTGTAGGCATGCTCGCGCTCGTAGTTGTGGTTCACGCCCGGATGCGCGCTCACCAGCGCCGCCACCGCGTCCAGCCGGGCCGGGGGCACGGCCATCGCGCACAGCAGCGCGGCGCCGCCGGCGCCAGGGTTCCAGATGCCACCGATGCGCGAGATGCTGCCGCCCGCCTGCAGGCGCTGCAGACGCGCCAGCACCTCGGGAGCCGGGCAGCCCAGCTCTTCGGCCAAGGCCTCGAAGGGCTGGCTGCGCAGCGGAAAGCGCTGCTGCCAGTCGTTCAGCAAGCGGTTGTCCAGCATGCTCATAGTCCGATGCGCTGCGCGCGGCTGGTGAAGAAGATGCCGCTGGGCGAGCGCGCGGGCAGCGTGGCCAGGGTGGCGAAGCTGCGCGTGTCGATGACGCTGATCTGGTCGCTGTCGCGCGCCGAGATCCACACCGCCTCGCCGCGCGGCGTGAACTCCATGTGCAGCACCGCCTTGCCGGGCTTGAAGGCATGCACAACCTGCTGGCGCTGGGTATCGATGACCTGTACCTTGTCGTAGTCGGGCACGGCGAAGTTGACCCAGACCTGGCGCCCGTCGGGCTGGGCCATCACGAACACCGGCTGGCCGGCCACCGGGATGCGTGCCACCTCGGCCCAGCTCTGCGTGTCCACCACCAGCACCTCATGGCGGCCGATGGCGGGCAGATAGGCCATGCGCCCGGCCACCGCCCAGCCGCGCAGATGGGGCATCTTGAACACCGGCAGCGGCTGCTGGCCGCGCCCATAACCGGGCAGGATGCGCTGCACCCTGGGCTCGGCAGCCCAGAGGTCGATCATGGATAAACCATCCTCGCCGAACAGGCCGGCGATGTAGTGGCGGCCATCCGGGGTGACGAGCGCGTCATAGGGCTGGTGGCCGACGTTCCTGAACTTGCTGATCTGCGGCGTGCGCGGCTGGCTCAGATCCGCCAGCCAGATCTCGTCGGCATCGAAGAGCGAGAAGATAAAGCGCTGGCCGGGCAGATCGGCCAGGCCCACCACGCGCGAGAGCTTGCCGGGCGCGTACTCGGCCGGGATGTCGGCCACCAGGCTCAGGTCCTGCGCATCGAAGACCTTGATGCCACCGGGCTGGTAGTTCTGCGCCACCACCCAGCGGCCGTCCTGCGAGATCGCGCCGCCGATGGAATTGCCGCTCTGCTGCACCCGCGCCACCACGCGCTGGCTGGGCAGATGCAGCTTGCTGAGCGCGCCGTCGCGCCCGAACACATAGGCATAGGCGCCATCGCGCGAGTACACCAGCGAGGCATGCGAGAGATCGCCCAGGCCCTGCACGCGGCCCAGCGCGCTGCGCGTGCTGGTGTTGAGCAGCTGCAGGCTGCCGCTAGCGCGCTCCACCACCAGGCCCAGATCACCGGTGCCCTGGATGGGCGCTTGCGCGCAGGCCGCCAGCAGCAGCGCGGCAAGGCCGGCCTGGAGAACACCCAAGAGGCTGCGTGTGTGGATCATGGTTTGATTTCCTCTTCTCCGCGCAGCACGCCGGCCAGCCACTCGGCCTCCGCGGCGCTGAGCATGGATTTCCAGGGCGGCATGGGCGTGCCGGGGCGGCCGTGGTAGATCACCGCGGCGATGTTTTCGCGCGGCAGCTCGCGCATGGCTTGCGCATGGATGGGCGGGCCCAGGCCGCCGGTGAGGCGCATGCCATGGCAGGAGCCACAGTCCTGCTGCAGCATGCGCAGCAGCAGCTGCTGGCGCACGGGGGTCTGGGCCGGGGCCTGAGCCAGGGCAGGCGCGCACAGCAGCGCCGGCAGCCAAGCCAGGGTCCAGGACCAGCTCCGATTGCGACGCATCATCACGCGGCACCTCTTCTCGATTCGATGTGCCTATGCTTGCTTGATGTCGATCAGCTGTCCTTGAACCAGTTCAAGGACGGACGAGGCCCGCTGTTTTCACAATCGGCCCATGCCCCTGGAGCCACAGCGATGAGCCGACTCGACGAACCGAACTTCTTCAGCCCTCCCAGCGTGACCCTGGTGGGCGCCGGCCCCGGTGATCCCGAGCTGCTGACGCTGAAGGCCGCACGTGCCCTGGCCGAGGCCAGGCTGGTGCTGTACGACGCCCTGGTCTCGCCCGCGGTACTGGCGCTGGCGCATCCCGAGGCCGAGCTGGTCTATGTGGGCAAGCAGAGCGGCCACCACCATCTCAGCCAGGAGGCCATCATCGCGCTGATGATCCGCCTGGTGCGCGACGAGGGGCGCGCACTGCTGCGCCTGAAGGGCGGCGACCCCTATATCTTCGGCCGCGGCGGCGAGGAGGCCGAGGCCCTGGCCGCGGCCGGCATTCCCTTCCAGACCATCCCCGGCATCAGCGCCGCGCAGGCCGCCGCGGCCTGCGCCGGCATCCCGCTGACGCACCGCGACCATGCCGATGCGGTGGTGTTTGCCACCGGCCACCTCTGTGCCAATGGGCGTGCCCAGGCCGGTACCGAGCACGATGTCGAGCTGGATTGGCCCATGCTGGCACGGCCACACCAGACCGTGGTGATCTATATGGGCCTGGCGGGGCTGGAGATCATCAGCGCCCGGCTGATCGCGCATGGCCTGCCGGCCGATACGCCGGCAGCCCTGATCGCCCACGCCAGTCGGCCCGGCCAGCGCTGCCTGCGCGCCAGCCTCAGCGAATTGCCGGGTCTGGCACGCGCCGAGGGCGTGCAATCGCCGGCGCTGCTGGTGATCGGCGGGGTGGCGGCGCTGCATGAGCGGCTGATGCCGCAGGCGGCGCAAGCCCTGTCATGAGGCCGGCGTCAGCGCCAGCTCCAGGCCGCTGATCTCGCCCTTGGCCGGCAGCGGCTGCGCCACGGTGCTGAGCAGCAGCAGGCGGGCCGGCGCGGCGCCGTGCGGCTCCTCCACCCGCACCTGCAGGGCATGGCTGCGGCCCGGTGGGCTCTCCGGGGCCATCAATTCGAACGTCAGGCGTTGGCCCGGTGCGATCGCGACGCCCTCCATCACCTGGGCGGCGACCAGCACCGAGGCCACGTCCTGCAGGGACACATCGCGCACCTCGACGCGCACGCGCAGGCCCTGCGCGGCCTGGGTCTGGGCCGGCAGCAGCAACTGCCCGCTGATGCGCCTTGTCGTCATGCGCCCGGCGCCGGCCCGTCCAGCTCGCACAGATGGTCGGCCACCGCCTGGGTGATGGGCAGGCCGCTGAGCCGCTCGGCGAACAACCACTGTCCGGCCGGATTGACCTCCAGGAACAGGTATTGCCCGTCGTCGGTGCGGCGCATGTCCACGGCGCCATAGCGCAGGCCCAGGCGATCCTGCAGCGCCAGCAGCTTGGCCTCGAGGTCGGCCGGCAGCTGGGCCGCGGCCGCCCGCCCCTCGCCCACCACCATGCGCATGTCCACCGGATAGGAGGTCTGGCGCGCGTCGATCTCGGTGGTGAAGAGGCGCCGGCCGACGACGGTGATGCGAAGGTCCACGCCGGGGATGTAGCGCTGGAAGATCACCGGCGCCAGCCGCAGCAGGTCGAGCCGATCAAGATCCTCGGCCGTCACCAGCCGGGTTTCGCGCCATTCCTCGATGGAGGCCAGAAAAGCCTTGAACACCACCTGGCCCAGACCCTGTTCGGCGACGAAGCGCTGCGCCTCCTCGGCCCGCGTGGTGACCAGGGTAGCCGGCACCTGCAGCCCCACCTGCTGGGCCAGCGTCCATTGCAGGGGCTTGTGGTGGGCGGCCTCGTCGGCCAGGCGCGGATTCATCCAGGCGCAGCCGAGGGCGTCGAGCATGCCATGCACCGCCTGGCCGGTCTCGCTGCTGGCAAAGGCACGGTGCGGGCTGCGCAAGATGGCGGGATCGACATCGAAGCCACGCACGCGCCGCCACCACACCACGCGGGCAGCGGCCAGGTCCACTTCGCGCCCGGCTATCTCCAGCAGATACTGCGGCGCCGCGCCATCGCGCCAGCGCAGCGCCATGCGGTTACGCACCGGGAAGTCGGCCAGGTCGATGCGCAGCACCTCCCGGCCGGCGCGCTGCAGGCAGGCACAGACGGCATCGCTGTGATCCTCGCCCTCGTAGGAGACGACGACGATCATGCGCGCGCCGCCCTCATGCGCGCCCTCACGCGCCGTCTCCGCCCTGCAGGCTGAGCCAATGCTGCAGCGCCTGCTCGTAGGCCTCGGCCAGCGCGTCGGCCTCCTGCTGAGCCTGCGTATGGGCCTCGGCCAACTGCTCCAACTGCGCCGCAGCCTCGGCCAGCGCATCGCCGCTGTCGCCCGCATAGCGGCTGCCGGAGGCCAGCACATAGGGCGTGGCCGAGGGGTCGAAGGGGGCGCGCAGCGGCCCGGGCCGCGGGATCGGGATGGGGATGCGCGGGTTGTCCAGCGCCACCTCCTTGCGCGTCGCAATCGGGTCGCGCACCGGATCCTTGCGCACCTCCTTGACGGTCGGGTCGCTGATCGGGTCCTTGCGCACCTCCTTGAGCGTCACATCCGAGGTCGGATCCTTGCGCACTTCCTTGATGGTGGGATCGGCCGCCACATCCTTGCGCACTTCCTTGATGGTGACGTCGCTGATCGGGTCCTTCTGCACCTCCTTGGTGGTGCTGCCGATGCCCGGGTACATGGCCTGCACCGCCGCAATGTCGCCGGCCGAGAGGCCGCTGCGCTGCCCCATCACCACGCCGGCCGGCAGCGCGCTGCGCGGCACGATGGTGTTCTGCCCGTTCACCGAGAAGGCATTCGCCGGATAGTGCATCACCGAGCCGAAGTCGTAGGCGCCGATATCGTCGCCATCGGCGATGTGCTGGTCGAAGTTGTGCGACATCGCCGGGTCGATATTGGCCCAGACGATCTGCACGCGCGCGTCGCGGTCCTCGCGGCTCTGCTCATGCCACAGGCCCACGGTGTGGCCGATCTCGTGGATGGCGTTGCCGGTGGTGCAGCCGCTGCCCAGCGTGATGTTCTGCTGGCCGCCGCGCCGCCCCACCATGGAAGAGCAACCACCGCCAGGCACGAAGCGCACGAAGTCCGGGAAGGAGGCGGCATTGCCGGCGGTCCGCAGCACAAAGCGGATCCCGGTGTTCGCCTCCCAATGCGCGATCGCATCGGTGACGCGCGCCTGATTGGGCAGCGCGGGATCGATCTCGTAGGGCAGGCGGCCATTCGGCCAGCGCACGTTGGCGCCGGTGATGCCCACGCCGAAGCGGCCCGTCACGTCCTGGTTGGCGGCATCGGCCGCCAGGTCGGCCGCCCTGCCCAGCACGATGTCGCCTTCGAAGATGGCGTCGCCATCGACATCGGCATAGTGCAGCCAGCGATTCTTGAAGCTGAAGCCCTGCACCCGCGCGCTGCCGGCCAAGGGGCCGGAACGGCATTCGCAGGCATCTTGCATGGTGCCCTGGCTGGTGGATGGGGTAGTGGCCGGGGTCTGACCGCGCCTGGATCTCTTGGTCGCCATGATGCATCGCTCCCTGTTGACATCGCTCGCGCTGGCAGCGCGGGTCGATGGCAGGATAGGCAGACGCGCCCCGCATAGCAATGTCGCGGCCCCGCGAAGTTAGGGGTCCGGCCGATCACCAGGCCCTAGACTGGCCACAACAAGCCGATGATCCTCATGTGAGCAAGCCACCCAAGATCGATACGCAGTGCCTGCTGCTGCGCCCGCTCGCTGCAAGCACCGAGTTGCCGGCGGCCGTGGCAGAGTTCGGGCGGGCCGAGCGCCTGGCCAGCGCCAGGGGCGGCTGGCTGCTGCATTTGCACGAGCCCATGCGGGGCGCGCAAGCGCCGGCGGGCCTGCGCGCCGCGGCCGGCAAGGCCTACCAGCTGCTGCCCGTGCTGCTCGACGAGGCCGGCCTGCGCAGCTATCCGAGCGGCGATCTGGTGCTGCGCTTTGACAGCGCGCAGAGCGATCGTCAGTTGGCCGAGTTCGCCCAGTCATTCGGCTTGCGGATGCAGCGCCGCAGCAGCTTCACTCAGAATCAGGCCCTGTTCGCCCCGCTCGATGCGAACGAAGCCGACCTGCCGGCGCTGCTGGCCAGGCTGGCCAGCGCCAGCGGCGTGGCGGCGACCTGGCTAGACACCGAGAGCGCCTACCAGCGTTCCCCCTGACATCAGCGCACCCGCGCAGGAGCTTGCCATGACATTGGGCTACAGGACCACCGACGGCAGCATCGTCACGCTCAAGCCCATCGCGGCGGAGAGCACCCAGTTAGGCGACACGCCCGCGCTCAAGCTCTCGGGGCGCGAGTACGCCGCCATGAGCACCGGCCGCGTGCTGCGCGCCGCACAAGCGCATTTCGACTACCCGGCGCCGGACGGCGACGGCGCGGTGCGCTCGGGTGCCAAAACCGTCGCGGCCGACGAACTCGGCGCGCTGATGGCGCGCAAGCGTTTCGCGGTCTTCGAGGATGGCGAGAGCGGCCTGCTGCGCCTGGCCTACCGCGAGCTGGTGCTGCGCTTTCGCGCCGATTCGACGCGCGCCCAGCAGGCCCAGCTACTGAAGCAGTTAGGCCTTGCCAAGCGCAGCGGCAACGCCTTCCACGCCCAGCAGTTCGTCGTCGTCGACGCAGCGCGCCGCTACAGCGTCGAAGAGCTGATCGGCCTGGCGCTGCGCCTGGGCGAGCAGGCGCTGGTGGAGTTCGCAACGCCCAACTTCATTTCGCAATACACGCGCTGTGCCAGCAGCGTGCCGCTGAGCCCCACCAAGGCGCAATGGCATCTGGCGATGGTGCATGCCAAGCAGGCCTGGGCGCTCAGCCAGGGCAAGAAGAGCGTCACCGTGGCGGTGCTCGACGATGGCGTGGACGTGGACCATCCCGAGTTGAAGGCCCGCCTCAAGCGCAAGCCCGACCCGCAGGAACCGCGCGACCTGCTGGGGCGCGACTTCTATGTGCCCGACAGCGCGGCCGACCACTTCGACCCGCGGCCCAAGCGCTTCCGCATGCCCTTCGACCAGATGAATGGCAACGACATCCACGGCAGTTGCTGCGCCGGCGTGGCCGTGGGCAGCGGCCCGCGCGGCTTTGGCATGGCACCGCGCTGCAGCCTGCTGCCGGTGAAGATCTTCCATGCCGACGACCTGGCCTCCGATGCACGCGTGGCCGACGCGGTGCGCTACGCGGCGCAATTTGCCGATGTGATTTCCTGCTCCTGGGGCGGCCCGCGCAGCCCCGACCTGCAGGCCGCCATCGCCGACGCCAGCACCCAGGGCCGCGCCGGCCGCGGTGCGGTGATCGTCTGCGCGGCGGGCAACGACGCGGCGCCGCGCGTCTCCTATCCGGCCGCCGATCCGCATTGCATCGCGGTGGGCGCCAGCACCGATGCCAGGCTGCAGGCCGACTATTCCAACAGCGGGCCGCAGCTGGCGGTGGTGGCGCCGTCCAGCGGCGGCGCCAAGGGCATCGTCTGCACCGACGTCGCCGTGCCGGGCCGGGGTTTCAATATCGGCAGCGTGGCCGCCGGTGGCGCGGATGGCCTGTTCACGAACGACTTCGGCGGCACCTCCTCCGCCACCCCGCTGGTGGCCGGCCTGGTGGCACTGATGTTGTCGCTCAAGCCGCAGCTGAGCCCGGCCCAAGTCGCAGAGCTGCTGAAGCGCAGCGCGGTGAAGATCGGCCCGCCGGCCAGCTACGACGCCAATGGCCATTCGCTGGCCTATGGCCATGGCATGGTGGACGCGCTCAAGGCGCTGAAGGCCGTCAAGGCGCTGAAGCCCTGAGGGCCGCGCTCACTGCAGGCTGTAACGCGCCAGGCGGCGCGGCTGCATGATGCGGATGTCGCGCCGGCAGATCTGGATCAGGCCCTCGTCCTCCAGCTCGCGCAGCACGCGCGAGAAGTATTCAGGCGTGAGCGACAGCCGCGCCGCCACATTCGCCTTGCTGACCGGCAGCGAGATGGTGATGGGTTCGGCCGAGCCACGCCCGCCCGCCCCGCCCTGCTCGAGCAGATAGCCCACCACGCGATGGGCGCCGCTGTGCAGGCAGTAGGACTCGACATCGCGCAGCAGACCCTGGATGCGCTGCGAGGCGCCGGCCAGCAGCCGCAGCGCAAACGCCGGGTCGCGCCGCACCTGCGCGGTCAGCAGCGCCGCCGGCACGCGCAGCACCAGCACCTCGGTGAGCGCCTGGGCGCTGAAGCTGTGCGGCTGCTGGTTGAAGATCAGGGTTTCGCCGATGCTCTGGCCCGCCCCCACCAGCTCGAACACCTTCTCGGCGCCATGGCTGGCCACGCTGTAGAGCTTGACATGGCCGGTCACCACCAGGTGCACGGCGTCGCAGGCGTCGCCGGCGTGCAGCAGCATGGCGCCGCGCTCCAGCCGCAGCGCCGTCACACCCTCGCGGGCCAAACCCTGCAAGTCAGCGTCCGGCAGGCCGGCGAAAAGCGGCAGCACGGCCAGATAACGCGGCACATCGAATACAGCAGCAGACATGGTGGGCTCCCCGGTGGATGGCGTGTTCTATGGCCGCGATTCTTGCCATCCCCGCCCTTGCCAACTTGATCCGCATCAAATGCGGCCGGCCACTAGTTCTTCAGAACTAGGCGCCCTCATCCGATCGGCCGAGGGATCAGCCGCCCACCGAGGAGTGGCTGGCGAGGCGCTGCGCATCGAGGATGCGGATGTCGCGCTTGTCCACCTCGATCAGGCCCGCCGCCTCCAGCTCGTGCAGCACGCGCGAGAAGTACTCGGGCGTGAGCGAGAGGCGCGAGGCCACCGTGGCCTTGCTGACCGGCAGCGAGACGGTGATGACCTCGCCGCTGGCGCAATCTTCCACCCACTGTTCCGGCATATGGTCGCGCAGCAGATAGCCGATCACGCGCTGCACGCCGCTGTGCAGGGCATAGGCCTGCACATCGTGCACCAGGCCATGCAGGCGGCGCGAGATGCCGGCCAGCATGCGCAACGCAAAACGCGAGTCGGCCTCGATCTCGCGCAGCACCGCCTCCTTGCTGACGCTCAGCACCAGGCTGTCGGTGAGCGCCTGGGCATTGATGATGTAGGGCTTGCCGGTGAACATCAGCGCCTCGGCAAAGCTGTGGCCCGGGCCCAGCAGCTCGATCACCTTCTCCTGCCCGGCCGGCGAGATCGCAAACAGCTTGACCTGGCCGGTCACGGTGACATGGAACTCCTCGCAGGCCTGGCCCACATGGAACAAGCCTTCGCCGCGCTGGTAGCGGCGCAGCTGGCAGCCGCCGGCCAGGCGCAGCAGCTCGGGCGCGCTGAGATCGCTGAACAGCGGCAGGTTGGCGAGGTATCGCGGCAGGTCGAAGGCGCGCATGTCCATGGCAAGACTCCAGAAGCACGCGCATTGTCTGCCCGCCGGGCTGCAGGCGGGCTTGATACGTATCAAACCAGGGGCTTAACTGCGCCGCGTCAACCGCGCATAGACGGCCGCCAGCCGCAGCGGCAGCTCGGCCGGCCGGCTCACCTGCGCCCAGCCCTGGTTGCCGAACAGATGGGGCAGATAGTCCTGCGCCTCCTCGTCGATGCTCAGGCAGAAGGGCGTGAGGCCGGCCTCGCGCGCCTCCTGCACCGCATGGCGGGTGTCCTCGATGCCCCAGCGCCCTTCGTAGACGTCGAGGTCATTGGGCTTGCCGTCGGTGAGTATCAGCAGCAGGCGCTGGCGCTCGGGGCGCTCCTGCAGGCGCTTGGTTGCCAGGCGTATGGCCGCGCCCATGCGGGTGTAGTAGCCGGGCTTGATGGCGCCCACGCGCGCCTGCACCGCCGGCTTCCAGGCCTCATCGAAGCCCTTCAGGTGCTGCATACGCACATGCGCGCGCCGCACCGAGCTGAACCCCAGCATCGCATAGGCATCGCCCAGGCCATGCAAGGCCTCGCCAAAGACATAGAGGCTGTCGCGTATCACGTCGATCACGCGCGCCTCGTTGTTGACATGGGCATCGGTGGAGAGCGAGAGATCGGCCAGCAGCAGCGTCGCCAGGCTGCGCTCGCCGCGCTGGCGGCGCGCGTACACGGCCGGGTCGCTGAGGCTGGGGCCGCCATCGCTGGCCTGGCTGGCGTGGCGCACCCAGGCGTCCAGGTCGATGGCATCGCCATCCGCGCAGCCGCGCTGCCAGCGCGGCGCGGCGCGCAGCAGCTCGAGGCCACGGCGCACGCGGCGTGCGGTGGCGCGCAGCGCCGGCGGCGGCACGAACAGGCCCGCGGCCGGCGTGGCCACCAGGGTCTGCACGGCGCAATGCGCGGGCAGCAGGCGGCGCTGCTTCCAGTCCCATTCCGGCAGTTGCTCGCCGGGGCCCAGCGGGCGGTCGTCGGCGCTGGCGCTGGGCAGGTCGAGGTCGAACTTGATGCGCGAGGCCGAGGTCTGCTGGCCGCGTGCCAGCGTCAGCTTTTCCATGTCGTCGGCGGCGGCGGCCGACTGGTCGCCGTCTTCATCGTCGGTGCCGCGATCCACCGGCACATGCTCGCTCCAGGTCAGGATGGACTCGATCTTGGAGGGCAGCAGCAGCGGCGGGCGGTCGGAGCTCTGGGCTTGCTGGCGGGTACGCCGGCGCGTGTTGTTGGTGCTGCGCGGGCGCGGCTTGGCACCGTCGTCACCCGCCCTGCCCTCATCCGTGTCGGCACGCGGCGCCGTGGCCGCGGCCTCCGACCAGGGCTCCAGCCACAGCCACACCGGCGCCAGCTCCATGCCGTCCAGCTCGATGCCACTGAGCTTGCCCTCGGGCGAGCCGTCCAGGCCATGGCGCAGCACCGCCTGCAGCGCCTGTTCGGCGCGTGCGGCCATGCCGTTCAGGCGCGCCGGATCGGGGCGCTGGGCCAGGTGCGCGGCAAGCAGGCGCTGGTAGCGTGGCGCCAGGCCCGGGCAGCGCTCGAGCACGCGCGCGGTGGCGGCGCGGTTGGCGATCACCCAGGTGGCGCCGGGTTCGAAGGCCGCGGCCAGCGCCGCCAGCCAGAGATAGAGGTCGCGGTTGAGGCCGGCATCGTCGAACACATCGATCTGCGGCGGCAGCGCCAGCGTCTCGGCATCCAGGCGCGGGCGCGCAGCGCGCTGGCCCGCTCCCGCGATGCGCTGCAGCCAGCCGCGCGGCCCGCCCACGCGGGCCTGGCCGGCCGGCACGATGCGCACCGCGCTGGCGCCACCGGCGGCACGGTAAAGCACCGCCGCGGCGCGCTGCACCGAGGCCAGCGCCACCGCCTGCTCGGGATAGCCGCGGTAGGCCGCCCGGCTGATGAGGCGGTGCCATTGCTCGCCGACCCACTCTTCCATGTCGATCAGCCCTGCCTGCGTTGCTTGAGCGTCTCGCGCAGCGCATCCACGCCCACGGTCCACTCCAGATTGGGATTTGCGCCGCGCGGCGCATGCGAGCTCTCGCACTCGGTGACGCATTGCCCGCATTGCACGCAGGAGAACATCAGGCGCTTGATATTGCGCGGCTTCAGCCGCATCGGGCAGGCCACGTCGCAAGCCGCGCCCTCGGGGGCCTTGGCGGTGCTGCAATCGCGGCAGTCGCGTGCGCGTTCGCGCGTGAAGGCCACCACCAGGGCACGCGGGTTGGCCATCCAGGCCAGGCTCTGGAACAGGCCTACCGCGCAGCCGAAGCGGCAGAACAGATGGCGCGCCAGCAGCATCTCGGTGCTGAAGACCGCGCCGCCGATAAGGATGAAGCGCGCCTGGTTGGGCGTCAGCGTGCCGTGCACGAGGCCGCTCCAGATCTGCGCCGGCGGCAGCAGATAGGTGAGCAGCGTGATGGACCAGGCAAAGCCGAAGAAGAGGCCGCTGAGCAGGAACAGCGGCCACCAGCCGGCATGGGCCTGGCCGCTGCGCTCGCGCTCCCACAGGCTGTATTTGCCGGTGGCGCGGTGCAGCAGCTCGTTGAGGGTCTCGACCAGCGAGAAATGCGGGCACAGCCAGCCGCAGTAGACGCGACCGTAGCGCCAGGCCAGGGTCATGAAGCCCACCACGAAAAGCACCGCCGGCAGGATGCCGCGCAACAGGATCGCCAGCGCCGCCTCGTTAGCGCTGATCTCGCCGCGCGTGAAGGCATCGATACCGAGGCTCCAGCGGAAGCCCAGGAACCAGAGCTGGGTCTCCTGCAGGTCGAAGCGCAGCAGGTTCAGCGCCGGTGCGAACAGGAACAGGGCAAAGAAGCCCAGCTGGGTGGCGCGCCGCAAGCGCTGCAGGCGGGCCATGCGGCCCGTGTGCGCCTGTGGCGATGCCGCCAGCACGATCTCAGGCATCGCCGACCACCGCCAGCACCACCTCCGCCAGCGCGGCCGCGGTCTCGGCATCGTCGGTGAGCGCATCCACCACCGCGGCCCGGCAGGCCTCGCCCAGCGTCAGGCCGGCCACCGTCAGGCGTGCCGCCATCACCAGCAAGCGGGTGCTGGCGGTCTCTTCCAGGTCATGCTCGGTGAGGCGGCGCAGCGCCTGCGCCAGCCGCACCAGGCGCGCGGCCTGTTCGGCCGTGCAGCCGCTCTCGGCGCGCACGATGCGTATCTCCACCTCGGGGGCGGGATAGTCCAGGCTCAGCGCCACGAAGCGCTGGCGCGTGCTCGGCTTGAGCCCCTTGAGCAGGTTCTGGTAGCCGGGGTTGTAGCTGATCACCAGCATGAAGCCGGGCGCGGCGTCGAGCAGCTCGCCGGTGCGCTCGATGGGCAGCTGGCGGCGATCATCGGCGAGCGGATGCAGCACCACGGTGGTGTCCTTGCGCGCCTCCACCACCTCGTCGAGGTAGCAGATCGCGCCCGATCGCACCGCGCGGGTGAGCGGGCCGTCGCACCAGCGCGTGTCGCCGCCCGCGATCAGGTGGCGGCCCACCAGGTCGGCGGCGCTGAGGTCGTCGTGGCAGCTCACCGTCACCAGCGGGCGGCCCAGGCGCGCGGCCATATGCTCCACCAGCCGGGTCTTGCCGCAGCCGGTGGGCCCCTTGATCAAGAGGGGCAGGCGGCTGGCATGGGCCTGCTCGAAGAGCCGGCATTCCTGGCCCTGCGAGGCGTAGAAAGGCAGCCCTTCCGGCAGTTCCCGGCTGAGCTGGCGCGCGCTCAGCATTTCCATCATGCGGCCCTCAGTCGACCATTCGCCACCGGCTCATCCTCGTCGGCGCCGGCGCCGATGAAGAAACTGGCCAGATAGGTGAGCAGCCCGCACAGGAACAGCACGCCACCGGCGACACGCACCCAGTAGAAGAAGCGCAGCTGGTCTTGCGTGGCCATGAAGCCCATCGCACCCTCGGTGGGCATGCGCTGCAGCCAGATCTGCAGGATGCCGGCGCCGGTCAGGGCCAGCACCATCACCGCCATACCGATGGTCATGATCCAGAAGCTCCACATCTCGACGGCCTGGGCGCGACGCGGATTGGCCTCGCGGCCGCGCAGGATCGGCATCGCATAGCTGATCATTGCGATCACCACCAGCACATAGGCGCCGTAGAAGGCCAGGTGGCCGTGCGCCGCGGTGATCTGGCTGCCATGGGTGTAGTAGTTGACCGGGCTGAGCGTGTGGATGAAGCCCCACAGGCCGGCACCCAGGAAACCCATCACCGCGCAACCGACGGCCCACAGCACCGCTGCCTGGTTGGGATGCTCGCGCTTGCGACGCTGCACCATATTGAAGGCGAACAGGGTCATCATGAAGAAGGGGATCGGCTCCATCGCGCTGAACACGCTGCCCACCCATTGCCAGTAACCCGGCAGGCCGATGAAGAAGAAGTGGTGGCCGGTGCCCAGGATGCCGGTGACCAGGGCCATCGTGATGATCAGGTACAGCCACTTGTCGATCACCTCACGGTCCACGCCGGTGGTCTTGATCAGCACGAAGGCCAGCAGTGCGCCCAGGATCAGCTCCCAGGTGCCTTCCACCCAGAGGTGGACGACGAACCACCAGTACATCTTGTCGCGCACCAGATTGCTGGGGTTGACGAAGCTGAACAGGAACATCACCGCCAGGCCCCACAAGCCCATCAGCAGCACCAGGGTGATGGCGGTCTTGCGGCCCTTCAGCACCGTCATGCTGATGTTGAAGAGGAAGGCCAGCGCCACCACCACGATGCCCAGCTTGGTAGGCAGGGGTTGCTCAAGGAACTCGCGCCCCATGGTGGCGAGCAGGTTGTTGCCGGTCATCTCGGCCAGCGTGGCATAGGGCACCAGCAGATAGCCCAGGATGGTGGCGCCGCCGGCGGCCAGGAAGACCCAGAACAGGATCTTCGCCAGCAGCGGACTGAACAGCTCGGTCTCGGCCTCCTCGGGCACCAGGTAATAGGCCGAGCCCATGAAGCCCATCAAGAGCCACACGATCAGCAGATTCGTGTGCACCATGCGGGCGATGTTGAA
>Ga0208398_100238_pt1 | contig 45815 bp, 34 predicted proteins | sample LakWasMe79_HOW10_2_FD_183905 | JGI IMG/M metagenome (GOLD analysis project Ga0208398, IMG submission 183905) | Freshwater sediment methanotrophic microbial communities from Lake Washington under simulated oxygen tension - Sediment Metagenome... | ecosystem: Environmental > Aquatic > Freshwater >...
CCAGCATCTGCGCCGCATCGCGCCGCAGGCCCTGGTCGAGCCGGTCGGCCAGAAAGCTCACCGCACAGACGGCGGCCACCGCCAGCGCCACCGCCAGCATCAGCAGGCGCAGTTCGCCGGCACGCCAGTCGCGCCAGAGTTGGCGCCAGGCCAGCATCAACACCGAGGGGCGCCGTGCGGCGGAGCGGGCCGGCGCGGCGGCCGGAGCGATGAGTGCGGGGCTGTCATCCATGGGCGCACTGTACCCACAGGGGCCGCCCGGCGGGCAGTGTGGAATTGCATGCCATGCAAACGGCTTGAACCCTGCATGCAAGCCCATGCTGCCCCAAGCGCCACGCGCCCTGCTTCAATACAGCCATGAGCACCAGCAGCTTCGCCCCCCTATTCGTCTCGCATGGCTCGCCGATGACGGCCCTGCAGCCCGGCGCCGCGGGCGCCTTCTGGCGCCAGCTGGGCGCCGGCCTGGAACACAGCCATGGCCGCCCGCGCGCCATCCTGGCGCTCTCGGCCCACACCCTGGCGCGCGAGCCCCTGCTGCTGGCCGCCGAGCGCCAGCACGCGGTCTACGACTTCGGCGGCTTCGACCCCGAGCTCTACACCCTGCGCTACGACGCGCCCGGCGCACCCGCCCTGGCCGCCGAGTTGCTGCAGCGACTGGGTGCCACGCGCGTACGCCCCCTGCCCGAGGCCGGCCTGGACCATGGCATCTGGACGTTGCTGCGCTTCATGTTCCCCGACGCCGAGGTGCCGGTGCTGCCGATGGCCTGGTCGCCGCGCGCCAGCCCGCCCGAGCTGTTCCAGCTCGGGCAAGACCTGGCCCCACTGGCCGACGAGGGGGTGCTGATCCTGGCCAGCGGCTCGATCACGCACAACCTCAAGCGCGTGTTCGCGCAAGGCATGCCACCGATCGACGCGCCCGAGATCCGCGAGTCCGCCGAGTTCCGCGCCTGGATGCTGGCGCGCAGCGCCGCACGCGACTGGCCCGCCCTGCTCGACTATCGCCGGCAGGCACCGCATGCGGTGGACATGCACCCGACCGACGAGCACCTGCTGCCCTGGTTCATCGCCGCCGGCGCGGGCGGCAGGGAGCACGCGCCGCAGCGCCTGCACGACAGCCTCAGCTACGGCTGCCTGGGCATGGACGCCTACGCCTTCGGGCCGCAGGCGGCGGAACTGGCCGGGCTCGCGCTGTAAGCTGCCTATAATCGCTGCCAGCACGCGGGTGTAGTTCAATGGTAGAACTTCAGCTTCCCAAGCTGACTACGTGGGTTCGATTCCCATCACCCGCTCCACAAATGCGCAAGCCATGCCACTGGCATGGCTTGGACGGTGCGCAGCACCGGGCCGAGGCTTGGCGCCGAGGCCGAGCAACCGGCCCAAGCCGGTTGCGAGCATTCAGATCGCTCTCGCCGTGCAACTGCATCGGGGCCCGGGCGGCGAACGTTCGCAACAGCACGACATGAGCGTCCGCGACGCAGCGTGAGGCGCCGGTCGCTGCTAGCGGGCACATTCACGGTGCCTGCCACCAATCAGTCGTTGCGGTTGACCCCGCGTCGGCGGCCGCATACCTAGCTCCAGAATTCCCGGTTTCGACCCAGCGCTGATTTTCATCGAACTTCGGAGGCTGGTTGCTGTCGAACGACGGTGGCTTCCCAAATGGAATCCCGCTTGTCGCGAGTTCGAACCCTGCTGACGCCGCGCGGCGATGCTCAGAGTGTCATGTCAATGTGCCACGAGCTTCAGCGCAGGCAGAACGCTTCCCTGTTTGCCTTGTAGGCGCCGAAGCTCAGCACTTATCGCAGGTATGAGCGCCTCGTGCTTGCTGTTCAGGTAGTGATACAGAGGCACGCTCAACAGCACTTGCTCGTCGAACGAGCTTGCGTCCAAGCCCAGTTGCGTTATGGCGATTTGAACATCCTCCTTGCGTCCAAAAAAGGCCGAAATCCGCCCCGCGACGAGCATCTTCAGGGCAGACACATAACTGTTGATCCGCACGACGTTTGACCAACCGACGGTGAGTTCTTCAGTGATCTTGTAGCCGTTGAGCACCCCAACCGCAGGAAGCCTTGCCAACGCTTTCAGATCCGGAGGTGCAATGCGTTGGTTCTTGAGCACAAACACGGCGTTTTCATTGAAAAACAGAACCGGTTCAATACGGCGCAAGTTCGGGTAAGTGCTTTCGATCCCCGCAACGCGAGCCAGTTCGCCGTCAATGCGACCGGCATTGCTTTCCAAGAGTGCACGAGCAGCCGGCACTCTGACAAATTCAAGCGTGACTCCCAACGCACGATAGGCTGCCTGCAACGCTCGTTCTGCATCCTGCACTTGATCCCCCGTGGCAATCGTGGCCAAGCGGATCGTGCGGGTGGAATGCGACGTATCCAATGGCTGATTCTGGACACCCGATGCCGCCTGCACAGCTGCGGCACACGGTAGAACAAACGCCAAGCCTTGCAGAAAGAAATACCGCCTATGCGGTCGCCTCATCGAACCTCCCACAAGTGTCTGTTCTGCCGCTGAAGTCACTATAGCGTCCCGCAAACCGTTGCGTCCTGCTGGTAAGGTGGTGCACGCCCGCTTCGAGCACCGGGCTGCCGGTCACGTGTCGATACACGTATGACCGAAACCAGCCTGTCCCCGCCACATAACCCATCTCCTGAACACCCAACCGCAGGAGCTTCGTGCCTCACCACCATGCACACATCCCGCATGCCCTGCCCCGCCCAGCCGCCCCCTCACCTCCCATACACCGCCTGCAGCCGCTCCACCACGCCCTCCCGCTGCAGCTGGCGCAGCGCGGCATTCCAGCGCTCGACCTCGCTCTGCGGCGTCTGCGCCGACAGCGCGATATAGCCCGCCGTCTCGACCAACATAAGGCCCGTCCTGCGCACCCCATCGGCAGGAATCGCCAGCGATTGCAGGCGCCGCTCCATGCCGGCCTCGGCGGCCGCCACGTAGCGCACGCGCCCCGCCATCAGCATGCGCAGGCATTGCTCGACGCTGCGCACACGCGCCAAATCGGTGAACCGCCGCTCGCCCAGCAGCTGATCGTGGACGTTGCGGTTCACGACGCAGATCCTGCTCTGCCTGACATCGTCCAGCTGCCGCGGCTCGGCCGCGTCGCCTGCGCGTTGGTAGAGGTAATCGCGTTCGTGGGAAATCGGGCCGACCCAGCGGAACAGCGCCTCGCGCTGCGGCGTGCGGCTGAGATTGAAGAAGGCCACGCGCTCATCGGTGGACGACAGCCACTTCAGGCCACGCGCCAGCGGGACATCCTCAACCCGGGCCGCAATCTTCAGCTCGGCGAGCAAGGCCCGCACCAGCTCCACGTAATAGGCACGTTTGCCGCCATGCTCGCGGCCGACCATTTCGCCATTCACCAGTTGCACCGCGTCGGCCGTGCTGTGCGTCAGCACGGTCCAGTCTTGCGCCACGGCGCCGGCCGGATGCAGGCACAGCCAGCCTAGCAGGCCGGCGGCAAGCAGTCGGGCAGGCTTCATCGGGCGGTCTCTCCAAGCGGGGCAGAGCTGGCGCGCGCCAGGGCGTGCCCGAATTTACCCCGGGATGTGGAGCACCCGTCTAAGGGAAACGATGAGCGGCATTCAGCCCGCCAGCTGATCCAGCGCGCGCTGCGCCGCCACGCCGGTGTCGTAGGCCGCGCGGGCGCGCTCGCCCGCAAACACCTGGTCCAGCGCCAGCCAGTCGGCCTCGAGCAGGTAGCGCTGCGCGGCCGGCAGCACCACGCCCTCCTCGCGCCCCAGATGCTCCCAGACGAACTCGGCATAGGCCTGCAAGTGCTGCTGCAAGGCCAGCCAATCGCTGCGGCCGGCCGCGGCGGTGCTCTCCAGCCGCGCCACCTCGGCGGCCAGCTGCTGCAGCAGCTCGCGATCGCGCTCATGCTGATGGTCCAGCTCGTCCAGCTCGGCGTTCAGCGTCAGGGTGCGCTGGCGTATCAGCGGGAACAGATGCTCGGACTCCTTGGGATGGTGTTGCTGGAAGGAGAACTCGGTGAGGAAATCGAGCGCCGCGCGCATTGCCGCGGCGCTGGGCAGGCGCTGCGACTGCAGGCGATCCAGCCAGGCGTGCAGCACCGCGGCCAGGGCACGGTGCTCATCGCGGATCACGGCCAGCGCCCGCGATGGCGCCGGCAGCTCGCCGGTGGACACCACCAGCACCGGCAGGCCGGCATCGCGCAGCACCGCCAGCGTCTGCGAGCCCAGCGCCATGCCCAGCCTGCCGTGCCGGCCATGCGAGGCCATCACGATCAGGTCGCAGCCCAGTTCGCGCGCCGCCTTCACGATGGCGGGGGCAACCTGATCGCCCAGCGCGTGATGCGTGCTGCAGGGCACGCCCAGCGCGCGCGCCGCGGCGCTGGACTTGGCCAGCAGCTCGCGCGCATAGCCGCCCACGGCCAGTGCATGGGCCTCGGGCGCGGCGGCGCGCAGGATTTCGGCATCGCTGGCCAGATGCGCCGCATGGTCCGGCAGGGCGTGGAAGAAGCTCACGCGCGCGCCCAGGCTGCGCGCCAGCGCCACGGCCTGGCCCACCAGGTCGATGGCAAGCTCGGTCGCATCGACCGGAACGAGTAGGTGCTGGTACATGCGTGTCTCCCTCATGAGGCTTGACCGCCATGCTAGGCAGCGCGCCGGCCGGCCTCCCCACTCTCGTCGGGGGGGCAAGCACCGAGCGCGATGGCGCCGGCCCCGCGGTTAGGATCAGGCACCCAGACGCCGCCCCAACCCCGCCTTGCTGCCGCCCGCCCCCGACCTGCTGCTGAAAGTGACGCCGCCGCGCGTGCCGCGCCAGCTGCTGGCGCGTGAGGCGCTGCAGATCGCCGGGCCGCGCCTGCGCGACGCCGCCAGCCTGCTGGTGCAGGCCCCGGCCGGCTATGGCAAGACCAGCCTGCTGGCGCAATGGCGGCTGGAGCTGATTGGGCACGGCGGCGCGGTGGCCTGGCTCTCCAGCCAGCCGCAGGACGACGAGGCCCGCCTGTTGCAAGGCCTGACCCTGGCGGTGCGCCTGGGCGCCAGCCGCCCCGCCTTCGGCCAGCATCTGCTGGACGCCGGCGTGCTACAGGAGCCACTGGAGGGCGTGACGCGCTGGTTGGCCGAGCTGGCCCAGGCCGCGCTGGACCTGACCCTGGTCATCGACGAGGCCGATCGCCTGCCGCCCGCCAGCCGCGCCCTGCTGGCCTATCTGCTGCGCAACCAGCCACCCAATCTGCGCGTCATCGTGGCGGCGCGCGCCGATTGCGATCTGGGCATGGACGATCTGCTGGCCTATGGTCAGGCGCTGCGGCTGGGCCCGGCCGAGCTGCGCTTCGGCCTGGCGGAGACGCTGGACCTGGCGCGCCAGCGCCTGGGCGACCGGCTCGACCTGGACATGGCCGCCCGCCTGCACGAGCTCTGCGAGGGCTGGCCGCTGGGCCTGCAGCTGCTGCTCACCGCCTTGGCCAACGGCGCGGATGCGCGCGCCGCGCTCAGCTCGCTGCAGGGCAGCGGCAGCCTGCGCCAGCAATTGCTGGAGCTGCTGCTGGCCAATCTCTCGGAAGCCGATGTGCGCTTTCTGGAGGACGTGTCGCTGGTGGATCACCTGCACCCCGAGCTCTGCGCGGCGCTGAGCGGCCGCGCCGACGCCGCGGAATGCCTGGCCCGGCTGGTGCGCGACACGCCCCTGCTCAGCTGCGCCGAAGACAGCGACTGGCTGCGCCTGCATGCGCTGGCACGCGAACGCCTGCGCGAACGCGTGCTGGCCCGCCCCACGGCGGAGCAAGCCACCTTGCAGCAGCGCGCCGCCGCATGGCTGGAATCGCGCGGCATGCTGGAAGCCGCGGCGCGCCACGCCTGGGCCGCCGGCCAGCGCGGCCAGGCCCTGGACCTGGCCGAGCGCAGCGTCTACGAGGCCCTGACCCGCCACGGCCACCATTCCGCGGTGCTGGAATGGCTGGCGCGCCTGTCGCCCGAGGAGTTGCAGCAGCGCCCGCGCCTGCAGCTGGCTGCCGCCTGGTCGCTGGCGCTGAGCGAGCACCACGAGGCCGCCGGCCAGGTGGTGGCGCGCATCCTGGCCCAGCCCCGGGTGGACGATGCGCTACGCTGCGAATGCGCACTGATACTCAGCGGCGCGGCCGTCTATGCCGACGACCCCGACCGCTTCGCCGCCCTGCACGATCCCTGGGCGCAGCAGCCACCGCTCACCGACCCGCTGCTGTTGCAGATCCATGCCAACCGCAGCGCCTTCCGCAGCCTGCTGGCGGGCGAGCCCGCGCTGGCGCGCCTGCGCCTGCAACGGCCCGACGGCCCGGAGGGCGATGGCAGCCGCTATGTGGCCCATTGGGCCGACCTGATACGTAGCATGAGCTGCCTGTGGGAAGGCCAGGTACACCAGGCCGAGACCCAGCTGCGCCTGGCCCTGCGCCATGCCGAGACCGAGCTGGGCCGGCGCAGCACCTTTGCCTGCATGCTGGCCGCCTTGCTGGCCGCCGCACTGTGGGAAAAGAACCAGCCTGCCGAAGCCACCGCCCTGCTGGCCAACCGGCTCGACATGCTGGAGCGCAGCGGCCTGCCCGAGACCGTGCTGCTGGGCTACCGCACCATGGCGCGCATCGCCAACGCCGCCGGTGCCGAGCATCGCGCGCTGGAGCTGCTCGCCGCGCTGGACGCGGTGGGCCAGGCGCGCCGGCTGCCGCGCCTGCGCATCGCCAGCCTCACCGAGCAGATGCGCCTGCACGCGGGGCGCTTCCGCAGCGAGACCTGCCGCGCCCTGCTGGTTCAGCTGGACGAATTGCTGGCCGCGCCCGACCATCCGTCCGGCCCGCTGTGGCAGGGCAATGTGGCCATGCTGGCGGCGCTGGCGCGCGGCCATGCCGCCATCGCGGCGAAGGACTGGCGCACTGCCGCCGGCCTGCTCGACGCCGCCGTGAGCGGCGCCCAGGCGCTCAAGCTGGGGCGCTTCCGCATCGAGGCCCAGGCCCTGCGCGCCTACGCCTTGGACCGCTGCGGCGAACGCGGCGCCGCCGCCCTGATGCGCGAGGCCATGGACCTGGCGGCCAGCCATGGCCTGGCGCGCGTGTTCATCGACGCCCACCCCGAGCTGGGCGACTGGGTGCGCCAGCTGCAGGCCAGCGAAGAGCACCCCGCCGCGGGCGCGCCGCGCGGCGTGCTGGCCGGCGCCATGCGGGTGCCGGCGCCCGCCGAAGCGGCGCGCCCGCGTGTGGCGCCCAGCATGGCGCTCACACCCAAGGAGCGCGAGGTGCTGGACCTGCTGGCGCGCAACCTCTCCAACAAGGAAATCGCGCTGGCCATGCAGGTGGGCGAAGAGACCATCAAATGGCATGTGAAGAACCTGTTTGCCAAGCTCGACGCCGGCACGCGCAAGCAGGTGGTGGGGCGTGCCCGCATCCTCGGCCTGCTGCCGCCGCTCGAGTAGCCCCCCTCCACGATGGGGGGGCGAATGCCTTCCCCGCTCCTTACGCTGCGATCAGCAAGGTGCCATGCGCACCTCACCATCGCCCGCAACCAGGAGCCCCCACATGAACTTCCTCGACGGTTCGCTCTTCCCCGAGAACCAGGACAAGCTCGTCATCACCGCCGCGCCCTATGGCCCCGAGTGGATCCCCTCGGATTTCCCGGAAGACATCCCGGTGACGATGGAGGCGCAGGTCCAGAAGGCGGTCGACTGCTACAACGCCGGCGCCACCGTGCTGCACCTGCATGTGCGCGAGCTCGATGGTCGCGGCAGCAAGCGCCTGTCGATGTTCAACGAGCTGATCGCCGGCGTGCGCAAGGCCGTGCCCGAGATGATCATCCAGGTCGGCGGCTCGATCTCCTTTGCCCCGGAGTCCGAAGGTGCGGCCGCCAAATGGCTGTCCGACGACACCCGCCACATGCTGGCCGAGCTGGAGCCCAAGCCCGACCAGGTGACGGTGACCGTCAACACCACGCAGATGAATGTGGTCGAACAGATGGACGTGCGCGACATCGCCGGCACCTCGCTGGCCGAGCCCGATGGCTTCCGCGCCTACTCCAACATGATCGTGCCCTCCTCGCCCAACTTCTTCGAGGAGCATGTGCGGCGCCTCACCAAGGCCGGCATCCAGAGCGCCTTCCAGTTCTACAACGTCAACAGCTACGAGACCGTCGAGCGCCTGATCCGCCGCGGCATCTACAAGGGCCCGCTGGTGTGCAACTGGGTGGCCATCGGCGGCGGCATGGACCAGCCGACCATCTACAGCCTGGCGAACTTCCTGCGCGCCATCCCCGACGGCACCATGCTGACGGTGGAAAGCAGCATGCTCAACACCCTGCCCATCAACATGATGGGCATCGCGATGGGCCTGCATGTGCGTTGCGGCATCGAGGACAACCTCTGGAACCAGACGCGCACGGGCAAGATGACGACGGTGCAGCAGATCGAGCAGCTGGTGCGCATCTCGCGCGAGTTCGGCCGCGAGGTCGCCAGCGCCAAGGAGGCGCGCGCGATCTGCAAGATCGGCGTGTTCTACGACAGCGTGGAGCAAACCCTGGCCGCGAACGGCTACGCGCCGAACGCCGCGGGCCGGCAGCAGGGCCATCTGCGCAAGGCAGCGGCCTGATGACGATGGCGCCGGCACCGACCGTCCTGATCGTGCCGGGCCTGCGCGACGAGGTCGCGGAGCATTGGCAGAGCTTGCTGGCGGCGCAGCTGCCGCGCGTCGCCAGCGTGCCGGCGATGGGCCGCGCGGAGCTGGGCTGCAGCCGTCGCGTCGCCGCGATCGAGGCCGCAGCACAGGCCATCACCGGGCCCATCGTGATCGTCGCCCACAGCGGTGGCTGCATCATGCTGGCCCATTGGGCGCGGCAGACGCGCCGTGAGGTCCATGCCGCCTTGCTGGCCACGCCGCCCGACTTCGAATCGCCAATGCCTGAGGGCTATCCGAGCATCGATGCACTGCGGGCAGGCGGCTGGCTGCCCGTGCCGCGCGAGCGCCTGCCCTTTCGCAGCATCGTCGCGGCCAGCCGCAACGACCCGCTGGGGGACTACGCAAGGGTCGCCGCACTGGCCACGGACTGGGGCGCTGATCTGCTGGACCTGGGCGAGGTCGGCCATCTGAATCCGGCCTCGGGCTATGGGCACTGGCCGCGGGCCATGAGCTTGCTGCAGGACCTGCTGCCCTGAGCTGACGCCCGCGCGCGCCAAGTTGTCAGGCCCTCGACAGCGCGGGCGCCGATGATTCAGCCCTTGCCGGCCACAACCCCGGGGCAAGAGCAGCCATAGGAGCTTCTGGTGCCGACGCAGCGCCATCGCTAGGGCATGCCGTGCACACGAGCACCCAACACAGCCCGCCGTGCGCGTCGGGCTCGCAGCAAGTCCTGCGCATGGGCCTGGCCGCGCTCGCCTATTACCTGGCCGCGCGTCTGGGTCTGCTGATCCCCTATATCGGATCGCATGTCTCGCTGATCTGGTTGCCCACCGGCATCGCGCTGGCCGCCTATCTGCGCTGGGGCACGTCGATGGCGCCGGCCGTGCTGCTCGGCGCCTTTTTGATCAATTACCAGATCGGCACGCCCGCCTGGGCGGCTGCGGGCATGGCGGCCGGCAATGCGCTGGGCCCCTGGCTAAGCGCCAGACTGCTCGTCCGGCTGGGCTTTGATGCCACGCTGACGCGCCGCACCGACCTCGGCCATTACCTGCTGGCCGTGGCGCTGGGCATGCTGGTCACCGCCAGCAACGGCTGCACCTGGCTGCGCCTGGCCGGCTTCCTGACGTCCGAACAATGGGCTGCGGCCTGGATCACCTGGTGGACCGGCGACGCGGTCGGGGCCTTGCTGGGCGGCATCCCTTTGGTCGCCATGTCGCGTGCCAGCATGCGCAGCAGTTTTGCCGGCCGCCGTGGCCGCTTCAACATGGCCTTGCTGGGCCTGGTGCTGGCCTGCGGCCTGCTGACCTTCTCACCCTGGACCGCGCCCTCGACCGCATTGACCTTCCCCCTGCTGGCCCTGCCGCTGTTCCTGATGGCGGTGCTGGCGCTGCGTGCCGGCGTGCTGGCGGCCTCGTTGGCGGTGTTGCTGCTGTCGGGCACGGCCGCCTGGGGCACCGCCGGTGGCATCGGCCCGTTCGCCGGACACGACACCCACGCCGGGCTGCTCGCCCTCTGGAGCTATGTCACGGCCCAAGCCTGCACCGGCGTGCTGATCTGTGGCCTGGCCGCCGAGCTGCTGTCCAGCCAACGCCAGCAGCAGGCGCAGTTCCAGCATGCCAGCGAAGGCATTGTGATGATCGATCCGGAGGGCCAGCTGACGGCGCTGAATCCGAAGGCCAGGCTCATGCTGGCGCTGGCCCCGAACCAGGCCGCCGGCATGGCGCGATTGGCGCTGCTGCAATTGCCCAACGGCAACGGCGCACGTCTCGCCGAGTGCCTGCAGCACCCTTCCGGCCAGCCGCGCCTGCTGAGGCTTTGCCACAGCGACGGCCGGCCCCTCGACGTCGAGGCCCAGATTGCACGCTACCGCGACGCGCGCGGCCGCCAGTTGTCGCAGCTGCTGCTGCGCGACGTGACCGACAGCCGCGAGGCCCAGGCCAGGCTGGCGGCCAGCGAAGAGCGCCTGCGCGCCATCACCGACAACGCGCCGGCCCTGATCGCCGACCACGACCGCGAGTTCCGCTACTGCTTCGCCAATCGCACCTACCAGGACTGGCTGGGCATTGCGCCCGAGGCCGTGGTCGGCCGGACCGTGGCCGAGGTGCGGCCTGCCATGGAGGCGGCGCTGCGCGGCGAGCGCGCGAGCTACGAACGCCACATCCAGGGGCGGGGCACGGAGCGCTGGATCGATGTGGCGCTGGTGCCGAGGCGCGACGCCGCAGGCGAGGTGGACGGCTTCTACGCCCTGGCCAGCGACATCACACCGCGCCGCCGCGCCGAACAGGCGCTGCGTCAGAGCGAGCAGCGCCTGCGCAGCATCACCGACCAGCTGCCCATGCGCGTGTCCTATGTGGGCGCAGACGAGCGCTACCGCTTCATCAACCTCGCCTATGAGCATGCCTTTGGCCGGCCGCGCAGCGAGCTGCTGGGCCACCGCGTGTGCGATGTGATCGGTGCAGGCGCCTACGGCGAGGCCGCGCCTTACATCAAGCGGGCCCTGGCCGGCGAGACCGTGAGCTTCGACAGCGAGATCACCACGCGCGAAGGCTATCGCTGCTACCGCGCCAGCTACCTGCCTCAGTTCGCCGACGACGGCCGCGAGGTGCTGGGCTTTGTGGCGATGATTCTCGACACCACCGCGCAGAAGCAGGAGGAGCGCCGACTGATCGAACTGAGCCAGTCCGACAGCCTCACCGGCCTGCTGAACCGCGCCGGCTTCGAGCAGCGCGCGCATGAGGCGGTGCAGCGCTGCCGCAGCGGCGGCTGCACCATGGCCCTGCTGCTGCTGGATCTGGACGGCTTCAAGCAGGTCAACGACAGCCTGGGTCATCTGGCCGGCGATCTGCTGCTGCGTGGCTTCGCCGGCCGGCTGACGCGCAGCCTGCGCGCCGCCGACATCGTGGCCCGCCCCGGCGGCGATGAGTTTGCCGTCATCATCGAGCAACTGGCCACGCCGGCCGATGCCGCCACCATTGCCGGCAACATCGTGCAGGCCATGCGCGCGCCCTTCGTGCTGGAAAACCGTTCCGTCCACATCAGCACCAGCATCGGTGTGGCGCTGTATCGCGGCGAAGCAGGGCTGACGCCGCGCGATATCAGCAAGCGCGCGGACGAACTGCTGTACGCCGCCAAGGCCGAAGGGCGCGACCGTTTCTGCATGGCCACCGTGGAAGCCTTGTGCGCCCCGTGAGAGGGCCGGCCGCGAGCAGCCTCAGGCCCTGGCCTGCACCACGCGGTCGCGCCCGCCGGCCTTGGCGGCATAGAGTGCCTGGTCGGCCTGACTGACAAGCCAGGCGGTCTGCAGCTCCAGCGCGGGGCCACCTTCCGGCGCAGCCGGCTGCAGCGTCGCAATGCCAATGCTCACCGACACCGGCCGCCCCTGCGCTGCCAGACGCTGCTCACGCGCCACCTGATCCATGTGGCCGCGCAGCCGCTCCGCCACGCGCAAGGCGCTTGCGGCATCGGTTTCGGGCAGCAGCGCGGCGAACTCCTCGCCGCCGTAGCGGGCCACCAGATCCGAGCCGCGCTGCAGCGTCGCCTGCAGGCCCTGGGCGACGGCACGCAGGCAGGCATCGCCCTCGACATGGCCATGCTCGTCGTTGAAGGCCTTGAAATGGTCGATGTCTATCATCAGCAGCGACAGCGGCCGCCCCATGCGCAGGCAGCGCCGCCATTCCTGCTGCAGGCCGGCATCGAAGGCGCGCCGGTTGGCAATGCCGGTCAGCCCGTCGAGCAGCGTGATCCGCTGCAGCGTGCCGGCCAGCTGTACCAGCTGCCGGTACAGCAGGCCGCTCTCGACCAGCAGCACGAACAGCACAAAACTCGACGCCATCAAGCCGTAGACGCGTCCGGCATAGAAGCCCAGGTCAAAGCGGCCCTGGTTCAGCATGGACGACAGCGCGATGTCGATCAGCCAGGCCACCATCACCACCATCAGCCACAGATCCAGCACCGAATGAGGCCGCCCCAGCCACAGCAGGACCAGGGCCGCAACGCTGCAGCACCAGACCGCGCCCACCACGCCGAGCATGGCCGGCGTGTAGCGGTGGCCCGTCATGATCTCGGGCAAGACCTGGCCCCAGCGCGTGGCCAGCAGGGTCAGCAGCAGCACCGGCAGCGCCAGCACGAGCAGCAGGCCCAGGGTCTGCGGCCAGATCCGGGCGGGTGTCGGCACACGTGGATCGGGCAGCCGTTCGCCCCGTTTCAGCAAGGCATAGGCAGCGACGAACAAGGGGAAGCCGCCATGCCAGAACATATAGAGCCAGGCCGTGCTCTGCGGGCTGGCGCCGAGCAGGCCGCTGGCAGAGAACAAGCCCGGGAAGCTGAGCGCATGGACCGTGGTCATCTGCGCCGTGAACAAATAGGCCGCGGCCAGCACGAACAGCGAGCGGGCGCGCAGCGTCAGGAACTGGTTCAGCAACAGCGCCGCCGTGATCAGGTCGGTGACGATCAGGGCGGCCTCATAGGCCGGGATGAAGGCCCACAGGGGCGTGAGCTGCGTCTTGGCCAGCGGCGCCAGCGCCAGGAACAGCAGCAGCGAGATGAGCACCAGGGCCAGCGCCACGCGGCGCTCGGTGCGCCCGGCCGTCAAGGTGGACAGGAACAGGGCCTCCTGCTTGAGCAGCCGCTCGGGCATGGTCACCTCGTCTCGCTCTTCTGGGGGCGGCGCTGCATGGGCGCGGGCTCGGCGGACTCCCTGCTCGCCTTTTACCCCGCCCGCCGCTGGCTTACAAGCACCGGATCAGGGCATAAGAATCACTTCAGCAGCGCCTGCGCCTTGGCCGCATTGCCCGCACCGTCCCAGGCCGTGACGTTGACGATGCGGCCGCCGGCCAGGCTGTTGCAGGTGGCGGTCAGACCCTCCTGCTTGACGCCATCCGGACAGTCCCAGCGCACCGCCAGCAGCGTGCCCTGGCCGCCCTGGGCGCTCAGCGTCAGCACGGTCTTGTTGACGTCGGCCGGCGAAACCGCGCTCGTGACGCTGACCGTGAACGGCGGGTAGATCGTCAGGGTCTGGCTCCAGGCGCGCGAGTTGCCGGTGCTGGTGTCGGTGACCTTGGCGGTGACCTTGTACGAGCCGGGCGTCGTGAAGTCGTGGCTCAGGCGCTGCGCGCTGTCGGAGGTGATGCCCGCGACGCTGTCGCCGAAGTCCCAGCTGATCTTGCTGAGCACGTGGGCGGGCTTTTGCCAGTTGTTCTGCGGCTGCCCGGCCGAGGCGTAGAAGCTGATCGTTCCCGGCGTCGTGGCGAGCTTGGTCGAATAGAACTGGATGCCGGGCAGATCGGCCACCGTGGCATCGACCATCGCCTTCACCGCGTCCTTGCTCGGCTTGACCTTGAAGCCCAGGGTCGCTGCGTTGGCGTGCGCGGCATCGGCCGTCAGCTGGGCCAGATTGGGGCCGACGTTGTACTTGAGGAAGTCGCTCGAGCCGATCTGGGCGGCCGAGTAGTCGCTGGGCGACCAGTAGTAGCCGAGGAAGTCGCCGGCCAGTGCCACCGGGTTGACCGACTGCGCGTCGAGCACCTCGCCGCGCACCGTGTCGTTGACCTCCGGGAAGGCCTCGCCGGGATTGCTGATGTAGAGCAGCGGGCCGATGCGCAGCGCCGTCATATAGGTGCCCAGCGTGGTCGAGCCGCTGCCGCTGACCGAACAATTGCCATTGCACCAGGGCGCCACCAGCGCACGCGGCACCGTGCAGTTGCCGCCCAGCGCCGCGTTGCAACTGGGGCCGCCAAAGGGGCCGTTGGCCGCGTTGTACTTCATCAGCGCCAGCAGGCCCTGGTTGCCGGCGCTGTTGCCGACGGTGATGGTGTTGACCAGCGTCTCCGTGCTGCCGATCGTGTCGGTCTTCAGGGGCTGGGCCTTGGCCATTGCCAGCTGCAGCGCGTTGAGCAGGTACTCGCCCTGGTAGCTGACCTCGGCGTAGTCGGGGTTCTGGCCGGGCGGTTCCTGCCGGCCCAGGGTGCCCGAGCCGATGACGCTGACGCCGCCGATGCTGGCGTCCATCTTGGCCCGCACATAGCCCGGCGTATCCGCCGAGTAGCCCTGCACCACCGTGCCGTTGAAGGGGCGGAACTGGTCCGGGTGGGTGGGCACGGTCACGTAGAGCGCGTTGGTGGCGCCGGTGGCGGGGTCGCGCGCCCACAGGAGGGGCATCTTGCTGTCCACCGCGAAACCGTCCGGATGGTTGGTGCCCTGGCCGTTCTGCCAGACCATGGCGCTGATGTCGCCGTTGGCGACCCACAGCTCCGAGGTCTTCAGATTGGCGGCGGCCAGATCGACCGCCTGCACCACCGCGTCATGCACCTGTTTCACATAGGCGCGGTTCGCCGCGCCCATCAGGCCCCAGATGCCGACCACGGTGGGCGTGGCATGCGAGTGCGTGGCCGACACCATCACGGCCGAGCGATCGACCTTGAAGCCGCGCTCGACGAGCTTCTGCGCCGCATCGACGCGCGCGCCGAACTGGCCCATGCCGGCCTCGGCGCCCTGGTATTCGGCGAAATAGCCGGTGCTGTCGACGACGGCAAAGGCCACCGCCTTGTCGCCCTTGGCAACAACGAAGGCGCGCACCTCCAGCGGGTCGTTGCTGGTCTGGATGGCGGGCTTGTTCTTGTCGGAGGAGCCGCCGGCAAAGACCGGGGTTTGCGGTGCGATGCTGACCGAGGCCGCACCGACCTGGAACAGCGCATTCGGATTGACCGTCGGTGCCGGTGCGGCAACTTCGGTATCGTTGCCGCCGCCACAGGCGGTCAGCAGCATCAGCAAGCTACAGCCTAGCCAGGCCATCAGTCTCGTCATCTCTGTCTCCAATCGTTGTTGTTGATGCCATGCCGGGCTGAAAAAATTCTAGGAGTCGCCCCCTCAGGCGGCCACGACATCTGGCGCCAATGAATTTGCTTTTGGCGCCAGCGCCGGAGGCAGGCCAGCGTCCAGCCTGGCCTGCACGCTGCGCGGGCTGATGCCAAACCAGCGCCGCACCGCACTGCTGAGCACCGCGGCGTCGGCATAGCCGAGGTCATCGGCAATCATGCTGAGCGTGAGCTGCCGCTCGCCAAGCCGGCGCAGCAGGCGCTCGCGGCGGCTGGCATCGACCAGGGCGCTGAAACTGGTGCCCTCCTGTTCCAGCCGACGCATCACGGTGCGGCGCGAGATGCCAAGCTCCCGCGCCACCTGGGCCAGTTGGTAACGTGCCGCCGCGCCGGTACGGAACAATTGCTCGATGCGTGCGGCCAGCGATGCCGCCCAGCCCAGTTCGCGCTCGGCGTCCTCACAGGCCCGCCAGGCACGCTGCTGCTCCGGCGGCGAGGCGAGCGGGAGCATGCCATCGGCCAAGGCCCTCGGCAGCACCAGCAACGGCCTGCCGCTGCCGCGTTCCACCGCCACGCCTTGCTCGGCCCACAGGCACACGGTGTCCGACCCCGCCGCGGGCAGGCGCAGCGTGGCGGGCTGGCAGGCGCCGGCATGCAGCTGCTCCAGCATCGTGCACAACATGGCCAGCAGAAAGTCGAGCGTGAAGCCTTCGACATCGCCCAGCGCCACGCGCGGACGCACATGCAGCTCCAGGCGTTGGCCGCGCTCACGCAACTGCAGGTCCAGCACCGCCAGGCGCAAGGGCGCGAAACGCACCAGCGACTCGAGCGCCTGGCGCAGGTCGCGCGAGCTGGCCATCAGGTAGGCGAGCGGCCCATGGGCCAGCAGGGGCACGCGACGGCCCAGCCGCAGTGCCAGGCCCGGGCGGGGCTCGAGCCTTTGCAGCCCCAGCATCAGCCGCCGCCAGAGGGCCAGCGGTACCGCCTCCTTGCGACGCGCCAGCAGGCCGGCCTCCAGCCCCAGTGGCGCCAGCCAGGCCGCCAGGCCGATGCCCTCGGCGCCCGCCCCGGCGACCAGCAGCCGCAGATAGACCGGATGGACCAGCGGCAGATCCTGCACGCCGTCGGGCATTCAGCGCAGGGCCTTGGCTCCCGGCAGCAGCCAATGCGACAGCGCCGGAATCAGCAGCACCGCGCCGACCATGTTCCAGATGAACATGAAGGCCAAGAGGATGCCCATGTCGGCCTGGAACTTGATCGGGCTGAGCGCCCAGGTCACCACGCCGGCGGCCAGCGTCACGCCCACCAGCACCACCACCTTGCCGGTGAACTGCAGCGAGCGCCGGTAGGCCTCGCGCAAGGGCATGCCCAGGCGCTGCTGCGCCAGCTGCACCGACAGCAGGTAGAGCGCGTAATCGATGCCTATGCCCACGCCCAGCGCGATCACCGGCAGGGTGGCCACCTTGACGCCAATGCCCAAGCCCACCATCAGCGCCTCGCACAGCACCGAGGTGATCACCAGCGGCACCACCGCCACCACCACCGCGCGCCACGAGCGGAAGGTGATGAAGCTCAGCAGCGCCACCGCGCCATAGACCAGCAGCAGCATCTGCGTCCAGGCCTTCTTCACCACCTCGTTGGTGGCGGCCTCGATGCCGGCGCTGCCGGCCGCGAGCAGGAACTGGCGTTCCTCACCGCTGTGCTCCCTGGCAAAGGCCTCGGCCGAGGCGGCCACGCGCGCCAGCGTGTCGGCACGGTGGTCGGCCAGATAGGCGATCACCGGCATCACCGAGCAGGCGGTGTTGAAGAGATCGGGGTTATTGACGCTGGCCTGCTGGGCGGCATAGTTCAGCACGTCCTGGTTGCGCGTCAGCGTCAGCCACTTGGGCGCACCCTCGTTGCTGCCGGCGGTGATCTGGCGTACCGCATTCGTCAGCGCCACCGTGGTCTGCACGCCCGGCAGCTGCTGCAACTGCCAGGCCAGGCGGTCCGCCTCGATCAGGGTCTCGTACTTGAGGCAGGCCTCGGGCGGCGTCTTCACGATCACCGCGAAGGTGTCGCTTGAGAGCGTGTAATGGCCGGTCACATAGGCGTTGTCGCGGTTGTAGCGCGAGTCGGCACGCAGCTCGGGCGCGCCGGGGTCGAGGTCGCCGATCTGCAGATGGCGGCTCACCGCATAACCGCCCAGCAGCAGGGCCAGCGCCACCAGCAGCGTGCCCAGCGCCCAGCGGCGCTCGACAAAGCGCTCCAGCAGCGCCCAGCTGCCCTGCGCGCCAGCGGCCTCGCGCGCCGCCGCCTTTTCGCTCACGCCCACATAGGACAGGAGCACCGGCAGCAGCAGTAGATTGGTGAAGATCAGCACCGCCACGCCCAGGCTGGCGGTGAGCGCGAGGTCCCGGATGACCTCGATGTCGATCACCATCATCACGCCGAAGCCCACCGCGTCGGCCAGCAGGGCCGTCAAACCGGCCAGGAAGAGGCGGCGGAAGGTGTAGCGCGCGGCCACCAGGCGGTGCGCGCCGCGGCCGATGTCCTGCATGATGCCGTTCATCTTCTGCGCGCCATGGCTGACGCCGATCGCGAACACCAGGAAGGGCACGAGGATGGAATAGGGGTCGAGCTCGAAGCCCAGCGCCGCCACCAGGCCCAGTTGCCACAGCACCGCGATCAGCGAGCAGGCGATCACCAGCACGGTGCTGCGCAGGCAGCGCGTGTAGGCAAAGATGATGGCGGCCGCGACGGCCGCGGCGAGCGCGAAATACAGCGCCACCTGGTAGAGCCCGGCTATCAGATCGCCCACCAGCTTGGCGAAGCCGATCACATGCACCCGCACCGCGGCATCGCTTTCGGCCCGGGCCCGCAGCGTTTCGATCGCGGCCGACAGCGCGTGATAGTCCAGCGGCTTGCCGCTGGCGGCGTCCTGCTCCAGCAGCGGCACCACCAGCATGCTGGACTTGAAGTCGGTGCCCACCATGTTGCCGACGATGCCGGCGCGCGCGATATTGGCGCGCAGCTGCTCGGTGGCCTGGGGGCTGCCGTCGTAGTTGTCGGGCATCACCGGGCCGCCACGGAAGCCCTCCTCCGTCACCTCGTTCCAGCGCACGCCCGGCGCCCACAGCGACTTCAGCCAGGCGCGGTCCACGCCCGGCAGCAGGAAGAGCTCGTCGTGCAGCTTCTTGAGCGTTTCCTGGTAGCGCGCGTCGAAGATGTCGCCCTTGGGATTGGCCACCACGATGCGCAGCGCATTGCCCAGGCCGCGCAGTTCCACCTTGTTGTCCAGATAGGCCTGGATATAGGGGTGGCTGCGCGGGATCATCTTTTCAAAGCTGGCGTTGAGCCTGAGCTTGGTGGCCGCCATCCAGCCCAACACCAGGGTCACCGCCAGGCACAGCAGCAGCATGCCCAGGCGATGGTTGAACACCAGGCGCTCCAGGCGCGAGCCGGAACTCGGGTCGAATTGCGCCAGCGACCCGGGCAGGTCTTCAACAACAACGGTCGGGCCGTGCATGGTGAGGATTCCTTTGCTTGCCGCTCAGGGCAAGGAGATGGTCTGGGCGCCGCGCGCGCCGACGAGGACCAGCGTGCGCGGCCCGGCTTCGGCGATCGCCGCGGCCGGCAGGGTGCGTTCAAGCGGGAGCGCCTGGAAGCTCTGGCCCGCGTCGCGGCTGAGCAGCAGCTGGCCGCTCTGGCTGGCCAGCAGCCAGCCGCCGTCGGCAAGCCGGGCATGGGCGGTCAGGCCCGCCTGCACGCCGGTGGCCAGCTCGCTCCAGCTGCGGCCGCCATCGCTGCTGCGCAGCGCATGACCACGCAGGCCATGCACCAGCAGCATGGCCGCATCGCCCGTGATGCCGAACAGCGTGCCCTGGTAGGGCAGGCTCATGGCCTCGAAGCGGCCGCTCTGGGCATCGAGCCTGAGCGCCAGGCCCTGCTCGCCCACGGCATAGACGCTGCCGGCCAGGCCACGCACCGCATAGAGGTGCAGGGCCTTGGGGTTGTCGGCCAGATGCAGCAGCGGCTCCCAATGCGCGCCGCCATCGCGGGTCTGCAGGAAGAGCCCGAAGGCCCCCACCGCATAGCCCTGCCGGACGTCGGCAAACCAGACGTCCAGCAGCGGGTTCTCGGCGCCCTGCGCCGCAAAGCGCCGGGCTTCCGCAAGCGCGGCCGCCAGCGGCTTCGCCTCGCCCGCCGCGGCACCGGCCAGGGCCTGCTCGTAAAAGGCCACCATCTGGGCGCCGAGCTGGCGGCCATCGAGCTGGCGGCGCCAGCTCTTGCCGGCATCGCTGCTGGCCAGGATCACGCCGTCATGGCCCACCGCCCAGCCGAGCTGCGCACTCGGGAAGCTCAGCGCCAGCAGGTCCGAACTGAGCGGCACCGCGGCCTGGTGCCAGGTCTTGCCCTGGTCGTCCGAATAGAGGATATGGCCACGCTGGCCCGCCGCCACCAGGCGGGCGCCGGCCTTGGCCAGCGCCGCCAGCGGGGCGCGTGCCGCCAGCGCGCTAGGCTGGGCCGGGCTGTCCAGCACGTCCTTGAAAGGCTGGGCCGCCAGGCTCTGGCCCGCGGCAGCGGCCAGGGCCAGGGTCAGCAGCGCGCGACGGTGCAACATCATGGCGCCGATGTTCAGCGCACGCCGGCGCCGGCCAGCGAATCGGCCGTCCACTCGCGCTCGGGCAGGGGCTTGCCGTGACGCAGGCCGCCGGTCTCGGCGATGTAGCCGGTGATGGCGTAGACGCCGCCGATCAGGTCGTAGTGGCCGAACATGTCGGTGTAGGGGGCGGGCAGGTCGTAGCTGGGCGCCATGTAGGCGAAACCGGCGCGATACAGCTGGCCGCGCGCGTCATAGGCGTCGGAGGCCACGGCCGCCCAGGAGTCCTCGTCCAGGTAGAAGTTGCGCTTGCTGTAGATATGGCGCTTGCCATCGCGCAGCGTCGCCTCCACCACCCACACGCGATGCAGCTCCCAGCGCACCAGGTCGGGGTTCAGGTGCTTGGGCTTGAAGAGCTCGTCCTGCTTGGACTGGTAGACCGCCGCATAGGCGTTGTAGGGCACCAGCATCTCCTTCTTGCCCACCAGCTTGAAGTCGTAGCGGTCCATCGAGCCGTTGAAGAGGAAGATGTCGTCGAAGGTCGAGGCACCTGCCGTGCCGGGGTTGGGCGTGTCGAAGGCCAGGTCGGGCGCCACCTTGACGCGGCGCTGGCCCGGCAGATAGCTCCAGGCGCGCCGCTCCTTCTGACCCACGTCCAGCGGATCGACGATCAGCAGCGCCTCGCCGGCACGGCGCGAGGGGCCGGTATAGCCGAGCTTGATGCGCCAGTAGATGTCGGCGGAGGTCTTGCTGCTGTCCCAGTAGGGATACTCCTGCACACTATTACCCTCGACGGCCAAGGTGGCGCGGCCGCCGGCGTCGACGCTCAGATTGCGGTACTTGGACTCGTAGGCCTGGCCGTTGAAGCGCAAGAGATGGTTCCACATCGCCTCATAACCCGTCTTGGGGATGGGGAAAGGGAAGCCGGCGTGGGCGTCCGAGATGCTGCGGCCATCGGCGCTGGTCTTGGCCTTGAGCGCGATCTTGGCGGTGTTGTCGGTCACCCATTTCGGGAAGGCCACGCTGCGATGCGTGGGGTAGACGTCGATGCGAAAGCTCGGGTACTTCTGCAGCAAGGCCTTGCTGCCCTCGGTGAGCTTGTCCGCATACTGCGCCATGTTCTTGGCGTCCACCGAGAATTTGGGCTTGTCGGCGGCAAAGGGGTTCGGGCGCATGCCGTCGCCAGCCTTGAAGCCGGCCGGCGTCGTGGTCAGGCCGCCGGTATAGGCGGGAATGCTGCCGTCCTTGTTGCCGGCCTTCTCGGCACCCACGGCGGTGAGCGTGCTGCCGAGTTGTTTGGCTTCCTCGGCGCTGATCGCTGCCAGGGCGGGCAGGCTGCCGGCGGCCATCAGGGCGAGCAGCAGGCTGCTGGAGACTTGCTTGTGGTTCATCGCGCTATCCTCAGAAGGTGGTCTTGAAGGTCAGGCTCACAAAGCCGCGGTCCTGCAGCAGGGTGGTGAAGCCGTTCTGGGCGGTGACGGCCACGCCGTTGTCCTTGTAGACACCGATGTAGTCGACGAACTTAAGGTCGAAGCGGTATTGCTGCTGCACGTCCAGGCTCAGGCCCAGGCTGACATTGCCCATGCGCTCATTGCCGCCGAACACGGTGGCCGCATTGCCGCGCAGGCCCACCGAGAAGGCCATCGGTGCCGACAGGTCCACCCCGGGCAAGACCTGGAACCAGGTGGGCGTGAAGCCCAGGCCGACGCCCAGATAGCCCTTGGTGCTGCAACCGTCCCACAGGTCCTTGCCCTTGCAGGGCGCGAAGCCCACCGCATTGAAGAGGTTCTCGCCGCTGCGCACGCGGGTCCACTTGGAGGCGGTGAGTTCCAGCATCCAGGTGGCAGAATCCCAGGCCGGGGTCTTGCTGGCCACGCCCAGCAGGTTCACCAGCGCATGCAGGGTGTCGCCGCGCGGGCCCTTGGTCTGGCCGGCCTCGGGCAGGCCCGGCGAGATGCCCAGCACCTGGCTGGACAGCGGCGTGTTGCGGCGGGCCGAGAGCTCGGCCCCCAGGCTCACGCCGCCAATGCTCTTGGCCAGGCTGACGCCGTAGAGGCGCACACCATCGGCGTAGATGAGGTTGTAGCGGCTGTTGTTGGGTGCCACCTGGGTGATCAGGCTTTGCGGCATCTTGTCGGCGAAGTCGCGCACATAAAAGCCCAGGCTGCCGTCCAGCCAGGCCGGGCTCCAGCGTGCCGACAGGCCCCACTCGCCGCGCTGCTTGGGCTGCACCGCCGCGCCACGGGCGGCGAAGCCCAGGCCGGCGGAGATGAACTGGCGGTCCGGGCCGTTGAAGGCGAAGTCCACCGGGCCCAGATAGGTGCCGCCCTCGGGGTAGCGGAAGGCCTGCCACTCCAGCATGTACTGGCCGGCGATCGACAGCGTGTCGCTCACCTGCGCCTGCATGGAGAGCTGGTTGAGCGGACGGAACAGCTCCTTGGCCTCGACGCCCGGCGTGGCAAAGCCCTTCTGCAGGTCCAGCGGATTCTGTGCGTAGGCGATGCCATGCATATTGCCGCCCAGCAGCAGCGACTCGCCCCAGTAGACGGTGTGGCGGCCCAGCTTGGCCTGCACCGGCACCTCGCCGATGTCCACGCCGCCGAACACGAAGGCGTCCATGAACTCGCCCGAGCCGCCGCGGTAGAAGCGCTGGATGAAGGGGCTGTAGACCTTGCCCGCATAGCTGGGAATGCCGGTGAGCGGCGCATTCGGGTTGCTGCGGCTCTGCTGGCTGTACGCAAAATCGCGCCAGGCGGTGGCGCTGACACGTGCGCCGAAGCGCTTCTTGTAGACCAGGTCGAACTCGGAGAGCAGGTCGATGCGCTTGGCCACCGCCTCGCCCTTGTCGAAACTCCAGGTGCCCTCGTCGGCCACGGCCGAGTTGCCGATCTTGCTGTCGCGGCCCTCGACGCGCTGCGCATAGTTCAGGCGCAGGGTGTTGTCGAAGCGCACGGCGACGTCGGGATTGCCGGTGTCGATTTCGAAGGCCTGGGCGCTGCCGGCCAGCGTGGCCAGCAGCAGGGCCGCCGCAGCGACGGGATGGCGGCGGGCAAGGCAGGCGGGCTGTTGTTGCAGTTGAGATTGGTTCTTCACGTTGTCTCCGCTTCTAGGTGGCTTGAATCGACCCGCTGCCGCGCCATGCGCAACAAGGCAGGTTCATGCGGAAAATTCTGCGGGCGCCCCCCTGTTCCGGTCCCCCTCTTGGCAGGGGGGCCTAGGGTCAGTGCGGAGCCTCGCCACCCAGCGCCGCGTGCCGCGCCGTCACGTCGAACAGGGTGCCCGCCATCTGGATCGCACGCCCGTGCACATCCCACACCGCCTGCCCGCGCAGATGCAGCCAGATGTGGCCGCCGCCCATGGCACGGCAGCGGAATTCCAGGTCCAGCACACCCTGACGCTTCAGATGCCGTATCAGGGCCTCGCGCAGGCGCGACAGGTCCTCCGCCAGCACCAGCCCGAACCAATCGGCGGCACGCCGCCCGTCACCCGCCGGTGCACGGCCCAGTCGCGGCAAGGCGTTGCGTTCGAAATGGAACACATCGTCCTTGGCGTCCCAGGCCCAGACGTTGCCCGTCGAGGCCGCCAGCCGGAAGCGTTCCAGCGCGGCATGGGCCTGCGCCACCGCGGCGGCATGGGCGCGCGTGCGGTCCAGGTTGTCAAAGGCAAAGGAGAGGTCGTCGGCCATGGTGGCGAGCAGGTCCACCAGGCCGGCGTCGAACCAGTCGCGCTGGTTCATGTGCACGACCAGCGCCCCCGCCAGGCTACCGCCACGGCGCAAGGGCAAGGCCGCCACCGAACGGATGCCGAAGCGGCGCGCCCGTGCGAACCACGGCACCTCACGCACATCGCCCAGATAGTCGTTGCTGATGGCGGGCGCACCGCTGCGCAGGGCACGGCCCAGCGGCGTTTCGGCGAAAGCCGGTGCCAGGGCATCCCAGCCGGGATCGATCTCACCCAGTACCTCGGCCAATGGGCCCTGGTGCGCCACCACATATTGGCGTCCGGGCTCGGCGAACCAGACGCAGGCCAGCAGGGCATGACCACCCGCCACGCAGGCGTCGCAAATCTCCTGGCACAAAGCGCGCTGGTCCAGGCCGCCGCGCACGATGCTGCGATTCACGCGCGCCAGTGCAGCCAGCATCGCATGGCTGCGCGCCAGCAGGCGCACCGAAGCCTGCGCCTCGGTCACGTCCAGGCCGATGCCGATGGCACCGATCACGCTGCCATCGGCCGCCAGGCGCGGCGCACTGCTCCAGTTGATCAGGCGGCGCTGCTCGCCGACCCGCAGCTCGGAGAGCGCCTGGCGCGGCAGACGCGCCTGCTGCAGGGCAGCGATCAGCATGGCGCGATCCTGCTCGCGCTGCGGCGGCATGAAATTGGCGATCCAGTCGGCACCCAGCAGGGCGGCGCGTTCGCGCTGCAGCAGTTGCGCAAAGCGCTCATTGCAATAGGCCAGGCGGCCTTCCCTATCCACCGTCACGGCCAGCAGATCGGCCTGATCCAGCATCTCGCGGTACTGGCGCTCGGAATCGCGCAGACTCTGCTCGGCCGCGGCGCGCCGCGCCGCCAGGGCCGGCATGAAGCACCGTGCCAGCATTTGCAGAAGGGCGGCGAATCCGCTGCCGCGCCAGCGAGGCCAGCTCAGCATCGCGGCTTCGCCATGTCTGCGCGGGCGAAGCAATGGCCGCCCTGCGACTTGGCCTCGTACATGGCGCCATCGGCGGCGTGCACCAAGGCCTGCGCCGTGGGCCAGCTGAGCGGGCCGCCCTGCGCGATGCCGATGCTCAGCTGCACCAGACCATCGCCCAGCGACAGGCGCTGCAACAGGCGCTGCGCGAATTCGCCGGCGCCGACAGCATCGGTCTGGGGCAACAGCACGCAGAACTCGTCGCCGCCATAGCGGCAGGCCAGGTCATAGCCGCGGCATTGCGCTTCCAGCAACTCGGCCACCTGTTTGAGCGCGCCGTCGCCGGCCAGATGACCGGCAGCATCGTTGATGGCCTTGAAACCATCCAGGTCGAGGTAGAGCAGACTCAGCGCCAGGCCCTTGCGCTGCGCGCGCGCCAGCTCCTGACCCAACACCTGCATGAAGTGGCGCTGGTTGCAGAGCCCCGTCAGCGGGTCCTGGCGTGCCAGTTCCTCGAGCTCGCGCGTGCGCTCCGCCACCTCTTCTTCCAGCTGCACGGCATGGCGCTCGGCACGATCGCGCGCCGCTTCCAGCTCGGCCAGCAGGCTGCGAATATAGGTGTCGAAGACAAACTCGTTGTCCAGATAGAGCAGCTTGTCCAGCGCGTCCAGCGTGGCCTCGCGTTCGGCCGCTCCCGCCAAGTTGCGCGCGATGACGTCCATCAGCAGGCGCTTGAGCACCCGCATGGCCGAGAGGTAATGCTTGGGCGCCACGCCGATGCGCTTGTGCACCAGGCCGATGCGCAGGCGGTTGTTGACGTAGTCCTCGCCATACTCGCCCGAGAAGAGGTCGCGCACATAGCGCAGCATGGCGGCGCGCAGGCGCGCCAGCGTGTCGGCATCGCCGATGATGAGGGCGATCTCTTCCACGCCGGTCTGATGGGCGTAGAAGGTGGCCACGATGTCCTGCAGCTCGGCCTCCATGAAGTCCTGGCAGGCCGCCAGCAGCTGCGCATCGCGCGCGCCAAAGCCCAGCAGCTCCTTGCGGCTCTGGATTTCCAGCTCATGGATCTGCATCTGCGCCAGCAGGCTTTGCTGGGTGGGATTCATGGCCGTGCCTTGGCACGATCAAGCGTGTTCATGCGGCGGATTGTTGCCAGGCGGAGCGCCGCGCGATTGCCCAACGATGCCATCGGCTTACCGATAGGCGACAGTCCGGCAGGCCGCCGCCGAGCTCGTCAATCCTTCACGGCCCCCGCCGCCAGCGCACGCAGGCGCAGCCGGCTGCTGCGCACCCAGCCCAGCAGCTCGCCGCCCGGCATGGGCTTGGCGATCAGATAGCCCTGGGCGCTGTCGCAGCCCAGCTCGCGCAGCAGATGCCAGTCGGCCTCGGTCTCCACGCCCTCGCCCACCGTGGCCACGCCAAGCCGCTTGCCCATGTCCAGCGAGCTCATCAGGATGGCACGGCGATTCGCGCGCTCGCTGGCGCCATCGACGAAGATGCGGTCGATCTTGAGCTCAGAGAAGGGGCTGCGCGAAAGCGTCTGCATGCTGGAGTAGCCGATGCCGTAATCGTCCATCGAGAGGCCATAGCCCTTCAGCCCCAGGCGTGCCAGATTGGCCATCGAGGGGGTGCTGAGCAGCATGGTTTCGGTGACCTCCCAGGTGAGCGACTGTGGTACCACGCCGTAGCGGGTCACCAGTTCGGTGAGACGGTCGATGAAGCCCTGATCGGCCAGATCGTCGGCCGAGAGGTTCACCGACATGGTCAACGCCGGCAGTGCGCGCGCCCAGGCATTGAGCTGCTGCAGGGCTTGCTCCACCATGGCGAGCGTGAAGCGCGCCATCAGCGGCGTGCCCTCGAGTTGGCCGATGAAGTGCTGCGGCCCGAGCATGCCGCACTGCGGATGCTGCCAGCGCGCCAGCGCCTCCACGCCCTTCAACTGCCCGCTGGCCAGCGCCACCTTGGGTTGGTAATGCGGTATGAATTGCTGGGCATCGAGCGCGGCACGGATCTCGTCGAGGCAGGCTGCCGGCGCCTGGCCCTGCGGCCGCACGGCGCTGCGCCGCTGCGCCGCACGCGCCAGCAGCCGCAGCAGCCCTGCCTGGGTCACCGGCTTGGGCAGGGTCCCCAGCAGATGCGGCAGAAAGTTCTCGCCGCCCATGCTCTCCACCGTCTCCAACAGGCGCGGGTCGCGCGCGCTCATCACGATCAAATTGTCGATCTGGCGCCGCTCGCCCAGCCGGCCGATCAGCTCGATGCCGTCCATGCCGGGCATGTCGATGTCGGTGATGAGCAGGAACACCGGCTGGCCCGGCCCCTGCTCGTCCAGCACGCGCAGCGCCTCCAGACCGTTTGCGGCCTGCAGCACGCGGCCGAACTGCAGCGCCTGCATCAGCTCCACCACATGCTGGCGCTGCACGGCGCTGTCCTCCACCACCAGCACGCTGAGTGCGGCGGCGTCGGGCAGGACATAGGGCGTGGTGGCGTCTGGCATGGCGGGCTGGCCCATCATCGTTGCATTCCCACTCACCTCAGCGGCCGGGGCGGGCCTGCTGTGCAAGTATTTCTCGATCAATCTGGCTGAGCGGCACGATCTGATCCACCGCACCGCGCTTCACCGCCTCCTTGGGCATGCCGTAGACCACGCAGCTCTGCTCGTCCTGGGCCACGGTGCGGGCGCCAGCCTTGTGCATTTCCAGCAGGCCGGCCGCGCCGTCATCGCCCATGCCCGTCATGATCACGCCCAGGGCGTTGCCACCGGCGCAGCGCGCCACCGAGCGGAACAGCACGTCCACCGACGGGCGGTGACGGCTCACCAGCGGGCCGTCCACCACCTCGACGAAATATTGTGCGCCATTGCGGCGCAGCAGCATGTGCTTGCCGCCGGGCGCGATCAGGGCGCGCCCGGGCAATACGCGGTCGTTGTGCTGGGCCTCCTTGACGGCGATCTCGCAGAGCTGGTCCAGCCGCGCCGCAAAGGCGGCGGTGAACTTCTCCGGCATGTGCTGCACGATCACCATGCCGGGGCAGACGCGCGGCAGCCTGGTCAGCACCTCCTCCAGCGCCTGCGTGCCGCCGGTGGAGGTGCCGATCGCCACCACCTGCTCGGTGGTCTGGGCCATCGCGCGCGCCTCGCCGGGCGGCAGGATGGCGTCGGCCGTGAGCTTGGGCGCCGCCACCAACGGCGCGGCGGCGCGCACCGTCAGGCGCGAGACATTGGCACGTGCCGCGGCCTTCACGGCCCCGATCAACTCGGCCGCACTGCTCTTCAGAAAGTTCTTCAGGTCCAGCTTGGGCTTGGTGATGATGCTCACCGCGCCGGCCGCCAGCGCCTCCACCGAGGTCTGGGTGCCCTTCTCGGTCAGGGTGGAGCAGATCACCACCGGGGTCGGCCGCTCGGCCATGATCTTGCGCAGAAAGGTGATGCCGTCCATGCGCGGCATTTCCACATCCAGCACGATCACATCGGGCCACTGCGTCTTCATGCGCTCGATCGCCAGCAGCGGGTCCGAGACCGCATGGATGACCTCGATGCCCGTGGCCTGCTGCAGCAGGCCGCTGAGCACCTGCCGCACCACGGCCGAGTCGTCAACGATCATCACCTTGATGCTCATGAAGAATGCTCCACGTGCCTGCCCTGGCGAACCCAGACATCGCCGTTGCTGATGCGAAAGATGATCTGCCGGTGGCAGGCATCGAACAGGCTTTCCGACACCACCTTGATGCCATGCGCCATCAGCATGCCGCGCGCGGCCTCGCCGTTCTTGCGCCCGACATCGTTGTGCAAGCGGCCGGGCTCGAACATCGCGCCGCCGCCGAACAGCTTGGCCTGGCAGTCCGCGGCTGCCGCGCCCAGGCGCAGCAGGTCCTGCATCATCAGCGCCAGCGCATCCTCGCCATAGCGGCCATTGAGGCCCAGCTCGGGATGCGGCGAAGCCCCCGGCAGCACGAAATGCGACATCGCACCGACATGCAGCACCGGATGCCACAGCGTGATCGACACACAGGAGCCCAGCAGGGTGCGGATGCGGCAATGCGCGTCGCCGGCCGCGTGTTCACCGGGAAGCAGGTAGATGTCGGTGAGCTGGGCGCACATGGTCAGGGTTTGCGATAGACCGAGGGTTTCAGCGGTTGCAGCGTGTCGTTGATGTCGTTGAGTGTCTCTGAATGCCCGATCAGCAGCAGCCCGCCGGCTTTCAGCTGGCCGACCAGACGCGCCACCACCTGGCGCTTGGTGTCGGCATTGAAGTAGATCATCACATTGCGCAGAAAGATCAGGTCGAAGGGCCCCAGCGCGGGCAATGGCTTGTTCAGGTTGATCTGCTCGAAGCGCACGCGCTGGCGCAGCCCCTTGTCCACCAACAGGGTGCCGGCCTGCGGGCCCTGGCCCTTGAGGCAGTAGCGGCGGCGCAAGGCATCGGGCAATTGGGTGGCGCGGCTTTCGGGATAATGGCCGACGCGGGCACGCGCCAGCACCTTGGTGCAGATGTCCGATCCCAGCACCTCCCAAGCGGTGCCGCCCAGCACCGCGTCCAGCACCATCGCGATGCTGTAGGGTTCCTCGCCGCTGGAACAGGCTGCACTCCAGACCCGCAAGGACTGACCCCGATCGCCGGCCTGCCGGGCGCATTCCTTCAGCAGCTCGAAATGCGAGCCCTCGCGAAAGAAATAGGTCTCGTTGGTGGTCAGCAGATCCACCGCATGCTGGCGCTCGGCGGGGTCCTGGCCGCTGTCCAGCAGGCGCAGGTAGTCGCTGTAGCTATTGAGCTTGAAGTGGCGCAGACGCTTGTCCAGGCGCCCGCTGACCAGGGCCTTCTTGGCGGCCGAAAGCGTGATGCCCGCTTCCTTGAGGATGAAGTCCTGAAAGCGGGCGAACTCCTGGTTGCTGATCTCGTGCATGAGCGCTCAGGACATGCTGAGCTGGCGCTGCGCCGCCTCGGCGGCCTGGCCCAGGGCGCTCAGATCCACCACTGACAGCACCTGGGCGATGGCCAGCAAGATCACGAAGCGGCCACCCACCTTGCCCATGCCGGCCACGAAATCGGGCGCGATCTTGAGGCCGAAGCTCGGCGCCGGTTCGATGTCGGCGGGCGCGATCTCCTGCACCGCATGCACCGAATCCACCACCACGCCGATGACCTGCTGCTCAGCGTCGGCGACGGTCTCGACGATGACGATGCAGGTGCGCTTGGTGACGGGACTGGCGGTCTTGCCGAAGCGCAGCGCCAGGTCCATCACCGGCACCACCGCACCGCGCAGATTGATCACGCCGCGTATCGCCGGCGGCATCATCGGCACGGTGGTGAGCCCGCCGAACTCGATGATCTCCTTGATCGAGAGAATGCCGATCGCATAGATCTCCTCGCCCAGGGCGAAGGTGAGGTACTGGGTGGGCTCCTGAACGGCCACAGCGCCGGCCGTGCCGGGAACGATTGCATTCATGCGCACCTCCGCTGCATTGATCAATACTTGGTGAAATGCGACTCGTCGGGCTCGACATCGCCGAACACCGCCTTGCTCTCGGCGTTGGCGCGCGCTGCGGCGCGGCCGCCGCCGGCGGACTTGCGCGCTTGCGGCGCGCGCGGCTGGCGCGGCCGCTCGAACGAGCCGCCGCTGTTGTCGGCGCGGGTGCGGAAGAAGGAGATGATGCCCTGCAGCTCCTCGGCCTGGCTGCTCATTTCCTCGGCGGTGGCGGCCAGCTCCTCGGAGCTGGCGGCATTCGTCTGCGTGGTCTGGCTCAGCTGGCCAATGGCGGCATTGATCTGCGAGACGCCGGAGGACTGCTCCTCCGAGGCCGCGGTGATCTCCTGCACCAGGTCCGAGGTCTTCTTGATGCTGGGCACGATCTCGTCCAGCAGCTGGCCGGCACGCTCGGCCAGGTCCACGCTGTTGGCCGCCACTTCGCCGATTTCCTGCGCCGCCACCTGGCTGCGTTCGGCCAGCTTGCGCACCTCGGCCGCCACCACGGCAAAGCCCTTGCCATGCTCGCCGGCGCGTGCCGCCTCGATGGCGGCGTTGAGCGCCAGCAGATTGGTCTGGTAGGCGATGTCGTCGATGATGACGATTTTCTTGGCGATCTGCTTCATTGCCGCGACGGTGGACTTGACCGCCTCGCCGCCCTCGGCCGCCTCGGTGGCGGCCTTGCTGGCCATCGCATCGGTGACCTTGGCGTTCTCGGTGTTCTGTGAGATCGAGGCCGTCATCTGCTCCACCGAGGCACTGGTCTCTTCCACGCCCGCGGCCTGCTCGTTGGTGGCCTGCGAGAGCGTCTGCGCGGTGGCGCTGACCTGTTCGGCGGCGCCTGTGATGCCGGCGGCACCGCTGGACACCTCGGAGACCACATGGCTCAGCTTGTCCACCATGGCCTTCATGGAGGCCAGCAGGCTGCGGGTATCACCGGCCTTGAGCGTGATGTCGAAGGTCAGATCGCCCTGGGCCACGCGCTGCACCACCTCAGCCGCATAGGCCGGGTCGCCGCCCAGCTGGCGCATCACCGCGCTGATGATGAAGATGCCCAGCGTTACCAGCAGGGCCAGCGCGATCGCCGAGGCGATGTACATCAGGGTCTGGGCGCGCGCCGATGAGTCATGCGCCTGCTTGGCGGCCGCCTCGCCATAGCCGACGTTCAGATCGGTCAGCTTGTCCAGGCCCTTCTCGGCCGCGCTGAAGTTGACGCGATTCTCGTACAGGGTCTTGTGAAACTCGCTGAACAGCTCGGCCCGCTTGGCCGGCTCGGCGCGCAGGATCTGCTTGGCCACCTCGTTGACGCGCGTGTCGCCCGCCCGCCAGGTCTCCCAGTCCTTGACGAACTGCTTCCACACCGCCGCCTCTTCGGGTTCCTGCGGCAGCGGCTCGTAGATCTTCCAGGCCTGGTCGACGCGTGTCCACGCATCCGCCTTGTCCTTCAACAAGTTCTCGATGTCCTTGATGTCCTGAGGAAAACCGGCCAGCGCATCGATGCCACGGCTGGCCGATCGCACCGCCGTCTGAGCCTCATTGATGGTCTGCAGCGCCTGCACCGAGGGCAGCCGGTTGGCACCGATCTCGTCGATCATCTCGGCATCCTTCTTCAGGCCCATGAAGGCGATCAGGATCACCGTCACCATGGCCAGCACGGCCACGACCAGTAGCGTGATGATTTTTGATTTCAAGGAGATATTGGCAAACATGGTGTCCCTTTCTGGTGTGGACTTGAGGGCTTAGCCCAGCTTGGCAGCTCGGTGGGTAGACGTGATGTCGTTGAGCAGGGCGGCGATGTCGAGGATCAGGGCAACCTCGCCGCTGCCCAGAATGGTGGAGCCGCTGATGCAGCGCACCTGCGCAAACACCCGGCTCAAGGGTTTGATGACGGTCTGGAATTCGCCCAGCAGGGCGTCAACCACCAGGCCGGCGCGGCGGCCGGCGCTGTGCACCACCACCACGCTTTCGCGCCGCGGCGGCTCGGCCTCGATCTCGAGGAAGTCGCGCAGCCGCACCAGGGGCAGCACCTCGCCGCGCAGATTGGAAAAGTCCTGGCCCGGTTCCGCGCGGTGCTCGATGCATTCCTCGATCATGTCCAGCGGCACCACGAACACCGCCCCGCCCACATTGACGAGGAAGCCATCGATGATGGCCAGGGTCAACGGCAGCCGCACCGTCACCGTGGTGCCCTGCCCTTCCTGGCTGGCAATGCCAACGGTGCCGCGCAGGGCGGTGATATTGCGCTTCACCACGTCCATGCCGACACCGCGGCCCGAGAGGTTGGTGACCTGCTCTGCGGTGGAGAAGCCGGGCTCGAAGATGAGGGCAAAGACCTCCTGGTCGCTCAGGCGCGCGTCGGCCTCCACCAAGCCTCGCTCCACCGCCTTGGCGAGGATGCGATCGCGGCGCAGGCCGCCGCCATCGTCGCTGACCTCGATGACGATGCTGCCCGAATCATGGAAGGCATTCAGCCTGAGCAGGCCCTTGGCGGGTTTGCCGCGCGCCAGCCGCATTTCCGCGCTCTCGATGCCATGGTCCATGGCATTGCGCACCAGGTGCAGCAGCGGGTCGCCGATCTTCTCGATCACGGTCTTGTCGAGTTCGGTGTCCTCGCCACTGATCTGAAGCGCTATGTCCTTGTCGAGCTCGCGCGCCACGTCGTGCACCACGCGCTGGAAGCGGTTGAAGGTGGCGCCGATCTTGACCATGCGCAGCTGCAGGGCGTTGTCGCGCACCTCCTGCACCAGGCCGGCCATGCGCGAGGTGGCCTCGCGCAGCTCGGGGCTGTTCAATTGGCGCGCCAGCAGGTCGGCGCTGGCGCCGGCGATGATGAGCTCGCCCACCAGGTCGATCAATTGGTCCAGGCGCTCGGCGTCGATGCGGATCGAGCGCGCCTCGGCCGAGCGGCCATCGCTGCCCTGCTTCTGGCGCTCCACCACCTGTTTCTGGCGCGCCAGCGCGGCCTCCACCACGGCCGGCTGCACCACCTCGCTCTCCACCAGGATGTTGCCCAGCAGAGGCGCGGCCTCGGCACCACCCGGCGCGGCGGACTGCTGGGCCAGGGCCTGGGCCAGCTCATGCGCAGTGACGCTGCCGCAGGCCACCAGGATCTCGCCCAGGCGCACCGCCGTCTCGGGCAGCTCCTCGATCAGCTGCATGAAATCGCCCACGCGGCTGCGCGGCGGCAGGATGCGCAGCTGGCATTCGTCGCGCACGAACTCGAACACGTTCTCGATTGCGGCCTTGTCGGCGTTGCTGGCAAAGGCGATCTCGAAACCGAGATAGCAGACCTCGGGGTCCATGGCCGCGGCATCTGGCAAGGCATCCGGCAGCGTGGCCATGCCGACGATGCGGCCCAGCTTGGCCAGGTAGCGGATAAAGGAGAGCGGATCCAGGCCCAGGCGCAGCACCTCGGGCCCGAAGCGCAGCGAGAGATGCCAGAGCTCGTCGGCATCGCTCACGTCACGTTCGATACGCTCGACCTGTGCTTCCGATACCGCCACCGCGTGCTGGGTGGCGGCCGGTTGCAGATAGCGCTTGAGTTGGGTCAAGAGCGGTGCCCCCGCGGCCTCGCTGGCCTCGGTGGACTCGGTCTGGCCGTCGGCCAGCGCCTCGATCAGGGCGCTGATATGGTCGCAGCAGGACAGCAGCAGCACCACCAACTCCTCGTCCACCGCGATATGGCCGTCGCGCACCTCGTCCAGCAGGCTCTCCGCCACATGGGTGAAGGCGACGATATGGTCCAGGCCGAACAGGCCGGCCGAACCCTTGATGGTGTGGGCAGCGCGGAAGATCGCGTTGATGGATTCGGCTGACGGGGCCGCGTCGGCCCCCTGGTCCAGGCCCAGCAGGGCGGACTCCATCTCGGTCAGCAGCTCGCGGCTCTCCGCGATGAAGGTCTGCAGTGCGGCATCCAGATCCATGGGCATTCCCCTTCGCTCAGGCACTCATCGGCATGACCAGGGGGTCACCGAAATAGGCCGCCACATTCAGCAGATCGAACACCTCCAGCACGGCGGGGCTGTGCGCCAGCAGACGCAGCTCGCAGCCGCGCTGGCCCGCGGTCTTCTTCAGCAGCATCAGCAGTTGCAGGCCGGCGGTGTCGAGCTCGCTGACCTGCGACAGATCCAGCTCCAGCACCCCGCCAGCTTCTGGAAGAAGCTGCAGCAACTCGTCCTTGAGTTCGGCGGCGCGGAAGATCGTCAGCTCGCCCGTCAGGCTCAGCGCGCTCACGGCAGCACCAGCTTCTGCACCGCGTTGAGCATCACCTCGGGCCGGAAGGGCTTGACCACCCAGGCCTTGGCACCGGCCGCCTGGCCCTCGGCCTTCTTGGCCTCGGCCGACTCGGTGGTGAGCATGATGACGGGCGTGAAGCGGTAGGCCGGCATGGCCTTGACCGCCTTGACGAAGCTGATGCCGTCCATGTTCGGCATGTTGACGTCGCTGATGATCAGATGCACCTTCTGGCCGGTCAGCTTGTTGAGCGCATCGCGCCCATCGCAGCCTTCCAGCACCTCGTAACCGGCGCCCCTCAGGGCAATGCCCACCACCTGCCGCAGCGATGCGGAGTCGTCCACCACCATGATGGTCTTGGCCATGCTTAGCTTCCTTCAGAAGAACGTGATCTCGTCGGCCGCAGGGCTGGCTGCCGTGGCGGCCTGGCCGCCCTTGTGCAGCACCCGCTCGTCGGCCATCGCATAGCTGCTTTCCAGCTCGGCCAGCAGCGCCACCGCGTCCAGCGGCTGCAGGCCCTCGCCGCGCTCGAAGCGTGCAATCTTCTCCGCCAGCAACTCGGGCAGGCGGTCGATGTTCTGGCGCACATGCGTCATCACCTGGCTGATGCGATCCTGGAACTGCAGATGCACCAGGGCCTCGGAGATCTCGCCCTGCAGATAGTCGCGCCCGCTCTTCAGCTCGTTCGACGACTCGACCAGCGCATCGGTGGCCTGGCGGAACTGCGCCAGCACCGACTCGATCACCGCCTCGGAGCTTTGCACCGAGCGGCTTTCTTCCTCGGTGGATAGCTCGGCCGCCTGGCAGGTGGAACGGATCGCGTCGCTCACCGCCGCCACCGTGCCGGCGATCTGCCGGCCCGCCTCGCCCGAGCGGTTGGAGAGCATGCGCACCTCGGCCGCCACCACCGCGAAGCTGCGGCCCTGCTCGCCGGCGCGGGCGGCTTCGATCGCGGCATTGAGTGCCAGCAGATTGGTCTGCTGGGCAATGCGGGCCACGTCGGCCGCCATGTCCTGCAGGTTCTGGATGTACTGCTCGAGCTCGCGCACCTTGTCCAGCATGGCGGCCTTGCTGCTCATGGCCGACTTGAGCGAGCTGACCACGCCGCCCAGTTCACGCTCGCCGGAGGAAAACACCGCCACCAGGCCGCGGTCACCGCTGGTCATGGAAGCGGTGGTGGCATCGGTGAGGCGGGCGCTGCGCTGCAGCTCTTCGACGATGCCCCCGAAGCGCTGCGCCAGCGCCGACACCGCGGTCTCCATCTGGGCGCGCGAGGATTCGATATGGCTGCTCCAGACCGGCAGCAGCTGCTCGCCCAAGCCCCGTTCGCCGGTCAGGTAGCGCTCCACGGCGCTGCGCTGTGAAGTGAGCAGGCGCTGCGTCAGCCAGCAAGCGGCGCCACCCAGGCTCAACAGGGCCAGGGCCAGCAGCCAGGCCCACCAGGACCACCCGGAAGCCAGCAGGATGCCAAGCGCACCCACCACGGAAACTACGACCTGGACGCCCATCGTTAGGCGTCCGTCCAGCTTGCCACTGCTCAATATTCACTCCCTGCGAACGGCCATGCGTCACGGGCGCCAGCACCTGCAGTCAGTCTGCCAAGGGGGAGCCCACCAGCACGGCCGATGTCGTACAGAACGATCGGCACGAACTAGTAGACCATTGTTTCGGTACTTGCCAGCCGTTACTTGAATGCTGGTTTTCACCGAAACCCGCTCAGTAGGGCAGATCGCCCATGATGCCGGCACGCTCCATCTTGCGATGGCAGGGCGGGTAGTCCATCACCGCGTAATGCTGGGTGCTGCGGTTGTCCCAGAAGGCCATGCTGTTCGGCTTCCAGCGCCAGCGCACCTGGTACTCGGGGATGTAGACTTGGCTGATCAGATAGGCCAGCAACTGGCCCGCACCTGGGTTGGCGTCCTGGCCGAAGCGCACATGCTCGGGCCGGTGGTAGTTGCTGAAATGGGTGGTGAAGGCGTTCACGAACAAGACCTTCTCGCCCGTCTCGGGATGGGTGCGCACCACCGGATGCTCGGCATCGGGGAACTGGGCCTTCAGGGCCAGGCGCTTGTCGATTGGCATGGCGGCGCCGAAGCTGGCTTCGATGCTGTGGCGGGCGCGCAGGTCGGCAATCTTGGCCTTGACGTCCGTGGGCAGGTTCTCGTAGGCCAGCACCATGTTCGCCCACATGGTGTCGCCGCCCACCGGCGGGCATTCGATGCAGCGCAGCACGCAACCGAAGGGCGGCTTCTCGCGCCAGGTGGCATCGGTGTGCCAGGCGTTCTCGTAGCGGTCCATGGGCGCGTCGGGCGATTTGTAGATGCGCACCAGGCCCGGATGCTCCGGATCGCTGCCGGCCACCGGATGGTCTTCCAGCTCGCCGAAGCGGCGCGCGAACGCCACATGCTCGGCGCGCGTGATGTCCTGGTCGCGGAAGAACAGCACGCGGTGCCTGAGCAGCAAGGCATGGATCTCGCCCATCAGGCCGTCGTCGCGCGACGCGGCACCCAGGTGCACGTTGGAGAGTTCCGCGCCGATGCTGCAGGTCAATGGCTCGACCTGAATGCTGCGCGTCAGGGCAGCGGCACTGATCACGGCGGGACTCTTGGGTTCTTGGCTCATCTGTGTGTCTCCGGTGGCCAATGGTGATTGTGTTGCGGATCAGTATGGGAGGCTGGTAGTCCTCCCGCTTGACTTCAGAAGACCGCCACTTACCATTTCACGCCACGCCCCCTGCCTCCGTATGAATGCACTCGTCCGCGCCGCTGCTCTCACCAACTACCTGGAAGTCGCCGGTAGCCTTGGGCTGGATGCGATACGCCAGCTGGCCGATGCTGGCCTGAGTGCTGCGGTGCTGCGCACGCCGGATCTGAAGATCCCCGTCGAGCGGGTAGCCGATCTGCTGGAACGCTCGGCGGCCGCCTCGGGCTGCGAGTCCTTCGGCCTGCGCATGGCCGAGACGCGCCAACTGTCCAACCTCGGCCCGGTGGGCATGCTGATACGCGACCAGCCGACCTTGCGAGATTCCCTGGCCGTGCTGCTGCGCTACCACATGGCCCTCAACGGCGGCCTGGCCCTGGTGATCGAGGAGGCCGCCGGTGTGGTGGTGATCCGCGAGGACGTAGTGGTGGGTCGCAGCGGACCGGTGCGCCAGGGCATCGAGCTGGCGATCGCAGTGATGCTGCGCCTGATGCGGCAATTCCTGGGCGGCGAGTGGCGGCCGCGCCGGGTCTGCTTCACCCATGCCGCGCCGGCCGACATCAGCACCCATATGCGCGTGTTCGGCCCCTGCGTGGAATTCCGTCACGACTTCAACGGCATCGTCTGCGGCCGCCAGGATCTCGACACCCCCAATCCCGGCGCCGATCCCGCGATGGCCCGCTACGCCCAGCAGCTACTCGACACCACGCTGCGCGAGCAGGACAGCATCCCGTCGCTACTGGACGATGTGCGCAGCACCGCCCTGCTGCTGCTGCCCAGCGGACGCTGCAGCATCGAGCAGGTGGCGGACCACCTGGGCGTGGTCTGCCGCACGGTGCAGCGCCGTCTGGCCGAACAGGGCACCAGCTTCTCGGAGGTCGTCAACAAGTTGCGCACCGAGCTGGCACATCGCCATGTCGACGGCAGCGAGCGGCCGCTCACCGAGGTGGCGGCCCTGCTGGGCTTCTCGGCGCCCAGCGGCTTCTCGCGCTGGTACACGGCACAGTTCGGCCTCAGCCCCAGCCAGGCGCGGCTGGCGGCCAGGCATGCGCCGGATCAGGCCTGATGCACCTGCTGCCATAGCGCCTGGAACTGTTCCACCGGCATCGGCCGGCCGAACAGATAGCCCTGATAGTGGCGGCATCCCAGGCTCGCCAGAAAGTCGCGCTGTGCCACGGTTTCCACCCCCTCGGCGATGACCGTCAGACCCATGCTATCGGCCAGGGCGATCACCATCTTGGCAATGGCCGCGTCGTTCGGATCAAGCAGGATGTCACGCACAAAACCCTGGTCGATCTTGAGCTGGCTGAGCGGCAGCCGTTTCAGATAGGACAACGAGGAATAGCCGGTGCCAAAGTCGTCCAGCGAGAAGCGCACGCCCCGGCTCTTGAGGGCATTCATCTTGGCGATCACGTCCTCGACATGGGTCACCAGCATGCTCTCGGTGATCTCGAGCTTGAGACGGCTTGGATCCGCACCACTGCGCTGCAGCACCGCCAGCACCTGGTGCACGAAATCGGGCTGGTACAGCTGGCGCGCGCTCACGTTGACGGCAATCGTCAGTTGCCCCAGCACGGCATCGCCGGCCCAGCGCGCCAGCCGCGCACAGGCGGTCTCCAGCACCCATTGGCCGATCGGCAGGATCAGGCCGGTTTCTTCGGCGAGCGGGATGAATTCGGCCGGCGAGACCATGCCGCGCAGCGGATCCTGCCAGCGCACCAGCACCTCCGCGCCGGTGACCTGGCCCTGCTCGGTCACCTGCGCCTGGTAGTACAGCACGAACTGCCGGGCCGCCACGGCCTGCCGCAGCGCTGCCTCAAGCGCCACCCGTGCGCTGACGATGGCCTGCATCTGCGGATCGAAGAAGCGCAGGCAGTTGCGCCCGGAGGTCTTGGCCTGGTACATCGCCAACTCCGCGCGTTTCAATGGTTCCGCCAGGTCCTCGTGCTGGATGCCAAACAAGGTGATGCCGATGCTGGCACTGCGCCGCGGGGCCAGGCCCTCGATGGCAAAGGGCATGCTCAGCAGGTTCAGCAACTTCTCTCCCGTGACCTCGGCCTGCGCCGCCGCCTCGTCGGGTTTGTCGCTCAGGTTCTCCAGCATCACGACGAAGTCATCGCCCCCCAGGCGCGCCACCGTGTCACCATCGCGCACGCCATGACGCAGGCGTTGCGCGACTTCGCGCAAAAACAGGTCCCCCTGCTCATGGCCCAGGGTCTCGTTGATGGTCTTGAAGTCGTCAAGATCAACGAATAGCAAGGCGCCCAGGCGCTGGTGGCGCACGCTCGCCAACAACGCCTGGTTGAGCCGGTCCATGAACAGCCGGCGATTCGCCAGACCGGTCAGGGGATCGGAGAAGGAGAGGTCGCGGATCTGTTCCTCAGCGGCCTTGCGCGCACTGATATCGCGAGTGATGGACAGGATGCAGGCCTCGCCATCCAGCGTCATCAACTGTGCAGAAATCAGCCCGCGGAACACTCGACCATCCTTGGCGACAAAATCCGCCTCGAAGTTTTCACAGCGGCCATTGGCCTTCAACGCCTGCACGAACAGGGGCCGGTCCTGGGCGTAGCGCCAGATGCTGACGTCCTCCACCGTCCGTCCGATCACCTCGTAACGGGACCAACCGGTCAGGCGCGAGAAGCCCTCATTGAACTCCATATAGCGCCCATCCTGCAGGCGCGTGATGATCAGGGCATCGGGGCTGGTTTCGAAGGCAGTACGAAAGCGTTCCTCGCTGAGACGCAACTGGGCCTCGGCCTGCTGGCGTGCATCCAGCATTGCATTCAGTTGCACGGCAATCTGCCGCAGCTCCCTGGGGCCCTGGACCGGCGCTCGTGCATCGACTCCACCTGCCCCGACCAGGGCCATGGTGGTGGAGATCGACTCCACCGGCCTGGCGATGCGACGGAGCAGCAGTGCCGTGACCGTGCCGAGCACCAGCAACAGCAGACAGACCAAGCCCAGGCGCCACAGCGCCAGTTCGATCACGGGAGCCAAAGCGGCGCTCTCGTCCAGCGCAACATAGAGGATCCAGTCCGAACCCGCCACCGGGGCAAAGGCGAAATAGCGCTGGATACCCTGGTAGTCACGCGCGCGCAGCGCACCCTCACGCTCGCGCAGGATCTGTTCGGTGGTCTGCGACATGGCCGGCCTGCCCACGCGCTGCTCGGCGTTCTCCGAGCGAGCCACGATGATGCCGTCGCTGTTGACCATGCCGATCAAGGTGCGGGGCGGCAAATCCTTGCGCGACAGCAATGGCCGGTAGTTCAGCAGATCGGCGGCGATCGCCACCACGCCGGTCTGCTGACCGGCCTTGTTCTTGATGGGATGGGCAAGCAACGCCTCCCAGCGTCCCGCCACCAGCGCCGGCTTGCCGATACTGAAGTGATCGGTGCGCTGCGGCAGCCCGGCATGGCTGGCCGGCTCGGCCGACCTGGGCCTGCCACTGCAGACCATCTGGCCCTTGGCGTCCAGGGTGATGATGTCGGCGTAGGCGTCATGGAGCTGTTTGAACTCGGCGAGCAGCGGATCGCAGTGCGCGCCATCCAGCGCCTGGATCTGCGGGCGCTGCGCCAGCTTGTCCAATAGCGCGCGCGCCTGCTCCAGATATTGCTCGGCCTCGCCCACCGACAGCGAGCGCATCACGCGCGCTGTGTTGTAGGCCTCAGCGACGCTGGCCGCGTATTGGCGATAGCTGGCGTGCGCCAGCGCCAGGATCAGTGCCAGCGAGGGAATGGCCACCAGGCCCAGCAGGGCCGAGCGAATCGATCGTCCGCTGCGCAAGGACTCCATACTGCTAACGCTCCCGATGGACTACTCGTTGGACAGATTTGTCCCCGCGGCCACCTGCCTGCGACGGGCGCCGTCAGCTTAACGCAGATTGAGGCCTCAGCGCCTGCTCCATCAGAGCCAGCAAGTGCTCGTGCGACTGCGCGCCGCTGAGCGCATAAAGTCGGTTGAAGACGAAGTACGGCACGCCAGGCACGGCCACGGCAACTGGCCGCGGCGGACTGGCCGAGGGCCGGATGCCGAAGTCCTGCGCCAGCTGCAGCAGCAAGGCCGCATCGCCCAGGTCCTCGCCGCACTGAAAATGTGCTGTGAACAGGCGCTCCAGCAGTGCCTCCATGGCAGTGGCATCGAGCTGCGCCTGCGCATCCCTCAGCAGCCCGTGGGCCAGGGCCGTGTTGGGCATGCGCGCGATGCGTTCGAAGTCGTAGCTCAGGCCCACGGCATGGCCGGCGGCCTGCACCTGGGCCTGGCGCGCCGCCACCGCCGCGGCCGAGCCCAGGCGCTCGAGGTAGAACTCGCGAAACGGCAGGCCCTGCTCGGGCAGGCCGGGCAGCAGCTGGTGCAGCTGCCAGTGCAGCTCGATGTGCAGCGCCGGCTGTTCGGCCAGCAGCGCCGCGCGGGCGCGCTGCAGATGGCGCAGGCCGATCTGGCACCAGGGGCAGATCAGCTCGATATGCACATCGAGCCGCAGCACCTGCCGCTCGCTCACGGAATCAGCACCGTGGCGCCCATGGTCTGGCGCGACTCAAGCGCGCGATGCGCCTCGGCCGCATCGGCCAGGGCATAGCGCTGCCTGGGCTTGCTGACGATCTTGCCGGCCAGCACCAGGTCGAAGAGCTCGTCGGCCATCTTCAGCATATTGGGGCGCGGCAGCGCGTAGTCCACCATCGCCGGGCGCGTCACCCACAGCGAGCCCTTGGCGGCCAGCAGCATGGTGTCGATCACCACCGGGCCCGAGCTGGTGCCGTTGCTGACCAGGGTGCCACGCTTTTGCAGGCAGTCCAGCGAGCCCATCAAGGTGTCCTTGCCCACCGAGTCGTAGACCACCGGCACGCCCTTGCCGCCGGTGATCTCGCGCACACGCTCGACGAAGTTCTCGCGCTTGTAATTGATCACATGGCTGCAGCCGGCCTCCAGCGCGGCGGCGGCCTTCTCGTCGGAGCCCACCGTGCCGATCATGGTGACGCCGATGGCGCGCGCCCATTGGCAGGCGATCAGACCGACGCCACCGGCGGCGGCGTGATACAGGATGGTGTCGCCGGCCTTGAGCGGAAAGACCTGACGGAACAGGTACTGGGCCGTCAGCCCCTTCATGATGAGGGTGGAGGCGGTCTCGTCGCTGATGCCGTCGGGGATCTTGATCAGCACCTCGGCGGGCATGACGCGCCGCTCCGCATAGGCGCCCAAGGGGCCCAGCATGTAGCCGACGCGGTCGCCCGGGGCCAGAAAGCTGATGTCCGGGCCCACCGCCTCGACCACACCCACCGCGTCGCTGCCCAACCCGCTGGGCAATAGGGCCGGATAGCGGCCGGTGCGGAAGTAGATGTCGATGAAGTTGACCGCGATGCCGGTGTGGCGCACGCGCACCTGGCCGGGGCCGGGCTCGCCGACCTCGACCTCTTCCAGCTTCAGGACCTCGGGCCCGCCGGTGGCGTGAAAACGGATTGCCTTGCTCATGATGGATTCGCCTTTGATGAAGGGAGGGGGTCAACCGGCGCTGACGCGGATGCCCGCCACCGCGCGCATATCGGATTCGTAGCTGCGCATGGCGCGGATGAAGGCGGCCGCGGCCAGCAGGCTGAACAGCGGCACCAGGGTCAGCGCGGTCTGCAGGCTCCACAGGTCGGAGAGCCAGCCAGTCAGGAAGGGGCCCACCGCCAGGCCCAGCAGGTTCTGCGTCAGCGACAGCACTGCCGCGCCGGTGGAGCGCACCGCGGGATGGATCACGTCGAACACCACCGCGGTGATCGGGCCCACCGTGCAGGCCATCACGAAACCGCCCAGCAGCACCAGGCCGAACTGCAGCGGCCCGGCGGGCAGCAGACCGAAGGCGGTGACGAAGATCAGCAGGGTGAGCAGGCACAGGCCCGCCACCACCAGCAGGCGCCTGCGTGGCACCGCGCCGGCCAGTTTCTCCACCAGGCTGCCCCAGGCAAAGCTGCCCACGGCACCCGCCAGCACCACCAGCGCCGCCTGCCGGGCGGCCTGGTCGGCGGCGATGCCGTGGTAGCGGTTCAGGAAACTGGGCAACCAGGACCAGAGCGCCGACACCACGATCAGCTGCATGGCCGCGCCGGCGCAGGCCCACACCAGGGTGCGGGTGCGCGCCAGGGTATGGGCGGTGCGGCGCAGCAGGCTGCGCAGCGAGAGCTGGGTGCCCGACTGGGTGGCGCCGTGGATGTCCACCGTCTTGTAGTCGCGCACCAGCATATAGAGCAGGGCCAGGGCAAGACCTGGCACCCCGACCACGCCGAATGCCATCTGCCAGCCCCAGCGCGCCGCGATCACGCCGCCCAGCAGCACGCCCAGCACCGAGCCCAGCGAGGCGGCCGCGAAGAAGCCGCCCAGCAGCGCGCCGCGCAGGCGTCGCGGGAACAGGCTGGCAATGAGGGCCGCGCCCACCGAGCCGTAGCCGGCCTCGCCCGCACCCACCATGGCGCGCGCGGCGAACAGCTGCGCATAGCTGCCGGCGAACATGCAGGAGATGGTGGCGCTGCTCCACACCAGGGCCATCGCCACCACGCTCTTGACGCGGCTGAAGCGGTCCGCCAGCAGGGCCACCGGCAGGCCGCCCACCGCCACCACGATGGAGATCACCGACACCAGGCCGCCGAGCTGCTTGTCGCTCAGGCCCCAATCGGCCTTCATATAGGGAAACAGCGAGACGATCACCTGGCGGTCGATGTAGTCGAACAGCATCAGCATGAAGGTCATCGCAAAGGCGAACCAGGCCTGCGGCCGGCTGACCAGATAGTCGTCGCTGCCGTGGCTGTCGTCGTGGGTTAGATGCATGGGTAGCCTTGTTTTCTCGTCAGGCGGCAAGCCGCATCAGGCCCAGCACCAGCGCGGCCAGGAACACAGTCTCGCCCAACATCAGCGCTACCGGCTTGAAGCCGACGGTCACCAGGTCCTTGAGCTGGGTTTTCATGCCGATGCCGGCGATCGCCGCCACCAGGCACCAGCGCGACAGCTCGCTGCCCAGGTTCTGCACGCTCTTGGGCACCCAGCCGGTGCTGTTGACCAGCACCAGCAGCGCAAAGCCCACCGCGAACCAGGGCAGCAGCGGCGGGCGCTGGCTGCCGGGCTGCTTACCCGGTTGCTTGTCGCGGGCGCGTGTGATCGCCGCGGCGAACACGATCACCGGCAGCAGCATGGCCACGCGCAGCAGCTTCACCAGGGTGGCCACATCGCCAGTCTCGCGCGAGAGGCTGTAGCCGGCGCCCACCACCTGGGCCACATCGTGGATGGTGCCGCCCAGAAACACGCCCGCCGCGCTTGCGTCCAGGCCCAGGGCCCGTGCCAGCATCGGGTAGGCGATCATCGCCAGCGTGGAGAGCGCGCTCACGCCGATCACCGTGAACAGGGTGGCGCGCTCCTTCTGCTCATGCGCCGGCAGCGCGGCCGACAGCGCCAGCGCCGCCGAGGCGCCGCAGATCGCGGTGGCGCCGCCGGTGAGCAGGCCGAAGATGGCCTGGAAACCCAAGAGGCGCGCGGCCAGCATCGACAGGCTGATGGTCACGATTACCGACACCACCACGATCAGCACCGGCGGCCAGCCCAGCTGCTGCACTTGCGCAATCGTGATGCGCAGCCCCAGCAGGGCCACGCCCACGCGCAGCAGCTCGCGCGCGGTGAAGCCGATGCCCGCCGCACAAGCGCCCTCGGCAGAGAGAAAATTCATCGCCATGCCCAGCAGCAGGGCGAACAGCATCACCGGTGCGCCGTAATGTTCGGACAGGAAGGTCGCCGCCGCCGCCACCACGCCGCAGGCCATCACCCCGGGGAAGAAGCCACGGCCGCGCGTGCCGAGCAGGGCCAGGCCGTTCATGTCGAGAGCAGATGGTTCTGGTACTGGTCGCGCAGGCGATGCTTGAGCATCTTGCCGGTGGCGCCCAGCGGGATGGCGTCGACGAACACCACATCGTCGGGGGTCCACCATTTGGCGATCTTGCCCTCGAAGAACTGCAGCAACTGCTCGCGCGTCAACTCGGCGCCGGGCTTCTTCACCACGATCAGCAAGGGGCGCTCATCCCATTTGGCATGCTTGGCGGCGATGCAGGCGGCCATCGCCACGGCCGGGTGCGCCATCGCGATGTTCTCCAGGTCGATGGAACCGATCCATTCGCCGCCGCTCTTGATGACGTCCTTGGCGCGGTCGGTGATCTGCATGAAGCCATCGGCATCGATGCTGCAGACATCGCCGGTGGGGAACCAGCCGTCCACCAGCACATCTCCGCCCTCGCCCTTCAGATACTCGGCCACGATCCAGGGGCCGCGCACCAGCAGCTCGCCGCTGGCCTTGCCGTCCCAGGGCAGCTCGCGGCCGTCCTCGCCGACGATCTTCATGTCCACGCCGAACACCGCCCGGCCCTGCTTGGCCTGGATGGCCTCGCGCTGTTCCTTGGGCAGGGCCAGCTGCTCGCGCTTGAGCACGCAGGCCGTGCCCAGCGGGCTGATCTCGGTCATGCCCCAGGCATGCAGCACCTCGACCGCGTATTTATCCTGGAAGGTCCGCATCATCGCCGGCGGGCAGGCCGAGCCGCCGATGACGGTGCGGCGCATGGTGCTGAAACTCAGGCCTTGCGCCTCCACATGGGCCAGCAGACCCTGCCAGACGGTGGGCACGCCGGCCGAGACGGTGACGCCCTCGCTCTCGAACAGCTCGTGCAGGCTCTTGCCGTCAAGACCTGGCCCCGGCAGCACCAGCTTGGCGCCCACCATGCAGGCCGCATAGGGCAGGCCCCAGGCGTTGACGTGGAACATCGGCAC